>JRHI01002050.1_pt1 | contig 14922 bp, 11 predicted proteins | sample 215371 | NCBI WGS metagenome assembly JRHI01 (sample SAMN02929681, study PRJNA255918) | sediment metagenome | biome: cave system; feature: Ice Cave; material: Sediment; isolation source: sediment from deep within a dark volcanic ice cave with no known source of... ...
GGTTAATTGTACACCGTTACTAATATGTAAGGATGCTCCATTTGGTCTTGTGATTTTAAAGACATCGTGATCAGTGTAGGAACCATCAGTCTCAATAACGATTAAACTGACTGCACCCAGTCCCATTACATCTGTTTGGCTTGGTATACCCAGACGTGAAGCAAGGATAGCATCAAACCAGCGTATAGGAAGGTCAGGATACTCATGAAACCATACTTCAAAGGCGTCCTCTAACCATTTTTGATAGATATTGGGATCATTAGTGCGGCCGGGCGGCATATGTGCATGTGTTGCATCAGGAAGTAAGAGATCGAGTCGCGGCAGTTTCATCGGAGAAAAGAACTCGAATAGCTCCCGAGCAGATACAGACGTATCAATTACAGCAATAACTCCTTGAAAAATACCAGAATTGGTTAAGAGGAGTTTCTGAAGTGCTGCCATTGTCGCATCATAAGTCGAATGCCCTATATGGCTCAAACGATGTAAGTCATTAGCTCTACTGGGACCATCTAAGCTTAAAGATATTGTAATCTTAGCTTGTTCCAGTTCCGCAAGCCCTTCATTGGTTAGTAATACACCATTTGTTTGTAGTGAAAAGTTAAGCGAGCAGGATGGATGAACAAGATTACGAATTACAGAAGCTGCGCGAACTAGCCGCCGGGGAGTGTAAAGTAAAGGTTCGCCTCCATGAAAAATGATTGAGAATTCTTTGAGAGAGGTTGATTCTACATATTCATTCAATCTCTCACTAAAGCGGCTGATAGTCTTATCTTTCATAAAGACTGGTTGGTCACGCCACGATTGATCAGCGTGCTTATACATATAACAGTAATCGCAGCTGATGTTACAACGCGATACAACTTTTAGTAATGCAGCAGTGAAAAATGCTTCTGGTTTTATATCTTGTTGCTGTTTTAACATCACTGTGCTACCTGGCTAAATATCTCACTCTTTCCTAAAGTAACAAATATCGACCACTATTACTGATATCTGCATAAGCAGCTAAACTTTCTGTATGTTACATCTCTATGCAGAGATCAGTAAACACTAAAGGGAAAGATAAGCATCAAAGCGCGTGATTTATCAGGAGAATGAGTCTTTCTCATTAGTGTAAATAAAATAAGGTTAAGGTGGTAAACTAGAGGTGGTAAAAACTTTATTGTTTGCAATACAAAATCCACTAAACTGATCCCTTCATTTAACATTACGGGCTGTGAATATCCTTTGTATTAGCTGCGATTGTGCCGATGATGCAAGCGGCTGTAGTTAGTGATTGTATTTTTGTCTTGATTCACAATTGTGGCCGCCAAACGAGCAAGAGCAGGATTATGGGTCGCTAAGAGTTCTCTTGGTGATACCCTACTTGAGGTGTTAGAGGGAGGATTAATTTCTTGGGTAGGTAATTCTTGAATCATGCTTAGGACTCCTTCTAGTAGACATTGCCTTGCAAATTGAGCCTGAACTGCTCTTACATAAATTATACGCGAAATGATATTACAAGTCAAGTATAAATGTGTTTTAATGATGAATATCTACTATCTTTACGCTCTCCGGATGAGATTGTGCTTATCCTTACAATAGCCAGCACGGGGTCAAAGAGGCGCCCAACTCCTTACAGTGAGCAGGCTTGAAAGCACATGGCTTTCAAGCCGGGGGGTTCAGGAAGCACAAGATACCTTCGACTTGTTTGGATTTGCTTGATGAGAAACTTTTTGTCGTGTATACTTCATGACTGAAGCGATGGTGATACAGAGGAAGGAGTTAGATCGATATGGTTTTGCATGACGCTGTTCGGCAGGCATTGACTGCCGGGCATCTCGCTCATCTCGTGACCCTCAACACTGATGGAAGCCCGCACGACTGGCCTGTACCACTTCGCCATCAACTATCCGACGCGCAAAGATCTGGCTGCCGCGCTCAAACGCCTGCTCGATCATGGCTGGTCGATCGATGGAGCGTCTGATCACGGCACCCACGAGGCCATCTACCTGCACGATGCGGATTTCAACGGGATCGAGTTGGCCTGGGATCGGTACCCCAGCCAGTGGCCGCGCCGGGACGGGGTGCTCACGTTCAGCCGACAGCCGCTCGACTTCGCGAGCTTGCTCGCCGAACTGGGGGAGCCAGATCAGGTGGGATACCTGGCGGTCTTGTCCGCATACAAATAGGGAAGGAAAGCAATACCCTCACCTTGTAGTGCCCGAAAAAGGTAAAGATGCGTAAAATAAAGTTGTGCATCAGACTTGCTGGCGGTCACCGGTCTTCTTTGGTGACCGCCAGATATTTACTGCATTTCATCCTTATGCCCCACACATAATATAGCTGTTCCCCAAAGACTTCTATTTTCTGCTTCAAGTCAGGATGTTTTGCAATATACCCTGCTTGCAAATCCTTTTTCTCTTCTTTTCCGTGAAAGACTTATACAATATGAATCGGTCCTATTCAATGGATTTGTTCTATTGAATAGCAGAAAGACGTTATCTGTTTACTTGCATGTTCGTTGTCCCTTTCTGGTTTGCTTGTCGCTCTGTCTATTTTACCAGGTACGGGACAGTTCCCCCTTAAGGAATATCAGGGAATTCCGTGAAGGAAATACAGGATTCTGCTGATGCCAGACTGACTCTCAAGAGCTATATATCCTATTGAGGCAACTAGCAAGACCTCTTCTCTGGCTAGAACGTTTCTGTCAGGGCGACAAAAAGATGAAACATCAGAGGCGCAACATACGACAGCAGGGAGAGCGCGCCACCACTCCAGTTCAGGCGTGTGGTAAGCTCTCCAAAGGAGACACATATGATTACTCAACCCAACCCCTACGTCGAGGACCGACCCGCTGCACCAGATGTTCAGCACGGGCCTCATATCCATCTTCCACGACGATCCCACCTGCGCCCAGGGCCACAGAAAGCCAGGGCCACTGGCACTCAACCTCCGAACATTGCGCTGGCTGGCCTCCAGATCATCGTTGGGTACGAGTGGCTCCTCGCCTGTGGAGATAAGCTTCTCCTTGGAGGGTTTCCGGCTCAACTGGGTGGGCTGCTTCTCAATATCGTTGGTGGTGGCCAGATCCTTGGTTTCTTCGCCTCCATCTTGCGGGAACTGGTGGTGCCCAATGCTGTGCTCTTCGGCTACCTCATTGAGTGGGGCGAGACGCTCGCAGGACTAGGGCTCGTGGCCGCTGGCCTGCTGGCGCTGCTGCGCCCACTGGTCGAACACTCCCTCGGCGGCAAGAGCGCAGCGATGTTCATGTCTGGCTTCCGGCTTGTCGAGAGGCTAGCGCCACTAGCCGCAATAGGCGCGGGACTCCTCGGTCTCAGCTACTTCTTCCTGGACGGCCTGCCCAAGCCCTGGTTCGTCCCCAGTATTGCCTTCGGCGGCTCAATTGATATGGGGCTCTTTCTGGCCGCCGCAAGTGTCGTCCTGGTGGTGAGCCAGTTCGTGCAGAGGCATCAAATGAGAAGGATTTCAGAAATAGACGCAGCAATCACTCAAGGCTACCATTAAACACGCTTGCGACGCGGACGTGGGCGTGGGCCATAGACGCGTTCGGCCATGGTTTCGACGGTCTCCATCACTTCTTTGAGCACGGGCTTGTGTTGGAAGAAGATGACCTCACTGGCAACATCCTGAAAGGCTTCTTCTGTAACGTTCAGGCCGTTATAGACCAGGAGCAGCAGGTGGGCACACTGTGCGGCACGAACCTTTTCTACTTTTCTTCGCAGGTACTGGGGGTGCCAGAAACCAACCAACTCGACCAGAATACGTCGCTTCTCATCGTTGGTATCGGTCAGCACAAAATCGGGCACCATGACCGTATCTCCGAGCAGCAGCACCTCGCTTTCGCGTGTGAGTTGCCAGTGCCCTCGGTTGCCCCCAACCTTTTGCTCAAACTCATGGGCAAAATTTGCTTCGAGCTGGCTGTCGAACTCGCCTGAACGCGTAAAGTGCGAATGGAGTGAACAGGTATGATCGAGACGGTAGAGCATCTCTCCGCGCCCCTGGGGTGGATGGACGTAAGCGTGCATGCGCCATTGGTCGCATAGAAATAACGCGGGCAGAAATGCTGCCAGTTGCCTGCCGTACCTGAGGGTGGAGGAGACAAAGGGCGAGATCGGCCCATCCAGATCGATGCGGTATCCTCCTCCCCGCTTCGGCTCGGCCCAGAACATCAATTTGAACAACTTGATGTATTTCCACAGATCTTTGTAGTTACCCACTACTTCAATGGTGATATGGGATGCCCAGTAGAGCGCCCCGCGCGCCAATTCCAGGTTGTAGCGGGCAAGTAACCCTACTGGTGTCCATGCTGGACCAGTATCGGTGAGACGATACGAGGCACCCCGATCCGCAAAGAGCATCTCGTCAAGCTCTCCTGGTGAAAGTCCAGGCGCAGTTGCGACTTCCTGAAGCACCTCCTGGCGTGTCGTCGCATGAAACAGGTCAGGTTTACTGAAGACGGGACCACGCGCAAAGACCTGCTCGCGCAGCACTGCTGGAGGAAGCGGTGTCGCAAGGGGCGTGAACGTGGCAGCATCCGTCAGCACTTTGGTCAGTCCGCGAATCAGGGTGTAATCAACGCTTGCTCCTTCGTATGTGCGCACCACCTCCTCCCATACTGCATGCGATTGTCCCATATGGCGATAGAATAAGCCGATAAGATCCTGTGCCGTCTGTTGCAAGGATGGGTTCTGCTCATTCACCATCTCGACGTGGAGAGTTGAGCCGTGCATGCGTAATCTGGGTCTGATCAGCTCACTGGTCAACATCAGCCGTCTCCCGGGGCACGTGTCGGCGTTGTACTTTCCCCTCTTCTAGCGTATTGCGGACGAGGACCTCGATGAGCACTGCCTGCAGCGGCTCTTTTTTGCGCAGAATGCGCCCGAGACGCTGCAAGTATTCGCGCTTACTCGCCCCTCCCCCGAGCACGATCGCCACCTTCGCTTCTGGCACATCAACGCCCTCATTGAGCACCTTGGACGTGACGACCACGCTGTAGTGCCCCGCCTGGAACGCGTCAAGAATGTGCTTGCGCTCAGCGACCCCTGTTTCATGAGTGATCACGGGTACGAGATACTGGCGCGCAATGGAGTAGGCGACCGCGTTGGATGCGGTGAACACGAGGATGCGTTCCCCGGCGTGCTCGCGCAGTAACGCCTCAAGGGCCACCAATTTCCCTTGACAGTTGTCAAGCAGGTTCAGGATCTGTCGCCTGGCGAGCCAGGCACGACGAGCTTGCGGATCACGCGTCGAGAGGCGCATCAATTCGCGCAACCAGCTGGCTCCATGCGTCCGTCGCAGCCCCCGCTCACGGACAAAACCAAGGTAGGTCTCGTACGCATCCTTATAGGAGGCTCGCTCTTCAGGTGTCAGGTCGACGCGCACACGCTGGGTGCGATACTCGGCAAGCTGCTTCCCAACGAGCGTCTCGAGCCGTTGTGTGTAGACAATCGGCCCGATCAGCTCATCAAGTCGCCAGCGCTCGCCGGTCTGTTCATAATCTTCGGGATAGGTCGCGGTCAAGCCAAGGCGGAAGGGGGCAGGGGCCATGAGCGCGGCTTCTCCCCACGTTTTGGCAGGTAGGTGATGGACTTCATCGCAGATGAGCAGTTTGAAGGTATTGCCAGACTCTGCGATCAGATCCCCCGCGGAGTGATACGTCGTCACGGTCAGCGGGAGGATGCGTTTCTCGCCACTATAATACACGCCGATCTCTGTTTGGAAAGCATTAGTTAAGAGAGCATACCACTGGTAGACCAGGCTCATCGTCGGGACAAGAACAACGGTTGAAGAGTTGATGTGATGGATCGCGTGTGTCGCCACCAGCGTTTTTCCTGCACCCGTGGGTAACACGACACTTCCTCGTCCTTTTGCCTGTTTCCAGGCGTCAAGGGCCTGGGTCTGATACGCATGCAGCTCCCTTGTATCATAGAGCTTCAGTGCAAGGCGTTGCCAACGAGGAATTGTGTTACGGATACCCTGTTCTCGTATCCAGGGGAGCACGGCATGATAGTGATAGGCTTCACAGCGCCAGCGACTCTTCACGAACTGAAATGGAACCGGAACGTGCTCTATAGTGTCGCTATGCTGGAGTACCAACGTTCCACCTTGAAAAAAGACGGATGCACGTGTAGACCTGGCAAAATCAAGTGTCTCTCTTCTACTCACTGTTGCAGATATATCCTTCGATCATCAACATGGAAAGAGAAGGCCCGAGAGAAAGGCGGGAGAGTTTGAGCAACATAGTTGTATTGGCCCTTTTGCTGCATGATCGTTCTTGCTTCCCGAAAAAGTCTTTCAGAAGTCAAATAGGGATGACAGTTATCTAGAACAAGTATACCAGAGAGGGCATTTATGTCAAGCATCACGCTACCGTTTTTGCTCGTCTCGGTAAGAATAATTCTCCAAAGGAGGGAGAGAAAAAATAGATCGCAGGCTGAGGTCTGTTTTTTTCTTCGTACAAAAGACGCTTGATCAACAGAGAAAACACAAACACTAGCATGAACCTGCATAAGACCATAGGAGTGCTTACAGACTCCGAGGTGCTCTACATTTGTGTTGACCAGGGAAAGCGCGTGCTGCGCTCGCTCCTGCTTTCACCTGGTATGAGTGAGCTGAGCGGACTACTTGAGCACCTGTGGCAGGCCGGGTTGACCGAAGTCTGGGTGATGCCAGCCACGACACTCTCACGTACAGTTACGTGTGCCTGGTTTGAGCAGGTGAATAGCCACTGGGTCGCCATCGTCCACCCTGATCCGCGTGAGCCCACCAGACCCAACTGTGCCCTGCTCTGGCCAAAGGGGAGCGGCCATCGGGAAGAGCGGCGCCTGACGTTTGTTTTTCCAGAGCAGATAGGGTGGGACTGGGTGCTTCCCGATGCAAAGTGCCTGCTTGCCACCGTGACCTACCTGGATCAAACGCTGGCCAGGCCTATGATCGATGCGCCCAACCTGGTGGCACACCAATTGCTCACCGATCTCACTCTCGACCAACCCACCTCGTGGTTCCCATCCTCTCCGCTAGATCTGCGCACCTTGTCCACGAGCGATGAGACCCCAATCCCAATCCCGATAACAGAGAGCGCACGAGACCTGGTCTGGGTACGGCCATTGACGCGGGTGGAACAGCAAAAAAGATACCTGCACAAATACACCCACCTCTCGCGGTATCTGGAGGCATGCATGGGCGTCCAACTGGGAGTAGGAGCACCGCAGTATTCCTCCAATGGACGAGCCTGCGATGATATCCGTCCAGGTATCTGGCGCGTCAGTGCTGAGCGAGCGGGTTCCCTTTTCGATGGCAAACAGCTTCCAAGTTGCCTGGATGAGGAGTTGATGAGTACGCCACAGGTCAAGTGCTGCCGGGACATCGGCTACCAGGTGCAGGTGCGGGAGGGCTACTACTGGCAAGAGTCGCAGGAGCTGCTCAAGCGGTGGGCAACGACCTTGTGGCAGGCTGGTGAGCGCTTGCACACGCACCCCCAGAGCTACCAGCATGTGCTGGGGCGAGCCAACGCCGCTTCCACCATCAAACTGCTCGCCGAGCTCAGTGTGACCATCCTCGCTCAGGAGAAGACGGATGGGGGATGGTCACATCCCGATTGGCGGGCACAGATTCTCGGTCGTAGTCGAGCCACCCTTTTTGCTCACCTGGCCTCCCTTGTGAGGAAAGGCACCATGCCGGTGTTGGTGGACAGGTATTCGCTCTGGGTGGCGTCCAATGACCCCAATCCGCTCACGGCGGTTCCCGGTCTGGTGAATGCTCCCAGATGGAGGGGGTATACGGTCGGCTATGAAGTTCCACTCTCCCTTTCAGGTGAAGCGAGAGAAGCCTTCAGGACATCCCGGCATGCCGGTCAGGTGGTTATGGCGCTCGATACCCTGGCGGGCGAGGCTTTCCCATAGGAAGACGTGTCTTGCCAGGAGCTATTGCCAGCATTGAATCATACATGGACCGCGAAAAGAACCGCCAGATAATTTATCCTGGGGTAAGCGTTCATCTCGTGAAGGTGACAGACCTGGCCAACACAGGCACTGTGACGTATTTAATACAACTTGTGTTGGCTATTTGACTGCATTTATACCCATATCCAGCTATAAATTAACTATCAGCTGAGAAACTGAAAAGCAGTGGAGAAAGCTCATTCAGTTGAAGAAGTACTCTTTCCGCAAAATGAACTACCTATGAGAAAGAAGATTTATAACTAATAGATATTATTAAGGAAATAGCGATATGATTAGTTTAAATGCAAATGTTCGTACATATCAACCGATCAATTCTTATGGTGTTATTGGTGATTGTCGTTCTGTGGTTCTGGTAGCCCCAGACGGGTCAGTGGATTGGGGATGCCTGCCGGATTTTGATAGCCCGGCTATTTTCTGCCGTTTGTTGGACGCGAAGCATGGAGGATACTTTCAGATAGCCCCTGCCGACGCTGGAATTCCGGGGATACAGAGCTACCTGTCCGGAAGTAACATCCTTCAGACCAGGTTTACCAGCATCTTCGGTGAAATCACACTGACCGATTTCATGCCTGTGGAGACCCTGAGCGCTCTGCAGCTTCAGGAAATGAACGGTACAGGTACAACTGGAGCAGGTGAGGAGAACGCGCATTATAGCTTGATACGTATCGTGGAGTGTACGCGTGGCGAGCTGCCAGTGACCATGTTTCTGAAGGCATCTCCGCTCTATGCTGCCGCATCAAGCACTGCTTATCTTGTTTCCGAGAACACAGGAGCCGTCATTTCCGGTGGAGAACAACACCTGGGTCTGGCAATTATGGGAACGCACCAATTAGCATCATTTACAATGACCGTCGAACAGGATGCTGAAGACAGGAATCCTACCCTGATAGCACAGGCAACACTTCAGAAGGGCGATCGTCTGCTATTTGCCATGGGTATGGCTCCGACAGTTCAAGCAGCGCAAACTCTTGCCGAGTGCGTATCGTGCGAGGCTGAATTCGAGGGCGCGCTGACTCATACGCTGGTCTGCTGGCGTATGTGGGCGGCACAGTGCTCCTACCATGGCCCATACGCCAGTTGGGTGCAGCGCAGCGCGCTGGTCCTGAAAATGCTGACCTATGCACCGACGGGGGCAATTGTTGCCGCTCCGACCACTTCTCTGCCTGAAGAGTTCGGGGGAGTGCGTAACTGGGATTATCGCTACACCTGGCTGCGCGATGCCACCTTCACGCTCTATGCACTAAGCATCCTTGGGTATACGGAGGAGTCCCATGCGTTCACTCACTGGCTTCGAAGCCTCTCTTACACAAGTGGCGAGGACCTCCAGATTATGTACGGTATTCGAGGAGAGCGCGACCTGGGGGAGCAGGAGCTGTCACATCTCGATGGCTATTGCAGTTCTCGCCCGGTACGCATTGGAAACGGGGCGTCGCATCAGAAACAACTGGATGTCTTCGGAGAAGTGCTCGATTACATGCATTGCTACCGGCGCCAGGGAGGGTTTGAGCGGAACGGTGAGGCGCTGGATGGTCCCATGTGGGAGATGATGCGCGCGCTGGTTGAGCATGTGTGCGCCCATTGGCACGAACCTGATCGGGGCATCTGGGAGGTGCGTGGTGACCCACGTCATTTCGTCTATTCCAAGGTCATGTGCTGGGTCGCGCTTGACCGCGGCATTCGAGCGGCCCAACAACTACACCTGGAGGCCGATCTCCCCCACTGGTGTCGCGTGCGCGACCAGATTCGAGCTGATGTCCTGACACATGGATATAATCCGACGTTAGGAGCTTTCACCCAGTCATACGGTGATACGGCTTTGGATGCTTCAACACTCTTGCTGCCGCTGGTCGGGTTCATACCCCCGGATGATCCGCGCATGCGCTCCACAGTGGAGCGCATCATCGAACAACTCACCGACGAGCATGGTTTCGTATACCGGTACCATTCCTGTGACGGGCTGGCCGGTCAAGAGGCAAGCTTCACGATCTGTACCTTCTGGCTCGTAGATAACCTGGCGATGCAAGGGCGTGTGACGGAGGCTCGCTCGCTCTTCGAGCGTCTGCTAACCTATGGCGGGCGCTTAGGTCTTTTTTCCGAGGAGATCGACTCACACGACAGTGTAGCGGTGGGAAACTATCCACAGGCCTTCACACATATCGCTCTCATCAATAGTGCCATCAATCTCCAAAAGGCGATGGAGCACATCCACGAGCGCTACGGCGAGCCTATTATGGCGGCAATCACAATCAAACTACAAGAGTAGGAGAAGTTTTTTTCTTTCCCGTTTGTTATAATAGTTAAGTGACCAGAAGATGCCTATCTCATTCGCAGTAGCAAGGAAGGTAAAAATATATATATGGGAAAAGTTCTTTTCGGCATGACAATTATTTGTGAAAGGAAGTTATAATCAGTTAGCTCAAACACTTACTTATGCCTTGATTCATCAAGGCCATGGAAGAATATATGCATTAGATTTAGGCAAAGATCATCATAATCCTACTTGTTCTACTGTTGGAAGAAAGCATAAGCATCGCTGGACAGAATCGTTTCGTGATAAAGAGGCTTATGTACCGGATGATATTACTGCTCTGATAAATGATCCTGTAAGTGTTTGGTCTCAATTTTGTAAGGAAGTACTTCTTACACACAACGGAGTGATGTATCCTCCGCCTCTGATACAGTTAAAATTGGAGTTAGATTGATGGCTACTCCCTGCGAATTGATTACTGAACAAATGGGCTTGCTTTATACCTGCTTGCCAATAGGTCAGCATATTAGAATTCAAACTCCATTTCTTTATCCAGATGGTGATATTATCGATGTCTTTTTCCAAGGAAAAGGGGATACTGGTACATTAACGGATCTCGGCGAAACATTGCGATGGCTCAGAATGCAAACGGTCACCCAGCGGCAATCTCGCAAGCAACAGCAACTTATTGCTGACATATGTCTCACTCATAATATTGAATTTTACCAAGGTATGTTCATGGCACGAGTAAGACGACCTGAAGATTTTGTTGATGCTATAACGAGGCTATGTCAATGTATATTAAGGGTGTCTGATTTATGGTTCACGATCCGTAATAAGATAGGCGAATCGATTGTTGACGATGTTGAGGATTTATTACAAGAAAATAATATCGCATTTAATCGCAGTCCAAAAATTTTAGGTCGATCAGCAAAACCCTGGCGACCAGATTTTCAAACGAGAGGCAAGGAACACAGTTCTTTTGTGCGTGTCCTAAGTACTGGGAGTCGAGCGGTGGCGCGCGAGATGGTGTTTCAATCGACAGCCATGTGGCACGACCTCAGTTATCTTAATGTTGGGAAGGAAGCAATTCAATTCATTTCTTTGTTTGATGACACAGTGGATATATGGAATCAAGAAGACATCGAACTAGTAGATAGTCTATCTGATATCGCTTTCTGGTCTCGTACGGATGAATTCCTTGAGAAAGTGGCATAGAGGTAAGTCCGATTAGGTTTGTAGGGGTGGTACGCTTCACGCCAATTTACCTGATACATTCCAACTCTTGATTAATCGCTATAGACTCCATTATGGTATGGATGATAACTATCAAAGATGACAATGGAGGACTATGACAGGTTTACGCGGTCGAAGCTCCATCGCAAGATTCCCCGTGATGACTAGCACTGACCCCCGCAGACGCTCCGGCGACTCGATCTACGATTTCTTAGCCTCTCCCTCGTCGCTTCGCCCAAGCGTGCATGGCGAGGGGAACCGAAGAACATCCCTCAAGTTCTAGCCGATTGGATTGGCGATCTCATCATGTGTGACACGGCGTACATAGCCAGTACAGGGAGTACGAGCCAGGCTTAGAGACGTGCTATACTGACTGGTGCGGGTGTAGCTATTTTCCATTGGGACATGGTAATATTTTTCTAGCTGCTATAATGTTCTCAGTCTTTTTGGCTTGACTACTGCAAGCAGCCGCAAAAAACAACGGGTACGTTTCTCTCATGGAGGTACCTTATGGCACTTGATATTGAACTCTACCGCCGCACCGTCTATGTGCCTGCTAGACGCGGTACCCGGGGTCTCCGGCGCATCAGCGTGATCGACATCCATCCTGAGGGGGCCACACAGACTCTCGTCTTCGTTCATGGCTTTGGTGGCAATGTTTCGCAATGGCTCTACCAGTTGCGCTTCTTTGGACAAAGTATGCACGTGATTGCCCCTAACCTACGTGGACATGGATTAAGCGATGATCCTGCTGGAATCGCCTACACGATAGAGAGTTTTGTTCATGATCTGGAGGTGGTTTTGGAGGCCTTGCACGTCCAGGAGCCGGTCCATCTCATCGCACACTCTTTTGGAGGGGCTATTGCCACTGAATACGTTGTTCGTGACCCTGAGAAGGTACGCAGCCTGGTGTTGATCGGTGTGACCACGCACTTCACCATGATCCCACTTCTGGGTAAACTGTTGCACGTTCCCGATCCACTTTTTAGCTTCGCGGCAAAAAAACTGGGTGTTGCGCTCTTTGCTCCACAGCGGACACTCAAGGGGATAAATGATGGCATCATGTCTATCTGGCGCATGAAACCGTTCGCCGTTCCCACGCTCGTCGTGCTGGGGTACCGCGACCGCGTCTTCCGTCGCAAACAGTATGAAGATGTACTACGCTGTAATCCTGACGCACAACTGGTCGATATTCCGGTCTCAGCACATCTCGTGCAACTCGAGCGGCCCGATGCTGTCAATCGAGCCGTCAACCGCTTTATTGAGAAACAACAGCTGGATGCTAAGACTAGCAAAGGTGGCGTAGAGAAACGGCAAAGCATCTTCCAGCGTATTGCGCGAAAGGCTTCGTTCGCTGCACAGCACAGCGAAATGCCCTGGCTCAACCATTATGATAGCAATGTACCAGCCCTGGTCCCACAGCCGAAACAGCTCCTCCATGAGATGCTCAGCACCAGTGCCGCCGCTTTTCCGCGTCGTCCCGCCATCCTCTTCTTTGATCAACAGATACGGTACCGTGAGCTTGACCACTTGAGTACACGCTTTGCTCATGCTCTGCGAGGCCTGGGTATCAAGACGGGTGATCGTGTTGCGATTGTCCTGCCAAATATACCACAATGTGTGATCGCCTTTTATGGTGCGCTCAAGGCTGGAGCGGTCATTGTTTTTGGCGATCCTCTTTTGCAAGAACAGGAGCTTCAGCGCCAGCTTCGAGACACCGGAGTTCGCGTCTTGCTCACGCTGGAGTCCCTGCGAGATGTGGCCAGGCGGGTGTGTGCCGACACGAGCATCACGCAGGTGATCTATACCACTGTCCGTGAGTACCTCCCCACGCGCCAGCGCGACTTACTGGTACACCTCATCAAGGAGAATCCTCTGGCTGAAGCACTTCATAGCCCTTTAGTAGCAAGAGACGAGGACGCCCGAGAAGCTTCTGATCTTCTTTCCGGGCGGCCATCATTTCGGGTATCCTCGTTTCGGGACGTGTTACGCCGCCAGCCAATTACGCCACTCGAGAGTGGAACGACCTCGCATGATCTAGCACTCATCCAGTACACGGCAGGAATGACCGGTCTCCCCAAAGGAGTCATGCTCTCGCATGGCAATCTCGTGGTCAATGCGGTCCAGCTATGCCATGTGATGACCGATGCCGCGCGGGGACACGAGGTAATCCTCTCGATGTTTCCTCTCTCGCACATCTATGGCATTACCACCGGAATGAACGCGGCGATTGCCCTGGCTAGCTCACTGCTATTGGTACCGACAACGCGTACAGATGTGGTCCTCGAAGCGATAAAGCGCTATCAGCCAGGTATGCTCATTGGCTATCCGGGTCTCCTGCTTGAGATTGCAAACTATCCCAACGTGCGCAGTTACGATGTCTCGGCCATTCGCATCTGTATCAGTAGCTCAGCTCCATTGTCCGTTGAGGTGCAAGAGGCGTTTGAGAAGCTGACACGCGGGCACCTGATAGAGGCGTATGCCCTGACGGAAGCCTCTCCCTTGACGCACGCCAATCCTTACAAAGGCGAACGGCGCGTTGGCAGTATCGGTCTTCCCTTACCCAGCACGAATGCACGGATTGTCGACCTGGAGACGGGTGAACCTCTTCCACCAGGAGGTGTGGGAGAACTGCTGATTCGCGGGCCACAGGTCATGCAGGGCTATTGGCAGATGCCAGAAGAGACGGCCCAGGCACTGTGCGATGGCTGGCTGCATACAAGTGATGTGGCGCAGATGGACGAGGATGGCTTCTTTACCTTCATTGATCGCAAACAGCATCTGACCCTCTTTGGCACACACCGAATCTATCCGCGCGAGGTGGAGGAAGTCTTGTACGAACACCCCAAAGTCCTTGAGGTGGCAGTTGTGAGCATGTTGCCGCAAGTAGAACAAGCAGAAAAGGATGCTGGTAACGTCACAAGTACGCCCAGTATTCCGGCATCTCCGTTCATAAGAGCCTTTGTTGTCGTCAAACGTGGTCAACGAGTTACTGCCGATGAGTTACTGGCCTATGCTCGTGAGCGCCTGGAGGACTATCAGGTGCCGCAGCAGATCGAGTTTCGCACTGAGCTGCCGAAAAACGCTGACGGGAAGGTCGTCAGGGGCCTGCTATTACAGTGAAGCTATCTTACGGCAACAAGCATCGACGAGCGAAAGTCACTATCTCAAGGCTCAGCGTTGATCTCTTTCACGAGTTCTACCAACCGCGCCAATGTTGTCAGACGCTCGTCCAGCGTCTGCCCGTCAGGATTCACCTGCAACGTGTTCACTCCAGCGTGCCGATGGGCGCGGAGACGCTCACGCACCATACGTTCTGTGCCGATGAGGTTGGTTTTGAGTACCAGTTCATCTGGGATACGCGCCGCAGCCGCTTCGCGCTGCTTCTTGAACCACAAGTCTTGCACCTCAAGCGCCATATCCGCGTTGTAAATCCCAACATTATCATGGCGAAAATCCCATAATTATCCTGGTGGG
>JRHI01002051.1_pt1 | contig 14912 bp, 14 predicted proteins | sample 215371 | NCBI WGS metagenome assembly JRHI01 (sample SAMN02929681, study PRJNA255918) | sediment metagenome | biome: cave system; feature: Ice Cave; material: Sediment; isolation source: sediment from deep within a dark volcanic ice cave with no known source of... ...
ACTAGCCTCGGTCGCGGCCTGCTCGCTCCGGTTCATCGCCGCCTCGGTCTGCCAGTAGGTGGCCACGACGGCTCGCCCCGCCCGGTGATCCGTGAGCAGCGCGATGGCCTCACAGCCGGGCTGCCGGCGGACGGGGGCGGACAGCCGGTCGAACGCCGAGATGGTCCGCTCCAGGTCGTCGGGAACCCCGACGAAGCGGGCGGTGCGCAGGTGCATGACAGCCACCTCCACCGGGTGCAACCCCACCATCGTCCCGCGGCGCTGCGATGGGCTCGACGGCCATCCTCACGGCCAGGCTGTGGATTTCGACCGGCTCAGGGTGAGGGCGGCGCTCCCGAGCCTCGGACCTCGGCGATGCGGCGGCTCAACGCCGGGAGGTGTCGCCGGATGGCCTCCGCGCGGGCGCTCTCCAGCAGGGCGCGGCAGCGCTCCCCATCCTCGGGGGCGCCGCGGGCGGCGAGCATCGCCGCCCACTCCACCCGGGTGTGCGCCAGGTGCACCGCCGCCCCCAGGCGTCCGTGCATGAGGGACGCGGCGGTGAGGTGGTGCTCCGCCTCGTCCCAGCGCTCCATCGCCGTCGCCAGCACCCCGAGGTGGTGGGAGAAGCAGCCGGCGAATGCGACCGCTCCGGCCATCTGGGCGTTGGTCCCGGCATGGGGGAGCAGCAGGTCGTAGAGGGCGGACCTCGCCTCGGGGGAGCCGAGCCGCGCCAGCGGGGCGGTGATGCAGGCCAGGGTGCAGCTCCAGAGATCGGTGCGCGGGATGCCGGCCAGACCGATGGCGGTGAGGTGATCGACCCCCGAGCGAGCCGTCTCCACCTCACCCAGCGCCAGGGCGACCGCGGCGTGGACGGCGTGCCAGCACAGCGGGTCCCTGGAGTCCGCCGGCGCGCGGCTCTCGCTCGCCAGCCGTCCGGCCTCGAGGAACTGCAGCGCCTTCGCGGTCGGACGCTCCAGCCAGACCATGGTCATCTGCGCCGCGAAGGCGTTCTCGACCTCGAGGCGGCGGCCCGGCCACCCCACCTCGAGCGCCTCCCGCGCCAGCCGCTCACCGGCCTCGATGTCGCCGCCGAGCAGGGCGCGCATCGCTCGTCGGGTGCGCGCGTACCAGCTGAGGTGCGGGTGCCGGAGCTGGCCGGCGAGCAGCTCGTAGGCGGCGAGCTCGTCGTCGAGCGATGCGACGTCACCCAGCTCGAGGTGGGCGATCTGGCACCACCCATGGCCGTGGAGCGCGAGCTCGGCGTCACCGCCGCGCTCGGCGAGCTGCACGATCTCGACGCCGGCCGCGAGCCGCTCGGTGGCGCCGCCGGGCCCCCACATCGCGTAGGTGCGGGCGTGCAGGCAGGCGGCGAGGACGAGCGGGTCGCCGACCTCGCGGGCCAGGGCGACGGACTCGGTGCTGAGGGCGTCACGGCGCGCGAGCGACCCGGGGACGTCGTGGAGCTTGCCGGCGAGCCGCCCGAGCAGCTGCGAGCGCAGCGACGCGCTGCCCTCACCGAGGGTGGCGATGCCCTCCTCGAGCAATCCGATGCCGGCGTGGTCCACGGTCCCCGAGCTCACCGTCGTGTCCGCCAGACCGATGGCGGCGCGAGCGAGGTACTCGGCTCCGCCCGGCAGGCTGCCGGTCCGCGCGCGGTCGACGACGGCGTGGTACGCGGCGCCGGCGCCGCTGTCGCCGCTCCTCGCTCGCGCGTCGGCGAGGGCCAGCAGCACCGAGCAGTGCTGTGGCTCGTCGACCCCGGGCGTGCTGTCGAGGAGACGCAGCGCGAGCTCGTACTGTGCCGCCGCCGCCTCGAAGGCCCGCCGCTCGGCGGCGGCGGCACCGGCGCGGCGCGCGTAGTCGAGCGCGCGGACCAGGTCGGCCTCGGACCCCGCCGCGGCGAGGTGGTAGGCGATCTCGGCCAGGTGCGGCGCGAGGTCGCCGGCGCCGGTCGCCAGCACCTCCGCGATGGAGCGATGGAGCCGGGCGCGGCGGCCCGGCGAGATGTCCTGGTACAGGGTCTCGCGCATCAGCGCGTGCGCGAACGACCACAGGTCGGAAGCCCCCGGCAGCTGCACGACGATCTCCTCGCGCTCCGCCACCTCCAGGTCGCCGAGGATGTCGCGCGGCTCGCGACCGCTGGCCAGGCGGACGGTCTCGAGGTGGAAGTCGCGACCGCAGGCTGCCGCGATCGTCAGTGTCTCGAAGACCGGCGCCGGGAGCTGGTGGAGCCGGCGGGTGATCACCCCGCGCAACGACCGCGGGATGGTGAACTCGGTCGCCCGGCTCTCGGCGACGTGCCGGGTGATCTCACGTACGTACAGCGGGTTCCCCTCGCTGAGCTCGGCGATGCGCTCCCTCAGGGCCGCGGGCACCTCGGCGACCGCGGCGACCAGGGCCGAGAGCTCCGCCGGCCCGAGCCCGGGGAGCGTGACCTCGACGACGAGGTCGTCTCGTCGCAGATCGGCGATCGCCTCGACGTGGCCGCCGCGGAGGGGGGAACGGCAGGTCGCGATGACGAGCAGGGGGAGCGGGGCGGCGAAGCGCGCGAGATGGCGGAGAAGCAGCAGCGTCCCCCGCTGCGCCCACTGCAGGTCCTCGATGATGAGGACGACGGGCCGGGCCTCGGCGAGCCGGGTGAGCAGCCTGGCGACCGCCTCGTAGAGGCGGTAGCGATCTCCGTCGGAGGTGGGGTCCGGGGCCGCCAGGGCGGGCATGCGATCGTGGAGGACGGGGAGCAGCCGTACCAGCTCGGGACCCTCGCGGCCGAGGCCTCCGCTCAGCTCCTCGATGGGCAGGGTCTCGACGACGTGGGACAGCGCCTCGACGAAGGGCTGGTACGGGAACGGCGTCTCCTCGTCGCTGCGGCCGGCGAGCACCGTGGCGCCGTCCCGGTGGGCGGCGAGCGCGAACTGGACTGCCAGGGCGGATTTCCCGATCCCCGGTTCACCGGAGATGACGGCGACCCTGGGCCGGCGGCCGTTGCGGGCCACCTCGAGCGCGGTGCGCAGGACGGCGACCTCGCTCGAGCGGCCGACGAACGCGGTGCCGGCCCGCGCCGCCACCGCCGGCGGCGGCGCCAGGTGGCTCGACACCCGGACGGGCACGTCCACACGCAGCAGCTCCAGGTGGGCGGCCTCGGTGTCCGGTGAGGGGGCGACGCCCAGCTCCTCGGCGAGCAGACGCCGGCAGCTCTCGTAGGCCCGCAGTGCACGCGCCCTGTCGCCGGCCGCACCGAGGGCGCGGATCAGCTGTTGATACCCCGTCTCCCAGAGGGGCTCGAGCTCGACCGCCTCCTCGGCGAGGCCGACCGCGCGGCGAGCGTCCCCGGCCCTCACCATCGCCTGGACACCGGTGTCGAGGGCGCGCACCAGCAGCCGCCGGCGACCGGTGCGGATGTGCTCCACCCAGGTGCTCTCGTCCCCGGGCAGGAAGGGCCGCCGGGCGAGCTCGGCGGCGCGCAGCGCCAGGTCGGCGGCACCGGCGTTGTCACCGGCTCGGAGGGTCGCCTCGGACGCGGCGACCGCGGCCGCCGCCTCGTCGACGTCGACCGCCGTGTCGGCGGGCAGGCGGAGCTGGTAGCAGCCGTGGACGCTCGCCAGCACCTCGGGCCCGTGACCGGTGATCCCGCCGAGCGCGGTGCGCAGGCGGCTGATGACGACCCTGAGGTTGCGCTCCCAGGACGGGGGCGCCATCCCCGGCCAGAGCGTGCTGGCCAGCTCGTCGCGGGAGACGGCGCGCTGGCGGTTGACGACGAGGAACGCCAGCGCCAGGCGGACCTGCCGCCCCGGCAGGCTGCGGCCCTCCAGGACCTTCTCGCCGGCACCGACGCGCACCCGTCCGGTCAGCTCGATCCGCATCTGTGGCAGGTCGTCTTGCCCCCCCGACGATGCGCCCCGCCACACCACATGCGAAACTCGGGCGCAGACTCCAATCCAGAGAGACTCGCCCAGGATGGCGGTCATTGCAGCGCCGGCCAGATTGCCGAGAGGTTGCAGAGGCGTGGCTCCCGGGGGAGGGACCTCGGTGGATCGGCCTCGCCGGGGGGCGTCAGCATCTGACAACGTCCTGGCAATCATCTGGCAATGGTGCAACGGTATCGTGCGAGCACGGCTCCGGACTCCGGATGGTGAGGCGGTCTGGTGAGCGCAGTGAGCGGTGACTGGCGGAGCGACATGGTCGCGCCGCTGGATCGGGCGGGCTGGTGGCGTCCCACGGCCACCATGCACGAGGCGCGCGAGGGCCACACCGCGACCCGCCTCACCGACGGGCGCGTGCTGGTGGCCGGCGGCGACCTCCACGGTGCGCGCTTCCTTGGCGGCTGTGAGCTCTACGATCCTCGCGACCTGCGCTGGCATCGCGCGGCGCCGATGGCGACACCGCGTGCGGCGCACACCGCCACCCTGCTCGAGGACGGCCGCGTGCTGGTCGTCGGTGGCGTCAACTCGTGGGGCAGCGTGGCCGCGGTCGAGGTGTACGACCCCTGGGCCGACGCGTGGTCCGACCGTGCGGCACTGTGCACCGCGCGCTCGGGCCACGCCGCGGCGCATCTCAGCCGCGGCGTGGTGCTCTGCACCGGTGGCATGGACCTGGAGCGCAATCCGCCCGCGCCCCTCGCGTCGGTGGAGGTCTACGACCCCGTGCTCGACCTGTGGGACGGCGGCGCGAGCATGCTCCGTCCCCGCGCCGGGCACTCCGCCACCGTCCTCGACGCCTCCAGCGTGCTGGTGCTGGGGGGCGGCGGCCCCGGTGGTCCGTCCGGACCGGCGGAGGTGTACCGGGCGCGTGACGACGCATGGGAGGCGACCAGGGGCGGCTGGATCACGCACGGGCGCAGCACCGCCACCGACCTCGGTCAGGGGCGTGTGCTCGTCGCCGGGGACGTTCGGGGGGCCTTCCATGACGGTGCCACGGCCTCGAGCGCGGCGCTGTACTGTCACGAGACCCGTCGCTTCCGCCCCGCCGGCGAGATGGCCACGCCGCGGCGGTGCCACGCCGCCGCACGGCTCGGCGACGGCGGCGTCCTGGTGATCGGGGGCTCGAACGGGGATGGGTTCATCCTCGACGAGACCGAGATGCACGACCCGGCCACCTCCACCTGGGGGTGGGCGGGACACCTGGGCACTCCGCGCATGTTCCACACCGCGACGCTGCTGCCGGAGGGAGACGTCCTCGTGGCCGGCGGCCTCAGCGGCCGCGGTGGCGGCCTCACCTCCCTCGACTCCGCCGAGCTCTTCTCGCCGGAGCGCCGCGGATGATCCGCGCCCGTACCCCTGCTGCTTGCGGTGGCGCCAGTCGCCGTCCTCCTCCTGTCGACGCCGGCCGCGACCGTGCAGGGGCGCGGCGGGGGATGGTCCTCGACCGGAAACATGCAGGTCGCTCGCCAGCCCTTCGTGACCGCCGGCATGCACGCTTCCCGGTTCGCACCGACGGCCACGCGCCTGCGGGACGGTCGCGTGCTGGTCGCCGGCGGCTTCTCCGGCGGCGTCGACCCGTCAACCGGCTCACAGACCGCGACCGCCGAACTGTACGACCGCATACCGGGAACTGGAGCGTCACCGGCGCCGGCGGTCTCGGCAGCGCCGCGGCGACCGCCGTGGCAGAGACATGCTGCTGAGCGAGGCGACCACCGCGCCCGGCGTCACCGCCCTCGACCGCCGCGCCAGGAGCGAGGAGGAGGAGGAGCGGGAGCCCTGGCTGTACTGAGCCGACGCGACCTGGGGCCGTGCTGGGCATCGTTCTCGTGCTGCTGGTCTTGCCGTCCGGTCGCAGCGGTCGGCGCCCCCGCGGGGACCTGGGACGCGCACCGGTGACATGCACGTCGCCCGCGAGCTCGCCGCGTCTGCGACCGGCCGCGACGGCCGGGTCCTGGTGGCGGGCGGCGTCGCCAGGGGCGCGCGGAGCTGCCGCTCACCCCGCGCGCGCCGGTCGCCGGCGCCGACACCCGCGGCCCCTCGGCCGAGGTGTACGACCCGCGGCTGGCGCTCTACGACCCAGCGGCCGGCGGGTGGACGGTCACCGACCGGATGACGGAGGCCCGCGGCCTCCATACCGCCACCCGGCTGCGGGACGGCAGCGTGCTGGTGACCGGGGGCGGAGCCATGGATCTCAGCGGCCCCAGCGCGTCCTCCGAGCGGTACCTGCCGTCGGCCGGCCGGTGGATCCCCGCAGCGGCGATGTCCACCCCCCGGTGCCGCCACCTGGCCGCACCGCTCCCCGGGGGTGCGGTGGTCGTCGCGGGCGGGGCCGGCGGGGCCGCCTCGGGTGCGGAGGCCGAGGTCTACAGGCCCTGAGGTCCCACCTCCGGCGACGCCACGTGTCCTGACATTGATGGCAGGCGAGTGGTGGGCCGGGGTGGGAGGGGGTGGGCCAGCCGGTACCATGGCGGCCGCCCATGAGCACCCTTCCCGCGTCGATCAGCGCCGTGCTCCCCGCCTACAACGAGGCGGCGGTGATCGCCGAGACGGTCCGGCGCACCCACGCCGCGCTCCTCGCCAGCGGCGTCGCCGACCACGAGGTCGTTGTCGTCGATGATGGCAGCAACGATGGCACCGCCGAGCACGTCCTCGGCCTCGCCGCCGAGCTTCCGGGGACGCGGTTGCTCAGCCACCCGTCCAACCTCGGCTACGGGGCGGCGCTGCGCACCGGCTTCGACGCGGCGCGGGGCGAGGCGGTGTGGCTGCTCGACAGCGACGGCCAGTTCGACCCCACCGACCTGGCGCTGCTGCTGCCCCTCTGGGAGCCGGGCTCGATGGTCGCCGGCTACCGGGCGCAGCGCCAGGATCCCTGGACGCGCCGGGCCAACCACGCCGCCTTCTTCACCCTGGTGCGGCTGCTGACCGGGCCCACCCTGCGCGACGTGAACTGCGCCTTCAAGCTGTTCGCGCGCGAGCTCGGTGTGGGCCTGCAGTCGCAGGGCGCGATGATCTCCACCGAGCTCGCGCTGCGTGCCCGCGATCGCGGGTGCCGCATCATCGAGGTCGCCGTCCCCCACCATCCCCGCACCACCGGCGAGGCCACCGGCGCCCGCCCCGCGGTCGTGGCCCGCGCCTTCGTGGAGCTGTTGGGGATCCGCGCCGACCGCGACGGCTGCGGCGGCGAGAACGGGCGGGCCCAGGGCGACCTGCCCCGCCGGCGGTGACCGCCGGGGGCCCGCTCTGGCGGCTGGTGCTCCCCCCCTTCCTCGCCGCCCGGGCGGTGAGCCTGCTGGTGCCGGTGCTGGCCACCTGGGAGCAGAGCACCGCGGCCGGATTCCCCACCGGCGCCGAGCTGCGCTCCGCCTTCGACCAGTGGGACAGCCAGTCGTACGTGGCCATCGCCGAGCACGGCTATCCGTCGCACCTCGACTTCGGCCTCGGCCAGGGCGGCCACCTTGTGGCCTTCTTCCCCGGCTACCCGATGCTGGTTCACCTGGTGATGTACTTCGCCCGCGACGCCGTGCTCGCCGGCCTGCTGGTCAGCACCGTGCTCGAGTTCGTCGGCCTTCGCCTGGTCGCCGGCCTGGTGGCGCGCGAGCGCGACCTCGGGGCGGCGCGCTTCGCGGTCTGGGCGCTGGCCTTCTGGCCGTACGCCGCCTTCCTCGGCCTGGTCTACACCGAGAGCGCGTTCCTCGCCGCCGCCGCCGGGTCGCTGCTGCTCGCCCGTCGCGGCCGCTTCGGCCCCGCGTGCCTGGTGGCGGCGCTGGCCTGCGCCACCCGGGTGACCGGGGTGGCGCTGATCCCGGCGCTCCTGGTCGAGCAGCTGCTGCGCCACCGCGGCCGGCCGACGCTGCAGCTCGCCTGGCTGCTGGTGGTGCCGGTCCCGCTGCTGCTCTTCGGGGCCTACCTCAGGGTGCACACCGGCGACTGGCTGGCCTGGCTCCACGCCGAGGGATCGGTGTCGTTCGACTATCGCCACCTCGACTGGCCCTGGGCGGGCGCACGGACCACCTGGGACTCCGTGGTGTTCAGCTCGCTGCCGGCGGGTACGACCTACGTCTTCGCCCTCGAGCTGCTCTTCGGGGTGGGGGGAGCGGTGGTGTGCGCCGCGCTCTGGATCCGGCGCGCCCTGCCGCTCTCGCTCCTCACCTTCTGCACGGTGGTGTGGCTGCTGTCCGTCTGCGTCTCGTACTGGATCTCGGTGCCCCGCTACGAGATCGCCATGTTCCCCGCGCTCATCGCGGTCGCGGACCTGCTCGCTCGCCGGCCCTCCTGGCGGGCCGCGGCGGTGGCGGCGAGCGCCGGACTCTTCGCCTACGGGGCGGGGCTCTATGCCACCGGGAGATGGCTGGGGTGATCGTCGACGCCCACGTCCACATCCTTCCCGACCGGGTGCGGCGCGAGCTCGCCGAGGTCTGCGCCCGCGAGCCCTGGTTCGGCGCGTGCCACGCCCGGCCGGGGGCTGCGGTGGCCTCCGCCGAGGACCTGGTCGAGGCCATGGACGCCGCCGGGGTCGACCGGGCGGTGTGCTTCACCTGGCCCTTCAGCGATCCCGCCCTCTGCGCCGAGGCCAACGACTACGTCGCCGCCGCGGTGCGCCGCCACCCCGACCGCCTGGTGGGCTTCGGCTGCGTCCAGCCCGCCGCCCCCGGCGCCGCCACCGAGGTCGAGCGCTGTGCCCGGCTCGGCCTGCGCGGCGTCGGCGAGCTCAATGCCGACGCCCAGGGGTGGGCCCTCGAGGACGAGGCCGCGCTCGGCCCGGTGGTGCGCGCCTCGGTGGCCTCGGGCCTGCCCTGGAACCTGCACTGCAGCGAGCCGGTCGGGCACCAGTATCCGGGCAAGGGCACCGCGACCCCCGACCGGGTCGCCGCCCTGGCGCTGCGCCATCCCGAGCTGACCCTGATCTGCGCCCACCTCGGCGGCGGGCTGCCCCTCTACGGGCACATGCCCGAGGTGCGCGAGCTCTGCCGCACCAGCCTGTACTTCGACACCGCCGCGGTGCCCTTCCTCTACCGGCCGTCGGTGTACCGGGCGGTGGTCGAGGCGGTCGGCGCCGACCGGCTGCTCCTCGGCACCGACCACCCCCTGCTGCGGGCTCCCCGCTACGTCGACACCGTGCGTGGGCTCGGGCTGGGCGACGAGGCGACGGCCGCGATCCTCGGCGGCAACGCCGCCCGGCTGCTCGGCATCTGACCGAACCGGGCACGGTGCGCTCAGTCATGCTCCGGGATACCTGACCATCCTCGAGACAGCGGGGTGGGGGCGACCACCCTCGGTGATCGGGTCGGATCAGCCGTCCTCGCTGGTCACCCTGGGCGACGCCACACACCAGGCGGCGACCCGCCTGTCGTCCTCGGCATCGGCGGCGTCCGAGCGGTCGAGGGCGTCCGGGGTGGTCAGCGCAGCCACCCACCACGGCGTCGGTGCGGCATCCCAACCCGCCCCGCGGCGAGCACCGACGACCCGCTCATGGCAGGCACCGCACCATCCGACCATGTTGAGGTTCTCCGCATGCTGACCGCATCGGCGGCACGTCCCGGTCACGACGCCGCCCTGAGGAGGCTCGTCCCCGAGCTTCCGGCGCGATGCGTCCGCGGCAGGTCGCCGAACTCACTCGCATAGTCGGCGACATGCGCCCAGGGGACGATCGGGATCCGATTGTCCCGGGCGATCGCCTCGAGCCTCGCCCACCGCTGCGGATCGATCTCCGTCTCGGGCTCGCACAGGCACAGCGGCCTGGCCTCCGCGGCGCGGATGACCCTGTCTCCCCATGCCACCTCGCCGGTCATGAGGACCGCGCCCATGCACATGTCGCCGATCATCGAGAGACCACGGTGACTCCGCGGGTAGAGGGGGTACTCCTCGATCACGCCGGCGGGGTCGGTTCTCGCGTACAGACCGCACGAGCATCCCCGGCCGGGTGGATGGTGTCGATTGCTGCTCGGGTTCCCTCGGAGGTCACAGGGGACGTGGCGCAGGCAGACGGCGGTCGTGCCGGCTCCGACCGTCCACACATGCCGCCAGTACATGGTCGAGCGCAGGCTGTGGTCGGCATGGAGGCGCCATGCGCGAAAGCCGACGAGCGGGTTCACCGCGCCGGGACCTCCGCCGGCTCGGGAACCCGCAGCGGCTCCGGCATCCCGCGGTTCTCTCGGTGCTTCTCCGGATCGGCAACCATGGTCACGCTCCCTCTGCGGTCACCGGTCACTCCCGGCCGGATCAACCCTGCCCATGCTTCTCTCCCCAGCGACGCGGCTCAATGGTCATCGCGACACTCCCGGTGTGGAGTTCGACCGCACCGCGATGCTCACCCGCGGGAGGGCGGGCGGCTCCTGCGCTGCTGATTGCGGTCGCGACCGTCGGGTTGGCGCGGAGGAACTCGCCGAAGTTCCAGGCGGAGATCGAGAGCAGGTCAGCGGGGTCATCGCGGTGACGGTGGCCGTCCGTGCCCGCCGCCGGAGGAGGGCGACCTCGCCGGAGAAGTCACCCGGACCGAGTCGTTCGACCAGCGTCCCCACCCGGCACGCTGGCGAGCAGCCTTCCACGTCCCTGCATCATGTCGATCCCCCCGTGTTTCCGGACGGATCCGGGATGCGCTCGTGCCGCCGGCGTCTCGGCGTCCGGCGCCACCGCGCATGTGTGAATTCGTGCCGCACCCCGCCCGGCTCAGCCCCGCTCGCGGCGGAGGCGGAGGCCCCAGGAGATCGGGTCGACCGCGTAGTACAGGGCGACCGCGGCGTGGAAGGCGAGGCAGGCGTAGGCGTTGAGCAGGGCGACGCCGACCGCCGCGACGTACACGACCGGCCCGGCCAGGAAGAGGGCGGTGGTGAGCCCGCGCTGCTCCTCGGGGAAGGAGGCGGCGAGCAGCCGGCGGCGTCCCGAGGCGTACAGCCAGAGCGCCGCCCAGGCGAGGGCGTTCAGGGTCATCACGATGCTGTAGGCGACGGCGGCGACCCGGGTGCCCTCGCCGTGCCGCAGCGCCTCGCCGAGGATGCCGGTGGGGTAGGGGAGGAAGCCGATGGTCATGAGCAGGAGCAGATTGAGGTAGAGGAAGGTGCGATCGACCCGGGCGAGGTGGCCGAGGACGACGTGGTGGCTGAACCACATGATCCCGATCACTGCGAAGCTCACCACGTAGGCGGCGTAGGCGGGCCACTGCCGCAGCAGCTCGCCGCCGAGGTCGTCGAAGCGCTGGGGCTGGCCGATGGTGAGCACGAGCAGGGTGATGGCGATGGCGAAGACCCCGTCGCTGAAGGCCTCGACCCGTCCCTTGCTCATCCTCCGGCGCATTGTGACGGGGCCCGGGGAGACGGGTGCGCGCGCTGTCGTGCCACCATCGGCGGCAGACATGGACACCCGCAGCCTGCTGATCCGGGCCGACGACCAGCCCGGAGTCCTCCATCGCATCACCGGCGAGATCGTCGAGGCCGGGGGCAACATCGTCACAGTCGAGACCCGCGAGGCCACCCGGGGCGTCTTCAGCCTGTACCTCGAGCTCGAGAAGTGCGACGTCGACGGGCTCGCCGGGCGGCTCCGCTCGCTGCCCTTCGTGGTCGAGTGCACCGAGCCGCGCCCCTTCGGCCTCATCTTCGGCGCCCGGGTCATCGTCATCGGCGGCGGCGCCCAGGTGGCGGCGGTGGCCAGCGGGGCGGTGCAGGAGGCCGACCGGCACAACATCCGCGGCGAGCGGATCAGCGTCGACACCATCCCGCTGGTGGGCGAGGAGAACATCGCCGAGGCGGTGCGCGCCGTCGCCCGCCTGCCCCGGGTGCGGGCGCTGGTGCTCGCCGGGTCGCTGATGGGCGGGGACATCGCCGACGCGGTCACCGAGGTGCAGCGGACCGGCATCCCGGTGATCTCGCTGAGCCAGATCGGCTCGGTGGTCGACGTCTGCGACCTGGTGGTCTCCGACCCGCTGCAGGCCGGGGTGCTCGCCGTCATGGCGGTCGCCAGCACGGCGCGCTTCGACCTGGCGCGGGTTCGTGGGAGGCGCCTCTGACTCCCGCCGAGCGGGCCGCCTGGCTCGACTGCCTCGAGGGGATGGCGGCCGACATCGCCGCCGCCCTCGCCGGCCTGGCGGGCACCGAGGAGGGGCGGATGCCGCTCGACGTCGGCGCCGGCGGCGACCGCACCGCGGTGGTCGACCGGCGCGCCGAGGACGTGGTCATCGCCCACTGCGAGGCGCTCGCCGCCGCCGGGGTGACCTTCCTGCTGCGCAGCGAGGAGCTCGGCGACCGCGCCTACGGGGCCACCCAGCCGGTGCTGCTCGTCGACCCCGTGGACGGCAGCCTCAACGCGATGCACGGCATCCCCTACTACTGCACCTCGCTCTGCGTGGTCGACGGCGAGCGGGTCGCCGACGCCGCGGTCGCGGTGGTGCGCAGCCTCGCCGTCCCCCGCGTCTACGCCGCGGTCCGCGGCGAGGGGGCCACCCGCGACGGGCTGCCGCTGCGGCCGCTCGCGGTCGGTCTGGACGACCGCGGCCGGATCCCGATGCTGCTCATCGAGGGGATGAACTCGGTGCGGAAGGTGGGCTCGCTCACCCCGCTGCTCGCCGCCMCCCGCCGGCTGCGCCTGCTCGGCTCGGCGGCGCTCAGCCTCTGCCAGGTGGCCGCCGGCTCGGCGTCGGCGCTGGTGGCGCCGTCGGGGATGCGCCCCTACGACTGCGCCGCGGCCCTGCTCCTGCTGCGAGAATCCGCCGCCGTGATCACCGACCTCGAGGGCCGCTCGCTCGACGACCAGGTCCTCGACTTCTCCGCCCGGCTGCCCATCGTCGCCTCGCTCAGCGCCGAGGTCCACCGCCGCACCCTGCGGCTGCTCTCCGAGGGTGGGATGCGGTGAGCCTCCCCACCCGCGTCGCGGCGCCCACCGCCACCCTGCTGATCTCCTGCCCCGACCAGCGCGGGCTGGTGGCGCGCACCGCCCGGTTCGTCGCCGAGCGTAACGGCAACCTGGTCCACGCCGAGCACCACATCGACCCCACCACCGGCCTCTTCCTGATGCGGATCGAGTGGGAGCTCGACGGCTTCGAGCTCGACCGCCCGGAGATCGCCCCCGCCTTCACGCCGCTCGCCGAGCAGATCCACGCCACCTGGCACCTCCACTTCTCCGACGAGGTGCGGCGGATGGCGGTCTGGGTCAGCCGCCAGGACCACTGCCTCAGCGACCTCATTCAGCGCCAGCGCGGCGGCGAGCTGCGCGCCGACATCGCCCTGGTGATCTCCAACCACGAGGAGCTGCAGCCGCTCGCCGCCGCCTTCGGCATCGAGTACGTGCACGTGCCCACCGACGGCTCCAACCGTCACCGCCACGAGGCGGTGCAGCTCAGCCTGCTGCAGAACCACGGCATCGACCTGGTGGTTCTCGCCAAGTACATGCAGATCCTCACCCCACAGTTCCTGGTGCGGTACCCGCGGGTGATCAACATCCACCACTCCTTCCTGCCCGCGTTCATCGGCGCCAACCCCTACCTCCAGGCGATCCAGCGTGGGGTGAAGATCATCGGCGCCACCGCCCACTACGCCACCGCCGACCTCGACGCCGGCCCGATCATCGAGCAGGACGTGGTCCGGGTCAGCCATCGCGACTCGGTCGCCGACCTGATCCGCAAGGGCCGCGACCTCGAGCGCGTGGTGCTCGCCCGCGCCGTCCGCCTCCACCTCGAGAACCGGGTGATCGTCCACGGCAACCGGACCAGCGTCTTCGACTGATCCGGGGTCAGTCGCTCACCGTGAGGGGATGGAGGAACTCCTCGAGGAGGGGGAGGAGAAGGTCGGGACGCTCGACCTGGGGACAGTGGCCGCAGGCGTCGAGCACCTCGAGGCGCGCGCCCGCGACGGCGTCCGCCAGGGCCCGGCCGTGCTCGACCGGGACCATGCGGTCGTGGCGTCCCCAGAGCACCAGCAGCGGCGCCTCGAGCGCCTCCGCCCGGCCCAGGAGCGCGCCGGAGGCGAGCTCGGCGACGAGCAGGTGGCCGAGCTCGTAGAGGTCCTCGATGTCGCGGCGGGTGCGGTAGCGGCGCCCGAGCTCGCGGAGGGTGGCGGAGTCGATCCGGGAGGGGTCGTGGACCACGAGGCGGAGGAACATCTGCCGGGAGACCGACTCGACCAGCGACGGCGGCACGACCTCGAGGGCGAGCAGCATGAATCGCAGCGAGAGCAGCTGGCCGCTCAGCATCCGCCACCAGATCGGCACCCCCACCCCGAGGCCGGCGGGGGCGATCGCCACCACCCTCCCGGTGCGCTCCGGGTGGGCGAGTGCGAAGCGCAGCGCCGCGGCACCGCCCATCGAGTTGCCCACCACCGACACCGGGCCGTCGACGCCGAGGGCGTCGAGCACCCCCTCGACGGCGGCGACCTGGCCGTCGAGCAGCGGTCCGGCGATCGCGGTGGAGGCGCCGAAGCCGGGGAGGTCGAGGGAGATGACGCGATGCCGCCGCGCCAGCTCGGGGAACACGTTGCGCCAGGTCGCGTGGGTGTCGCCGAAGCCGTGCAGCAGCACCACGGTGCGGCGGCCGTGCCCGGCGGTGAGCACGTTGAGGTCGGTGCCCCCGGCGCGGACGATCCGGGATCCCGGCCCGTCGGAGGAGAGCGGCGCGATCGCCATGGATGCGGCTCAGCCTCCTGGAGGGCGAGCGACGCCCATCGACACGGTGCGACCCGACCCCCTCATCCGGACAGTGTGCCATGAGCCGCCTGCCGGTAGGCTTGCGTGACATGGACGTCGAGGCCCGTTTCAGCCCGTGGGGGTGTCGGTGGAGGCGGCGGGCGCTTCGCCATGCGTGCCTCCCAGCGCTCCTGGCTCCGAACGGTCCGCGCCAGCCCGCGCGCCCGGCTCCACCGCCGGTGGGCGGGGCCGGGCCAGACCCTCCAGGCGCGGAGCAGCGCCATGCAGCACAGGGCCGCGAGGACGCCCGTGGCGCTGCCGGCCGGCCCACCCCGTACAGCCCTGGCGGCGCGCCGGCCTCCCCGTCGTCGGAGGAGCCGTGGCTGCCTACGAGCCGCTCTGAGCCTCGGT
>JRHI01002052.1_pt1 | contig 14909 bp, 14 predicted proteins | sample 215371 | NCBI WGS metagenome assembly JRHI01 (sample SAMN02929681, study PRJNA255918) | sediment metagenome | biome: cave system; feature: Ice Cave; material: Sediment; isolation source: sediment from deep within a dark volcanic ice cave with no known source of... ...
TCTCGGACGCTCGCTTCGTGGATGCGCCGGAGGCACCATCAATGGAGAACATCCTGAGCACGACGCAGGAAACCGGAGATGCCCGCTGGCATGCCTGCCTCCACGGTCTCTACTAGCGGCGTCTCGATGCCACCGGACCGCACTCCGCGCATCATCGACTACGATGACGACTTCGATTACGAGCAGTACTGGCGGGACCGCGATTACGAGCGCTGGGCCGAGCGGCACGCGCTCCGCCGACTCTTCCGCCGCATGGAACATGCGCACTGGACCATCGACTTCGGCGCGGGTTTCGGCCGGAACGCCGAGCACTACCTCGGGCGGAGCGACCGTGCCGTCCTGGTCGACTATGGGATCGGGAACCTTCAGCGAGCTGCGCAGCGGTTGGCCCCCAAGGCGCGCTCTGACAGGCTCTTCTTCGTCCGGGCCGACCTCTACCGACTGCCGTTCATCGACGGGTCGTTCGACCGCGCGATCGTGGTTCGCGTCCTTCATCATCTCACCGACATCGAGGCCGCACTCGCGGAGATGGGGCGCACGGTATCCGAGCAGTGGATCGTCGATGTCCCGATCAAGCACCACCTGCTCGCGCAGGTCCGCGGTGTGCTGCACCGTGATCGCGCCCGCCTCCGCGGAGGCGAGCCGCTCTCGGTGAGCAGCACCGGCGAGCCGTTCGTGAACTTCCGCCTCCAGAACCTGGTCGAAGTACTCCGCTCCCACGGGTGGACCGTGCGGCGGGCCGCGTCGGTGAACAACTTCCGACGCTGGGATCAGGTCGCGTCGCGGCCCGTTGTTGCGTCACTGACGCCCCTCGTGCAGCTTCTCGAGATACTCCTTCAGCAGGTCGGTCGGGGTTGGTGGGGACCGAGCCAGTTCCTCACGCTGGAGCGCAGCACGCCGAACCCGCGGCCGCCGTCATCCGAGACCGGCCTGATGGCTGTCGTCGTCTGCCCCGTCTGCCGCGTCCGACCCGTGTGGTCCGAAGCGTCTGCCCACTGCTCCGGATGCGAACGGACCTACCGCCGAATCGGAGAGGTCTGGGACCTGGTGCCGAGGTAGCATGGTGACGCTGCCCCGATGGCTGTGGGTCGGGAGGACAGCTGGTGGGCTCCGTCATGCCACGGCCAAACCGGCCACATGGAGGGATTCCATCCTGATTAAGGGCATCCGTTGTGAGGTGGTGGTGGGGACCGAACCGCTCAACGCCTGAGGCCGCTTTCGTGGCCGCCGGCGATGGTCGCGCTCACGGGCAGCCCCACATGCGTCCGTGATCGTGCCGCTCTGGGGGAAGAATCGCATGCAAGGTTGGTGCGAAGGCGACGCCGCCCACCGGTTCAACCAGTGAGATGGCGTCGCTGCCGCGACGAGATGTGCGACCGGAGGATGCCCTTGGCTCGACGGGCCACGGAGGCAGACCGTCTTTCCTGGGACGCCTTTGCGCGGCGCGCCCGGCAGGGAAGTCTGCTGGCGACATGGGGATGGGGTGAACTGAAGCGCCAGCAGGGCTGGCAGGTCGAGAGGCTCCTTGTCGAAGACATCGATCGCGTCGTGCTGGGGACGATGTGGGTGCAGATCCGCCGCGGGCCGGCCGGAGTGGCCTTCGCCTATGCGCCGCGCGGTCCCCTCGTGCCGGACATCGCGACAGACGCTGGGGTCGCGCTCACTCTGATCGCGGCCGCACGTAGACTGGCACGACGTGAGCGTGCACTCGTCCTCAAGCTCGATCCGGAGTGGGAGATCGATGACCCGGCCACCGCGCCACTCCTGCGGCGTGCCGGTCTACGGGCATCGCGGTACGACATCCAGCACCGCAAGAGCTACGTGGTTGACCTCGCCGGGGGTGCCGATGCGGTGTTCGCCCGTGTCAAGGAGAGCACTCGACGCGCGATCCGACGGTGCGAGCGCGCCGGCGTCGAGGTGGCGCTCCATGGGGAGCCCGAAGCCGCATTGCGTTTCCACGACCTGATCGGTGCGTCGGCACGACGCAACCAGTTCAACCACCGCGTGGCCGACTATTACAGCGACGTGATCGAACTCGTGGGGCGCTCCTGCCCAGCGCGGGTGATCCTCGCCGAGCTCGACGGCGAACTGGTGTCCGGGATGATCGCCCTGGCCGTGGGGGCGCGGCTTGTGTACCTGTATGGCGGGAACCGGATCATGTCGGGTCCCGTAAACCCCGCATACGCAGCCCAGTGGGCGGCCATTCGCTGGGGGATCGAGCAGGGTTGCACGCTGTACGACATGTGGGGGATACCCAACCACGAGGACGCCACGCTTCCCGGCTTCGGCTACTTCGAATTCAAGCAGCGGTTCAACGGGCGGATCGTGCGCCATGTCCGCTGTCAGGAGGCACCGTTGTGGCGGCTCGGCCCTCTGCCGCGGCTCGCCGAGCGTATCGCCACGCGTGACCAGCCACCTGTGGCGTGATGCTCATGCCACCGGGTGGCACACCTCCGTTCCGACGTGCTGGAGACGTCCGCTCCGCGATTCCATACGCGGGAGTTGGGCTGACCCGGAGCTGCCCCTGGCCCTCAGGTCCGTCGACTCGCGGGACGTCGGCTCGGGGCCGGGGCGGGTTGGTTGTCGCTGGCCAACGGCTGGTAGTCGAGACCGTCCGGGAACGAGAGTTGGGTCGACCCCTGGCCCGTGAACGTCCAGACGACAGCGTTTGAGGTGGGATCGACGACCACGATCCGGTGGTGGAAATCGTCGCATATCGCCACCCGGTTCGAGGCCAGCGGTATGGCGATGGAGGGGTGGTCGAGGCTGTCGACGCCTCTCGGACGGTACTTCCAGAGGACAGTACCCGCCGCGTCGAGACGAAAGACACCTCCCCGAGGCGAATAGTCCGTGAGGAGGACGGAACCGTCCGGGTAAGGCAGTGCATCAGATGGATACAGGGCGGGCGTCCGCACCGACCACCGCACAGTCGCGTCCGGATTCAGCCACGTGACCCGGCGTCCGGTGATCTCAGTGACAATCAGAGACCCATCGCGTGCTGGGAAGGCGCCGTTGGGGTGGTTGAAGCTGGTCGGCGGAGCATGCGCGCACACCTCGTCGCCGCGGGTTCCCAGCCAGGCACCGTCTGCGCCGAGATGCACGAGCCGGCAGTTTCGGATGTCAGCAACCCAGATCGTGCCATCCACGGCTGGAACTGCGTCATCTGGCTCGTTGAAGTATCCCGGGGCCTGCCCGCGGACCCCATCATGGCCGACCTGCCACAACACCACGCCCGATGCGCGATCGATGGCGGTGACCGTTTGACTCTCCTCGGCGTTGGCGATGATCGTCCGACCGTTCTGCGTGGAGAAGGCGTCGTCGGGAGCGCCGAAGGGCACCGGTTGTGGCTGTCCTGGTGTGGGGAACATCCAGTCCACCGATCCATCAGCCCTGATCTCCAGGAGCCGCCCGTTTCCCCGGTCGGCGATCAGGAGCCTCCCGGTGAAGGCAACGCCAGGGGCCGCCGCGGCCAGGCCCGCTGGCTCCCCGGGAAGTTCGACCGGCGTCGGCGACGCGGTGGGCGTCGGCGTCGCCACGGACGCGGTCGGCGACGACGATGCGGTGATGGCCACGGCGACGACGGTGGGCAGGGCTGTGGTGCCCGGAGAGGAACGGGACGGCGGGGTCGCGGCACAACTCGCCATCAGTGCACCGAGGAGAATCCCCTCACCTGCCCGGCTGAGGCCGCGGGCTCCGGGTGTCGGGCGGCCTGACCAGCGTGCCATCCAACGGGCTCTCACCGGCACGCGGCCGCCAGGAACACGCGTCGCCCCGTCGAGTCGGCAACGACCAGGTGCGCGTCATCGCTGGTGGCCAGCCCTTGCGGCGCGTCGATTCCGACGACGATGGTCCTCGAACGCCCGGTCGTGGGATCGACCGCCGTGACGGCATGGCCGCCGAGTTCGGCGACGTACAGCAGACCATTGAGGAAAACAACCTCGTCGAGGTTGGTGAACGTACCGACGGTCTGCTGATCGCCCGCGCGGGTGATCCGTATCAGGCCGGGCGCGGTCTCCGCGGCGACGTAGATGTCACCGCCTGGGGTGGCGACCGCCGAAACCGGGCGGCCCAGACCTACCGAGACCACCTTGGGCGACCCGCCGGCAGTGGGCGCGGTCAGCAGACGACCGTTGGCACTGTCAGGGATGAGCAGCCGATCGTGGGCCCGGTCATACCCGATGCCATCGAGGCCAGGATTCGACGTCGTATTGGGGATCGCCAACAGCGGCTGGGGTGGCCGGCCGCCGACGTCGATCGCAACCAGCCGGTTCAGTCTCTGTTCGGCGACGATCACGCGTCCGGCATCGAGAACGACGACACCCTCAGGATCGGCGTGGTCGTGGAGGACCGCGAGCTGCGCGCCGGCGGATGACAGCTCCGTGATCGTCCCTGCCTCACGGGCGGTGACCCAGATATTGCCCAGGCTGTCCACGGTCACGTCGTCCGGGCTGGCCTGGAGTTGGGCCACCACTCTCAGCTGAAGCACGTTGACCGGCGTGGGGCAACCGTCGAGTGTGGCGGCCACCATGCCGCGAGGTGCGGGCGACGCTCCCCGTGACGTCCCGGTGGGTGGCTGAACCGTCGGCGGTGGAGGCGACGGCGCAGAGGTGGGGGTCACGGGTGCCGGGGCGGCGGCGCAGCCAGCGAGCAACACGACGACCGCGCACGCCGACCGCCTGGCCAATGCCAGGTCGGAGCGGACCCGTACGCTTGACCGGGACCGCGCGGGGGTCCACATCAATAAGCGAGGTGGCATTGAGGATCCAGAGCGGAGGACCGAGACGGAATAGGTGCGGGCGTGGCCCGCCCTACTCCTCGCGGAGCACGTCGACCAGACGGCTCCGCCGCAATGACACGCCGGCCACAAGAGACGATGCGGCGGCGGCCACCAGGACCAGCCCGAGCAGCAGCGATACGCCGAGCGCGGGAACCGAGACTCCGCTCGGGGGGATGGTGAAAAGGGGACGCAGGATCTGGACGAAGAGCAGCGCCATGGCGGTCCCGACGAGCCCGCCGAGCACGATGCTGGCGACTGCGACCAGCGTCGCTTCGCCGACGATCAGGGCCACCAGATGCCGCATGCGCATGCCGAGGGCGCGCAGCGTGATGTGTTCCTTGCGGCGGCGCAGCAGGATCCCGAAAACGAAGATCGCCATCCCGAGTGCGCTCAGCAGCACAGTGTAGAGGCCCTCCAGCCGCCCCAGACCGTCGATGTTGAGCGCGGCGAGGGTGGATTGATCGCGGTTCACCGCCGTCCCGATGGTGTCGACGAGAAGCGGAATGGTCCGTCCCGGGCCGGAGCGCAGCGCCGTGGCGACGTCGGCGGCAGTGGCATCGCTGCCTCCGGTATCGAGGAGGTAGAGCGTCGGCGGGGTGGGCACAGTCGCCTGATAGCCCGCGATCGAACCGACGATGTCGACGCCCTGCGGGAACCCGGGGAAGTTGGTGTAGAGCCCGACGGCGCGAAAGCTCACCGGTGCGGAGCGCCCCGTCGCCGGGTTGGGGAGTTGCACCCGCACCTGGTCGCCGACCTGGATGTTGAAGGTCCGCGCGATCTCCCGGTCGATGAGGACGGCGCGTGGATCGGACGCGAGTGCGGCGAGCGCCTGGTTGGGGGTGATGCCCTCGAGGAAGCTGGGATTGATCTGCGCCACATTGGGGAACGTCGCCGGCTCGATGGCCACCATGGCGCGCTTGTCGGTTCCAACCACGACCGAGGCCGAGATCACCGGGCTGACAGCGCGGACGCCGGCAACCACGAGGGTGTCGGCGAACGTGGCCGGGCGGGGCTGGGCGGCAGTGGGGGTGACGCGTACGTCGGCGCCGTTGATGAAGCGCGCGTCCGTGAGCTTCTCCACCTGGTAGGTGCGGACGAACAGCAGGATGCTGATCCCGAAGGCGATGGCCAGGCTGAGGGCGATGATCCCGGAGGCGGCGGCACGGGGCCGCCGCAGGACGCTCAGAGCGGCTGTCCGTGCCACCAGGCGGCGCCGGAAGCTCGTCGAGGTGATCCGGCCCGAGAGACGTCGCGAGGCGGCGAGCAGGCCCCGGACGGCCAGGAGGGTGGCGCCGACCCACAGGAACGCGGGGGCGAGGAGTAGGTAGAAGGAGAGCGAGACGCTCTGCGCCTCGGCGGCGGGGGCCGGCTTGTATCCGCCGCTCAGATAGGTGACCAGGCCGACCACGGCGGCGCCTGCAAGGAGGGCCGCGTCGAGCCGGTAGCGGAGCCAGGCGGGGGGTCGGGAGACCTCGAGCTCGCGGCGCTCCTCACTGACCTCGACGAGCAGAGCGCGGCGTGCCGGGAGATACAGCGCCAGCGCGGTCGTGACCGCCGCCGCAGCGAGCGACAGCCCGACCGACACGAGGTAGGCGCCGGTGTCGCCGTGCAGGCCGCTGAAGAGGACGGCGAGGGCGCCGAAGCCGAGACCCAGGCCGCCGATGGACCCGAGAAGCGCGAGCAGCACCGTGTTGAAGGCCAGTGCCCGCAGCATCGTCCGAGGTCGCAGCCCGCGGGCCCGCAGCGTCGCCCGCTCCCGGCGCTGCGCCTCGGCGAGCAGGCCACCGGCATAGCGGGACAGGTAGGCCGCCAGCGCCACGCCGGGCAGGCCCAGGAAGATGAACAGAACCTTGGCCAGGATGCTGTCCTTCTGGGCGCCGGTGAGCGCGTCGCTCAGGTTGTCGATAACGGTGATGTCGCCGGGCGCGACGCGCTCGATGGTGCGGCGCAGACCCTGCGTGGTGACCAGCGCAGTCGCAGGGTCCGAGGCCAGCAGCGCCCGATCGATGCCGATGTGGAGCTCCGCGATCGGCGCGGCCTTGATGACCGGGGTCGTCGAGGCGGCGTCGGCGCGCAGAGCGGGCACCACCACGTCGCGGAAGGTGCTGAGGTCGATGGCGACGACATAGGGCGAGGCCACGAACTCGCCCTGGTTGTCCGGGTTGCGGCTCACGAACAGGGGGGTCGCCCGGCTGAAGTCCGCGGTGGCGCCCACGGGGATCTGCAGTGGCATGGGGCGTCCCGGAAGCGTCAGCGAGATGCTGCTCCCCGGCGTTCCGCCGACGAGATCGGTCGTCGGCTGACTGAGGAGGCTGGTTCCAGACCGGTACTGGCCGGCCGTGGCCTGGATGAGGGGGAAGCTCTGGAGGTAGGAGGGGTCGAAGCCCATCAGCGTCACTGGGCCGGTCACAGCGCCTCTGGGGCCGCGCACCGACCCCGCCGGGAGATCCACACTGGCAAATGGATCGGCCACGCGCACGCCGGCGACCGCTCGGATTCCGGCCTGAATCTTGGCCAGGCTCGGTACGGCCGGGGCGTTGGCCACGACCGGCGCGGGATCGCCCGCCGCCTGCGCGGTGGCGCTCGAGAGGCCGCCCGCCGGGAGCGGCGACGCGACCGTCGCCGCGTACGTCACCGTGGTCGCAGCCCCCGGAGCGAGGGTGCCAAGGCTGAGGCCACCGCTCACCGGGGTCGTCCCGGCCGCCGCGTCTGCCGCATCGGCGACAGGCGTCCCATCGCGTTGGGTCGAGCCGCTGACATAGGTGAGGCTCGCCGAGAGGCTCTCGCTCAGCTTCACGGCGGGTGCCGCCTGTGCCGCGGTGTTGGTGATGCGCAGGGTCACGGTGATGCGCTCCCCGACCACGGCCGACGTCGCGGGCGAGACCGACTCGGCGAGCGTGAGTGGCGAGGCGAGCGGGTTGAGGAGGCCGGCCTGCATGTCGAGCGTGACCGGTGCGACCGCGCGCGCCGTCATCTGTGCCGACGAGCTGTCGACGAAGAAGGCGACGCCGGAGAAGAGGCCGACCGCGAGCGCGATCCCCGCCACCGATGCCACCGTGCGCCGGGGGTTGCGGACCAAGTCGCGGACGACGTACCTAAGCATTGGCCACCTCAAGGGATGCGCGGTCTGGAGCGCTGTCCCGGACGAGCTGGCCGTCCCGCAGCGAGACGGTGCGGTCGAACCGGTCCGCCACCGCGGGATCGTGGGTGACGACGATGGTCGTCGCACCGATCTCGGCCGTGGCTTCAAGCAGAAGATCGACGACGGCGCGCGATGTGGCCGTGTCCAGCCCGCCGGTTGGCTCGTCGGCGAGCACCAAGCGTGGGCGGTGGATCAGGCAACGGGCGATGCCGACGCGCTGCTTCTGGCCGCCCGACAGCTGATCGGGCAGCTTGTCCTCGTGGCCGCCGAGACCAAGGCGCTCCAGCAACGCACGAGGCGCGATGGCGCCCTCGCGACCCGAGATGCCGCACTGTAGGGCGACGTTCTCGGTGGCCGTCAGGAAGGGCACGAGGTCGTACGCCTGGAAGATGAAGCCCGCGTTCTCGCGGCGCCAGCGAGCCCGCTGCGCGTCCGTGAGTCTCCCGAGGTCTGTCCCGAGGACTGTGATGGCACCCTCATCAGCCGTCTCCAGACAGCCGATCAGGGAGAGGAGAGTCGACTTCCCACAGCCACTCGGCCCCATGATGGCGATCTGCTGCCCGGCGGGGATGTCGAGGTCGATGCCGTCGACGGCCCACACCAGGCCGCCGGCGGTGCGGTAGGCGCGGTGGAGACCGCGCGCATGAACGGCGAGCTCGGTCATCGGCTCTCGATGCGCCCGTCGGCGATGACCAGACGGCGATCCGCCGAGGCGGCGAGAGCGGCGTTGTGGGTGACCACGAGCATCGTCATCCCGGTCTCCGCCCGCAGGCGCAGGAGGCACTCCATGACCTGCTCGGCGGTCTCACTATCGAGCTCGCCAGTGATCTCGTCACCGAGGAGCAGGTCCGGCTGGTTGGCGAGTGCGATGGCGATGCCGGCGCGCTGCGCCTCACCCCCGGAGAGCTGGTTGGGGCGCTCCCGGGCGCGCTGGCCGATCCCCAGCAGGTCGAGGAGTTCCCGGGCGCGCCGCAGCGCTCCACGCCGACGTCCGGCGACTTCCAGGGCGAGCGCGACGTTCTCCTCGGCGCTCAGAAAGGGCACCAGGTTGCCGCGCTGGAAGACCAGTCCGATGGTCGTGGCGCGGACCGCGGCACGCTCCTCCTCGTCAAGCCGGCTCAGGTCGCGACCGGCGATGAGAACTCGGCCGGCCGTGGGCAGGGTCAAGCCGGCCATGATCGACAGCAGCGTGGATTTCCCGCTGCCCGAGGGTCCGACGAGGCTGACGAACTCGCCTGGACGGAGCGTGAGGCTGGCTCCGCGCAACGCGACGGTCTCGGCGTCCCCCTCGCGGTAGACCTTGAACAAGTCAACGACCTCTGCAACGGGCGTGTCGTTGCCGGCGGCCGGCGCCGGCGGGCGCGTGACCGCGGCGCTCACTGCCATTGGAACGTCGAGACCACGTCGTCCGCCCCCTGCGGGTCGTACTGCGATGCGACAGTCGAGTAGGTGACGACGGCGAGGGTCCCCGCGTCCTTGGCGATGTAGTACCGGGCGTTGACCAGGTCCTCCGTCTTGCCGGTGACCGGGTTGGCGCCACTGGTGGAGAAGACGAACTTGGGGAAGGAACGACCGTTCACCGACGCCGTCGCCAGGCCCGAGATCTGGCGGAACTGCGCTCCCTGCGCCTTGACCGTTGCGACGTCGCTCTGGGCGAACCCGGTCAAGTCCTTGGCGGAGGTCCCGGTGACCACACGGACGGTCATCTGTTCGATCCCGCGAGCCGAGCTTGCGGTCCCGTCGGCTGCTTCAGTCATCTGGCCTGGGGCGTCGATGCGATAGTGAAAGCGGGAGCTGACGAAGCGGATCCCGGCCGCCTCTCCGTTACCCGCCTCGCCGCCTGCCTGCTGCTCACCCCCCGACGTCGATGACCGGGCCGCGCTGGCGCCGGGGGCCGCGCTGGCGCCTGGGGCCGCGCTGATGCCGGGCGCGTCCGAGCCGCAGGCGGCGACGCCGATGATCACCACGCTGAGGATGCCCGGGAGTGCCACCCGATGAACGATTCGCGCGAAACGGCCGTGGGGAGGGGGTGTCAGATGCATGCAGATCACCATCCGACATGGACCTGAATCCCACCTGAAGTCGGGTCTGGCGACTACGCCGCCGGGAGCCGCACCACGAAGCGGGCGTCGGTGGTGGCCGCCAACTCGATGGTTCCACCGTGAGCCTGCGCGATCGCAGCGCACAGCGCCAACCCAAGGCCGGCCCCACCGGTGTCGCGTCCGCGGGCCGGATCACCGCGCGTGAAACGCTCGAAGAGAGTGGCCCGGAGGTGTTCCGGAACGCCGGGGCCACTGTTGGCCACGTCAATCCGCCACCACGGACCCTCCCGGCGAGCAGCGACGCTGATCCTCCCGGCTGCAGGCGTGTGCTTACTGGCATTGTCGAGGAGGTTGTCGATGAGCCGTCGGAGCAGGTCCGCGTCGGCGGTAGCGCGCCCGATGTCGGGCAGATCGGTGGTCACCTGGATGTCGTGCGCCGCCAGCAGGGGTCGCCAACGATCCACCCGCTCCTCCAGGAAATCCAGCAGGTCGAGCGCCTCCATCTGCGGGCGAAGCGCTCCCGCATCGGCGCGCGCCAGGACCAGGAGGTGGTCGGCAAGGCGGCTCAGTCTCTCAATCTCGGCTCTCAGCCCGTCCAGGGTCTGCCGATACTCGGCCGCGGGGCGCCGTTGCTGCAGGCTGACCTCGACCTCCGCCAGCATCACGGCGAGTGGCGCCCGCAGCTCGTGGGCAGCGTCGGCGGTGAACCGCTGGAGGGTGCCAAACGACGCCTCGAGACGCGCGAGCATGTCGTTGAATGTCGCCGCCAGCTGACCCAGCTCGTCGGCGGGGACGTCGAGGTCGATCCGGCGGTGGAGGTCGTGCTCACTGATATCGCGCGCCGTCGCGGCGATGATCCGGACAGGCCGCAGTGCCCGCCCGGCGACCGCGTAGCCGAGAAGGGAACCCACGGCGGTGAGGGCCGCGACGACGGCGATGAGCAGGATCACCGTGCGCCGGACGGAGCTCTCCTCCTCCGCCGTCGAACGGGTCACGGTCAGGACCACCCCGGCGGCGTCCACCCCCGCCACGCGTTCCGCGCGGACGCGCTGGTTGACTCCGCCGACCGTGATCGACGCGAACACCGGCTGATCGGAACGCCGTGCGGAGCGGACGACGCCATCGACCGCGGCCTCGGGCGGTGCGTCCCCGGAGCGGTCGAGAACGGTGCCGTGGCTGTCGACGAGAAGGGCGTTGACGGCGATGCCCTCGGCCGTCTGGCCCGGCAGGGCGTCGCCGCCCTGGAAAGCGACGCGGCCATTGCTTGAATCCAGCCCCCCCATCACCGACTGCGCCTGCGCGGCCAGACTGTCGTCGATGGCGGTCGCCTCCAGGCGTGCGAAGTACACCGAGAATGCTGCGGCCGCGAGCCCGGCGATGATCACGAACACCCCCGCAAAGGAGATGGTCAGCCGGGCACGGGTCCCGCGCAGCCAGCCGGTCAGCTTGGCGGCCGGTTGAGACGGTAGCCGCCCGACCCCCGGACGGTCTGAATCAGATCCTCGACCCCGCATGCCGACAGCTTGCGGCGTAACCGGGCGATGTAGACCTCGACCAGGTTGGATTCGCTGGCGAAGTCGTAGTTCCAGACGTGATCCTCGATCTGGGTCCGAGTCAGAACGTGGTTGGGATGGTGGAGGAAGTACTCCAGGATGGAGAGTTCCTTCGCCGTCAGCTCGAGTTCGCGTTCGCCGACCGTCGCCCGACGGGCGTCGACATCGATCTGGAGCTGGCCGGCCTCGAGGACGGCCGACCGGTTGTCGAGGTGACGGCGGGTGAGGGCCCGAATACGCGCGAGCAGCTCGGCAAAGGCGAACGGCTTGACGAGATAGTCATCGGCCCCCGCGGACAGCCCTCGGACGCGGTCCTCGACGGAGTCACGCCCGGTCAGCATGAGGATCGGCACGCGGACGCGCTCGCGCCGCAGCTCGCGACAAACCTCGAACCCGTCCATGCCCGGCAGCATGCCGTCGAGGACCACGACGTCGAAGGGCGTGGCCCGGGCAGCGGAGAGCCCCTCGAGGCCGTCGCCGGCGATGTCGACGCCCAGCCCCGCCTCCACCAGTCCACGGCGCACCGTGGATGCGAGGCGGAGGTCGTCCTCGACGAGGAGTACACGCATGGGCGGACTGTGGCGCATCGACCTGAATGTCAGGTGAAACGCGAAAGGGGGCGGCCCGCATGAGCCGCCCCCCGCAGGAGCGCCGGTGTCGGCTTACTCCTGGCCGTCGAACTGGTGATCGGCGTTGGCGTCAGCTGGGTTGTCGGCGTGTCCGCCCGGACCGTCGGCCGCCGCGGCCGCGGACTCGGGGGCCTCCGCTGCGGTCCCCGGCGCCTCGGGGGCATCGCTCGCCTGGGTCGCCTGCGTGATCGCCTGGGTGGGCGCGGCTGCCGATGCGTGGACCGCGTGGCCGCCCAACGCGAAGATGCCGAAGCCTGCGAGGGCAAGGCTCGTCATCCCTCCGACGATGACGCGTCGATCTCCGGGAAGCTTCATGGCGTGGGTCTCCTGGTTGTCGTTGTGTCGTGCCGCGGGAGCGGCATCACCATCAGCATGGCGGGGTGAACTGAACTCAGCCTGAACTGTCACCCGTACCGAGGCGCATCTCTCCTCCGGGCGAGATTCATGATGGGTTCAGCTCCGGTGGCGAGGCTGCGGGGTGTGGCCCGCGTGCCGCGGAATCCAGACAAAGGAGGTGACACGACATGAACGAGAACGACCCCACAGGTCTTGGCGACGCGGCCGAGCCGACCGGCTCCGAGGCCGACAGCGGTGCGGACGTCCAGCAGGACGGCGACTTCCAGGGCGACTACTAGCTGACAGCCGACCCATCGAGGCCAGCTCTCGCGCTGGCCCGTCCGCAGGGGGCCGGCCGGTGCTGGCTCCCTGCCCACCCCACCTGTGACCCACACGGACGCAGGGCGTCATCCAGTAAGGGGGTCAGAAGCGTGGCCAGACAAGACCTCCGCCTGTATCGCCAGTTCTTCCCCCTGCTGCGGCCCTACCGCCGGCGCCTCGCGATGTCACTGGGCGCGAGCATGGCCAGGCCGCTGCTCGGCGCCGCATCCATCTGGGTGCTCAAGATCCTCATCGACACCGCGCTCCCCCGGCGCCAGGCGGGGCTGCTGGCCGCGGTCGCCGCCGGCCTCGTCGCCGTCGCCGTCGTGCGCGCCGTCATCGTGTCATGGGACGAGCGCCTCGGCGGATGGGTCGGCACACAGGTCGTCCGTGACCTTCGGGTGCGCGTCTACGCACACCTCCACCAGCTGTCGCTGAGGTACTACCACCAGCAGAAACTGGGAGACCTCCTGACGCGACTTACCAGCGACATCGCCGCCATCGAGGACCTGCTGGTGTCCGGGCTCACCGACCTCGTCGCCTACCTGGTCACGATCGCGCTCTTCTCCGGCCTGCTGATCTACCTCAGCCCCCAGCTGATGCTGGTGGCACTCTGCGTGCTCCCGCTCGGGGCGCTGAGCTCGTTCATCGGTGCGCGCCGCGGCCGTCGCGCCCAGGAGCACATCCGCGCCGCGGCCAGCCGGATCACCTCGACCGCCGAAGAGGGCCTGTCGGCGATTGCGCTGGTGAAGTCGTTTGCGCGCGGGACCTTCGAGGCGGCGCGCTTCGCGGACGCGTCAGAGCAGAGTGCGGAGGCACGGCTGCGTGCCGTCCGCATTCGGGCCACCTTCCCACCCTTCGAGGGGATCCTCGCCTCTGTCGGGACCGCCGCGGTGATCTGGATCGGAGCGCAACAGGTCCTGGCCGGGCAGCTCAGCCTCGGATCCCTGGTGGTCTTCATCAGCTACCTGGGCGCTCTCTACACCCCCATCCAGGGTCTCAGCAGGGTGTCGAGCGTGGTGCAGCGCGCCCTCGTCGGCGCCGGGCGCCTCGGCGAGATCCTGGAGGCGCCGGGCGATCAGCAGGAGCGGCGCGGTTTCCCTCCGCTGCCGCCAGTCCGCGGTGAGTTGGAGCTGAGACGGGTCACATTCGGGTATCTGCCGCTGCGTCCCGTCCTCATGGACGTCAGCCTCCGCGTGTCGCCTGGAGAGGTGGTGGCGCTCGTCGGAGCCAGCGGCGCCGGCAAGACCACCGTGGTGAGCCTGCTGTTGAGTTTCTACGACCCGTCGTCGGGCTCGGTGTGCCTCGACGGCCACCCGCTGCACCTGCACGACCCCGGCAGCAACCGCGAGCAGGTCGCCGCCGTGCTCCAGGAGCCGATGCTCTTCAACGCCAGCGTGCGGGAGAACATCCGTTACGGCCGGCTGGACGCGACTGATGCCGATGTCCAGGCCGCGGCCTCCGTCGCCCAGGCGCATGCCTTCGTGTGTGACCTGGACGACGGGTACGACACGGTCGTCGGGCCGCGCGGAGCACGGCTATCGGGCGGCCAGCGGCAGCGTCTGGCGATCGCCCGCGCTGTCATCAAGGCGGCTCCCGTGTTGATCCTCGACGAGGCGACATCCGCACTCGACCCTGTGACGGAGACGCTCCTGCTCAGTTCCCTGCGCGCCGCATGCGCCGACCGCTCGGTCCTGCTGGTGGCGCATCGATATGCCACAGTCCGCCATGCAGACCGCATCGTGGTCCTCGACCAGGGCCGAGTCGTCGAGGAGGGAACACAGGCGGAACTGCTCGACCGCGACGGAGCGTACGCGGCCTTTGCCCGCAGCCAGGTTCCGTGCCGGCCGTCGACACAGGCCGCCCACGGCCCCGCCGGAACGGCACTGGCGGCGCCGCACTGGAGAGTCACGCCGAACCCGCCGAACCCTTCGTAGATATGATCGACGAGCCACTGCGAGGGGTTCGCGAAGTTGCTGGGTCTGCCTGACGGCTGACAGGGGCTTGACATTCGCCAGCCAGCTTGAAGCCCGGCTCAGCCGGCATGTCCATGGTCGACGCCGCCACCGGCACCGGCGGAGGCGGAACGGCAGACGGCACCCCGTGTTC
>JRHI01002053.1_pt1 | contig 14896 bp, 14 predicted proteins | sample 215371 | NCBI WGS metagenome assembly JRHI01 (sample SAMN02929681, study PRJNA255918) | sediment metagenome | biome: cave system; feature: Ice Cave; material: Sediment; isolation source: sediment from deep within a dark volcanic ice cave with no known source of... ...
GTGCAGTCCGGCATGGGGCGGACCGGCTTCATGTTCGCATCACAATTATTCGATGTGACGCCGGACGTCACGCTGCTCGCCAAAGGCTTGGCGTCGGGCATGCCGCTGGGCGCCATCATCGCGAAGGAATCGGTGATGACCTGGAAACGCGGTACGCACGGCAGCACCTTCGGCGGCAATCCGGTATGCTGCGCGGCGGCGGAAGCGACCATCGATCTCATCGAAGGCTCGCTGATGCACAACGCCGCACGCGTGGGTAAGGTGCTGATCGAGGGGGCGCGCGAACTGCAACGCAAACACGACGTCATCGGCGACGTGCGCGGTGCAGGTTTGATGATCGGCATCGAGTTCGTGGAAGACCGCCAAACAAAAGAACCCAAGCATCTCATCGTCACCCACATCGAACGCCATGCATTCGAACGCGGCTTGTTGCTGCTCGGATGCGGTCAGAGCACGATCCGGATCGCGCCGCCGCTGGTCATCGACGAAGAGGATGCGCGCACCGGTCTGCGGATCTTAGATGAGGTGCTGACGGAGCTTCGGGTAGTGGCCTAGCTTTGGCGCAACCAAAAGTGATGTCCATGCGCGATGCGATCGCACGCTTCGTGCACGATGGCGATGTCGTCGTCATCGAAGGTTTCACACACCTCATCTGTTTTGCCGCCGCGCACGAGATCATCCGCCAGCGCCGCAGCGACCTGACGTTGTGCCGTCTGACGCCGGACTTGATCTACGATCAGCTCATCGCGGCGGGCTGCGCGAAGAAACTGATATTTTCTTGGGCGGGCAACCCCGGTGTTGGTTCGCTACACGCCCTGCGCCGCGCGGTCGAAAAAAATCATCCCAAACCGCTGGAACTGGAAGAATATTCACACTTCGGGCTGGTAGCGCGCCTGTCCGCAGGCGCCGCCGGCTTGCCCTTCTGGCCTTTGCGCGACTACACGGGCAGCGATCTCCCCGCCGTGAACCCGCTCATCAAAAGCGTGACCTGCCCCTATACGGGCGCGCTCATCGCGACCGTTCCAGCGCTGAAACCGGATGTCACCATCGTGCATGGCCAGCGCGCCGACGCCAACGGCGACGTGCAGATCTGGGGGCTGTACGGCGTTCAAAAAGAGGCCGCTTTCGCAGCCAAGCGCGTCATCGTAGTCGTTGAGGAGATCGTCGAAGAGAAAGTCGTACGCGCCGATCCAAACCGCACGCTCATTCCGGGTCTTATCGTCGACGCGGTTGTGCGCGAACCGTGGGGCGCACACCCCTCATACGCGCAGGGTTACTACGATCGCGACAACGATTTTTACGTCGAGTGGGAAGAAATTTCGCGCGACGAGCAACGGCTGGCCCGCTGGCTCGACGACTTCGTTTACAATATTTCCGATCGTGCCGCCTATATGGAGAAGCTCGGTTCGGAACGTAGGCAACGCTTGACCGCGAAGACTCTGATGAGCGAAGGAGTGAACTACGGCTTCTGAGACCGGCGCCTATACGAACACGGAACTGATGGCGGTACAGGCCGCGCATGAGTTGCACGATGGCGACGTCGTCTTTGTCGGCATCGGGCTGCCAAATCTCGCCTGCAATCTTGCACGCGCAACGCACGCGCCTAAACTCGTATTGATATACGAATCGGGCGCCGTGGGCGCGGTGCCGGACCGTTTGCCGGTTTCAATCGGCGATCCGGCGTTGGTGACAGGCTCGCTCGCGGTCGCCTCGATGGCTGACATCTTTCAATGCTATCTCCAAGGCGGACGAATCCAAGTCGGCTTTTTGGGCGGCGCACAAGTCGACCGTTACGGGAACATCAACTCGACGGTGATCGGCAGCTACGCACATCCGAAGGTACGTCTGCCGGGCAGCGGTGGTGCGTGTGAGATCGCGATCCATGCGGAGCGGGTGATCGTGGTGGCGCCACTGTCGCCGCGCTCGTTTCCGGCAGAGGTCGATTTCATAACGTCGCCGGGGCACAACGGGAAATACGGCTCGCGCAAACAGCTCGGCTTGCCGGGCGGGGGCCCTTCACGAATCGTCACCGACCTGGGGATCCTAGCGCCGGGTGGATCGGACGGCGAGTTAGAGCTCGTGGCGATTTATCCCAACGTCGAGGTCGAGCAGGTCCGGCAAAAGGTTGGTTGGCCGCTCAAAGTCGCAGCCCAGCTTGAAAAGATCCAACCCCCGTCCGAGCGAGAGCTTTATCTGCTGCGCAACGTTTTGGACGTGGACCATCTTTATATAGGAAAGAGAGACGCATGAAACCATCCCCTGGATTCCTTGTCCCTGCGCTCGTGGCGGCCGGACTGTTCTTCTCGGTCGCCACGGCGGCACAGGGTGTTGTCACTACGACACAGGGTGCTGCAACCCCGAGCTCAGCTCCGGGCGTCACGCTTCCGGCGCAAACCGGCTTGAACTGGCACGAAACGCCAGCACAGCTGACGGCAACTTGCGACGCAGCAATCGCAGACGCGAAAGGCGCTGTCGCGAAGATTCTGGCGGTGCCTTCGAATTCAGATGATTTCAAGACTTCGATTCAGGCGCTCGAGTCAACGCTCGCAGATTTGAGCGACCGCACGACCGTGCAAACGACGCTCAATCAGCTTTCGACCGATAAGGCGATCCGCGACTCCTCGACCGACTGCAATCAGAAAGTCTCCAACTACCTGGTCGAGGTCTCGGCCGATCCACGCATTTACGCGGCTGCCCAGAAAGTGTCGAGCAACGGCAGCGCAAAAACGCTTGCCGACCGCAAGCTTGTGGAGTTTTACATCGTCAACGGACGCCGCAGCGGCGCGGGTCTTGACGATGCCAAGCGCAAGCTCGTGACGCAATCGTTTCAACACTTGAGCGATCTCGAACGCGACTTTGCGCTAACGCTCTCCAACGATGCCAGCACGATAAGCTTCAGCGTAGCCGAAGCCGCAAGCTTACCGGCTAGTTTCGTCGCCACGTTGAGAAAGACGAAGCCCGGCTACGACGTCGCGGTGAACGAGAGCACCTACGATCAATTCATGACCAACGAGAAGAGCAGCGCTGCACGGCACCGTTTCCTCTTGGCGTACGGAAGGCGGGGCGGCGCCAAGAACATTCAGCGGCTGCAGGAAGCCGTCGCAGTGCGAGACCGGATCGCGCATCTCTTAGGCTTTTCTGATTGGGCAGCGTATCAGCTCGACGCCAAAATGGCAAAAACACCGCAGCGGGTCGAGACATTTCTGACCGAAATCGACAAGACGCTGCTGCCGAAGGCGAGGAGCGAAATAGCCGTACTCGCCGCTTTAAAACATAGCCGCGGAGAAAGCGGGCCGCTCCAGCGCTGGGATTACGGCTACTATGAAAATCTGTTCGTAAAAACGCGCTACCAAGTCAACGAACAAGAGGTCCGCGACTATTTCCCCATCGATCACGTGATCAGCAGCGTCTTTGGGATTTATGAGAAATTGCTCGGCGTGAAGTTCTCAGAGATCCAGCCTGGCGACGTGTGGGCTCCGGGAGTTCGCGAGTTTGCGATAGCCGATACGGCGAGCGGCAAGCCCATCGGCTGGTTCTATCTCGATCTTTTCCCGCGACCCGGCAAGTACGATCATTTTGCGAACTTTCCCGTGCGCGGCGGCCGCGCGTTGCCCGATGGCAGCTACCAAAAGCCGGTGACCGCGATAATTGGCAACTGGCCCGTGGGGGCGCCCGGCAAGCCGGCATTGCTGAGTCACGGCGACGTCATCACCTTCTTCCACGAGTTCGGCCATGCGATGCATAGTTCGCTCAGCATTGCGCCGTACGAAACGCTATACGGCACGAGCGTGCGTGCCGACTTCGTGGAAGCACCCTCGCAGATGCTGGAGAACTTCATGTGGCAGCCTTCCATTCTCAAAGAAGTTTCAAGCAATGTGCAAACGGGCCAGCAGCTTCCCGATGCGCTCATAAAAAAGATGATCGCGCTGCAACACGTGGCCGATGGAATGACCTGGACGGGGCAAGCGTTCTACGCTCAATACGACATGACGATTCACAGCTCGGGGCCGAATGTGAACGTCGACACAACCTGGTCTCGCCTGCAACCTCTGATGACGCCTTTCGCGACGGTTCCGGGCACGCACGCAGAGGCATCCTTCAACCATTTCATGGCTGGATATGATGCGGGCTACTACGGCTATCTATGGTCGAAAGTGTATGCGCAAGACATGTTCACCGTCTTCCAACAGGGCGGACTGGAAAACCCCGCAGTGGGCTTGCGCTACCGGCAAGATATTCTCGAGCCGGGGGCAACTGAGGAACCAGACGTCTTGGTGCAGCGTTTTCTCGGACGGCCGCTGAGTTACGACGCGTTCTATCGCGATATCGGCTTACACAAGTAACGCTTAGGGCACCGCCGGCGGGCCTGTTGGCGCGGGACCGACCGGCGGAGCAAATTCTTGGGCCGGCGGAGCAGCGGGCGGGATGAAGCTCGTCAATCGCCGCCGCTTGTTGACGACGCGCACGAAACCGTACAAAGCAGTGCCGAGCGCGATGGCAGCGATGCAGAAGTAGATCACGATTCCTGCCCAGCCGAACATCGAGATGACGGTGAGGATGGCGAGACCGACCAGCATCGATACGATGGGTTTGGGACTCTCCACCCGGGCCACTTCGAACAGGCGGTTACCCAGAAATGCCGCTAGCGCAGCCTTGCCGATCAGGTAGCCGATCACGGTCATGATGAGCACGAGCGGAATCAAGGGGATGCCGATCACCGTGATCGCTAGTGCGGTCACCAGCAGCGCCAGAATGATCGGCGAGAAGAAGCCCGCGACGCCCGCGACCAACGGATTCTCGAGCAGATATTCCATAGCTTCGCGTGTCTTGACCGGAAAGAGCAAGAACGCGAGCAGTACCAGGAGCGCGTCAAGCGCGAAGAACGTACCCCAGCCGTTTAGCGCCGAGGGCTGGTCGACAACTTCGGGCGGCGTCACCGTATCGGGAGCCACAGGCGGCACCGGCGCGTAGCGGCGATGTCGTGGTGTGTGCGGCGTGATGGTCGACTCGTTGTTGATGGTTCCGCCTAAACTGACAAAGCTACCCTCAACCGAACCCTGCGGCCACACGTGAATGGCTCCGCCGATGGCGACCGCGTCGCCATGAATCGTTCCGTAGACGTCAGCACTGCCACCGAGCACGACCAGATCGCCGTCGACTTCCTGGCCTTCTTTAACCTCCTGATGGCCGCCGAACACGACCATATCATCGCTTCCGTTGCTGCTGAAGGCGCGCGCGGGCGCAGGTAACACCCAGCACAGAATGGCGGCGAGCAAAGCCAGCGGCAACAATCGCGCGGCCTGGAAAGCCTGAAACGGAGGTAAACGGCTCATGTCGTTTGTGCTCCCAAAGTTCGGAAGCGAGCGAGGTAGCGCCGGCCGGCGCTGAGCAGAACGCCGAACGCGATGCACTCGAGCGCGACTCCAGCCGCGGCATAGGTCAGCAAGTGGAAGTGCATCCCGAGGCGATAGAGGTCAGTTGCGGCTAGACCCACTTTCCCTACCAACACGCCGGTGTCTGCGACCACGGATTGCCAGTGAAGAATTCCGCTTGCGGTCAGAGCGAGAAGAATGAACCACGCGACAAGTTCGTAGACGCCGATCCACCAGATGCGCACGCGCTGCCGAACCGCTTGCGGCGCGGGCAGAGCGGCGATATTAGCCATGACGATCGCTGTGAAGTCCACCCGTGGTTCGATCTGTCGCACGCGCAGCAGTTGCTGTTCCACCGCTGTGAGCTGGTCAAGGAATGCTTGGCAGCCCGAACACTGTTCGAGGTGAGCGGCGATGGCGGGAGCTGCCATTGGGCTCACATCGCCGTCGCGATATGCGTCCAGTTGCGCTCTACACGCAGAGCATTTCACGGTTCAGCACCTCCGCTGGAATCGAGACATTGCGTATGGTTGGCGATGTCGCCGCGACTTGCCGAGCCAAAGCGGCCTTGCCGCGATGGATGAGCGTCTTTACGTTGCCGAGTGAAACTTGCATGGTATCGGCGATCTCTTGGTACTCCAGATGTTGAAAGTAGCGCAGCACGAGCGCCGTACGCATTTTTTCGGGGATATGATGCAGCGCGCCGCGCAGCGTGCGCTCGTCATCCGCGGCGATGAGGCGTTCTTCGGGAGCCGATTCGGGCCGGAGATCGGGCAGTTTTTGTTCCAGGGTTTCCTGTTCGTAGAGATCTTCCGTCGGCGGCCGGCGGCGTTCTTTGGCGAGTTGCGTGCGCGCCGTGTTGCGCGCGATTTGATAAAGCCAGGTGGAAAATTTTGCGAGGTGAGGATTGAACGTCCCCAGGTGTGCATAGGCGCGCATGAATGTTTCCTGACTTAAGTCGTCAGCGTCTTCGTTCGAGCGCACCACTGCATAGATGAAGTTCACGATACCTCGTTTGTGTCGTTCCACGAGAGGCGCAAAGGCATTGCCGTCCCCAGACAGGACGCGGGCTACGAGAGCCTCATCCGTCAGCTGCGCCTGCAATCGTGGAACCTCCGTCGCATTAATGTACCTTAATATAGCGGAAAAGTTTCGGGCCGGGGTTTCTCGTTTTGGTCAACGAAGGCCCGCCCATGCAGGAAAAGCACGTGCGCGCCGAGCCACAGGGCAAGCCCGTATCGGCGTCCGCGACCGTCTTGGCGACCTTGGTAGAAGTGGCCGACACAAACCCCATGGGCAATATCCACGGCGGCGTCATCATGAAGCTCGCCGACCAAGCCGCCGCCGCCGCGGCGATCCGGCATTCAGGACACATTTGTGTGACGGCCAGCATCGATCGTCTTGATTTTTTGAACGCGGTGCACGTCGGTGATATGGTCGTCCTGAAATCGTCCGTTAACTATGCACATCGCAGCTCGATGGAAGTCGGCGTTCATATCGAGACGGAGCGTTTGCGGACCGGCGAGCGCAAGCACGTCGCTTCTGCGCTGCTCATTTTTGTCGCGCTCGACGACGACTGCAAACCGGTCGCGGTGCAGCCGGTGATCCCCGAGACTGAAGCGGAGAAGATCCGCTATCGCGAAGCGGAGATTCGCTACCGGCAACGTGCCGAAAAGCGCGCGCAAGATAAGGCATCAAGCGCCGGAAGCGGCGTCTAGGCCCGGAATTTTGCCGATCATTTGAGCGTCCAAAGTTCGTCTGCCGCGCGTGGCGCGTTACGCCGTTACGCGCTCCTCGCGTTGGGGATCGCCGGTCTTGCGATGGCCGGCGTTTTTTATAAGCTCGCAACAGCGCCGGTGATCGCGGTCGTGGCATATCGCATGCTACTGGCAACAGTGCTCATGTTGCCGCTCTTGTGGATCTCGCGCGGGAATAAGAGCGAACAACGCGGCGCCGTCTTTGGCGCAAGCGACGTGCTCGCGACGGCGCTCTCGGGTGCGCTCTTCGCCTTCGACGTCACGTTGTGGGCAGTGAGTCTGCAGTTCACGAGCGTTTCGAGCGCGGCTCTGCTCGTGAGCATGGATCCGATTTTTGTGGCGATCTTTGGCGCGTTATTTCTGCGCGAGCGGCCCACCGGCTTGATGATCTTGGGGATGGCGGTTGCCGCATGCGGCGCCGTCATCATCACGACCGGGGACGTGCGCGTGTCCGGCCGCGCGCTCATCGGTGACGCTCTTGCGCTGTGCGCCGCATTGGCGGAGACAGGCTATTTGCTGCTCGGCCGGCACGTGCGACAGCGCGTCGACACTTTGCGCTATGCGACCGTCGTGTACGCGGCCTGTGCGCTGTGCGTATGGATCGGGCTGGGCATCTCACACACCTCGGCCCTGATCAGCGCGCACGACCTCTTAGTGTGTTTCGGTTTAGCGCTGGTGGTGACGGTGCTCGGGCATACGCTCGTATCCCGGTCGTTGGGGCACATGCCGGCGGTAGTTGTGGCGGTGGCGTTTTTGTCGCAACCCATCATGACCGCTGCCTTCGCGTGGCTGTTGCTCCATCAAGCAATCCCTGTGCTGACTGCGCTCGGTGGCAGCATCGCGTTGGCCGGCATCGGGATTGTCGCGTATGCGAACGAACGCGCCGTCGCGGAGGGTCCGCCCGCAGGCATCTGACGCATAAAAAGGACGGCGCTCGACGATTCAACGAAAGCAGGCATGATGGCGAAACGCGCTTTGATCACGGGTATAACGGGTCAGGACGGATCTTTTCTGGCGGAGTTCTTGCTCGCTCGCGGATACGAAGTCTTCGGCATGACACGGCGTTCGAGTACGAACTCGTTCGACCGGATCGCCCACATCATCGATCACATCACGCTGCTGTCCGGCGACTTGCTCGATGAACATTCGCTGGCTTCCACCATCCGTGCCTCGCAGCCGGACGAGATCTACAATCTTGCGGCGCAGAGCTTCGTGCCGACGTCGTGGTCGCAACCGGTCCTCACAGCCGAATTTACGGCAGTCGGCGTTTGCCGCATCTTAGAAGCGATGCGCGCGGTCAAACCGGACGCTCGTTTTTACCAAGCCTCAAGCAGCGAGATGTTTGGCAAGGTCGTCGAGACACCGCAGACGGAAAGAACGCCGTTTTATCCGCGCAGCCCTTATGGCGTCGCGAAAGTCTTCGGCCATTGGATTGCGGTGAATTATCGCGAATCGTACGATCTGTTCGCGTGCTCGGGAATATTGTTCAACCATGAATCGGAGCGGCGCGGACTAGAGTTTGTCACGCGCAAAGTCAGCGATGCCGTCGCCCGCATAAAACTTGGCAAAGCCCAACAATTGCGACTGGGAAACTTAGAGGCGCGGCGCGACTGGGGGTACGCTCCTGATTATGTGCACGCGATGTGGCTCATGCTGCAGCAAAGCGAGCCGGACGATTACATCATAGCCACCGGCGAAACGCGCAGCGTCAAAGAGCTGGTGGAAGTTGCCTTTACGCACGCCGGCCTCGACTGGCGCAAACACGTCGTCAGCGATCCCGCTTTTCTCCGGCCGGCCGAAGTCGATGTACTGGTGGGCGACGCGGCTAAGGCTCGCAAAAAACTTGGCTGGAGCCCTACGGTGCCTTTCCATAAGATGGTCGAGCGCATGGTCGACGCTGATCTTGAGCGTCTTCGCCGCGGCCAGTCTTGAAGGCCTCGGTGACCGGTGCCGACGGCTTCGTCGGCCAGTGGTTGCTGCGTCATCTGCTCCGCGAAGGCTATGAGGTCACGGGCCTTATTCGAGGCGACTCACCCAGCCTCACGACGTTAGATGTCGAGTCCGCCGCCAAGGTGCGCTGGCGAACTTTTGAATTGCTGCAACTGGAGAGCGTGAAAGCCGCCGTCAAAGATGCACGTCCGGAAGTCGTGTTTCATCTGGCCGCGCAATCCTCTGTCCCGGAGAGTTTGGCGAAGCCGCTGGAAACGATCGCTACCAACGTCTCCGGTACCGTTAATGTTTTAGAAGCATGCCGTTGGCTTGCGCCCGATGCAACAGTCGTCGTCGTCGGCTCGTCAGATGCGTACGGAGCAAAAGCGCCGGAGCTGATGCCGTTACGCGAAGACATGCCGCTCGAACCCGGCAACCCTTATGCCGCTTCCAAGGCTGCGGCGGAGGCAGTAGCCTTGCAATATGCACGCAGCGGCTGGAGTAGCGCCATTGTCACCCGGTCGTTCAACCACACCGGGCCAGGTCAGAGCACACGCTTTGCCATCGCATCGTTCGCGAAACAAATCGCCGACGTCAAAGCCAAGCGCCGTCCCCCACACCTGCGCGTGGGCGCACTGGAGCCGCGACGCGATGTAACTGATGTCCGCGACGTCGTCGGTGCATATACGTTGTTGGCGCAACGCGGCACACCAGGCACGGTGTACAACGTCTGCAGCGGCCAAGACCACAGCATGCGTGAGATGCTTGATGCGTTGATCGGGTTGGCCGGCGTCGCGGTGGACACCATCGAAGACCAAAAGCTGTTGCGGTCGATCGAAACGCCGCTGCTGGTGGGCGACCCTGCGCGCATCGCGCATGATGTGGGTTGGAAGCCGGCTCTCGATATGAAGCGCATGCTGGGCGATCTCTTGGAGTATTATGTCGACGCAAAGGCCTAGCTCTTGGAAACATGCCGTTTTCAAGAACCGCGGCCTGCTGCTCGTGCCTGTCGCCGTCGTTTTAGTCGTATTTGGAAGACCCTCAATTGAGAGCGCAGCGATCGGCATCGGCGTAGCGGCTTTGGGTGAAATCATTCGCATTTGGGCGGTCGGCTACTCGGGGGTGACGACGCGTGCAAATGTGGTGTCAGCCCCCGCCTTGGTGACGGCCGGACCATATAGCCGGTTGCGCAATCCTCTCTATGCCGGCAACGCGATCATAGCGCTCGGATTTTGGATTGCGTTCACTGGAATAGTCCCGGTCTTACAAGCAGTGATCATGCTGGCGTGCGTGTTGGTTCTTGTGGTCGGCGTCTACGCCGTCATCATTCCATTGGAAGAAGAGTTCTTGGAAAAGCAATTCGGCGCTGCTTATAAGCGCTATCGTGAGAAAGTTCCGCGCATCGTGCCGTCCAAGCCGCTCAACCGCAACCAGCAGCGGGGAACATGGCGGCCTGAAGTCATTCTGCGCGCGGAAACCATCACTTTGTCGTACTTCCTACTAATGGTGGTGGCCGTGCTGCTGAAACTGGGTCCGCTTAGCGGTTTTGAGCCGCATCTTTGAGAACGTGCTGGCCCGCGTTATAGGACGCTGGAGGCAGGAGCCGCCTCTAATCCAATTTATTGTTGCCAGTTGTGAAGAATTCCGAGCTTGGGGACGGACTCATCAGGGTCGGCGAAACTCGTTGCCTTGAAGCCTTATGCATCCAGGTGCTATTCTTCTATGGCGCTTTGTCCTCGACCATGGGCGGCCGGTTCTGCGGAGATCCGGCGTGCGCCGCCGCCGGGATGACCGGCTCGCAACGGACTAAAAGCGAGCAAGGTATCAATTAGCGTAATCGATCAGACTAAAGCGCATGCAGGCCGCCTTTTCGGCGGCCTTTTTTTTACGCTGCATCTGTTCGTTCTTTAAAGAGGCGCGCTCGATGCGGTGGGACAAATGCGCTTGCCATGCATGTTTTAGTCGTCGGCGCGGGCCAGATGGGCAGCGGTATAGCGCAAGTCTGCGCCGCTGCCGGGCATACCGTGCTGCTCCACGACGTAGATGATGCTTCGATCGCGCGCGGCCGCGCGGCCATCAAGCGCAACTTGGGGCGCTTAGTGGAAAAAGGCCGGCTGGATGAACGCTCTGCCGGCGACATCCAGACGCGCATCCTCGATCATGCTGCTCTGGAGAAGCGGGTTGACGTTGAGGTGGCGATTGAGGCGGCCTCGGAAAACACCGCACTCAAGCTTGAGCTCTTCAAAAAGCTCGACACGGTACTTCCGCCGCAGGCGATCTTGGCAAGCAACACTTCTTCCATATCCATCACCTTGCTGGGCGCTGCGACCAAACGCGCGGATAAAGTCATCGGCATGCACTTCATGAATCCGGTGCCGGTGATGAAGCTCGTCGAGGTGATCCGAGGGCTGGAAACGTCCGACAAAACGTTTTCCTTCGTGCACGGCTTCGTCGAGCAACTGGGCAAGACGCCGGTCGCGATAAACGACTACCCCGGTTTTGCCAGCAATCGGATTCTCATGCCGATGCTCAACGAAGCGATGTTCGCGCATATGGAAGGTGTGGGCAGCCCGGAAGCGATCGATACGATCATGAAGCTGGGCATGAACCATCCGATGGGCCCCTTCGAGCTGGCGGACTTTATCGGCTTAGACACGTGCCTCGCCATCTTACAAGTCTTATATGAAGGGTTCAACGATCCCAAGTACCGGCCGTGTCCGCTGTTGAAGAAGATGGTGGCGGCAGGTTATTTAGGGAAAAAATCAGGCCGGGGGTTTTACACTTACTCGTGAGCCCAGAGCAGGCAAGCGTCCATGCATTTTGATTTTACGGACGAGCAGAAGGCCGTGCGCGATACGGTTGCGACCTTTGCGAGGCGCGAAATAGTTCCGCATGCCGCTGCCTGGGATAAAGGACATACTTTTCCGGTTGATCTCTTCAAGAAGCTCGGCGGCATCGGCATCATGGGTATGTCGGTGTCGGACACCTACGGCGGCGCAGCACTCGATACGCTCAGCACGGTTTTGGCTCTGGAAGAACTGAGTAAAGCCGACGCCGGTGTGTGCGTGACCGTGTCAGTGCAGACATTGGTCACGCGTACGATCGAGTCGTTCGCCAGCGACGAGCTCAAACGCGAATTTCTGCCAGAGATGTGTTCGGGCGAATGGCTCGCGGCTTTTGCTCTCACCGAAGCGGAATCTGGCTCTGACGCTTCCGGTTTACAAACCCGCGCCTACCGCAAGGATGACAGCTATATCGTCAACGGCACGAAGCAGTGGGTGACCAACGGCGGCTACGCTAAGGGAATAGTCGTTTTTGTGCGAACCGGGCAGCCCGGTCCTAAGGGTATTTCTGCTTTTCTGGTGGATCGCGACACGCCCGGCTTGCAGTTCGGGGAACCGACGAGCAAGCTCGGCATTCACTCCTCCAACACGGTCGATCTCATTTTCGAAGATGCCCGAATACCCGCCAGCCACTTGCTTAGCGAAGAGGGCAATGGCTATAAAATCGCATTGGCGGGGCTAGGCACCGGTAGGCTAGGGATCGCGGCGCAAGCGGTCGGGATCCTCGCAGCCTGCCTTGAAACGGCGCAGCATTACGCCCGCGATCGTTATCAATTCGGGCGCCCTATCGGAGCTTTCCAGGCGGTATCATTCAAGATCGCCGATATGGCCGTCGATTTGGACGCTGCGCGCTTGCTCTTGTACCGGGCTGCGTGGATGCGAGACCAAGGCATGCCGCTGGTAGACGCGTCCTCGAAGGCAAAACTCTTCGCGTCGACCGCAGCGCGAAAGCATGCGGCCGAGTGCGTCCAAATCTTGGGAGGCTACGGCTACACGACAGAGTTTCCGGCCGAACGATACTATCGCGATGCGAAGATCACTGAGATCTATGAAGGGACGTCGGAAGTGCAGCGCATCGTCATAGCGCGGGAGTTGTTGGGCCGCCTCGACGAGCGCACCGCCAAGGACAGGCCGCCGCGATTGGGCACGACGCCAAACGGCAGCACGAGCGCGCCCGACCCCCAGCCGAAAGATACTACTCAGACCTAACACCATCCGGAGATCTGAATGCGCTTACTTGAATATCAAGGTAAAGAACTATTTGCCAAAGCCGGCATTCCGGTGCCTACCGGACACGCGGCAAGCAGCGTCGCCGAAGCCGTGCAAATCATGCGCGACAACCCCGCGCCATCTGTCGTCAAGGCGCAAGTCCTCATCGGAGGACGTGGCAAGGCGGGCGGCATCAAGTTCTGCAGCAGCGCCGCGGATGTGCAAGAGCCGGCGCGTGCGATTCTCGGAATGCGCATCGCGAATGCGCAAAATCCGGAAGGCGAAATCGCAAAGCGCATCTGGATCGAGCAGCGGCTCGACATCGCCAAAGAAATGTACCTCTCGATCACCGTGGACAGGGCCAGTAAACGTCCTATCGTGGTCGCGTCAGCGACCGGCGGAATGGACATCGAAGAAGTGGCGCATTCCAATCCGGAGGCGATTGTCAAGCAAACCATAGATCCAAGCAAAGGCTACTGGCCGTATATCGGCCGCCGCATAGCCAAGGACGCCGGCATGCCACTCGCTGTGATGTCGCAGTTCGCCGCGTTGCTCGGCAGGCTCTACGATCTGTTCTTTGACGTTGGCGCAATGCTCGTCGAGATCAATCCGCTGGCCATAACGAAGGAAGGCCGGCTCATCGCCTCCGATGCTAAGGTGGAATTGGACGACAACGCGTTGATGCGACACCCGGAGTTCGAATCTTGGAAGACCGCGGTTGAAGATGACCCTCTAAAGTCGCGCGCCGTCAAGGCGGGCTTAGGCGAAAACAACTACGTCGGCTTGAGCGGCAACGTCGGGATTATCGGCAACGGTGCGGGTCTTGTGATGGCAACCCTGGATGCGATCAAAGCAGCCGGCGGCGAGCCTGCTAACTTTCTCGATGTCGGCGGAGGAGCGAAAGCGGACCTGATGCGCGACGCAGTCAACATCGTGACCGCAAATCCGAAGGTGAAATCGCTCTTCATCAATATCTTCGGCGGTATAACGCGCGGCGATGAAGTGGCCAAAGGCTTGGTCGCGGCGCTTGATGGCGGCAACTGGCGCAAGGACAAGCTTGTCATCCGCCTGACGGGTACCAACGAACGCGAAGGGCGCGCGCTACTGGAGCAAAACGGTATCACTGCCGTAGATACCATGAACGAAGGTGCGCGCAAGGCTGTCGCCGCCGCCAGCGCCTAGCTGCAAAACGCTAAAAGGGAGCAAACGTTGTCGATTTTTCTCAATAGCGAGAGCGTCGTACTGGTGCAAGGCATCACCGGCCGCGAAGGTTTGTCGCATGCAACCCGCATGCGCGCGTACGGCACGAAAGTTCCGGGTGGCGTCACGCCCGGCAAGGGCGGCCAGTCGGTTGATGGTTTTGCGGTGTTCGATACGCTGTGTGAAGCGAAAGCAAAGACCAATGCCAACACCAGCATCATCTTTGTCCCGCCCCCGTTTGCGGCAGACGCGATTCTCGAAGCAGCCGACGCGGGTATCGAGCTTGTCATTTGCATCACCGAAGGCGTGCCCGTGCACGACACCTTGAAAGTGGTCGCTACGCTGCCTCCGTCCGTGCGATTGATCGGGCCGAATTGTCCGGGTTTGGTCTCTCCTGGTCAAGCGCTGGCGGGAATCATGCCGGCACACATCTTTGCAGAAGGCAACGTCGGCGTTATTTCCCGCAGCGGCACGTTGACCTACGAGATCGTCGATCTGCTCACGCGCGAAGGGATTGGGCAAACTACCTGCGTCGGCATCGGCGGCGATCCGATAATCGGCACGGTATTCGTGGATTGTCTGCAAG
>JRHI01002054.1_pt1 | contig 14891 bp, 19 predicted proteins | sample 215371 | NCBI WGS metagenome assembly JRHI01 (sample SAMN02929681, study PRJNA255918) | sediment metagenome | biome: cave system; feature: Ice Cave; material: Sediment; isolation source: sediment from deep within a dark volcanic ice cave with no known source of... ...
AACCTGGCCCGGCTCGGCGCGAGTCCGGCCCCGGACGCTTCCTCGTTGCCCGCCGGATCCTCGTCTGCGTCGGGGTCCGCCTCGGCGTCGCCCAGCCATCCGGGGAGCCTCAGCCCAACCGGCTCTGTCCACGCCTCGGCCCGACCCTCTGCGGCCGTTTCGCCGAGCTCGAAGCCATCAGACTCGACCGTGTCCACCCCGTCGCCCAGGGGTTCCAGCGGCCCCGCCGCATCACCTTCCGGGGCTCCGGTGGTGCGCCCGGCACCCAGTCCCGGGGCGACCATCGCTCCCGACACCGCGATGGGCGCCGCCACCACTTACCTCCAGGCCCACCAGCTGGTGCCAGCGGCTCCGCTCGACCTGGGCACACCGGTCCTGGTGGCCAGGCGGGCGGGCGTTATCGTGCTCTCGCTGCCGCTCCAGCTCGACTCCGGAGGCGCCGCCTTCCCGGTGGTCGATGGTCGCGGCACGGCGGTCGCGGTGTTGGTCGAGGTCGACTCCACCGGCCAGGTGCGGTCGGTGCAGGGCCCGTTCCTGGGTTCGCTGCAGGCCGCCTCCTCCGTGGTGCTGAGCCCGGCCGACCTGCTCAAGAAGGCGAGCGGGCAGCCGGTGCCGGGGGAGCCGACTGCGGTTGTCCAGAGCGTGCACGCGGTGTACGCGCTGCTCCCGGTGGCCGGTGGCACCGACCTGGTGCCCGCCTACCAGGTGGTCGCTATCCTCCACCGTGACGGTACCTCGTACCAGGTTCGGCGGTTGGTGCCCAGCACCGGCTGAACTCCGAGGTGGAAGGGCGGCGGCCGCCGGACGGTACCATCTGAATGGTGGGCACCCGCGTCTATCTGATCCGACATGCCGACGTCGAGAACCCCAGGCGGGTTTTGTATGGTCATATTCCGGGATTCGGCCTCAGCCGGCTGGGCCGGGCCCAGGCGGTGCGGGTGGGTGAGTCGCTCCGGGGCGCCGGGCTGCGTCGGATCGTGCACAGCCCGCTCGACCGGGCGGTCGAGACCGCCAATCTGATCGCCGACCAGATCAGCCCTCGCCCCCGGCTGATCGCTGATCCAGCCCTGCGCGAGGCGGAGATGAGCCGGCATCTCCAGGGTCTGCCGTACTGGCAGATCCCCCTGAAGCGCCCTCTGTGGTACGTGCACAAGATCCAGCGAGGACGGCTGTCGTTCGACGAACCGATCTCCGAGTTGGGCGGCCGGATCCTCCGGGTGGTGAGGGATCTGGTCCGGCAGCATCCCGGCGAGGCTTCGGCGATCGTGAGCCACGCTGATCCCCTCCAGGCGGCGTGGATCCTGCTCGACGGCCGACCCCATAACGAGCGGGAGATGTACCGGAAGACCGTCAACAAAGCGGGGTTGCTGATCGTCGATCACGACGACGCCGGCCAGGTGGTGGGCGTCGAATATGTCGAGCCCCCGAAGGTGGAGCCGGACAGCGTCCGCCCCGGAGCCGAGCCGGCCACCTGAGCCGGGGTCAGAGATGGTGGCCCCGGATTGATACCTGGCCCGGCCTCGCCGGCCGGCCCAGGTCCCGACCGCGAGGCTCGACTGCGCAAATTTCCGGAAGGTTTCCTGTGGGGGGCGGCCACCGCCGCCCACCAGGTCGAAGGCGGCAATACCAACGCCGACTGGTGGCGGTTCGAGCGGCAGCCCGGCCGGATCCACAACGGGGATGTCTCCGGGCCTGCCTGCGACTTCTATAACCGCTATGCGGAGGATTTCCGTCTGTTGCGGGCACTGAGACACAATGCCCACCGGCTGTCGATCGAGTGGTCACGGATCGAGCCCCGGCCCGGGGCCTTCGACCCAAGCCAGCTCCAGCACTACCGGGATGTCCTCACCGAGATGCGGCGGGTTGGGTTGACATCGATGGTCACGCTCCACCACTTCACCAGCCCGATCTGGTTCGACGACCTCGGTAACTGGGCCGCTCGGGGTGCCTGGCGCCGCTTCCTGGGGTACGTGGAGCGGGTGGTGGTCGAACTCGGCGACCTGGTCGACCTCTGGTGCACGATCAACGAGCCGACCGTTTACGCCACCCACGGCTACCTGTTCGGTGAGCATTGCCCCGGCCGCCGGGGCGACCTGTGGGCGATGTTCCGGGTGCTGGACAACATGCGAGAGGCCCACGAGCGCACGTACCAGATGATCAGGCGGTGGCGGCCGGGCGCCAGGGTTGGCCTTGCCCACCACCAGATCCTGTTCTCACCGGCGGTGCCCGGGCGGTGGCTGGATCGCATCGCCGCCGCGGCCGCCCAGGGCATCATGGACAACTGGCCACGAGGCCTCCGCCTGTCTCCGATCCTGGCCGCCAGCTCTGACTACATCGGGATCAACCACTACTACGGACAGCTCGCCGCCTTCGACCTGCGCTTGCCGGGCCAGCAGTTCCTGCGCCGCTCCAATCCGGAGGGAGCCGAGTTGAGCGACTTCGGGATGCCGGTGGTTCCCGCCTACCTGCTGAAGGCCCTGCTCTCCACGCGCCAGTACCGCAAACCCGTCTACGTCACGGAGAACGGCATCGCCGCCGCGGACGACCGCCGGCGCCAGCGGTTCTTGCGCGATATGCTGCCGGAGCTGCTGAAGGCGATCGAGGCCGGGGTCGATCTCCGTGGCTACTTCCACTGGACCTCGATCGACAACTTCGAGTGGGCTCGCGGCTACAGCATGAAGTTCGGGCTGATCGAAGTCGACCGGGAGACGATGGAACGGCGCCCCAAGCCCAGCGCCCACCTCTTCGCCGCGGTCGCCGCCGCCAATGCGATCGACTGGTGATCCTGGCGACCTGAACCTACCCGGTGGGCGGCGCTGAAGGTGGATCCGGCCCCGCCCGGGGCACCGGGGGATAAGGCGGGGTCTGGGCGCGGGGCGGCGGCGAGTTCGGATCGGGCGGCGGCGAGTTCGGATCGGGTGCGGGCGGTATCTGCCGGCCGGGAACGACCGCCTTGACTCGGGGCGGGCCGGAGTTGGCGGCGGGCTCTCCGCCCTCCCCGCCTTGCGACTCGCCACCGGGTGGACCCGGGCGCCGGGCGGGAGTTGGCTTTCGAGGTGACGGAGCGGGCGGCGGGGGCGGGGTGGGCGAGGTTCGGGTGGCGTTCATCAGCGAGGTTGCGGCCAGCAGCAGCAGGATCACTCCCTCGAGGCGGACGATGGTGATGGCGCCGTCACAGGCCTTGCCGTCGAGCAGGTTGGTCAGCCGCCGTATCTCCCGGCTCGCGGGATCGGAGATGAACACCGAGCCGGCGTCGGGCGGATCCTGGGCGATCAGCGCCGACCCGCAGCGGATCATCCTGCCGTCGGCGGTAGCCCACACCGGCCACAGGGCGAGGGCGATCAGGATGGCGGCGCCGAAGACTCCGACCATCAACTGGAGGCGCAGCTTGAGGGGACCGTCGTCCATCAAGAATGCTCCCAGCACCAGCAGGGCGGCGGCTACGTCGGCCGCCCCCAGCGGGTTGCGGCCGATGTCGTACATGAAGGACAGATCCAAATTGACGGTCTCCGGGCTGTGCGGCGGGCGGACTCGATGTTATAGATAACGCCGACCCGGGCCGCTCTGGAAGCCTCAGAGCGGGCRGAGCCGGGTTCCAGGGCGGTTACCGAACCGCGCGTACACTCGAATCATGAGGCTGGGGATCACCATCCCATGCGCGGACCACCTCTTACGGCGGCTGAGGCCCGACCCCGCGAAGGCCGCCGGCCACCGCGTGACGGCTCGGGTGGCGACGATTCTGGCCGGCCCTTGCGACCACCTGGCACCACGTGGCGGCGGCCCGACCGCGCCCGCGGGCAGAGGAATCGGTAAATGGCGCTGAATGCGGCTTTCTCGCCCACCTCACGTCGGCCATGGCGCGGTCGCTGGCTCCGGTCTGGCCTGGCCGCGGTGGCCGGCCTTGGCGCCATCGGCTACCTTGCCTGGTCCGCCCAGAGCCGTTCCGTCGAGTACTACCGCACGATTCCCGAGGCTCGCGCCGAGATCAATGCCGGCCGGGACGTGAGGGTGCTGGGAGTGGTCCAGAACGACATCACCAGGAGCGAAGGAGGGCTTCACGTCACCTTCACCGCCGGTGACGGTGACGACCGGATGCCGGTCGAATACCAGGGACCTCTGCCCGACATCTTCCAGCCCGGGATCAGCGTCGTGGTGGAGGGCCGGATGGCTGGCGACGGCGTGTTCCATGCTCGCAGCATCCTGGCCAAATGCCCGTCTCGGTTCTCGACCCGCCTGGACACCCTGAAGGCTGGCGGGTGAGCGCCGGGTGACCGCCGGCCGTGGCTGATTCGCTCAATTCCGGGCTCGGAGCCGGGTTGCTGCTGGCAGCCTTCATGCTCTCCGCCTTCGCCACCGTGATCGGCGTGATCGCCGCTGTGGGCGGTTCGACCGCGATGGCGGCCGCCGCCCGCCGGGCGCACAGCGCCGCGACCGTGGCCGTGCTGGCGGCTCTGGCGGTGCTGGCCGGAGCCTTCCTGACCCACGACTTCAGCCTCGCCTATGTGGCGGAGCACTCCGACCGCTCGACCCCGTGGCCGCTGCTGGTCTCCGGGGTCTACGCCGGCCAGGAGGGCTCGCTGCTGTACTGGGTGCTGGTGCTGATGCTGATCTCGGCCGGCTGCCTCTGGGCGGGTCGGGCTGCCGGTCCCCGCCTGGGCGGCTGGGCCAGCGCTCTGATGTCGGGCTTCGCCGGCTACCTGCTGTTTGTCCTCTTGTTCGTCTCCAGCCCGTTCGACATCCTCCGGGTGGTGCCGCGCGATGGCCTGGGGCTCAACCCGCTGCTACGCGACAGCGGGATGCTGATTCACCCGCCCTTTCTGCTGGCCGGATTCAGCGCCTTCGCGGTGCCCTTCTTCCTGTTGGCGGCCGGCCTCCTCGCCGGCCGGGACGACCCCCGCTGGACGGCCCTCGTCAATCGCTCCGCGCTGCTCGCCTGGGCCCTGCAGTCGGTGGGCCTGACGCTAGGCATGTGGTGGGCCTATCACGTGCTGGGGTGGGGCGGATACTGGGGCTGGGATCCGGTCGAGAACGCGGCCCTCCTGCCCTGGCTGGCGGCCACCGCCTTCGTGCACACCAGCCGGGCCACCGCCGCCCGGGGCGTGCTCAGGCCGTGGAACGCGATCCTGCTGGCGCTCGCCTTTGCTCTTTCCCTGTTTGGAACCTACGTGACCCGCAGCGGGCTGATCCAGTCGGTGCATTCCTTCGCCGCCAGTTCGATCGGGGGGTGGTTCCTGGCTCCGTTGGCGGTCACTGTGCTCGGCTCGATGGTGCTGATCGCATGGCGGTATCCCCGGCTGCGCTCGTCGCGGCCGGTGACCGCGCTGGTCAGCCGTGAGGGAGGGTTCCTGGTCACCGGATGGCTCCTGGTGGCGGCGGTGGTGGTGGTGGTCTGGGGGATGCTGCTGCCGTTGATCTCGAGCCTGGCCGGCGGCGGTACCCAGGTGGTTCCGGCCGCGTACTACGAGCGCGCGCTGCTGCCGATCCTGCTGGTGGTGCTGGCGTTGATGCCGGCGGGTGTCCTGCTCTCGTGGAACGGGCCCGGCGAGTTGGCGGCGGCCACCCGTTGGCGGCCGAGATTGATGATTTCGGCCGGGCTGGCCGGGGTTGGGATCGGCGTGGCCCTGCTGCTCTACTCGGGTGCGACCTGGTCGCTGGCGGCCGGCTTCGTGTTTGGCGCCGGGCTGGTGGTGATCGGGTGGAGCGCGAGCCGGCTCCTCCGACGGGTCGGGGATCGCCAGCCGGATTCCTGGATCGCGGTGGCGGCCAGGCGGCGACGGGCGTTCGGCGCCCAGGTGGTTCACCTGGCGATCCTGGTGGTGGCGTTGGCCATGGTGGTTTCCCATGTCGGCCAGGTCAAGCGCGAGGTGGTGCTGAGGCCCGGCCAATCGGTCGACGTGGCCGGTCATCACCTGGTGTACCTGCAGGGCGGGAACGCGACGGTGGCCGACGGGATCCGGTTCACCGCCCGGATCCAGGACGGGGGGACGGAATTGACCCCGGCTCGCACCGCGCATCCGCGGATCGGTCAGGCCACCACCCAGGTCGCCATCCGCAGCGATTTGAGCGGCGATCTCTATCTCGTGCTGATTGGGGCGGGCCCCGGTGACCAGATCGCGCTCGACGTTTTCTTCAATCCGATGGTCCCGTGGATCTGGGCGGGGGCGACGGTGCTGGTGTTCGGCCTCCTGGTGATCGCCGCCCCGCTCGGCCGCGTCTGGCGGCCGGGGCCGGAGCCGGAATCGGAGGCGGAGCCGGTGACGGAAACGCTGCCGCTGCCGGCCGGGGCGGCCCGGTGACCTGGTTGGTGGCCGTCCTTTTCCTGGGCGCCTCCGCGCCCTTCGTGCTCTGGCCGCTGCTGACCGTGCGGGAGGACGGGCCACGACGGTGAGCGTGGCGGCGATAAGCCCTGGTACGGGTCCCGCCGGACCGGTGCTGAGCGCCTCGGGACTCACCTTGCGGCATGGCCCGGTGGCCGCGCTGGCCGGGCTCGACCTGGCGGTGCCAGGCGGGGCGTGGCTGGCGGTGACCGGCCCCAATGGCGCCGGGAAGACCACCTTCCTGCGGCTGGCGGCCACCCTGGTTCGCCCGTCCGGCGGTCGCCTCGAACTCTTCGGTGAGCCACAGCCGGCCGGCCGTGATCTGGTCCGGCCCCGGCTCGGCTACGCCGGTCATCAGCTCGGCCTCTACGCGGATCTGACCGCCCGCGAAAACTTGAGGCTGTTCGCCCGGCTGTACGGGGTGAGGTCGCAACTGGAGGCCGCGCTACTGGAGTCGGTCGGCGTCGGAGGCGGAGGCGACCGGCCGGTGCGGGAACTGTCTCGCGGACAGCAGCAGCGGGTGGCCCTGGCCCGATCCCTGGTGCACGATCCCGAGCTCTGGATCCTCGACGAGCCGGATGCCGGGCTCGACTCGAGCGCGGTCGAACTGCTGGTCCGGCTGGGCCGGGGCAGGACCGTGCTGATGGCCACCCATGACCTCGCGGTCGCGGAGGTGGTCGGTACCCTGCGGCTCCACCTCCATGGTGGCCGGCGGGTGCCGGAGGGGGAAGCGATTGCTTGAGCCGGGTGGGCTGGCGGCGATCGCGGCGGTGGTCGAAAAGGAACTCCGGGTGGAGTGGAGGGGGCGTGAGCTGCTGCCCACCCTGGCCCAGTTCTGTCTGCTGGCGGTGGTGATCGCCAACTTCGCTTTCGATCTCGATCCCTCCGGGCGGCCGGCCGAGACCCGGCTCAGCGCCGGCATCCTGTGGATGGTCGTGGTCTTTGCGGCGCTGGTAGCCTTCGGCCGCTCCTTCGCCGCCGAGCGCGACCAGTCGACCGTCGAAAGCGTGATCCTGAGCCCCAACGGTGCCCTGGCGCTGGTGCTGGGCAAGGCGATCTCCTCGACCCTGCTGCTGCTCGCCTGCGAGGCGGTGGTGGTGGCGGCGATGGTCCTGCTTTTGTCCCTTCCGGTGCCGTCGATCTGGCTGGTGGCGGCGCTGGTTCTGGGTACGGTGGGCCTGGCGTCGGTGGGCTGCCTGCTGGCGGCGGTGGCGCTCCAGACCCGGGGCCGCGAACTGCTCTTGCCGGCACTGGTACTGCCGCTGTGGATCCCGGTGGTGATCTTCGGCGCGCAGGCGATACAGGCCGGGCTGAGCAGCGGGGGAGGCGCTTGGTGGCCGCCTCCAGGGGCTCAGTCCATGAGCCTGTTACTCGCATTGGACATACTGTTGACAGTGATCGCGTCACTCGCGGCGAGGTTCGCCCTGGATGACTGACCGCTGGCTGAAGATCGGGACTCCGGTCACCGGCGGGCTGCTGTTGGTGTCCGCCTATCTGGTTTTCGTCTACGCGCCACAGGATGCTCTCCAGGGTCCCCCCCAGCGCATCTTCTACATGCACCTGGGGGCGGCCATGGTCACCTATCTTGGCTACGGGTTCATGGTCGTCGGTAGCATCGGCTACCTGTGGAAGCGGTCCCAGGTGATGGATCGGGTGGCTCGGGCGGGAGGGGCGGTGGCCCTGGTTTTCGCAACCGTCACCATTGTTGCCGGCAGCCTGTGGGCGAAACCGGTGTGGGGGACCTGGTGGACCTGGGACGCCCGGCTCACCTCCACGCTGGCGCTCTGGCTGGTGCTGGCGGCCTATGTGAGCGTCCGGCGGATGGCGCTTCCGGGCCAGGGGGCGCGGCTGGCCGCGGTGCTGGCGCTGGTCGGCTCGCTGGACATCCCGGTGATGCATTTCAGCGTGCAGTGGTGGCGTACCCAGCACCCGGGCACGGTGCTTTATGATCGGGCCGGGCCCCAGCTCCCGGCTGAGATGCTGGTGGCGCTGCTGGTGGCGACCGTGGCGATGATCTCGCTCGGACTGCTTCTGATCCGGCTCCGGTACCTGCTGGAGGCGGCCCGCGATCTCGAGGCAAAAGCTGCCGAGATGGCCGCCGACCAGGCCGCCGCCGGGGGGCTGCCGGCCTCCCCCGAGGTTCAGCGCATATGAGCTATCTGGTCGGCGCTTACTTCGTCTGTGGGGTGCTGGTCGGCTGGGCCGGTATCAGCTGGTACGTGAAGCTCCGGCAGGCCCGTGGCCGGCTCCGGCAGCCATCCAGGACACCGGCCGGCCGGTAACCGGCCGGGCTGCCGGACCTAGACACCGGGTATGCGAGCCTCCCGGCCGAGCCCCCTGGCGATCGCGGGCAGGAGCCCGCGCAGCACGCGAGAGGTCAGTCCCCAGACCACGACATCGCCGTGGACGAGGAACGGCCCCATCCAGGGTCGCTCGGAGTTGACCTGCCAGCTGGCGGGGTCGAGGGCGGTCTCCAGGGGCATCTCGATCAGTCCGTCGAGCTCGTCCAGGTCAGGCTCGAAGGTGGGATCGGGGCCGGGTAGGGCGGCCACGAAGCTGGCCAGGCAATAGTTCGAGACCGCGGTGTAGGTGACCGGTCCGGCCCCGATCGGAACCACCGAGGCGGCCGGTACCCCGAGTTCCTCCTCGATCTCTCTGAGCGCGGCCTGCCAGGCTTCCTCGCCGGGCTTGACGCCGCCGCCAGGCAGGCCAATCTGGCCGGGGTGATCGCGGGCGTCGGGCCGGTGCCTCACCAGCGGAAAGGTGAGCCGGCCCTGGCTGAGGTTGAGAAGGAGGGTGACGGCGGCGGGCCGGGCTCCGGGCCGGAACTCCCCCCACTGATCATGAGGTTGTAATTCCGCGCTGAGTTTCTGACTCAATGGTGAGCCGTTGGTTATGGACGGCCAAATTGAGTATTGATCCGGGGCCATCGGTTAGCTACACTAGCAGCCGAGAGTGCGGGTACGCGTTCGGTAGGCTGGTGCGGTGGCGACCGATCATCTGCGCGGGTTTCCGGAGTTTGGCTGGCAGGATTGCCGGTGTGTCGATCGGGCCCGAAGCCTTCGAAAAGGGCCGCTGAGGTCGGTAATCGAGCCGTGAGTTCTTCCTGAGCTGCATAGCGAATGCTTGGCCCGAATGGGAACGTTCCAAGGTGGAGAGTACGAATTGATCAGCAAGACGAACAGGCATATCGAGGAGCTCAAAGAGCAGATACGGCTCGAGAACGAGAAGCGGCGGGCCTTCAGCCGCATGGTGCAGGCGACTGACCGGATCCTGTGGCGGCTCGAAGAGATGAACCGCGACGGTATCAAGACCGTGCCCGAGTCACTGCGTGCCCAGTTCCTGGGGCAGATCCAGGAAGTGCCGTTCGAGCTCAGGAACGCGTATCGCGACTCGGAGTCGGTTCAGGAGATCCTGGACAGCATCTTCGAGGTGCAGCACGACCTGTTCGCCTGGCGCAACCCGGAGTTCTTCCGCGCCGATGAGGACGAGGAACTGGATAGGGCCAGCTAGCCACTTGCCGAAAAGGCCTTCCGCCTCAGTCCGGCGGAAGGCCTTTTTTTGTTCGGTGCGGGCTAGCTGACGTAGGAGCCGGGTTGGGCCTCGGGGTCGGGGCGCAGCAGACGTAGCCGGCCGTCGGGTTCAGTGGCCGCCAGCACCAGCACCTCGGAGTCGAAACCAGCGATCCGGCGAGGCGGGAAGTTGACGACACAGATCACCTGGCGGCCAGGAAGCGACTCCAGGGCATAGTCGGGCTTGAGGGCGGCCACCGAACGGCGGATCCCGAGCGGTCCCAGGTCCAGGGTCAGCCGGAAAGAGGGTTTGCGGGCCTTGGGGAAGTCTTCGGCGGACAGAATCACAGCCACCCGCATATCCACCCGGAGAAAGTCGTCGATGCTTATCTCAGGTCGCTGAGCTGGGTGGTCGGGGCCCGGTTCGGTCATCGAGAACAATTGAACCAGCCAGGGCCAGACCGGCGCGAAGCGCCGGCGGTGGCCTGCTAGCGTTGCGGGGAGATGGACGTCCTGGAGATCATCGGTCGGAAGCGCGACGGCCACGAGCACACGGCCGCTGAGATCGAACTGCTGATCGGCGGCTATGTGGCTGGACGGATCCCCGACTACCAGATGGCCGCCTGGTTGATGGCGGTGACCATCCGCGGTATGAGCGATCCCGAGACCGCGGCTTTGACCCGGGCGATGGTTGCCAGTGGCGACGTGGTCGACCTGAGCCGAGTCCCTGGAGTCAAAGTCGACAAACACTCGACCGGCGGCGTCGGCGACAAGCTGACTTTGATCGCCGGGCCGCTGGCCGCCGCCTGCGGGGTGCGGGTTCCCAAGCTGAGCGGGCGGGGGCTGGCCCATACTGGTGGGACCCTCGACAAGCTGGAGTCGGTGCCCGGCCTGCGCGTGGAACTGGAGCCGGAAGAGTTCGTTGCCCAGGTCAACCAGATCGGGATCGCGGTGGCTGCCCAGTCGCCGCGGCTGGTCCCGGCGGACAAGCTCCTCTATGCGTTGCGAGACGTCACAGCCACCGTCCCCTCGGTCCCCCTGATCGCCAGCAGCGTGATGTCGAAGAAGCTCGCCGCCGGCGCGGACGCCATCGTGCTGGACGTCAAGGTGGGCCGGGGGGCCTTCATGCACGATCTCGAGTCGGCGATCGAACTGGCTCGACAGATGGTGGCGATCGGCGAGGCGGAAGGCCGGGCCACCCGGGCCCTGCTGACGACCATGGACGCTCCGCTAGGCAACATGGTGGGCAACGCTCTGGAGATCAAGGAAGTGATCTCGGTGCTATCCGGGCGGGGTCCGCGGAAGCTGGAGGAGGCGGCGCTCACCATCGCCCGGGAGATGTGCGAGTTGGCCAAGGTGAGCATCGACCCCGAGCCGGTGCTCCGTTCTGGGGCCGGCCTGCGGCGGCTGGAAGAGATGCTGGCCGCTCAGGGTGGCCGGCTCGAAGAAGGTCTGCCCGAAGCCCGGTTTCGGGTACCGGTGGTCACCCCGGCGGCCGGCTATGTGACCGGGATCGACGCCCTGGAGGTGGGGCTGGTGAGTATGGAGTTGGGTGCGGGACGGCGGCGCAAGGAGGATGTCATCGACCCCGCCGCCGGGGTGGAGATCACCGCGCCGCTCGGCGCCCGGGTCGAGGCCGGCCGGCCGCTGGCGTTCCTGCATGCCGCCAGCCGGGAGCTGGCCGAAGCTCAGGGTGAGCGGCTGCGCGCGGCCTGGACTCTGGCCCCGGAACCGGCCCGGCTCGGGGCCGAGTTGCTGGCCAGGGTCACCAAGGATGGCGTCACCCGGTACTGAGGGTTGGTAGACTTCCCCGGAGGAACCGGTGGAGCCAGAACCGCGCCGCGATTCCTGCCACCGTCACCTCCCAGGAGCCGCCGCATGCCGTTGAAGGTAAGCACCCATCCGTTGGTACTGGACGCGCTGGCCCGGCTTCGCGACCGCGACACGGAGCCGGCCGAATTCCGGGTGCTGGCTCGCCGGGCGGTGACCTTTCTGCTCCACGACGCCACCGCCGATCTGGCCACGGTGACCCGCACCGTGACCACTCCGCTGGCGGACACACAAGCGGCGATGGTCGACGCCGAGGTGGTGGTGGTGCCGGTTCTGCGGGCGGGCCTGGGCATGCTCCCACCGATCCTGGAGCTCCTGCCCAAGGTCAGCGTCGGATATGTCGGTCTCGAGCGGGACGAGGAGACCGCGCAGGCCAGGATCTACTACCAGAAGCTGCCCGACCTCACCGGCAGGGTGCCGCTGCTGGTCGACCCGATGCTGGCGACCGGCGGCTCTGCGTGCCAGGCGATCGAACTGATCAAGCGGGCCGGGGGGGCCGGGATCCGGATGATCTGTGTTGTCGCCGCGCCCCCGGGAGTCGAGCTGGTCACCCGCAACCATCCCGATGTCGACATCTACTCGGCGGCGCTGGACGAGAGGCTCGACCACCGCGCTTACATCGTGCCCGGTCTGGGCGATTTCGGCGACCGCCTGTTCGGGACGCCCTGATGCAGGCCGGACGGGTGGCGGCTTATCGCGGCCGCCTGATCGCGGCTCGCGAACGACTGGCCGAGCTGCCGGAACTGGGCGCGGGCACCCCGGGCCAGCCGGATCCGACCACCGGCGAGCGATGGGATCGACTCAACGTGCTCGGCCACATGGGGTAGATGCTGGGTTTCTGGATCCGCCAGATCCAGGCGGGCGAGCGACTGGGCCGCAACCAGGTTGAACTGGAACTCCGCGAGATCGCCGTCCGGGAGGCGGCGACCCGAACCGAGCGGAGCCTGAGGGCCGAGATCGAGGCGGGCGTCGAAGCCGCCCTGACCTACCTCGAGAGTCTCGACGACGGCGGCCTGGAACGGGTGCTCCCGTATTCCCACCGGGGACAGGAAGGTGAAATCACGGTCGGAGAGGCCATCGAACGCTTCGTGGTCGTCCACCTCGAGGAGCACGTGAAACAGCTGTCCGAACTGACCTGAGCCACATGATCGTGCCCACGTGCCCGATCCCGGCCCTGTGGCCAGGGTCRGCTGACCAGGCTAGGCAGGCTGGGGCTGTCCGCAGAAGGCGCAGCGCACGGCTCCGATCGGGATCTCGCTGAGGCACTCGGTGCACTTCCTGGAGGCTGGCTCGGCGGGTGCCTGCTGCCTGATCGCCAGCGCGGTCAGCGAGTTCACCGGCTTGACGATGAAGAAGAAGACCGCCAGCGCCACCAGCAGGAAGGACACCACGTCGTTGATGAAGTTGCCGATCAGGATCGGCCCCCACCTGAACGCGCTGAAGTCAGGCTTGCCGAACAACCAGGCGATGGCCGGGTTGATGATGTTTTTGACCAGCGAATTGATCACGGTCCCGAACGCGATGCCGATGATGATGCCCACCGCCAGGTCGATCACGTTGCCTCGCATCAGGAACTGCCGGAACTCTCGGATCGTGCTCACCAAGACTGCTCCTCTGGATTGCGTGGAGGTGGCCGTTGGGCGGCCCTGACCCGGTGATGATGACAGAGGAGGTGGCCGGCCTGGCGATTCAAGCCCAGGGGATCTGGCCTGTGATCACCGGTGCCGGCAGCCGGAGCTCGAGGGCGACGCCGGCCAGGATCAGGAATTCCTCCAGGATGTGCGCGCTGGCGCCGTACATCGAGCCGGCTTCGAAGTCGAAGATGGGCGACACCTGACCGCCCCAGATCACGCCCCGCCGCCCCACCCGTCCATCGAAGAAGCCCGGGACCGGCGTTCGGATCAGGGCCGCCACCTCCTCCGGAGCAGGATCCGGAGTAGCGGCGGGGTCGACCATCACCACGAAAGGATGGAGGAGGTAGTCACTGGTGGCGGTGGGCACCGGCGGTAGCCCGCCCAGTGGCCGCATCAGGGTCTCGGGTACCCCGACCTCCTCGCTCATCTCCCGCAGCGCGGTAGCCAGCAACCCGGTGTCGCCAGGTTCGGGCTTGCCGCCGGGGAAGCCCAACTCCCGGGCGTGCTGCCGCATCGAGGCCGGCCGCACGATGCACCAGACCTCGGGCTCCGGGCTATGCTCGACCACGGGCACGCAGACGGCGGCCGGCACCCGGTTTTCGAAATCCCAGCGGTGCGGCAGGAAGGCGCGTTGGCGTTCGGGATCGCGGATTTGATCGCGGACCAGGGCGGCCAGCCGGTCAGCCAGCAAAGGCCGCCTCCCGAGCCACCCGGTCGCAGAGGCGCAGTTCGGCCTCGGTCATCCCCATCGCCTGGTGGCAGATCTCGTATTCACGGGTCAGGGTGGTGCCGGCCACGGTGCGCGAATCGGTGCTGATCGTGCACCGGATCCCTTGCCGTACCAGCCGCGGCAGTGGGTGGGAGGCGAGATCGGGCACCGCTCCGCACCCGAGGTTGGCGCTCGGACACATGTCGAGCACGATTCCTTCCTGGCGTATCATCTCCGCCAGCTCGGGCCGGTCGGAGCCGATCACGCCATGGGCCACCCTCTCAACGCCCAGGGCGAGGGCGACCTCGAGGCCGGAGCCGCCGGCCTCGCCGGCGTGGCAGGTGAGGTGCAGCCCGGCCGCCCGAGCCGCCTCGAACGCCCGGCGGTGGGGCGCGGCCGAGTGCAGCAGCTCCGGGCCGGCCAGATCGAACCCGACCACCCCGGCGCCGGCATAGCGGCCCGCCACCCGGGCCAGGGCGACATTCTCCTCGGGCGGGTGCTGGCGCATAGCGCAGACGATCGCCACCGCCTGGATCGGGCCCGCGCCCAGGCCGCGCAGCACCGCTTCGATCACCCGCTCCACGCTCAGGCCCTGGCGCAGGTGGAGGCGGGGCGCCCAGCGCACCTCGAGGTAGTCGATGCCGTCGGCGGCGCTGTCGATGCAGAGTTCGAGAGCGGCGCGTTCGAGGGCGGATTCGGTCTGGAGTATCGCGATCGGATCGTCGAAGTAGGTGAGGTACTCGCTCTGGCTGCGGCAGGAGCCGGGCGCCACCAGGCGCAGCGGCCGGGGCAGGTCGAGGGCGGCGGCGAGCTGAGCGGCGGTTGCCGGCCTCAAGGCGCCGTCCAGGTGGCAGTGCAACTCCGCCTTGGGCCAGGAGCGGAAATCGGG
>JRHI01002055.1_pt1 | contig 14890 bp, 12 predicted proteins | sample 215371 | NCBI WGS metagenome assembly JRHI01 (sample SAMN02929681, study PRJNA255918) | sediment metagenome | biome: cave system; feature: Ice Cave; material: Sediment; isolation source: sediment from deep within a dark volcanic ice cave with no known source of... ...
CCGGGCGGAGACGCATCGTTTCGTTGGCAACCGCGCCGGCGTAGATAAGCTTGTTCGCCGTCTCGATGTCGCAGGCGACGTCCGATGGTCCGAGGAGCTCGCCGGCCTCGCGCCGCAATTCCATCACCGGCTCCGGGCTGTCGCACAGCTGATGGACAGCCCAGCCCAACGTGTAGGCGGTCGTGTCGTCGCCCGCGAGAAGCATGGTCATGAGATTTCCGAAAATCGCGTCGTTGGAAAAAGGCTGGCCTTCGTCATCGCGCGCCGACAGCATCGCCTCCAGGAAATTCGCCGGCTTTTCGGCGCGTCCGGGCTCGGCCGCGAGGCGCGCTCGCCCGGCGGCTACCAGTTCGCCGAGCCACGCTCGAAGTTCCGCAAGAGCGCGGTCTAGACGACGGTCTCGAGGGAGCCGGACGAGCCTCCACGCCGGAATCACCGCGAACAGCCGCCGGTTTACGGCCGGAAACACGAGCTCGAGCTTGCGCTGAATGACGTCGTCTCCTTGCTCGACGGTGTTAACGTCGTGGCCGAAGGTGATGAGCGTCGTAACGTCCACCGTGAACCGCTTGAGCTCGTCGACGATATCGAGCGGAGCGCCGGCGTCCGCCAACCGTTCCCAGCGCTTTTTCAGGCGGGTGGCAACGGTCTGAAGCTTCGGATACAGGCCGCGCAAGTGACGCTGTGCCAGCGCCAACATGGCGAGTCTCCGTTGCGGGCGCCAGGCATCGCCCTCGGCGGAAAAAACTCCGTCGACGCCCATTTCGGATAATATGGGAGCAATGCCGGATAAACGGGTGAAGGTTTCGGGCCGCGCCCGCAGGACCTGATCGCACCACTTCGGGTCCGAGAGCGCCACGACGCGCGCCGAGCCCATTTTGAACAGGTACACCGGTCCATATTGGGCGGCCCAGCGTTCGAGGACGAGGTGAAGCTTCGTCAAGTCGAGCTGGTGGATGTTGCCCAAGAACGGCAGCCCTTTCGGACCTGGCAGATCGTCCAATGTGCGCTTTGCCGCGATCTGGCCCGGCCCGCGCGAAAGCCCCGAAACGTCGACGAAGATGGCGCTCTCCCGTTCGACGACAGGGCACGGGGCGAGGCATTGCGGTCCGCCTTCGCGCTGTCCCGAGTCGACGCTGAAGCGCCAGCGATGATTCCGGCAGACTAGCTTGTCTCCGTCAAGCTCGCCCTCTCCGAGCAGCGCGCCCTGGTGCGGACAGCGCCCCTCGAACGCTCGAAACCCAAAAGGCGTCCGCACGGCCACGATGTCGAATCCATCCGCCGACAGGGCGTGCGGGCCATCGCCGTGAAGCTCATCCAAGTTGGCAACGCGGATCAGTGAGGATGTCGTCACGAGCTGTAATCCTTTGCTTTACATGCAAAGATATAGCAGCTTTATAATGCCCGAACTAGGATGTGGTGTTGTAAACGCGTAGCAGGGGCGGACTGAAAGGGGTGTGCTGCGTGATAGTTTTCCGCGTGCTTGCCGTAACGCATTGATGCACGCTTGAATCTGCTATTGGCGCAACGCGGACGAAATTCGAATTACCGGCTACTGAAACACACTTGAACTGGGCCCACGCAATGAGCCTTTCCCTTCCCGCCTCATTCGCGCAGTCCCGCTCCTGGTGGCGGGCGTTCTGGCGCAAGGCCGCCTTGATCCTGCCCAAGGGTCTTTACGCGCGCGCGCTTCTCATCGTCATCGTGCCGATGGTGGTCCTGCAATGCGTGCTCACCTATGTCTTCATGGAGCGGTCTTGGCAGCTCGTCACGAAGCACCTTTCAACCGCCCTGACCCAGGATATCGCGGCGTTCGTCGAGCTTCATAAATCTTACCCCGGCCGGACAAACGACGAGGTCCTAGCCCAGATCGCTCAGCAGCGGTTGAAAATTGACATGGAATTCTTGCCGGGCGGCGAACTTCCGCCGGCGCTGCCGAAACCTCTTTTCTCGATCCTCGATGCCGCCTTGTCGCACGAGATCCGGCGCCAGATCGGCAAGCCCTTCTGGCTCGATACGGTCGGGCGCCCGGATTTCATCGAGATCAGGGTCAAGCTCGACGACTCGATCCTGCGCGTCGTCGCCCTGCGCGGCGCCGCCTATGCGTCCAATTCCCAGATCTTCCTTTTCTGGATGATCGGCACGTCTTTCGTCTTGACCATCGCGGCGATCGCCTTTCTGCGCAACCAGATCAAGCCGATCCTTTGGCTTGCCGGCGCGGCGGAAGCGTTCGGCAAGGGGCGCGACCTTGAATATTATCCGCGCGGCGCGCGCGAGGTGCGCCAGGCGGGCTACGCTTTCATCGAGATGAAGCGGCGGATCGAGCGCGCCTTCGAGCAGCGCACCGCGATGCTGAATGGGGTGAGCCACGATCTGCGCACCATCCTGACAAGGTTCAAGCTTTCGCTCGCCTTGATGCCCGAGACCGAGGAGACGCGGGACCTGCAGAAAGACGTCGAGGAAATGCAGCGCATGCTGGAGGCCTATCTTGCCTTCGCGCGGGGCGATGCGGGGGAGAGCGCGGCGAATATCGACATGGCGGAGTTTTTGGAGGATTTGTGTCTCGACGCCGAGCGGGCGGGGTTCGATGCCAAAGTCTCGTTTTCGGGCGATCCGCTGGTTACCGTGCGGCCGGATGCGTTCAAGCGCTGCCTCGCCAATCTCATTGGCAACGCGCAAGGCCACGCGAGCCGGATTTCCATCGAGGCGGTCAGGGACCGGCGTTTTTTGACGATCCACGTCGACGACAACGGCCCCGGCATTCCGCCCGGCCGGCGCGAGGATGTATTCCGGCCGTTTTTCCGCCTCGATGCCGCGCGCAACCAGGACGAAGGCGGCAGCGGGCTCGGCCTTGCGATCGCCCTCGACATAGCGCGTTCGCATGGCGGGGACATCAGCCTCGGCGACAGCAAGGCGGGGGGGCTGCGGGCAACGGTGCGGGTGCCGGTGTAGCCTCAAGCTCATTTCGCAGCGCTTCGAGCAAATGAGGAAAAGAAAACCGGTTTTCCTCATCCCGCTTTAAACTGTTGAAATCGAACATGGCGATTTTGGATCGATTCAATCCGAAATCAGCGCGATCTATGTGCGAGCGCGGAAAAGCTTTCGATCAAAGCCATGGCTGCAGCCGGCGCTTTCGGCTTAAAGCCGTTGATGAAGTAGATGAAAACGTCTCGTGACTTTGGCGGTTTCTTCTCGGGAGCGGTGAGCGGTTCGATGTCGTTTGGGACGCTCCCCCGCGACCAGGCGAATGCCCGCTTGGCCCATACGTTGAGAGCATCCACCGGATAACCGTTCTCCTCATCCTCCGACGAGCGCTGCAGGCGGGCATAGACGAATGAAGACGTGACGTCGGGAATGTGCGGAAACCCGTCCTTGTCTGTGAGGACTATGCCGATTCCGTAGGCGCGCAGAAGTTCGACAAACTCACCGGTGCGAAAACTGTCGTGCCGGACCTCGACGGCGTGCCGGACGCGGCGGCCTTCGATGCTCTTCGGCAGCAGCTTGAGGAAGGTTTCAAAATCGGCGGGATCATGCTGTTTCGTCGGCAGGAACTGCCAATTTACCGGGCCGAGCTTCTCTTTGAGATGCATGACACCGCTCGTGAAAAAGCGCTCGATCGAGCCCCCTGCCTCGGCGAGGATACGCCGGTTCGTGGTGAACCTCGGGCCCTTGAGCGCGAACACGAAGCCCTCGGGCGTTTCCTCGCGCCATCGCGCGAAGCTCTCCGCCTTCTGTGTGCCGTAATAAGTACCGTTGATTTCGATTGAGGTCAGCCGCCGGCTCGCATATTCGAGCTCTCCCTTTTGCGCGAGACCTTTTGGATAAAAAGTTCCGCGCCAAGGCTCGTAGGTCCAGCCCCCTATGCCAACCCGGATCTTTTCTTTCATGATTGGCGCTCCACTGTCCTGCGCTCTATTGCGAGTCGCGCTTGTGGCTTTGTATGAAGCGGCCGCGCGAATTGCGTAATGTCGTTCAAATGCACGCTCAACTCAAGTCGCGCAGATGGCGTTAGACAAAGACGCGGGAGACGAAGCGGTGTCCGCCCGTGCGAGCGGCAGCCCGCACGACATCAGCCTCGGCGAAAGCAAGGCGGGGGATTTACGGGCAACGGTGCGGGTGCCGGTGTGACCCCGCCCGCTCCGCCATCTCGTCTCGCCAAGAAGAAGGCTTATTTTATCTCGGCCGGCTGGGTCAGCTGCAACCTTGCGGCTGGCTGCGCGGCGAGTTGCAGGCGAAGATCATCCAGTAGGATTGCGGCTTCGCTCGCCGACACCTGGACCGGCGTGCGTTCGGCGGCGATCGCGTCTGCCGTTTGCAATAGCATTCCCGGTGACTCCGTTGGCGGATTGACCGCTCGACCCACCGACCTCAGGTCCTGTACCTGTAGCAGGGACTGGTGTGACACCGACCCCTCTGGCTTCGGCCAAGCTCGTGCAAAAGGCGAGCGGCAACGCCGTCATCAACACAAGCGCCATGCCATCGGAACCGATGATGACGGACAAAAAAGCGCGTTTATTTTTTGGAAAGTCAGGCAGTGGCCGGCACGCCGGGCAAGGCGGTCTCAAAAAACCGGCGGATGAGTTCCGTCTGACGAGCGGTTCCGGTTTTCGCGAGGATGCGGTTCGTGTGGGTGCGCGCCGTCGCCTCGGCGATATTGAGTTTTGCGGCGGCAACGAGAAGCCCATTGCCGCCAATGATTTCCGCGAGAACGCGGGTCTCGGCAATGGTCAGCGCGAATCTCGCGGCAAAGCGTTCAATTTGGGTGTCAAGGCCGCCGGCGGGATCGACGACGAAGACGGCGGCGGCCGGCCGGTCGATATCGAACACCGCCGCCGCGCGGTTGGAAGCGAGCGGGATGACATGGGCGAGAAGCGGCGGGCAATTTTCGCCGCGACTAAGTCAAGGGTGCCACCGATATCGCCTTCGGTCCGTCCGGGCCGCGAACCTGCACGCGCGAGCGCGTGCAGGCGTTGGGTGAGCGCAGGGGTCATGGCCGCAAGCCGCCCGCGTTCATACCGCAAGCCGGTTCCGGACCGGATGAGATCCTCGGCTTTGGCGTTGGCGAAGGCGACGCGGCAATCCCCAGTCAAGAGAAAAACAGCAAAACCGGCGGCCGCGACCGCGGCGGCGAGTGAGTTCGTTGTTCCCCTGGCCCGGGAGAGAAGCTGATGGATCTCCGCGGCCCGTTTCAAATGCGGCGCGAGAGTTTCGAGGAGATGCCATTCCTTGGGTTCGATCCAAATCGCGTCGGGCGATCTAAGCACCCCCAATTGCCCGGAGGAATTAGGCCCGCGGAGAAGACAAACGGAAACAGCATCGCCCCATCCTTGCGGGCGTGCAAATTCATTATAAAAAGCCGAAGTTCTAAACGTTTCAGTCTCAGTGACGTATGTGTGTGTTCTCAGCTCGCCAGGAACCGCTGTCGCTGTAACAACGTTAAGGGGATTGTTCTTATACCAAGTCTGGACATAGGCGTCATCATAGAAGGGATCGACATTGTGCGTTGCCGACAGACGCGCCGTATCTGCCATTTGAACGAGGAGGCCGCCGCTGACCGATTTCGTCGCTTCGACGATGCGCTTGACGACCTCGTCCCAGCCGGACGGTTCGATAATGGCGTCGTAAATTGCCGCGATCAGATCGCCGTCGCCATGTGGTTTCGCCATTCCGACCCCCCCCATCACGAGCGCGGCAATACTAGAAGATCCCGCGCACAATGTCACCCCGCGCCGGGAACCGGTAGTGTCTCAATTTGAAATTTGTTTTTCCGTTTCCCGCTTGACTCCTTAGCGCCAAGCATTAACTATAGCTCATGTCACGATGTGGCGCAGCTCTACGGCGTGCGGCTACATTCAGGAGATATGGCTCACATCCGCGACACAGCCCCGGTCAATTTGCCGGGGCTTCTTATTGTGTACGGCCGCTCGCGCGGCGACGCTTGGCGCAATCCAAGGGAAGCCGGGGATGATTTTCACCATAGAGTTTTTCCGCATTAGGCCGAACGATGACGCACACGCTATGCTAGATCGGCTTTCGGTGATCGTTGATGATCTTGAGGCCGCAAAGGAGAAGGCGAAATCGCTTTTCGAGACATTGGGGATGCCCCAAAAGCCGGATGGACTGCGCATCTTAGATGAGTGTGGATGTGAACTGTTTTTCTGGAAGCAAGGGTAAAGACGATGCCTAGAGGCCCCAAAGGCCAGAAGCGCCCCGCCGACGTGATCGGCAATGCCGTCCATGTTATGCGCGTGCTGACCGGCGAGATCGAAGACACTGTCCCTGACGACGGCAAGGACCCGGCCGCGAAGGCACTCGGCAAAAAGGGCGGCGCGGCGCGGGCTAAAAGCATGACGCCAGAGCGACGAGCGGAGATAGCGAAAAAAGCGGCGGCAAAAAGGTGGACAGTTAAGGAATAGGCTTTTTGAAGACCTTCGTGGTGGAACCGTAGCTTGGCTTGTTCAATTCGTCTAAGCTATGTGACAGATCAATGTCTATACCTAACTTGCTTGTCCATATGCCATCGCCTATGAGGCGAGCCGCATGGGTTGGTCGCCCATTGAGTGTATATAACGCTATTTTTTCGTAACATTCCTCGAACCCATATTCATCTGTTTCTTCCCAGCCGTCTTGCCTAAACAATTCCTCAAATGCCTCGATGTCTGTCATGCTACTTACATCAATCGGCCAGAAGGCGCGCCACGTCCAGGTTGATGAACTCTGGTCTTTCACCGGCGCTAAACAGACAAACGTGGCCGCGATGAAAAATCCGGTTGATGGGGCTGGAGATACCTGGACATGGACGGCAATCGAAGCCGACACGAAATTGCTTATTTCCCACTTCGTCGGCGGTCGCGACGGCGAATGCGCGAAGTGGTTTATCGATGATATGGCGTCACGGATCGTCAACCGCATTCACCTTACTTCGGACGGCCACAGAGGCTATTTGGAAGCCGTTGCAGGCGCGTTCGGTGCTGATATTGATTATGCGATGCTGAACAAGATTTATGGCGCCTCGCCAGAGAGCGCCAAAGGCCGTTACAGCCCGGCTGAGTGCATCGGTTGCAGGAAGGACCGGATCGAAGGCAACCCCGATCCATGCCATATCTCTACCTCTTATGCCGAGCGCGCGAACCTCACAATGAGAATGCACAATCGCCGCTTTACGCGGCTGACGAACGCGTTCTCAAAGAAATTTGAGAACTACGCTCACATGGTCGCGATCTATGCCGTCTGGTATAATTGGGTTCGCATCCATAAGAGCCTTCGAGTAACCCCTGCAATGGCCGCTGGCCTGAGCGAAACGGTTATGGATTGGGCGGAAATTATTGAGGCTATGGACGCGGACATACCAGCCAAGAAACGCGGCCCTTACAAAAAGACGGCCGACGAAATTTCGAACTGAGACACTACCCGGAAACCGCCGGCCCTTGGAGCGGCCCCAGCGTTCGGTCCAGCTCATTTTCCTCTTGCAATGGACTCTGTGGCCATCTATATACCATCTATATGGATGGTGATAGGAGGGCTGATTTGGCTGGGAATGTGCATCGGCTGCGGGATAAACCGGGCGAGACCGAGAAAATCACGGTCAACATCGGATACGTCGACCTTGGCCATATCGATTTGCTGGTCAACGAAGGTTTTTACTCCAATCGCACCGACTTGATCAGGACGGCAATCCGCAACCAGCTCGCCACCCACGCAGATGCCGTACAAAAATCAATTGCGCGGCAGACCCTCGAGCTTGGCTCGCGATTCTATAGCCGGGCGGACTTGGAGGCGGCCAGGGCGGCCGGCGGCAAGCTCAACATTCAGGTCGTCGGGCTGGCGACCATCGCCGGCGATGTCACGCCCGAACTCGCGCTGGCGGCAATCGAGTCCATCACCGTCCTTGGCGCGCTGCAAGCCAGCAAACCAGTCAAGGCGGCGCTCGAAGGCCGGATCCGGTGAGGGCCAATGTATAGGCGTTTTCGCGAAGGATTTGGCCCATGAAAACCATTTTTGACACTGCCATGCGGAACGCCGCGAAACTCGCACAAAGCCAGCATGTGGTCGAGGCGACGCGGGCGATCCAGCACGCCCTGGGGGGTTCTGCCCGCTCGCCCGGCCCGCCACCGGCCGGCAATCTCCGGCGAATTGAGCCGGAGACCGGCGCGCGTCCGGCGGAGAGCGAGCAGCCCATCGCCGGAAATGCGCGCGCTGGCTGGCGGGAATTACTCCCAACGGGAGGGCTTAGCCGCGCGGCACGGCCATTGGCGGAGGTATTGACGCTGTTGCGCCGGACCAATCGTCCGGGATCTGCCCCTAGCGCGAAGCCGCTAAAGAAAGCTCCCATTGCGCCGCCCGTGCCGCCGGGAGCAGCTTTTCTGACTAAAACCTTTAGCTGCGCGGCAGGTGCGCGCGACTATAAGGTCTACTTGCCGAGCCATGTAAATGGCCGCAAACGTCCTTTGATTGTGATGCTCCACGGATGTACCCAAGATCCCGACGATTTCGCGTTGGGCACGGGGATGAATCTCCTTGCGGAAGATCAGGGCTTCGTCGCCGCCTATCCAAGACAGCCGGCCACAGCCAATCACTCCGCATGCTGGAACTGGTTCGATGTCAAACAGCAGACGCGCGGCGAGGGAGAGCCTAGCATCATTGCCGGAATTACCCGCGCCATAATCGCGCAATTCGATATCGATCCCAAGCGGGTCTATGTGGCAGGCCTCTCGGCCGGCGGCGCCATGGCCTTGATCATGAGCGCCACCTATCCCGAACTTTATGCGGCAACAGGGGTTCACTCGGGACTTGCGTGCGGGTCCGCCACCGACCTGCCGTCCGCGTACGCCGCCATGGGCGGCAAACCAAGCCCCGCGGCGATGCCGGAAAGGAAGACTCGTCCAACGGGCGGGCGCGTCCGGATCATTGTTTTCCACGGCGAGTCCGACCGGACAGTGCATCCATCGAATGCCGGATTGATTGTCGCGGAAGCGTGCGCGGGCCTCCCCGGCGCCGTAGAGGAGACGCAACACGGCCGCTCGGCCGGAGGGCGCGCCTATGCGCGCACCTTGATCAGGGACGCGCGGGGCATTGTGCATGTGGAGCATTGGGCAATCGAAGGGCTGGCGCATGCTTGGTCGGGAGGCAGGCCAGAAGGCTCGTACACCGATCCGGACGGACCCGATGCGTCACGCGAAATGTTGCGGTTCTTTTTAAGTAGCGGAAGCCGGTCCTGATCGGGCTGTTCACGAGAACCTGCTTTGACGGCTGAAGGAACTTTCAGCCGATCCACTGCATTGCTATTTGCGGGCAGCGTTGGAAAAGGAGTTCGAAAGTGAAACTGTGTTTTTTGGCGGCGGTCCTCGTCGCTGCGGCGCCGGCCTTTGCACGGGCGGATGAGCTGAGTTGTATCAGCACGACATTCAATTTTCTCTCGCCCAACGATAAGGTGTGTGTCGCGGATTTTGACGATCCGAAAGTCCCGGGCGTTACTTGCCACATCTCGCAGGCCCGGAAAGGCGGATGGGGTCAGCCGCTTGGTCTCAATGAAGACCCGTCGAATTTCTCGGTTACTTGCCGTCAAACCGGCCCCATCAGCGTCGACATCGCGAAGTTAACGGACAACGAAGAAGTGTTCACCGAGAAGACGAGTATCCTTTTCAAGGCAACGCGCATTTACCGGGTGCTGGACAAGAAGCACAACACGCTGGTTTACCTCGCCGTGAGCTCGAGGATCGTCAGCGGTTCGCCATTCAACTCCATCAGCTCCGTGCCGATCATGCCATGGGGATCGCAATGATCGCGGAACGGCGATAAAAACCGCGAGCCGGACCAAATTCACCGCGGGCTTCCGCTCAAATCAAATCCCGCAATTGGCACACGATCGCTCGCGAGACAAAGCCGGCGACGATCGCGATGCCCGCCGCGCAAAAAATTGTTTTTTTTTGAAAGTCAGGCGGCTCCCGGCGAGCCGGGCAAGCTTGTCTCGAAGAACCGGCGGATGAGTTCCGTCTGACGGTTGGTTTCGGTTTTCTCGAGGATGCGCTTCGCGTGCGTGCGCGCCGTCGCCCAGCTGATTTTGAGCCGCGCGGCGGCGGCGGGAAGCCCGCTTCCGGCAATTATTTCGGCGAGAACGCGTGTCTCGGCGGCGGTCAGCCCGAACCTTGCGCCGAAGTGCTGGATTTGGGCGCCGAGGCCGGCACCGGGATCGACGACGAAGACGGCGGCGGCCGGCCGGTCGAGGTCGAAGATGGCCACGGTCCGGTTTGGGGCGAGCGGGATGACATGGGCGAGCAGCGGCGGGCGATTTTCGCCGCGAGGCAGCTCCAGGCTGCCACCGATATCGCCTTCGCCTGGCTTGTAGAACGCCGCCTGGCGCACGAGCGCATGAAGGCGATGAGTGAGCGCCGGACTTATGGCCGCGAGCTGCCCGCGTTCATAGCGCAGGCCGATCCCGCGCCGCACGCGGTCCTCGGCTTTGGCGTTGGCGAAGACGACCCGGCAATCCCCGGTCACGAGAAAAACGGCGAAACCGGCGGCCGCGACCGCCGTGCCGAGCGAGTCGGTTTTTGCTTCCGCGCGGGACAGGAGGTCATGGATCGCCGCCGCCCGCTTCAAATGCGGCGCGAGGCTTTCCAAAAGTTGCCATTCCGCCGGTTCCACCCAAACCGCATCGGGCGATCTTGTAAGAGCCAAAAGCGAAAACGCATTGGGCGTGCGCGCAAGACCGGCGACGACGAGATCGACCCATCCTTGCGGGCGGACAAATTCGTCGTAATAGGCCGAGGCTCGGAAGCTATCGGTGTGGGTGTACGAGCAAGCCCGCAGCTCGCCCGCAGCGATGCTCCACGCCGGCGTCGCGAGGGGGTCGTGTTTGTAATAGGTTTGGGCGTATGCAGCGGCATATAGAGGATCAACATTGTACAGTGCCGTCAAGCTTCCCGCATCGGCCTGTTGAAGAACAAGGTTGCCGCTGAATGATTTCGTCGCGTCGACGATGCGCTTGACGACCTCGTCCCAGCGCGATGGGTCGATAACGGCGTCGTAAATTGCCGCGACGAGATCGTCGTCGCCCCGCGATATCGACATTAGACCTCTTGCAAAACCTTTTTTTTAACGACGGTTTGATTCATTGCCGCCAAAAGGGGGCGGCAATGAGATTTGATTTGGTTTGAAGGGCGAAGCATTCCGCCGGCTTACGGGGTTCAGAGAAGCGCATTCGATACGATGGTGCAGTTGCTGCTTGCTGCCAAATGCAAGCAGAAGGCAGCCGGCGGCAAGCCCAGCACGCTTGGCATCGAAGACCAGCTTTCCGGCGGCCGCCCATCTCCCGGCGCCACCCTGCCCGTTTCCTGGAACCGCCGCACCCAATTGATCGCCGTGCCGGCCGCGCCGCCGGATTGGGCCGCTTCCCGATGCCGCGGCGGGCCATCTTTCAAAACCGCCGCGGCGGCACGCTCTCGAAGGTCAATCGACGAGGGTCTCGCCATCCCTACTGGCCTCTTGACCAGCCAGCATGTTGGAGCAAATTCGCCGGTTCGGGAATCCCACATCGATTCCACCCAAAGTCATCCCGCTGAAGAGCAGCTGTCGGCCCAGCCACTTATCGGCCGTTCAGGCGGCATCCGCTGCGGCGTCGCTGGCGCGGCGGAGATTGCCGCTAAGAAAGATCGATGGGCCGCGCAGCAAGGCCTTGCGCGCCTGCCATTGGGTGCCGGCGTCCAGCGTTTCGAGAAAATCCACCTCGCCGCCGGCGAACAACGCGACCGGTATTCCATCGCGATAGAGCAGGCGATTGCCGGTCAGCGCCGCGAGCTTCGGCCCAGGGGTCAGGATACCGGCAAGGTTGAGCGGGTCGGCTCCCGACAACGAGATCCAAGCACCCGAAGGGGGTTCGCGCCTGATCTCGCGCAACATGCCGATCGCCTCAGGCAGGGCGAACTGCTCGCCGGAAAAGCCGGCGACGAAGCGGCCGCCGCGGATTTCCCCGCGCGCCTCGAGCCGGCGATATACGCGCAGCAGATCCCGCCACGGCGGCAGCCAGCCGGCCTCGCGCTCAAGCAGGCGCCAGAACACGGCACCGTAACGGCGCAGCAAGGTACGCGCCACGTGCTCGACCGCCTCGGCGTCGCCCCGCGGCCCGGCCTGCGCCGGGCGGCCCTGGCGAGCGAGCGCCCAGCGGCCGGAATCCCCCATGCCGAACATCACCGTGCGGCGGCGGCGCGCCCCAGCGGCCGGCTTGCTCCGGCTGGACGTCACGAGCAGCGCGCGCAACCCGCCGAAACTGTCCGAATTCACGAGGCCGAGGGCGACCAGTTCGGCAAGCGCCTCTTCGACCTCGGGACGCAACAGGCCGGTACCGTCGACCAGCTCGTCAAAGAACGACGCGCCATGCTCCCGAAGGCAATCGGCGATTTTTTGCGCCCGGCCGCTCGACTGAGACGCCTGGGTTATCGGAGCAAGCGAATTCCAGAGCGGAGCATGACGCCGCGGCAGCAGCGTGATCGGGGTGGTACGGACCGGTGCGCCGCCGCGCTCGCCGCCATTCGGGCGACCGTTGCGCGGTTTCAACCGCGCCCATGCAATACGCCCGGCGAGACAATGATCGTCAAGCCACGCCGGCTCGTACTCGGCAATGCGCGCCGCCAGGATCTCGCTCTCCCACGCCCCGGCCGGCGCCTCGAATCCTTCGAGCTGCCCGACGATGGCAGCGACCGCGTCCGGCCCCGTCATCCGGGTATCGGCGTCGACCCGTTGCCAGCGAAGAAGGAAGCGCAAGAAGTCGCGCGCGGCGACCGGCTCGATTTCGGCGCGCAGGCGGTTGATCGTGTAGCGGTGAATCCTGGCGAGCAGCCGGCGCTCGCACCATTCGTCACCGGTCGCTCCCGGCGTAAAGCGACCGCGCAGGGCGAAGCCTTCGGTCTGGAGAGCCGCGAGCCCCGCCGCGAGGTCCTTCGTCTCGAATCCGAGCGGCGCCGCGAGCGCGTCCTCGGTGACCGGCCCCTGTCCCTCGAGCCGTCCGCGCAGGATCTCGATCAGCGCATCGCCGCGCGACCAGTCCCGTCCGTCATAGGCTTGCGGGGCGGCAATCACAGGGTCGAGCCTTGCTCCGGGCCATAGGGCCCGGAACTGCGGCAGGCGCTCGGCGGCGATCCACAACGTCGCCCGCGGCGCGCTCAGCCGGGTCACGCGGCGGGCGCGCGCAAGCTCCGCAAGCCAGCCGCTCCAGCCGGTCTGGGTTTCTCCCGCGCCGAGGAAACCGAGCCAGACCAGCGCATCGTGCAACTCGTCGGCGTTGGTTGCGTCCGGCCAGGCTTCGGCGCGAACCCGAACGATCGCTGCCGGATCAAGCTGCCCCAGCTCGGATGCGGCCTCGGGCGTGAGCCAGCGCCGGCTCATCACGGCCTGGGTCCGGCGCTCCTCCAGCGGCGCATCGTCGAGATAGGCGTAAGGGCGGGCCGACAGCACTTCGAGGGCAAGCGGCGAAGGTCCGGTGAGATCGCGCGCGACGACGCGGATGTCGCCGGATTCGAGCCGGGCGAGCAGCCGTTCCAGACCGGTGATGTCCATCGCCTCGCCGAGGCAATCGGCGATGGTCTGGCGGATCAAGGGATGATCGGGAATCTCGCGCTCGCCGGCCAGGTTTTCGGCGCAAGCGAGCTGGTCGGGAAAGACCGCGGCGATCAAGTCTTCGGCGCCCATGCGGGCGAGCTGCGGCGGCACTTTCCGGCCGCCGCGGAAGCGCGGCAGCGCGAGCGCGACGCCGGCCACCCAGCGCCAACGCGTGATGAACATCGGCGCGTCGAGCAGCGCCTGAATCAGCAACGGCCTGACGCTCGCCGAATGCAGGTAGCGCCGCACCTCGTCGAGAGCGAAGCTGTGCGCCGTGGTGAGCGACAGCGCGATGTTGTCCTCGGTCGCGACAGCCTGCAGCTCGAAATTGAATTTGCGGCAGAAACGCTTGCGCAACGCCAGTCCCCAGGCGCGGTTGATGCGGCTGCCGTAGGGCGAATGGATGACGAGCTGCATGCCGCCGGCCTCGTCGAAGAAGCGCTCGAAGACGAGCGCGTCCTGGGTCGGCAGGCAGCCGAGCGCGGCATGAGCCGAGGCGAGATATTCGACGAGCTGCCGTGCCGCGGGCTCGCTGATGCCGACCTCCGCCAGCAACCAGCACGAAGCGCTTTCCCCGGCCGGGTCGCGCGTCAAGAAGGCGTCGATCGTTGCCCGCAGGCGCGACACCGAGCGCGATAGTTCATCGCCGCGGCCAGGCGCCTCGCCGAGCCAGAACGGAATGGTCGGCGCCATGCCGTGGGCGTCCTCGACACGGACGATGCCGCGCTCGACACGCAGGATGCGATAGGCGGCGTTGCCGAGCTGGAAGACGTCGCCGGCCATGCTCTCGACCGCGAAATCCTCGTTAACGGTGCCGATGAGGTGGTTTTCAGGTTCGAGGAGCACCTGGTAGTCGGCATTGTCCGGGATCGTGCCGCCGGAAGTCAGCGCGGTCAGCCGCGCCCCGCGGCGGCCGCGCAGCACATGGTTCACGGCGTCGTGGTGGATCAGCGCGCCGCGACGGCCGCGCCGCGTGCTAAAACCTTCCGACAGCATGCCGATCACCGCGGCGAAATCCTCGCGGGTCAGCGCGCGATAGGGCCAAGCCCGGCGCACCAACGCATAGAGCTCGTCCTCGTTCCATTCGCGCGCGGCGACCTCGGCGACGATCTGCTGGGCGAGCACGTCGAGCGGCTGTTCGGGGACCGCCAACAAGTCGAGCTCGCCGCGCCGGACGCTGTCGAGCAGCGCCGCGCATTCGACGAGCTCGTCGCGGGTGAGCGGGAAGAGGCGCCCCTTGGGCAGGCCATCGATCGCATGCCCGGAACGCCCGACCCGCTGCAGGAAACTCGCGATCGAA
>JRHI01002056.1_pt1 | contig 14885 bp, 7 predicted proteins | sample 215371 | NCBI WGS metagenome assembly JRHI01 (sample SAMN02929681, study PRJNA255918) | sediment metagenome | biome: cave system; feature: Ice Cave; material: Sediment; isolation source: sediment from deep within a dark volcanic ice cave with no known source of... ...
CAGGCAGGCCCAGCGGCGGGGGCAGCTGGGCCTCTGCGCTCGCCGCCGCCTGCAGAATCGCGACAGCCTCGTCTCGCCGGCCGCCCTCCAGCGCGATAAGGGCGGCAAGCTCGCGTTCCATGATCACGATGGCCGGGCGCATATCGCCCTCCTGTTCCGCGCGTGACCGGTCGGCGAGCGTCTGCCTGGTCAATTCGGCCGTCCTGGCGTCGTGGGTGCGCGCGGCGCTGACGCCGATGGCGAACAGCTCGTTCGCGTTCCCGAAGTCGCGCGCATGGGCCAGCAGATCCCAGCGACGGCCCTCGATTGCGTAGCGCGCGCGCATCGACGAGAGGTCGCTCAGCAGCGGCTGCGGCGACGAGGAGGTCCCGCCCGGCGTCAGCGCGCCGCTGGCCCTGACGACCGGCTCGATCTGCGCGAGGGTGTCCCGCGCTTCGCGGTAGCGCCCCATCTGCAGCAGTTCGTACTGCAGCCACGACAGCGCGTGGTAGTTGCGCATCGCGGGGCCGAGCGACTTCCTGGTCATCTGCTCGTTGGACGCTGCGAACGCCGCCTGGTCGGACGCGGCCGCCTCCCGCCACAGCCCGAGCTGAAGGAACACATGCGCGGGCATGTGGAGCGCATGGCTCGACCCGCCGGCGATTTTGGCGTAGGCGCGCGCGGCCGGCAACGCGAGCCGCGCATGCTCCGGGTCGTCGTAGTCGTGGAGCAGGTAATGCAGGGCGCCGGGATGCTGCGGATGCGACGCCAGCACCCGGTCCACGACCGCCGCCACACGTTTCTGGACGTCGCTGCCGGCGAGCCCCGGCTGATGCGTGTCGTGCGAATCGCCGTACCCGATCAGGCTGCGCGACACGGTACCCATGAGCGCCAGCGCGTACAGCGAGGCGACGTCGGGGTCATCGGGATAGCTGGCGCTGAGCCCGCCCATGGCCTCGGCGTACCGTGCGTGACGCGCGTGGGGATCGCCCTCGCCGAACAGGATCTCGGCAGCGGCCAGCAGGCCTTTGTCCCTAGCGCTCTCCGCTTTCGCGGCGCGCGCGGGCGGCGTGGGCGCGAGCGTCGCCAGCGCGCGCCGCGCGGCCGCGACGTTCTCGTTGCGCCACAGCACCTGGTAGTACGTCATCGCCTCGCCCCAGTAGGCGAGCGCGAATCCGGGATCGATCGTCCGGGCCTGCACGAACGCCTCGTTCGCTTCCTCGTACTCGAAGTTGTGCAGGGCGGTCATTCCTCTGAGAAAGTGCGGCTGGGCCTGGTCCGCACCGGCCAGCGCGAGGAATGCTGCAACCACGCAGCCGAGTGAGCGTAATCCACGTCTGCTCATTCGCTCGGAGGGTAACACACCGTGGAGCGTGGCCAGCAGTCAGCACTGCCGGCGCACACGTCAGATGCTCAAAATCAGATCCTCAGATCCTCAGATCCTCAGATCCTCAGATCCTCAGATCCTCAAATGTTGCCCATATAGTCCAACCGGTAGCCGGCGTAGCGGTCTGCGTAGAGCTGAATGTCGGCCGCCTCGGCCTGCGTGAGCAGGCGCCTGACCTTGCCTGGGCTGCCCATCACGAGCGAGCGCGGCGGCACCTGCTGGCCTTCCACGAGCAGCGTGCCGGCGGCGACGATCGACCCCGCGCCGACGTGCGAGCCGTTCAGCAGAATCGCGCCCATGCCAATCAGACACTGATCCTCGATCGTGCAGCCGTGGATCACGGCCGCGTGCCCGATCGTCACGTTGTCGCCGATGCTGGTCGGATGCGTGCCGGTCATCGCGTGGACGATCGTGCCGTCCTGGACGCTGGTCCGCTTGCCGACCCTGATCCAGTGCACGTCGCCCCGGATGACGGCGCACATCCACACGCTGCTCTCCTCCCCGACCTCCACGTCGCCGATGACCTGAGCGCTGGCGTCGATGAAGGCAGTCGGATGGACGCGCGGAAGCAGTCCGCGGTAGGGACGAAGCACGCTCGGATTATAGCGGGCGGAACGGGCGGTCTGCTCCACCCTATCCGGCCCTCCCGTCCTACTGCCGCTCCCGCCAGGGTCTACTGACTCGGCGGTTTTCGCGGCGTCAGCGGTACGATCGCGGGCATGTTCGCGCGCCGCAGCATGTCGTTGAGGGCGCCGAGGTCGCGATTGAACACGTCGCCGAGCTGGCCCTGCGATGCCTTGAGGCGATCCTGGAGATCCCTCTGCACGGCCAGCTGCTGGGTGGTCGGCCTGAAATCGCCGCTTTGCAGACCGTTCGCGAGATAGCCGAACTTCTGCAGCAGCTTCGCGCCCCACCGGACGCCGTCCTGGCCGCGGCCCGTCGCCCGCAACTCCACCAGCTGACCTTCGGCCGCGGCGAGCTTCTGATCGAGATCGTCGGCCGCCTTCTTCAGCTCGGCATCCTGTGTCAGGTTCTTCAGATTATCGATCTGCGCGCGGATCATCTCCGCGCCGTTGACGGCGTCGACCGTCGTATCGAGATCGCGGCGCACGTTGAGCAGGAACTGCTGCTGCGCCGCGATGTCGGCCTCCGTGCCGGATGAATGCGGATCCTTCACGACCCGCAATTGCTGCGTGTAATCGCGTCCACCCGCCGACAGCTTCACGGTATACGTGCCGGGCGCCTGCAGGATCGCCAGTCCGCCGCCGCCGGCGCCGAATCCGCCTTCGCTTTCGCGGATGCCGTTCGGGCCGACGCGGATGTCCGGCGCATACAGCGGGCTCGTGCGAAAGACGACGCGCTTGGACGCCGTATCCCGCAGATCCCAGTACACGCGATGGAGCCCCGGTGTCCGGGGACCGTCGAGCGTACGGACGGTCTGCCCTTTCGCGTCCTGAATCGCGATCGTCACGTTCCCGGCCGGCGCCGATTTCAGGTAGTAATGGATGTCCGCGCCGTACGGCGGATTCTCGCCAGCGGTCAGGTCGTCGTAGGGCGTCGCCGGCGCGGTGATCGCACGAAACCGATAGGCGGGACGCGGCGCGAAGAGATGCGCGTCGGCGGCCAGCACCTGCGGCGTCAGGTCGCGGAGCGGTGAGACGTCGTCGAGGATCCAGGCGCCGCGCCCGTATGTCGCAATCACCAGGTCGCTGGACTGCTCCTGCACCACCAGCCAGTAGACCGGCGCGTGCGGCAGGTTCATCTGCAGCGACTGCCAGTTCTCGCCGTCATCGAACGACACGTAGACGCCGTTCTCCGTTCCGAGATAGAGCAACCCGCGCTTGACCGGATCCTCGCGGACGCAATGGGCGTAGCTGAGCATCGTGTGCGGGATGCCGCTGGTGATCGACTTCCAGCTGCTGCCGAAGTCGGTCGTCTTGTAGACGAACGGATCGCGGTTGTCCACCTGATGGAAGTCGACGGTGAGGTAGGCGGTGCCGGCGTCGTGCCGGGACGGCTCGACGTTGCCGACCGTGCCCCAGGGCGGCAGGTTCGGGATGTTCTTGGTGACGTTGGTCCAGCGCTTGCCGCCGTCGCGCGTCACCTGCACGAGACCGTCGTTGGTTCCGACCCAGATGAGGCCGGCCTGCTTCGGCGATTCGGCAATCGCGTGGATGACGCCGCCATACTCGACGCCGATGTTGTCGGGCGTGAGCCCCCCGGAGCTCTGCTGGCGGCTCTTGTCGTTCAGCGTGACGTCCGGACTGATCTCCTGCCAGCTCTGCCCGCCATCGGTCGACTGATGCAGGTACTGGCTCCCGACGTAGATCTTGTTATGGTCGTGCGGCGAGATGTGGAACGGGGCGTCCCACACGAACCGGTACTTCAGATCGGCCGGAGGGCCGTTGGCGTCTTCGGGCCACACTTCCACGTCCCGCAGCTGACGACGGCTCTCGTCGTAGCGAACGACGATGCCGCCGACGCTGCCCGAGCCGGATGCGGTCGACCAGATGATGTTGGGATCCACGGGGTCCGGCGTCGCGAAGCCGCTCTCGCCGCCCCCGATCGAATGCCACATCCCGCGCGGAATGCCGCCGCGCCCGCTGCCGCCGCCGCGTCCGCCGCCCTCATCGAGCCGGCTGTTGCTCGGTCCTCGATACGACGGCCCATCCTGCTTGTTCGTGTACAGGTAGTATGGAATCTGGTTGTCGACGGTCACGTGATAGAGCTGCGCGTTGGGAAGACGCTGCTTGAGCCACGTCCGCCCGCGCGTCTGCGAGATCGAGACGCCCTGGTCGTGGCCGACGATCATGCGGTTCGCGTTCGTCGGATCGATCCACATGTCGTGATGATCGCCGCCGGGCGCCTCCTGGCCCGATTGCGTCACCAGCGTCGCCCCGGCGTCGATCGACTTGCTGAAGGATGCGTTGAGATAGTACGTCTCGTTCTCGTTGTCGGTCGCGACGGCCATGCGCGCGTAGTACGCCGTGCGCCCCATCGCATTACGGTCGGCGTTGATCATCCGCCAGTTCTCGCCGCCGTCATCGGATCGCCAGAGCTGGCCGCGTTCGGTGTCCTGGCCCTTCCAGGGCACGCCGTCGCCGGTCTCGAGCAGCGCGTAGACGCGCTGCGGATTCGAATGCGCGATCGCCGGCATCACTTTGCCGACCGGCTTGGCCGGCAGACCGTGCTCCGTCAGCTTCTTCCACGTCGCTCCTCCGTCGCGCGACATGAACAGTCCGCCGCCCGGGCCTCCGCTCTCGCGTCCCCAGGTGTGGATCTCGATCTGCCACATGCCGGCAAACAGGATGCGCGGGTTGCCGGGATCCATGGCGATTTCCGAGCAGCCGGTGTTCTCGTCCACGAACAGCGTGCGCTGCCACGTCGCGCCGCCGTCGGCGGTCCGGAATATTCCGCGCTCCTGCTGCGGGCCGTAGGCGGTGCCGAGCGCGCACGCGATCACGATCTGAGGGTTCGCCGGATCGACGACGACGCGACCGATACGGCCCGTCTTTTCGAGACCCATGCGCGTCCACGTCTTGCCGGCGTCCGTGGATTTGTAGATGCCCTCGCCAATCGAGATATGGCTGCGAATCCACGCCTCTCCGGTGCCGGCCCACACGATGTTCGGATCGGACGGCGCGACCGCGAGCGCGCCGATTGACTGCACCGGCTGGTCGTCGAAGATCGCCTGCCAGTGCACGCCGCCGTCTGTCGTTTTGGATATGCCGCCCGACGCGCTGCCGGCGTAGTACACGAGCGGGTCGCCGGCGACTCCGGCGACCGCCGAGATCCGGTTGCCTTCCGGTCCCACGTAGCGCCACCGAAGCTGGCTGTAGACGTCGGGTCCGGGTCGGGCGGAGGGTCCTTGCGCCAGCAGCGCCGTTCCGGCCAGCAGCGCCGTCGCGATGAACAGGGCGAATGTCTTCCGCATCTCTCACCTCGCGAGGCCATCGAAGCGACAGGGAGAACGGGCGCACGTCGACCCGGTCGCCTCCGCTGGCCGCTAAAACTTGTACCGAAACGACAGCTGCAGCGCCTGCGGCGGATGCCGGTTGAAACGCGACAGATAATTCGGGCTATTGAGCTGATTGGCTCCGTCGTTCCACTGGGTATACGCGCCCGTGTTGAAGACGTTGAAGATCCCGAGCGACGCCTCGAACCGGCGGGCGCCGCCGAGGTTGAATTCGCGACCGAGGTTGAGCTGGAGGTAGCGCGCTGCCTCGTTCGGGACCTGGCCGTCGCTGCGCGTCGCATATGCGAAGCGCCACGCCGTGGCCAGCGGGTTCGCCTGCGTCGTTCCATTCGCCAGCCGCACCTGGCCCGGCCCGAATACCGGGTCGGCCGACGCCTGGACCAGCACGGGCCCGAGATATCCCCCCGACTGGATGACGTAGCTGGCCGCGATCTTGATGCCGAACGGGGCGAAGTACTGTCCGGCCATCCGGATCGAATACGGCCGATACGCCACGCCCGATTCACGACCGAGGCCGTCCAGACTGTTGTTGTCGCCGTTGCCGAAGAGATGACGCGAGAGGTCGCGGTCGTTCGGGAACGCGTCCGGCTGGATGAAGCGCGCCGGATCCGTGGGGTTCCACGTCCCGCTGACGTGCTGGAACTGGCGCGTGCCGGTCAGAATCAGCTGGACGTTGTGCGAGAGGTTCTTGGCGAGGATCGCTTCGAAGTCGGTCACCACGACATCGGTCCAGCTCGCATTGGTCTCCTGCATGATGAGACCCTGGTTGGGATCCACGCGGCCGAAGCCGCCGAACGGCTGGTTCGGTCCGCTCGGGTAGATGCCGTTGATGTCGATCTGGCCGTAGCCGTCTTTGAAGGCGCGCCGTGTCGCCGAGACGTCCAGGCTCAGCGACCCTGGGAACTGGTGAGCGAACCCGAGGACGAACTCGTCGACCGACGGCTGATGCAGCGCCGGATCGAAGGCCCGCGCAGTGATGGCCGCCGTCGCAGCGGGCGTGAAGTTCTGCGCCTCGAAGGTCCCGTCGCCGTCGGCGTCATACAGCTCGCGCACGTCGCGCTGGGAGGTCGGGCCGAACGTGGTGATCGGGTCGCGCCCGTTGACCTGCTCGTGCAGCCGGCCGTAGAAGACCCGCATCACGTTGCGCGCGTCGGGCGTGACCAGATACGACAGGCCCAGCCGCGGTCCGACGTTCACGCTCTTCATCCGCTCGACCTTGAAGATGTCGTCGAAACGGCGCACGAAATCGGCGCGAATGCCGATGTTGGCCGTGATCCGCGGATGCGGCTTCCATGAGTCCTGGACATAGACCGCGTAGTCGCGGTCGCGCGCCGCCGTCGTCTGCAGCTCCATCGGCGACTCGTAGCGGCGGTAGAACGGCACCAGGCCGGCCGCCGGGTTGTTCGGGTCGCGCTGCCGCACCCGCTCGAGGATGAAGCCGTCGTTCACCAGCCGGCTGGTGACGTCCCGCGCGAGCACGGGCGCCGCCCAGATTCCGGTTTTGAACTCATGCGATCCGGTCCAGGATTCACGGAAATAGGTCACGTCGCCCCTGAACACCCACATCCACGACGGCTGGATGGCGAGCGACTGCGCATTGTTCATCGTCACCAGCACGCCGGTGCCGGTTGGCCGCCCGCCGCTGACGAACGTGCCCCGATGCACCTGCACCTGCGGCCCGAAACCTGGAAAGTTTGCGTACGTGTCTTCGTCGGAGCCGCCTTTGTTGTTGTAGGAGCCCGAGACCTGTGTCATCAGGCGATTGGTCCAGACCGAGTTCAGCTTGGCCTGATACAACGATCCGCCGGCGCCCCGCGGATTGATATCGTGGGTGTCGCGCTCCCGGTTGCTCGTGAAGCGGTTCCGATCGTACTGCCAGAACCCCGAGAGCTGCTGGTTCGAATTGCTCGCGCTGGTCAGTTTGACAAACGGCTGCTGGCTCTTGGACGTGTTGTCGAACGGCGCGAAATCCGGCCGGAACGCCCGCAAGCGCGCGAGATCGTCCTCATTCCGGCTGATGCCGTTGATCAGATCGGCGTACCGATACGACGCGAAGTACCAGACCTGGTTGCGCACGATCGGTCCGCCCAGCGTGACATCCCACTGGTTGACGGCCTGGTAGGTCGGCAGACCGCCCGGTGCCACGCCGCCTTTGGTGTTGTCGGCGTTCCAGGCCAGCGGCTGGAAGGAATAGCTGGTCGAACCTTTGAGCGTATTGCCGCCGCTCGGCGTGACGATGTTCATGACGACGCCGGTGCTTGCGGGTGAGGAGGCGTCGTTGCCCCCCAGCTTCACTTCCGCGTCCTGGACCACGTCGCCGCCCATGCCCATGGAGTGGGCGGCCGCGTCGATGTAGGCCGAGGCCGGCGCGCCCTCGAGTTGGAAGGCGTGCGCGTAGATGTGCGAGCCGTGGAAGTAATAGGCCCGGCGGCCGACGCCGTCGTCCACGTTGCGCGAGCCGACCCCCGGCGCAAGATCGAGCACGTCGCTGAAGAGACGCCGTGCCGTGACCGGCGCCGCCCGCAGCAGGGCGCCATCGATGTTCAGGACGCTGGTCGGCTTGCTGGTTTCGAGCATCGGCGATTCGCCGGAGACCGTAATGGTTTCGGCGACGGTCCCGACCGACAGCTCGAAGTCGATCGCGAACGTCGAGCCCGCCCGCATGAGGACGCCCTCGCGCTTGTGGGTCGCGAAGCCCGGGAGTTCGGCGGTGATGACGTAGGTGCCGGGCGGCAGGTTGTTCAACCGGTAATAGCCGGTGGAGTCGCTGACGGCGACGACCGGCGCGAGCAGGTCTGTGCTCGCGCCCGTGACGGTCACGCCCGGGAGGACGCCGCCCTGCTGATCGCGGACGTAGCCTCTCAGGCTTCCGTCGCCGGTTTGCGCCGACGCGGAAACGGCGGACAGCCCGAGGAGCGCGGCAACAGACGCAGCGACCAGGTGCGACATCGTATCCTCCAGGAACGTGAGGACGCTGGTGCGACAGCCCACCATCATCGGTGCGGACGCTACTCCCGCGTGGGAGGCGAGTCAATAGACGGGCGTGTCGTGATGCCGACGCGGATCGACATATTTGTCGCGACACGGGCCGGAAGACAGAGGCAGCTAGTTGTCGTTGTTCGCGCTCTTCGCCGCGCTTCCCTTCGGGCTCGGGCCGCCGCGGAAGGTCAGCAGATGGTCGCGGATGGCGCGAATCTGCGCCTCGGCGTCGCCGCCCATCTGCGGGTAGAACGACTTGGGATAGTCGGGCCAGAACGCCGGCATGCGCGTGCCCGGCAGGATGTCGGACGGCTTCTTCAGCCACTGCATGATCCACTCGGGCTGCAAACGCTCGGGCGCCATGCGCAGATCGGGCGCCAGATTCGACGTCGGCTGATCCTTCGGGATCGCGCCGAGGACGTGGCACTGCTGACATTTCAGCAGCTCGAACAGCTGCTTGCCGCCGGTGTCGTTGCTCGAAGTCCTCACCACTTCGTGCGTCTGGAACGGCCCGATCGAGTTCGAGATCGAGCCGAAGTAGCTGATCACCTGGTTCACGTTCTGGTCGTCGAGGCCGAAGGTCGGCATGCGCACGGCCAGCCACGGCCGGATCGTGATCGGCCCGCGGAGGAAGGCATAGAGCCAGTCGGGCTGCACGCGCGCCCCTTCCGGCGTCAGCATCGGCGGCCCGAGCGACGGATCGGCCACCAGCTTCAGGAAGTCGCCGCCGTCGCCCTCGATGATGTGACAGCCGACGCAGTTGCGCCGGTGCACGAGCGTTCGCCCGACGCCGAGGTTGTCGTAGCGCGCCGACCGCGCCGGCATTGCCGACGGCGGCTGAATCTCGCGCTGGAAGCTCATGATCGCCGTGAGCAGCCGCTTCACTTCGTCGTCGGTGAAGTCGTAGTTCGGCATGCGCAGCTTCTCGAGCGGCAGCAGCACGCGCCCCTTGTCGAAGATGCGCGGGTCGTGCAGCTTGCGCTCGAACCACGCAGCCTTCGACGTGTGCGGGATGTCGGTGATGAACGCGAAGTCGAGCCGCGTGACCAGCTTGCTGCCCTCTTCCGACAGGTCGGTGCCGATCGACTGGGCCTTCTCGAAGCCCTTGATATCGTGACAGCTGAAGCAGCCGTAGCGGCTGATGGCGCGCTGCCCCAGCTCGAGCTGCTTCTGCGGAGGCGTCAGCTTCGCCATCTGCGCCTTCGCGTCCTCGAAGGGCATGACGTTCTTCAGGTACTCGAGCAGCACGTCGTCGGTGACCTTGGCGTCAGGCGTGGCCTTGGCCTGGTCGCCCGCGGGCCCCTTCAGGCTCACGAGATAGGTCGCGACGTCGGCGACCTGCGCGTCCGTGAGGCGCAGGTTGGGCATGTAGGTCGCGGGGCTGTAGTGCTTCGGGTCGCGCACCCAGTTGTAGATCCACTCGTAGGAGGTCTTGTTGCCGATGTTTTCGAGCGGCTGGCCGAAGGTCCGCCGCGGACCGGCGTCCGATCGCGAGCCCTCGCCGACGACATGGCAGCCCTGACAGCCGATCTGCTTGACGATCTGCTCGCCGTTCTTCGCGTCGCCGCGCCCGGGGTTCCTGACGGCGAACTCGTGCTTGTCCGCGTTGGCGAAGAGATACGCGGCGATTGCGTTGATCTCCGCCTCGTTGCGCGGCGCGTCGTCGGGCCCGCTGTTGTTCGAGTTGTACCAGAAACGCGGCATCCAGGTCGTCGGTTTCACCGCCTTCGGATTGCGGATCCAGTTCTTCACCCAGTCCTGCGACAGCTTGGAATCGATTTTGGTCAGGATCGGCGCGGGCTTTCTGACGTTCTCGAAGCCCTTCGTCTTGTGACACGCGTAGCAGCCGGCGCGCTCGAACGTCGCGTAGGCGATGTCGAGCTTCTCGGCTTTCGGGATGTAAACCTGCTGCTTGTGGCACTTGGCGCACGACGCCTCGGTCATGCCGACCGGCAGCATCGGGTAGTCCCACAGGTGCGGCTGCTCCCAGTGGTACTTCTTCTCCCACTCGTCCTTCTGCTTCTCGCTGGCCGGCATGTGCGCGGCGTCGCGGAAGCTCACCGACTGCCCCATGCCCTCGTGGCAGACCGTGCAGCCGGTCTTGTCGATCGGGTGCGGCGAGCTGCCGCCGAGAAATGTCGCCAGATCCGGGTGGGTGGTGAACGGCTGCGGATACTTTTCGTAGCCCTTCTTGTCGATCGCCAGGTGGCACGTCTGGCATCGATCCATCTTCCCCACGCGGATGAAGTTCACGTCGTCGACGACATTGGGGAGGAGGATCTGCTGGACTTTCAGGGTCGGCGCCATGAAATCGAGGAGCGGCGCGTTCCGGAAGTAATCCTTCACCATGCTCGGCGCGATGACGTTCAGGCGCTTGTTCAGGCGGTTCTGCTCGGCGTTGATCTCGTCGATCTGCTTGCCGACGGCCGCCACCTCGCCGGTGTACTGTCCGAGCTGCTTCTGAATGTCCGCCTTGTCGGCCTCGGCCTTCTCGCGTGCGAGATCGAGCTCGTGGAGCCGGCGCTCCTCGTCCTTCGCAATCTTCTCTTTCTTCTCGCTCGGCAGGCCGTTGGCCCGGGTCGCCTCGAAGTCGTAGCGATCCTGGTCGTAGGTCGCCTTCATCGTCTGGAAGGCGGTGGTGGCGCGGAACAGCTTGTTGTCGGCGTCCTTGAGCTTGGCCTGGAGATCGTCGACCTTTTTCTGGTTCGCCTGGACGTTCTTCCGGGCCGCGGCTTCCTGCGACTCGAGCGTCGTCAATTTCTTTCTGTCGACCGCGCGTCCCGCCTGCTGCAGGTTCGCCTGGGTGACCTGGGTCTCGAGCTGCGCGAACTTGCGCTGCGTGTTCTTCCAGTCGCGGTCGAAGTCGTCCCAGACCATCCAGATGACCGACAGGAACAGGAACAGGCTGGACGCCGCGAAGACGACGTTCAGGAAGTCGACGTTGTAGGCGTGCCCGACGCTCTTTTTATCAGCCATGATCTAGATGTTGAAGAAGAATTCGGGAATCGCCACGATGTACTTCAGGTTGAACAGCCAGCGCGCGAGCATCTTGATGGGCAGCGACATCATCATCAGGAAGAGCACGACGGCCACGTAGTAGCGCGACGCGCCGAGCTTCTGGTAGTAGGTCTTGAACCAGAGCTTCGCCAGGAGCGGCGGGAGCGCGAACACGTAGAACAGCACGAAGAGGATTCCGACGATCTCCCGCATGAACCAGGTCCCCGGATAGCCCATCCCGAGCGCGCGCACCCAGACGTACTCCGACAGGTTGACGTTGGTCAGCGCGGCCAGCTTGTGGATGTCCCAGAACTCGAACGGTCCGAAGAAATTCCAGTTCGGGCCGCGGAGGAAGGTGCCGAGGACGATCAACGAGCACCAGAGCACGACGAAGCCGAACAGGAAGATCGTGATCTCGGCTTTGCGCTCGTTGAAGGTGAAGTAGCCGTTGCCCTTCGGGTTCTTGTCGACGTAGGGAATGCAGATCAGCCCGGCGATGATCAGGCCGGGCAGGACCACGCCCGCGAGCCAGGGATCGAAGTAGACCAGCATTTCCTGCAGACCGAGGAAGTACCACGGCGCCTTGGACGGGTTCGGCGTGTTCGCCGGGTTGGCCGGCTGCTCGAGCGGCGCCTTGAGGAAGATCGACCACACGATCAGGACGACCGAGCAGAGGATCAGCGAGATGAGCTCGGTGTAGACCAAGTCCGGCCACACCCACACGCGGTCCGACTCTTCCTTCTCGATCGGTCCCTTCCCCGCTGCGATGCGCCGGTCGTTCAGCACCGCCTCGCGGATCGAGTACCAGACGAAGAAGCCCAGCAGGAAGATGAGGCCGACGATCGGCACGTTGTCCGGCTTGGTGACGATCTGCCGGAAGTTGAAATCGAAGGTGCCGAAAATGAAGAAGACCGCGAGCCCGCCGAGCAGGCCGTAGCCGACCGCGTTGGACGCGACCCGCTCGCGCTTCCAGACCAGGACGATGAGCGCGAGCACCGCGAGCATGAAGAACAGCCGCGGGTCGGCTACAGCGTTTATCAGACCCTTGATAAAGCCCATGAGCCCTCAAAGTCTCAACGCTCAACTCTCAACGCTCAGGTCTCTGAGCGTTGAAAGTGCAGAGTTGAAAGTTGTTACAGCGGACCCGAGATGCCGCCGTCTTTACGAACGCGCCAGAAATGGACCGCCATCAGCACCGCGATCCCGAGCGGCAAGCCGACGCAGTGCAGAACGTAGAACCGCAGCAGCGCCCCCTCGCCGACAAACGATCCGCCGAGCAGCGCGAACCGCGCGTCGTCGTACGCATGGATCAGCGGCACGTCGCCGAGCCGCAGCAGCTGCGCGCCGGGGCCCTCGTAGCCGAGAAACGGCGTAGCGCGCGCCATGTTCGAACCGACCGTGATGGCCCAGATGGCCAGCTGATCCCACGGCAGCAGGTAGCCTGTGAACGACAGCAGGAGCGTCAGCACGAGCATGATCACGCCGACCGACCAGTTGAACTCGCGCGGCGGCTTGTAGGATCCGGTCATGAAGACGCGGAACATGTGCAGCCACACGGTAATGACCATCGCGTGAGCGCCCCACCGGTGCATCTCGCGCATGATGCCGAGCGGCACGTGCTCGCGCAGGCCGATGATGTCCGAGTAGGCGTACTCGAGCGTCGGCCGGTAGTAGAACATCAGGAGCAGGCCGGTGAAGGTGAGCACGAGGAACAGAAAGAAGCTCAGCCCGCCCATGCACCACGTGTAGCGCAGCTTCACGCCCGACTTCCGGATCCGCACCGGATGCAGATGCAGGAAGACGTTCGAGAGCATGACCAGCACGCGGTTGCGATCGCTGTCGGGCCGCCCGTGGCGGAACACCGACGTCCACACCTGCGTCTCCGTCAGCCAGTTCCAGAACTGGGTGGCGGGGCCTTCCTTCGGAGCGATGGTCTTTGTATCAGCCATAAGGGAGAAACTCGTCAATCTAAGGATGTGAGGATTTTAGGATCTGAGGATTTATTTGAGAATCTGGCGCCCGGCGCCGCGATTCCATTCCCTGTTAGATCCTCAAATCAGATCCTCACGTCCTAAAATCCTCAGATCCTCAGATCTTACCCACCCACCGTCAGGCCTTGAGAAAGGAATCGGGGTCTTTCCACTGACCGAGTTCGTACTGAAACTTCCGGCTCTTGTCGACCAGGATCTGCCCGTCGTCGGAGAGCGACACGCGCGCGCGCTCGAGCGGACGCGGGGCGGGCCCCTCGAAGTTCACGCCCGTCAGCCGGTAGCCGCTGCCGTGGCACGGGCACTTGAACTTGTTCTCCGCCGACAGGTAGTTCGGCGTGCACCCGAGGTGCGTGCAGATCGTGAAGAGCGCGTAGAAACCGCTCGCGTGCTGTTCGATGTCGTCGGGCACGCGCACCAGCCAGATGCCGAACTTCTCTTTCCAACGCTCGTCCACGCCCATGCCGTACTCGTTCGGGAAACCGGCCTTGAACTGTTGCGGCGGCTCGTTGAGCACGTTCGGGAACATGAAGCGGCCGGTGGCCGCGAGCGCGGCCGCCGACGCGGCCGAGAAGGCGCCCCAGGCGAGCGCCATCCACGCGCGGCGATTCAGCAGCGGGGACGTGTCGTCCGCTGCGCGCGCCGCGGCCGTCGAAGCAGTGGGGGCCGGCTTGGCGGCCGCCGCGCCGCCGGCCGACGCGGGCGACGTCGTCTTGCCGGCGAGATCGGGAATCGGCGCCGCGGGGGGCCGCGGAGGCGCCGCCGGCTTCGCGGCGTGCACGGCCGCCGCGGGCGGCGCAGGCGCTACGGGCGGCGCGGGCGCGGGCACCGAGCCTTCGGGTTTCGTGTCGTCGGCCATATCTGTTATCCCATCACCTTGAGCGCTGCGAGCGCGGCCTGCCGCACTTTCATGCTGCGATCCTGCAGGCTCAGGTTCGTCACCGAGGGTTTGAGCGCCTCGTCCTTGAGCGTGGCAGCCGCGCGCAGGCCGCTGATCATGACGTCGGCGATCGGGTCGCGGTCTTCGTCCTGGCGCACGTCGCGCTTGACCGCCTGCTCCACGTACTGCCGGTCCATCATCTGCCCGATGACGGCCACGCCTTCGTGACTGCCCTTGCGCGACAGCGCGACGGCCGCGTTCCAGCGCACATCCGGCTCCGGATCCTGCAGCGCCGCGCGCAGCGTGGCGATTTGCGCCGCGCCCGGCAGCGCGCCGAGGGCGTAAACCACCATCTTGCGGATRCCCTTGTCCGGCGAGGCGGCCAAGGGCTGCAGCGTGGCGACCACCGACGGGTCACCCGACGACCCCAGCGCCCAAATCGCGCTGACGCGCGACTCGCCGTCGCCGGAGTCGAGCGCCCTGGTCAGGTCGGCGACCGCTTCGGGCGGCAGCGGCGGATCCAGACGTCCAATGGCCAGCGCCAGGTACTGCCGCACACGCGGATCGTCGTCTTTGGCGGCCTCGAACGCTTTCACGAGCGCGGGCGCCAGCGTCCGATCGGCGCGGACTTTCGGATCGCCCATCAGGCGCGACAGCTCGTACGCCGCCGGCCACCGTCGATCCGATCCACCGTTGCGC
>JRHI01002057.1_pt1 | contig 14884 bp, 10 predicted proteins | sample 215371 | NCBI WGS metagenome assembly JRHI01 (sample SAMN02929681, study PRJNA255918) | sediment metagenome | biome: cave system; feature: Ice Cave; material: Sediment; isolation source: sediment from deep within a dark volcanic ice cave with no known source of... ...
CGATGTAACAGTCGGTCGGGTTGGCAAGCGCACCGGCATCTGCGCGAGCGCGGCGGGCGCTCACGAGGACGGATGTTCCGAGCAGAACCGCAAGGATCTTTGGCATGGATCGCTCTCCTCCGACGCTGTGAACCACGCGGCCAGGCGTCTGTGTCTCCTGGTCGTGCGTCTACCTAGAGGTCGCCCCAGCAGCTCCGGAAGTTGCACGGAATTGAACTCGGGGAGCAATACGGTCAGGCTTGCGACTTCGTGGCCGATCCGAGCGACATATGCGGATTCCGACGCAATCCGAACACCCATTCCGATCGAATCCGAACGCGATTCCGGAGTTTTCGAACACCCCAGTCTGAAGCCGGTTTTAGTAGCGTCGATGTGAGCTGAGCCGGGCTCGGCACTCTCCATTGCGGAGTCGCCCGAAGGAGAGTTGCCGATGCCGCGTCCCCGATCCCCCATGCGCAGGATCAAGGAGGTCCTTCGTCTCGGCCTCGGCGAAGGCCTGAGCTGCAGGCTCGTCGGCAAGGCGACCGGGCTCCCGACGACCACGGTCTTCGACTACCTCGCGCGGGCGAGGGCGGCCGGCCTCACCTGGCCGCTCCCCGAAGGCAGCGACGACCGGGTGCTCGAGCACCGGCTCTTCCGGCTGCCCGCGCCGGCGAAGGCGCGACCACTGCCGGACTGGTCGGAGGTGCGCAAGGAGCTGTGCAGCCGGAAGAACGTCACGTTGGCCTTGCTGCACCTCGAGTACAACGAGCAGCACCCAGGCGACGGGTACCAGTACAGCCAGTTCTGCCGCCACTATCACGCCTGGCTCGGCACGCTCGACCTGGTCATGCGTCAGGAGCACAAGGCCGGCGACAAATGTTTCGTCGACTGGGCCGGGCAGACCGTGCCGATCATCGATCCCGCGACGGGAGAGATCAGCTTCGCGGCCCAGATCTTCGTCGCGGTGCTCGGCGCCTCGAGCCACACGTACGCGGAGGCCTTCCCCTCGCAGGAGCTTCCGCACTGGATCGCCGGGCACGTCCACGCGTTTGAAGCGTGGTCGGGCTGTCCGCGCTTGGTCATCCCGGATAACCCCCGCACCGGCGTCACGAAGGCGCACCGCTATGAGCCGATCCTCAACCGCAGTTACCAGGAGATGGCCGTCCATGACGGCGTGGCCGTCCTGCCCGCTCGCCCGCGAAAGCCCCGCGATAAGGCAAAAGCGGAGTCGGGTGTGCAACTGGTCCAGCGTTGGATCCTGGCGCGGCTGCGCAAGCGGCGCTTCTTCTCGCTCGTCGAGCTCAACGCCGCGATCTGGGAGCTCCAGGCCGGCGTCACTCGCAAGTCCTTCCGGAAGCTGGAGGGCAGCCGCCAGAGCGTGTTCGAGCAGGTCGACCGTCCCGCGCTCCGCGCGCTCCCCGCGACCCGCTACGAGTACGCGACCTGGAAGAACGCCACCGTGAACATCGACTACCACATCGAGGCCGACCACCACTATTACTCGGTCCCGTCCCAGCTCGCGCGAGAGGTGGTCGAGGTGCGCCTCACCGCCTCGATCGTCGAGATCCTGCACCACGGCCGCCGCGTCGCGAGCCACCTGCGCAGCCCCGTGCGCGGCAGGTCCACCACGCTGTCCGAGCACATGCCCGAATCCCACCGCCGGCACCTGGAATGGACCCCGGGACGCATCGTGCGCTGGGCCGAGACGACCGGTCCGAAGACCGCCGAACTCGTCGGCGCGGTGATGGCGGGCCGTCCGCACCCCGAGCAGGGATTCCGCTCGTGCCTCGGCATCATGCGCCTCGGCAAGCGGTACGGCGACGCGAGGGTGGAGTCGGCTTGCGCACGGGCGCTGCGCGTGCGGGCGCTCAGTTACCGCAGCGTCGAGTCGATCCTGAAGACCGGCCTGGATAAGGAGGCGTTGCCGGAAGCGGCGCCCGAGCTTCTCCCGCGCGAGCACGAGAACCTTCGCGGCCCCGCGTATTACGGATGAAGGAGAAAGCGATGCTCACCAACCCCACGTACAACAAGCTCGTCGCGCTGAACCTCATGGGTATGGCCCACGCGATGGGCGACCAGCTGGAGTCCGCCGAATACAGCGCGCTCGCCTTCGAGGACCGACTCGGCCTGCTGGTCGACCGCGAGGCGACCGAGCGCGACAACCGCAGACTCGAGCGCAACCTGAGAGCCGCCAAGCTGCGCATCGGCGGCGCCTGCGTCGAGGACCTCGACTTCCGCCAGCCGCGCGGCCTGGACCGCTCGGCGGTGCTTTCGCTCGCCGCCGCGGCGTGGGTCGGGTCCCACCAGAACGTGCTGGTGGTCGGTCCGACCGGAGCGGGCAAGACCTTCATCGCCTGCGCCTTGGCGCATGCCGCGCTGCGCCAGGGGCGCACCGCGCTCTACCTGCGAGCGCCGCGGATGCTCGGCGACATCGCCGTCGCGCGCGTCGACGGACGGATGCCGCGCTTGCTCGCCGCCTGGGCGCGCCTCGACGTTCTGGTCATCGATGATCTCGCGCTCCAGCCCCTGTCGACGCCCCAGGCCGCCGATCTGCTCGAGGTGATCGAGGACCGCAGTGGTCGGCGATCGACGATCGTGACCAGCCAGCTGCCGATCGCGCACTGGCACGAGTCACTCGGCGAGGCGACGGTGGCCGACGCGATCTGCGACAGACTGCTCCACAATGCGCACCGCATCGAGCTGCGCGGCGACTCGCTGCGCCGCTCGCAGCCCGCGAAGGCATCGGTCGGGACAGCCCCGGAGACGTCGAGTGAGGCTGGAGCGGCCAAAGGAGGGGGTCGCTCGGAAAAGCGAGGTGCTCCGAAGGCCCAGGACGGCCGCTGAGGAAGTTCTCGGACCACTATGACCTCGCTGGAACGAACCGCATCAGCGAGCGTGGCAGACTACCGACGCGAACGGAAACAAGGAAGGAGGTGACTAAAGGGGACACGACGAGGCCTCGCGGCGCCCGCTAAACGCGGCCTCCGACCGAGGGTGTTCGAAAACTCCGGACTGAGTGTTCGGATTCGCCGGAATGCGCAACCAGGTCACCGCCCGCGGGCAAATGCGCGGGTCGGGGGATCTCGGTCGCCTTCGACGTCTCGCGTAGGAGGCCTGCAGACACGCAGGCCGCGAGGTCGCTCGCGGGAAACCTCTCCAGCTCCCGGTGGAGGAAGACGGGCGACTCGATCTGATCTAGGCGCGTGAGCACGAAGCCGAGGAGCGATTCAGCCAATGACGACCCCCCAATTCGCCAGGTAGCGGAATACCTCTTCGGCGTAGGTGGCCCGCCTAAACTTCACCGTGTTGGTCCCCGCCAGTTCAACACGCTTGCCGCGCCCATCGTCAGGGAAGGTGATCTTGAAGACGGCCCTGCGGATCGTGGCTCCCGCGATCCGCTTCCGCAGGTAGTTCTTCTCGAGGGTCTCCAGGACGTTCTTGGAGCGGACGACGAACGACGGCGCGTGCTGCTGCTTCAGATTGAATTGGAGTTCGATGAGCGCGGCGGTGTGCTCATCGTCCACCTCCATGCTGAAGTCCGGCTCAGCGATCTTCGCCAGATTGATCCGGTTCGCCGCATCACTCCCTTCGAAGAAGTCCGTGTCCCCGAGGCAGCACTCCCCGAAGCTCTTGCACAGCGCGGCCCGTTCGCTTTCGAACCGCGCCTCGATCTCGACTTGCCCGGTCTCGCCGTTGTAGCTGATGAAGTCCTGCTGGGCGGGGCGAAGGACCGTCGGCGACACCTTCGGACGGGTCTTGGTCCCCTTGAAGATGAGCTCGACCGTGGTGCGCTTTTCGTGGTAGACGATGAAGTTCGTGTAGGGACCTTCCTGATATTGGCGCACCAGGACGCGGTCGCTCTTCTTGGCCTCCTGGAAGAGTTCCGSGAGCCTCTGCTGAAACCGGCTCGCCGCCGCTGGAACGTCGGCGATGGTCTTGGCCTTGCTCCCGCGGAAGATGGAGAACCGTTCGGCGCTCCAGAGCGTGTTCCGGTCGTATGCAAGGTTGAAGGCCTCCTCGCGCTCTGCGCGCACCTTCAGACTCAGGCACTCGACAGGCAGTTCTCCTTTAGGGTCGGAGTCGTAGTCAGGAATCTCCTGACACGCGGCGACCAGATCCTCGTGACCGCGCTCCGTGCACAGGTCGTAGACCCGGTACAGCCCTTCGAGCAGTTCGTCCTTGCCGTCACCGTCGCCGTTGACGAGGAACTCCTTGAACCAGGGCACGTCCAGCTTCGCAGCATCCAACTCCAGCTGACCGTCCCAGATCCCCACGTACTTGCGAAGCAGGGGTTCTCTTCCCTGAAACTTGTCCAGGAAGCGGTCCGCGTTAAATGTGCGATGTTTCCCCACGGTCTAACCCCTCTCGCCCGAGTGCCCGCCGGTCATGGTCCGCACGACCCCGACGAGCTTGCCCTGAATCTTGAACGCGCCGGACCTGACGTGGATGGGGGGCCATTTCCCGGTTGCTCAAGGTCCACGCCCCCCGATCTGATCGTATGAGCGCCGAGCGTGAGCTCTAGCACCCTCTCTAACGGAGCATCAGCTCGCCGAGAGAAGACGTTGCTCTGTAAAGACTTCCGCCAGGAGCGTCGGAACAAGATAATTCTCGATGGCAGCCGCTTGAGGAACCGAGAGCGTGACGCCGATCTCGAAATATCGCCCCAAGCCCCCCGTGGTGAAGTTCGCCGATCCGAGATAGCCCCGGACGCCGTCTACAAGCAGAAGTTTTGCGTGAGGCCAGGGCCCATGACCAGGGCTCCTCAGGTGAAGTGTCGTGCGTGCCAGCACGCTGTCTGGAAGGGTAGCCCGCAGGCCGCGCTCAAGCGTCTCCACATGACCGGGGTCCCCGGCAGTCAGCAGTCGCAGGTGAGCCGCTCCACCAAGAGCTGAGAGAGGACGAACTGCGGACGCGATCGCGTCCGCAGTGCCGAAGGGTGCCATCAGCGTCACTAAGGTCTTCGCCGAAGCGACAAGCTCGACGATGGCGTGCTCTATATCGGTCGCCCAAGCCAGCATTTCTGGACGGATCCATTGCGCCGGCCCGAGTAGGAGAAGAGGAATATTCGGGCTGGTCTCGCTTTGCCGGAGAAGGGCGCGAGCGCCAGCCGTTGCTGCGGCGAACTGCTCGGGACTCAAGCCCGACGACTTGGCGGTGGCCGCAGCAAGCGTCCTTAGCTCTGAGCGTGCGGGCGATCCAGCGTCGACCCCTTTCGCAGCGTCCAGGACGAAGCTGAATACCTGCTCATCTGACAGTGACGAACCGGAGAGCGACGCCGCAAGACGGGCTGCCGTCGCGAAGCTCATCGGCGGCGGGACCAGTAGCCTACGAATTGCCCACCAGGATTCGTAACCAACGCAGCTCGACTCAACTGGCCGTTGTAACGCTCGCAGCCGCGCACTAGATACAAACAGCCCACACAGGCCGAAGTTTCGTGCTCTCGACAGACCGGGTCGAAGCGGCAACTGTCCAAACCGCGCGGGAGTTCGTCCGCGAAAGCCATGATCGATTGCTCGAACACAGCGCCGAGAGCCCCGAGTTCATCGGAGGAGGAGTAGATCGCGAAGCACGCGATCTCAGGCATGAGAATCTCCTCGAGACTCGCGTCTTCTAACCCCGCCAGTTGCGAAAGCGTCATCATCGCGGCGTGGCTGGTCGAGTGCAGGAGAGTTAGGTAACTCTCGTTTTCCGAGACGGCGCGAATCAAATCGAGCGGATCCACCGGCGGCACGGAGTCGTTGGTCGCTGGCACCTTGTTCTCTGCAAGCCAGTCGCGGACCGACTCGGGGTTCAGCTGAATAAGCCAAGCTTCGGTTGTTCGTGAATCCGTATAGACAGTCGTGGCGTCTGTTTCGGAAGGATAACCGCGGAGAGTAGCCGGCGGCTGCGATAGCAACCTCGAAAAGCCGAAGGCCCCGGTGGTCACCGGAAAATTCGCCACGTACACGACGTCCGCGATGCCGAGTTGCCCAAGCGCCGCGCTCGCATATTCGCCGCGAAGGTCGTGATGCAGCCTCGCGTCCCACGCGAGACTGCGGGACTGCGGTAAGTCCCGCAGTAGAGCAAATGTCGCGCAATCAGAGGCCGGATCGAGCGGGTCGCCAGGTGTCACGTCGGGAGGTGTCGCGACGGGCGTCCCACATTGAGCACAGAACTTTGCTTCTGATGGAAGTGGTGCGGCACAGGTCGGACATTTCGGCGCCGCCCCTTGCAGCATTGCGAACAAGGCGTGGTTGCCCGCAGGCACCTGGCCAGCAGCCCCGCGCCGCAGCAGATCAGCGCCCTCGGCTGTCGCAACGAACGCGTTGGCTCGGTCTTCATCCAGGTTCACGAACTTCGCGGTCTGGGGGAAGTACACCCATGGGTCATTCCAAACAGCACCTTGCAGGTTGTCAGTGAGCCCCGCCTGTCGAAGGGACTGCGGTGTCTCGCATCCGGCGCCGCACGCAACTATCCCGAGTCCGCGCTCGAAGGAGCACTCGGCGCAGCGCCACAACGACGTTGTGAACCGACCGGTGTCGAAGAGGGACAGTGATCGGCGCCCGTGGCGCGGGCACCGCACCTGTGCAATGGGTCGGAGATAGTTGAGTGCCCCGCAGTGATGGATGTAGACATACGGAAGTTGGCGCGACGACAACTGGCACTCGGGGCAACGCCCGCCGTAAGTCCTATCGTCTATGTTTGCGACGCGGTGGCACCGTGGGCATGCGACTTCCTTGGGATAGGGAGTCCAATAGACGACACTCGGCCGAATCGGCGTTAGGCGTTGAGGTTCAATCGGCGCGTCGATGCCTCGCAGCGTGCCGTGGCCAATATCGCGCCAGGACGCTAGCTGCCGACTTATGGCTCGCGCAAGTCGACCTCGGTCGACGAGTTGGTCTTGAGCGCCCTCAACGTTGGTGACCCGACCGAGTACTTCCGCGTCATCGTCGTAAGTGAGGGCTCCTGGAAGGTAGCGAAACAGAACTTGCCCAATGCTGCGCTTCATCTCTGCAACTTACCGAGCTGCGCAAGCGAGGCAGGATCGACCCCGATGTCCACTTGCTCGTCGACTTCGCGAAGACTTGCAACGACCTCGGGCCGAAGGCGTGCCGGCATAGACCAGTCATCTCGTTGGGAAAGTTGGTTGCGGAAGGAGCGACACGCCGCATTAATCATGTCCACGTACATCTCTCTGACGTCACCGGGCAGGTCGAACATGTCTAGGCCATACGCCTCGCGCAGGATGCCCGAAATACCGTCGTCTCCGAGTGCGCCATCGCGGTAGGCCGCGACAGCATCCGATCCTCTTTGCAGGCTCTTGCCCGCGAGTACATGGCCGGGCGTTATCGGCACGACGTTCAGAAGGATTGCTGAGTACATTCCCGACAAGGTACGGTTGAACGCGCCCCGCGAGAATCGCGCTACTGGAATCGGCTCGACCAACTGGTACAGGCGTTCGTGATACTCGAGGAAGTGTCCATATGCGCTCCGCTCAAGGACATTCCTCTGTCGGTAGAGCGTGAAGACCGCGCCGAGCTGTTCTCTGCCCACTCTACTCGACGCTTGGATGTACTCGGCAGCTCGGCCAGGGAAGCCGACAAACGCCATCGTGTTCAGTCGTGCAAGGTCAACCCCGTGGCTAATGATGCTCGTCGCGACGATGCACTTGAGCCGATCTGCAAATGGGACGTTGACATCATTGAGCACGCGGTCGATCGCACCGCGGACATCGTCCAGAGTCTTGTCTCCGGTCAGCACTACCAAGTGTGTCGCGAGAGACAACCCTGACCCTAGATCCGCAGCGGTTCTCTTCTCGTTGGCGAAGGCAAGGACCAGATCGTAGTAATCGTTGTTGCGGTCGCTCACGTCAGCGGCCCAACTACTCTCGGCCGCCCTCAGTGCGAGCTCGACAATCCGCTGCGTGACTTCTCGGGGCGTACGACCCAATGGCAGCAAACCGACGTAATACCGAGCATCTTCCGAATCGGACGCTAAGGCCGTGTATGCAGACTCCCACAAGCGCTGGCCTTTCACCGGGAATCGGCGAGCCGGACGAGGCCCGTAAAGCTGCGCGACATGTTGCTCAAACCCCTCGATCGTCGCCGTTGCCGCCACCCGCTTCGACGGCATTGGACAGCCGACTCGGTGGCTGATTGCGTCCAGTAGTGTTTCGAAGTGCGAGTCGTATGTGCCGAGCGACTCCTTGAGCAGGTGAAGTTCGTCCTGGAGCATGATGGTCGGCAAAGGGTCAGGTACTGGCTCGACGGCAACGAACTCCCTTGTTTTGCGAGTGCAGCGGCCCTCAACGCATTGACGGTTGATCGAATAGCCGTGATCTGGGCATTTGAAGCTCACCAATCCGAGAGCCTGCCGAAAGCGTTCGGTCTGCCCGATCCGAGCCAGACGATCAACCGTCCCTACGATCACGGCTGGCGCGTACCGATAAACCTCGCCGTCCGAAAACACGAGAGGTGCGGCCCGACCACATGCCGAACATCGATGAGCTAGTCGAATCGCAGCAAGTGAAACCTCGACTTGCAGCCCAGACTCCTGGCAGTACGGACACGTCTGCAGCAGCCGGTACTTGCGCTGTCCGTCGGCGTTCGCTACTTCCCGCGCGATGCCGTCAATTGGCGAAGGTCGTCCTTGTGCCCTTGTGAGATCGTTAGGCGAGTTGCTCTGCCCCGCGAAGAAGCCAACCAGAAACGGGTCACCAATCTGCAGGTCCGGTTGCATCGCCCGGACGTCCTCCGCTTCCGCAATGAAGTTCACAAGGCGCTGCAGTTGCTGAACGGACAACATTCGCAATGGATATCGAAGCCAAGCCGTCGGACCTCTTAGTTTGCCCCGCAACCTGTCATAGAACAGCGCAGTCAGAATCAGTCCGAAGAAGGCCTCGGTCTTGCCGCCGCCTGTCGGGAACCACAAGATGTCGATCGAACGGGCTTCCTCCGACCAGGGCGCCTCCGGTTGTTCGCGACCGAGAAGGCTTGGCAACATCGAGACAATGAAGACCAGTTGGAACAAACGCCAGTTGTTGTAGCCTGCCTTTGCGAATTGGCTGGCCGCAACCTCGTTCATCAGGTGAAAGGCGCGGTCCAGTCGCGGGTCAGCATGCAGCGCTTCGATACCCAGCTCGAAGCGCTCGACCTCGGCCTGGTAAAGCATTCGATCGGCTGTCCACTTTTCTTCGTAGCCCGCAGGTGCGGCGGCGCCCTCCCAATCCTGCAGGTACGTTCTTAGCCAATCGCGCACTCCTGCGAGGGCCGATTCACAATCGGTACCAGCTAGCCGGCGTGCCACACAATTGGCAGCGGATTCGGTTCGCGACACTAGGCGCGGCTGCTGATAAATCGGCGTCGCAAGCGTTTCCGCTCGTCGGCCGTCCTCCGAGACGTTCAAGACGCAGTTGTTGCCCCGACCACAACTTACGGTCGCATACCGAAAGTCCTCGGCGGCCAGATGGAAGGGGCGAGCCGCGAATCTGCCGGCGTCAAGATCGCAAGTCATCGAAACGTCGAAGAAAAAGGCGTTGCTCATTTCAGTCACGGGCGAGGTGTTCTCGACACTGAGAGACAAGAATCTGGCGTCAGTTACGTTCACGACTCCGCCGCTTACACGAGCACTCCAAACCGGCACAGCTGGGTCTCCACCGGCGAAGGAGGCCTCGAAGGACTGCTGATTCGTTAGCGCACGGCGCGGAAAAGTGACCCGCTGGTCCGTGCGCCATGCAGATCCAGAGTGCGTTGCAGCCGCAAGAGCGCGTTGAAGCGCCTCGCCAAGATTCGTCTGAAGCTCTTGGATGTCGACGGTCTGACCGTCGACCCGCAGCCGGCCCTGGGCGGCCACCCGAAGCTTCTTGTATTTGAGCCGGTATCTGACCTCACTCTGTGAATCGTCATTGTCATCTGCACGTGTTACGGCGAGCTGCTCGCCCAAGTTCGGATACTCGCGGTAGTAAACGGACAGATTCACGGATGCTGAGCCGGTATGGAGAAGGGCAGCGTCCAGTTCGACCGTGAATCCAATGGATGTCGGCTGACTCGGCACTCGCGCACGGCGTCCAACCCCCGGCACATCGTGTGCTGCCGGACTAAGCACCGCGATACATAGCGCGCGCGACGGATCCGTATCCCAAACGTAGTCGTCGCCTCTGCCTGCAAGCGAGCCGACGACCTGATCGACAAGACCCCTCACTCGCGCTTGCTGCGCAGCCTTGTTAATCGTCATGGCCTCGCACTTCGAGCACCTCCAAGAGCGAAACTTGATCCAACAGCTCGTCTATCTCCATGTCCAACCGATCGCCCGCCGCTTCATGTCGGGTCAAGTCAGCGAAACGCGATCGGATACGGCGACCGAGGGCGCGATGAAATGCGCGAAGGCGCCTGAACTCCTTGAGGATCACCGGCGCCCACTCTGCGGCCTTGCCATCCCTGGCCACACCCAGGACGATTCGAAGGTCCTCCTGCTCGAGCGGCGCCATTGTCACGCCGGACAGCCAGAGTCGGATCGTAAGGGGGTCTCTGCGGCAGCCGGCCGCTTCTATCAATCCGACCATGAGCCCAACAGACGAGCCGCGACACTCTTCTCGCAGGCCGCCAATTGCTACGCGCCAGTGCTCGATCGGCCTTAGGTCCACGCCGGTGAGGTGTTGCGTTCTGCGCAAGGCTTCGGAGAACAAGTCGGCGGCTGTGTCTGACCCTAGGAGCGCGAGCCTGTCCCCGACCTGGATCGTGTCAGCAAAGACAAGCTCAGCAGCCTCAGCATTTAAGCGGACGACGCATATCTCACGGTCCCGCGGAATCTGCATCCAGGTGCCGCCTCGGGTAAGAACGGATACGGAGGAGACGGACAAAGGCTCTGTCGCGTCAGATAGCCCTTCCGCGAAGCCGTCGTCATCGAGCGGGGCCTCGGTTAGTGCAAGTACGAGCTCCTCGAAGCGTGATCGGTCACGCCCTCGAGTGGGCATTACGGGTGGTTCGGCGAGTTCAAAGTGCCTATCCGAATCCGGCCAATCTGGCGAGGCTGCCGATGCGTACCGATCACGCGCAACGCGCCACGCCGCCTGATTCCGCAACCGACGTAGCTCTAATTCCCGATGCAGTTCGACATACCCGAAACGCGCCTCAAACGGATAGGCCGCGATCGTTGTAGACGGACGCGAGGTTGCCCAAAACAAGGAGCGATTGCGTCGAGTCGGTAGCGAGAGGTGCAGTACCTGGCCGGAGATCGAGTCGAGACGTGAGAGGTCTCGGATCGTGGTGAGTGACAGATCGCCACTTCCCGTTGTCCACCCGTACCCGAGCAACAGTTTCTGCAGCACGGCATCGAGCATGAGTTGGCCTGTAAGAGCAACCGGACCGCCGGACGAGTGAGGATGGGTTACCGCGTCCAACAAGCGGTTCCACTTGGGGTTCTCGAATTGGAGAGCAGACTCCGCTTCACGAAGTCTCGCCAGTAGCCCCGGCCAGCGCGGCGCGATGGTCGCACGTTCCGCGTCAGTGAGTCCGTCGAAGAAGGCTCTTTCGAGCCTCGCGAAGAGCGGTTTCAGGCAGAAGTACGGATTCCGGGAGCGGACGAAGCTCTCGTACACGTCCGGCGGAAGCGGCAACATGGCCAGGGCGTTGAAGTACCGCCACGCGAGCTGGACTGACGTCGGCTTAGAAGGCCCGAGGGCGCGATCGATATCCACAAGGATCTGGTGTGCGTCGTCGAGGGCATCACCCGCCTTGCCATCGAGAATCGACCAATCAACCTTGATCTGCTCTGCCGAGCGCTGGAACGGCTCGGCGAACGAAAGGCGCGGCGGCGACGGGGGTGTGCCTAGCAAAGAAACGTCGAGCCGAGTGACGGGCACTGGCAGAAAGCCGACCCGCTCGCGCAACAGACGGATCGTCTGTTCATTCATTTCATTCGTCACGGCAACTGCGCGGGTGGGTCGCATCTCGTCGATCATCTCGGCCAGGCGCTGAATTTCCGCGATCCCATCTGATTCCTGAAGCTCGGCGAGGAGCAGGTCGACCCCAATGTTGGGTGCCCTTCTCGACGGTGCTGCGTAGTGATAGAAGACAAGCCGAGGCAAAGATCGGAGAGTGACGTAAGTCGGGGGCGTGATCGCGGCTAAAGCCCAGTCCGCCCGAAGCCGAAAGATCGGGAGACCCGTTAGCGATTGGTGATAGGCGCCTAGCTTCAATGCCGAACGGCTGAACGAATCTCTAAGGCGTCGCGTGCTTGACGCGTAAAGAACCCCTCTGTCAGGCCTGACTGGAATGGAGCGAAGTCCAGCTGGAGCTCTTACATCAGTACCGATCCGAGAGCTGAACAGAGCGAGTGTCGCGAGCGGTAGGAGCATGCCGGGCGCTGTCCGCGGGACAAGCAGTAGGAGACGCGCCGGTGAATCGAGGCTGAGAATGTTTGCCATAGCCGCATCCGTTGTTGAGAAAGCGACGGTGGCCGTCCCGCTGCCATCGCTCAACGTGATCGACGACTGTTCGTCTGTTAGCCGCCCCAGCAACCAATCCGGCTCGCCGACGGACGCGAGGATGGTCTCCTGGCGATGGGCCCGTGCGGTCATACCGATTGGCTTTCGGTCCGGTGTAGGGCTCGCCTCACGTGGTTGGCCTCCAATGGCTCGCCCCACTTGCATCCGCTTGGGAAGCCACCGCGCTACCTCCCGCTGGAGTGGCACGAGCGTGACTGAGTTGGGAGCCACAGTCAAGCCCTTGTGAATCGGCGCTCCATGGAGTCCTCGGCGCCTTTCGCCGCGGCCGCGAAAGGATTGCGAGCCAGCTTCCCCTGTGGCTCATGGATCGGGCGACCCATCGGTCTCGTCGGTAGTCGTCCGCTCGCCGCGAGTTCAAGCCTCTGGCGTGCAATGCCCACGTAGACCGCGTCGCGTTCGGAAATTGCGGCCCGGCGGTTGTGGAGCAGCGCAGCGATCGCAGTCGTCCCAACCCCGGCATAAGGGTCGACGACAAGATCGCCCTCGTTCGTCATCGACAGCACGAGTCGCTCAACAAGCTCGACCGGAAACTGACAAGGATGAAGTGTCTTTTCCGGATGGTTGGCTTTTACGTTAGGGATATCCCAAACGTCTCCGGGGTTCTTACCTAGTGGATTGCTTGAGTACTGACCCTTTCTCGGCCCCTTGTACGCGACCTTGCCCGGATACCGTTGCGGCACGCGAACGGGATCAAGGTTGAAGACATATGCATCGCTCTTCGTGTACCAAAGCACCGTTTCATGACGGCACGAAAAGCGACGGCTCGCATTAAGGCCATGCCCGAAACGCCAGACGATTCTGTTTCGCAGCCTGAAGCCACTTTCAAGGAAGACCGGGTAGAGCAGAGAATCGAGAGGTACCAACTCCGAACCGCGAACGTGGTTGCCCAACTGATAGCAGAGTGATCCGTCGTCGGCGAGCACCCGCGCGCAAGCTTCAATGGTTAACCGCTGCTCTTGCTCATACTCCTCAAGAGTGCTTCGCTTCTCGTAGGACTTGCCTAGGTTGTACGGCGGCGATGTCACGATCAGGCGAGCCGAACGCTCTGGAAGTTGTCGCAGTAGCTGGAGGCGATCGCCGCGGAAGAGAGTCACTCGCGAGTCATCTGCATAAAGCGGTGTGATAAGGCGTTTTCCTCGCGGCATTCCGTCTCTCCTTGCGCCCTCGGCAGCAGACGCAGTCTAGATCCGGCGTACCGACGGCACTAAACACGAGCTCCGGGTCGCGGTCCGGGTCGAAGGCATACTGCTTCGCCGGACCATCCAGGTCGTTGTCGGAGGTCACAAGTCCGACGGGCGGGCTGTTCGCCCGCTTCTTGGGTTGACGTTGTAGCCGACGGCGTTGTCCCACTTGGACGCACTCGTCTACAGCCCCTTCGCGCTGGCCCGAGCGGGTCTCCGCAATTTCCGTGGTCGAGACCCGCCCGGCCCGCGGTTACGGGTTGGTAGCAGCCGGGCCGAGCTGCGCTGGCGACGAAGTCCCACCGAGCTTAGCCGCGATCCACCGATGAATCACTTCTGAAGAGCGGATAAATAGGAGACAGGTGCCCTCTTTCCTGAGAAAATGGGGTTGTTCAAGCAACCATTCGCTCAGTGAGAAAGGACACCTGCGTGCGCCGAGGCGAAGCCTCATCCATCCAGAGGGTGCGATTCCCTCCGCGGCAAGGCCCAGCCAGCCACCGCGAACCGAGTCTTGCGGGGCGGGAGGTGACGAACGTCGCGAAGCGTAGACAGGGCGACGGGCAGGCCGTAATGGAAGTGAAGCGATTGAGCCCCGTAACCCTTATAGAGCGGATGCCGACCGTGTACAGGTTCGGGAAGGCAACACGCGGCGCGGGTCATGGCGACCGCGTCGGCGGATCCGTTGGGGTCGAAGCGCACGGCATGTCCGGAGACGGATGGATGAAGGAACTCGGGAAGCCCATCGGGGTCTCACCGCTCAGGTGAGTAGCGGAAGCAAAGCACGGATGCCGAGCGACCGCGATGCCCCGGTGGGTGGCGGATCTCCCCGTAGTACCGAGGAAGCGGGGCAACGCCCGCAGAGGGAAGGGGGAGAGCAGACCAGCTTGCCCGGCGGGGGACACACGGCTGCACCAGAGGCAGATCACACCGTGTCCACAAAACTCGCCGGGCTCGCCACGCGCGCGAGGAAGGAGGCTCGACTCACCAACGTCATCCAGTTCGTGGATGAGGAGCTCCTGCTCCTGGCATTCCGGTCCCTGCGCAAGCAGGCCGCGCCAGGGCTGGACGGACAACGCTACGAGGATTACGCAGCGAACCTCGGCCCAAGTCTTGGGGACTTATACCAACGGCTGCGCACCGGGCGCTACCGCGCCCCGGTCGTGCGGCGCGCGTACATCCCCAAGGCGGACGGACGTCGGCGGCCGCTGGGCATCACCACGATCGAGGATCGGGTGGT
>JRHI01002058.1_pt1 | contig 14876 bp, 9 predicted proteins | sample 215371 | NCBI WGS metagenome assembly JRHI01 (sample SAMN02929681, study PRJNA255918) | sediment metagenome | biome: cave system; feature: Ice Cave; material: Sediment; isolation source: sediment from deep within a dark volcanic ice cave with no known source of... ...
GTTTGAGACGCTTGAACACCTGGGCCAGGCGATTGCCGACGTCATCGCAGCTCAGAAACAGCCGATGCTCATCGTGGCTTCGAGTGACATGAACCATTACGAATCGGACACTGTGACGCGAGTAAAGGATCATCGAGCCCTTGAACGGGTTCTGACGCTCGATCCCCGTGGACTCTATGACTTAGTGACGCAGCAGGACATTAGCATGTGCGGCTTCGGGCCAGCGGTGGCAATGTTGACGGCAGCTCGGAAACTTGGGGCCACGTCTGCAGAGCTGGTGAAATATGCAACTTCGGCAGATGTGTCCGGGGACCGCGAAAGAGTAGTCGGATACGCAGGAATAGTCATCCGGTGACCCGGGACGCCGGCGGTTCATTTGCCTGCTACATTGCGGGCACGACTCACCAGACTTGCCAATCAGACGGCTGCCTCCACAGCAGCGTGGACTGCAGGGCTTCTATTCGTAACGGAATGCACGGGCGCTGAACATAAATCACTGCGCTCTGGTTTCGGCGCTTCTTGCAGCTTCAACGCGATAGAGAGCTGATCGCGCAATTCGCTTACTTTTTGCTGCCTGCGGTAGCAAGCTGCCAGTTGCACGTCGCTCAGCCGTGACGGCTCTTCCAGTGCGTGCATCTGCGCCTGCAAGAGCTGAAGGATCTGCTGGCGCAACTCATAGCCATTTTCGCTTCGTAACATACCGCGCTCCTCCAATTCGTCCGCTACTGTGGCAGATTAAGTGACCTCGACACGGAGGGCGTATCCAGCTCTTGCTGTATTTGTTGAGGCCGGCGCACCTAGCAGAAGTGCGCACAGGGATGCAGCGCGAGTCAATGCGGCGATTGGAAAAGAGTGGAGCACAAGAATGGGCAGCCTCTTGAGGCTGCCCATGTTTCTTGCTGCGCCCATGTGTCGGTGGTAACGCTAGTTACGGTGTCCGCCTCCGCTTGGGGGATGCGCAGAGGGTGCACTACTCGCCGCTCGACCGGAACTCGTGGCGCTTACATTCGAGCCCGAGATACCGCTGCTGGCGCTTCTTGCGGTCGCGCCAAATTGAGGCGCAGGTCGCAACTCCGCCGAGCCGGTCTTAGCCACCTGACCACTCAGCTGACCAAGGTTCCTCATCGAACCGCGGGGAATACCCATGCCGGCTGACCCGCTATTCACGATCAAACGCGTCGGAGGGACTGCGGAAATTGCAGCGCCGCCCCTTCCGACAACAACCGTGCCAACAGTGCCCGTTGGCCTGACCGGGGGATGAAAGACAACGGGCGTGGTTCCGATGTAGCGAGGCGCCATCGTCCACGAATTCCAGGCGCCGGGCTGCCACATCCAGCCGAATCCCTGTACGAACATCCAGTTTCCGTAGTGATACGGCAGCCATCCCCACGGGTACGCTGACGCAAACATGTAACCGAAGCCGGGATAAAAAGACCATGCGCCATCTGAGAACGGACTCCAGTTCGCCCCGGTGAAGTAAGGCTGCCAGAGCATGCCATAGCCCGCGACGTTCTGATATCCCCCGTAATAATTCAGATCGCTTAAGCCGTATCCGTAGGGCGAAGAATCATTACGGGCGTATTGCTGGTGATAGTCCACTGCTTCTTTGTCCCAGGTATCGAGCGGACCTTTTTCGATATTTTTCGCGAGCATGTACCTGTCGTCGTCACCGGCATCCACGGTCACCATCTTTTTCTTGCCGACGGTCACCTTGCCCGACGGACCCGCGACCTCAACGTCACCCTTAAACACGGCTAACTTGGACGCGTCGGCCGAAGTCTCGACACGGAAGTGTGCAGGATGGGAAAGCGTCACCATCTCGCGAGAAAAATTCAAGGTGAAGTCGTCGCTGCTCTTGCCCAGCCAGTTCAGATAGGCCATGCCTTCGACGAGATTGACCACCGAAAGACGCTTCCCAGAATTATCCAATCCCAGCGTGCTGAATTCAACCTTGCTGTTGGGAGTGAGGCGAAGCGTGCTGCCATCCTCAAACTCAATCTCGGCGCGGCCGTTATTACGCGTCTGTACTTGCACACCTTGCGTGATGGGAAGATTGAGGAACGCGCTCTCGAATCCCATACCAGTGTTCTTGTTGATCTGCACGGAACCCTGAACGTCACTCAAGCGAACAATGCGAGCTTGCGAATCAGCCAGAGCGGGCAGCGCCAGGAGAGCGCCAGCCACAATCGTCAAAACAACCAGACCAAGTCTTTCTTCTAAGAGAAAAGGTCGGGTGAAAGCGGCTTTCAACATAGAAGCCTCCGGGAAGGATGGTGTATGCCTATTAGAGCACGGTTTGGAGTCCGGAGTTGTAAAATCCAATCTCGCGACTTCGAAGGGCTGACAGTAGCCTAGCGCCGGATTGGGTTTTTGGCCTTGCCCATTTCGATCAGCCGCTGTGCCCGCGCCCGCACGACGTTGATCACGGAAGTGTCGTCAAAGATTTCCTGCAGTACCCCCTGCACTGCCTGCAGTTCGCTCAGTTCGTTGTTCCTGGCCTGCGCTTCCATGCGTTTCAACTCATCATCCAGCGCCAATTTCTGGTACTGGTGGTTGTAGACGATCCGCCGTCCAAATTCAAGGGTCGCTGCAACATTCTGAAAGAGCTCCGTTATCTGTTGTACTGGGGGCTGTTCAGAGTAATTGTAGTCAGCCGTGTACGTGTGCTGGCCGTCACGGTAGACCAATTGTTTCGCACCGGTGAATGCGAGCTTGCGCTTCCCGGAGTCCAGTTTCCTGGAGAAATAGTGAGCCTGCGCCGCCAGGTCAAAGATCCGCGCGCGAGTTGCGGGCGAGAATTCGAATTCGGATGTGTAGGGCTGCTCTTCGGCATCGGGATCGGCCTTCGCCAAACACTCATACTTTGCATGTCCATCTGCGCTGACAGATATTGAGTAGTGTGCCGGGTCTGATTTTGGAAAATCAAGGGTAAAGATGATGGTGGCCGGGTCGGCCGCGCCGGCATTGCCAGTGCACAAAGAGAAAACAAGGCAACAGATTATAAGTGCGATGCAGGGTTGGACCAGAGTCCGAAGAGTCCGCTGGCGAGGGGGTGGGCAGGAAGGCATAGAACTATCCTTCGGCTGGCGAGTTTCCCGGAATAGAGGCACCGATGCGGACACAAGACAAATTATGCCAAAAGAGCGAAAAAAAGGACGGAATGTGTCAAAAGCTTCCGATTGATAGCGGAGTACAGGAATTGCAGTTGAGACGTTAATGGGCCACCGCGCGTTGTCTTTCCAGAGTCGCAGACGTGTGCAAGTGGCAGATGGCGATGGCCAATGCATCGGACGCATCCATCGGCCGAGGCGGTTCGGCAAGTTCAAGAAGCCGCGTAACCATGTGCTGCACCTGCTGCTTTTCGGCGCGTCCGTAACCGACCACTGAAGACTTGATGGTAAGCGGCGAATATTCAGCGACCTCGAGGCCGGCCGAAGCTGCGGCCAGCATCGCAACTCCGCGCACCTGGCCAAGTTTAAGTGCGGACTTCACGTTCAGTGCATAGAACACATCTTCAATCGCGACCTGATCGGGCTGGTGCGCAACGATGATTTCACTAAGCTGCGTAAAGATGCGGGATAGTCGTAGAGGCAGCGACTCGCGGGTGGACAGCTTGATCGCTCCCCAGGTAAGGCAGCATAGCTTTCCGCCGGAATGCATTTCGACCACGCCGTAGCCCGTGTATTCTCCGCCGCAGTCAATGCCCAAGACGCGCATGTGAATGCAGTGTACGCGGGAGGCTGACATGCTCCTAGAAGAAGAATCGAGTCCAGCACCCTGCAAGTCACGAGGCCTCGGCGGGTGCACCTTTTTTATGGGCTAGCATCAGTAAAGATAACGATGACGTAGCCGAATCGTTTCAGAATTTTCGAGAACAGATCCTTCCAAAGATCAGTTTGGATCCGCTTTACTCGCGTCAATCCACGTCATGAGACTCGGTGTAATTGACACCGCAGGCGTAATGACCACGATGCAAGCCGTCACAACCCGCTACATCACTTTGAAAGCTTAACGGGAGTCTAGTGCGAAACTGGACGCGGCGGAACGGGTGTAATCACAAATGCAGAGTCGGGATTGTGCCGGATAGCCGCCGCTTCTGACCCAACCCTCGTTTCCATTTGCTCCATTGCGGCAGTGATGGATTTCTTAAAAGGGGCGTCGGGCCCAGCCAGACGGGCAGCCTTCGCATAGCAAGCATAGACCTGGCTGGCGGGAAACCCTGCGGCGTCGAGAAAGTGTCCATATGTGAACCAGTCCTCGGCGCTCGATCGCGTGTCTGTGATGGAGTCGTCCAACTCCAGAGCGTGCTGGTAAAGGCGACGAGCCTCTTCTGTCTGGCCTGTCTTAGCCTGCAGGGCAGCCTCATTAATGTCGGCAATGCTTTCAAGTTTGGGCAGCCTCGTCTGGGAAGCCAACTTTTCCGCCAGCTGATAGGACCTGACCGCCTGCTCGTTTTGGAAGGACCGAGCCTGACAATCCGCCATGCGTAGAATGATCGCGATAACCTTATCGGGATCTGGGCGTGCAGACGCACTCGCTGCCGGGCGGGAAATCTTTCCAAGGAACGCGCCGTAGTGCGCGGCAGCAGGTTGTGGCTTGCCTTCGTGATCGAGTTCATAGGCGAGATACAGGTGTGGCATGACTTCCTGAGGATCGACGGCGAGGGCTTGATCCCAGCTCGCAATCGCTTGGTCGGCGTGTCCACGGCGCTGGGCAAGAAGTCCGCGGTCGACCAGCATTTTGGGATCCTTCGGAGTGTACCTGAGAGAGGCCTCGGTCAAGTCGAAGGCCTCGTCGAACCGGCTCTGATCGATCAGAAATCGCAGCAGCCCGTGGCGCGGGGCAGGATCGGAAGGGTTCGACTGAATGGCTTTTTTCCAGGCAGCCTCGGCGGCCTGCGGGGCACCAGCTTCCATTTCCCTGCGAGCCAGGCGCATTTGCAACGTAGTGTCAAAAGCATCGAGAGACGCTGCTCGCCGCAGATCGTGCAGATTATCAGTGCGGAGGGCGAGGTAATACCGAAGTTGGTCGATGCTTCCCGCAATCAAAAGCAGCAGCATTGCGGCCACCCGCAGCGAACGAGCGGCATTGGTGGTTCCGGCCATCCAGCGCCATGCCACGGCTAGCCGGCTTCCAGCTTCATTCGCGGCGCCAAACATCCGTTCTTTGGAATTTAAAAGCAAATTCGCGATGCGGCTATCTCGAAGCTTCCAGATTGCTCCATCGAGTATGAAGTGGTGGATGTTCACGAGCGCAGTGAAAATCAGGAAGCTGGCGGTGAAGTCACGGTGGAAAACGCGGCTCGCCAACCACGGTCCGGGAACGAACAAGGCAATTCCGCCCGCGACCAAAACGGCGCAATAGGTCACGGGACGCCAACTGTGACGGGATTCTTCCGACGCCTCCCGGCGGGCATAGTAGCTCGTAATCCATAGGTATTGCGCGGAGTGCATCACAGCCAGCACACCAGAACTGTAGCGGCTCTGCGGAGTTTCCAGTCCCTTGATTAGCGAAATTGCCGTTGGCAGCAGGAACCAAAGGAACTGAGAGGAAAATAAAGTGAGTGATGGCAGGAGCTTGCGCCATCCCGTCTCACGCGCCAGTCGAGAAAGGCCGAAGACCGCAAGCCCGAGAAATACTACGCTCAGTACAACCTGCTCCCAACGCGCGATCGCCAGTGGAATTCCAAGAGAGACGAACAGAGGATCCGATGAAGGGCCACTGTGAAAACCAAGAAACAGAATTAGATACGACGCCACGAATGCGCCGTAGAGCGCCCTTCGCAGAGCCTTGTCGGGATTCGCTCCCGCGCGGCGGGCAAACATCATGAACAGGCCGTAGTTCTGGCCGCTGTAGTGCCAGGGACTCCACGTCAGGTAAATGGTGAAGATCCAAGGCAGAAGGCGCAGCCAGAAGTGCGACAGAAGCAGAGTCAGGACAATCAGCGCTGTGGTATGCACAGTAAAAATGCGATATTTCTGAAAATCTTCGGCGCGATGATAAGCGCGGTAAATCGTGGCCATGTAGTGCGGATAGTTAAAAAAGAGCGCCAACACGTAAAAAACGACTGACCAGGTACGCGCGCTCGTCGCAATTGAAAAATAGGAAACAAGCAAGAGCGGAGCCGACCACGCTCCGCAACCTACGATGAGATCGAGCGTTGGACCATAGATCCATGGCGGCGCAGCCGTGGCCTGCCGCTGTAGATTTGTGGTCAACTTTGCCATAACAATTCCCGCCGCAAATTTTCCTAATCGTTGCCACGAGAAGCCTGTGACGCTTCCTGATCGTTGGATTTGCGTGGCTTGACCGGATTATAGGTGTCGAAAGATTAGTACCATGTAGCCAGAAGTATGCCCCGCGGGTAACGAAGGTAACGCCCCGTGGAATCCGTTTGTGCTCCCCGATCCAGGGACGTGCTCCGAATTGCGCGTGAAGCACACCCGCGACCTTGACTCTTTTACAATGCGGAGGTGAAGAGTTGGGACGTGATCGTTGTCGGAGGCGGAATTATCGGCCTTTCCCTCGCGATAGAACTGCAGAAGCGAGGCGCGAAAGTCCTGGTGGTCGAGCGGGGAGAACCGGGCCGCGAGGCTTCTTCCGCAGCAGGCGGGATGCTTGTCGACTGCCCGCTGGAAACAAACCCTGCTCTGCAAACGCTGGCAACGGCAAGTGCAAAAATATATCCAGAGTTCGTCTACGAACTTGAAGCAGAGTCCGGCATAAAAGTTGATCTACGGGATTACGGCACGATCGTTTTTTCACCAAAAGGGGTACCGTCCGAGCGGCGCGAATGCGCTGGCGAGAATCTCTCCGCCTCTCGTCTCTCCGAACTTGAGCCGGCACTCGCTCCGTCTAACGATGCGGCGTTCTACCTCAAGGAGCGCAGCGTAGACCCGAAGAGACTAACGGCCGCGGCTATCAAAGCAGCAAAGAAACGTGGCATCGACTTCTCCTCAGGGGATCTGGTTACAGCAGTGAACGTGTCAGATGGGCGAGCCACCGGCGTCAGCACGACCAAGACGGCGTTCCTGGCGCCTAAGGTGGTTAACTGCGCGGGCGCGTGGTCGGGCCACATTGGACCGCATCCTTTTCTAACTCGGCCGGTTAAGGGCGAGATGCTCTGCCTGGCGATGCAGCCGCGCAATCTGCTGAAGCATGTCGTGCGATCGGCGCAAGCTTATCTCATCCCCCGCAGTGACGGGCGCTTGCTCGTGGGTGCAACGGTGGAAGAGGCGGGATTCGACAAGCGCATCGACGTTGCCTCCATTCAGCGTCTGCACCGGGCCGCCGTCGCCCTCGTGCCCGAACTCCGCAATGCGAAGATGCTCGAGGATTGGGCGGGACTGCGCCCTGGAACGCCCGATGCGCTGCCTATTCTTGGCGCAACCGCCACTCCCGGCTACTACGTCGCCACTGGTCATTTTCGGGATGGCATTCTCCTCGCTCCGATTACTGCGAGGGTAATGGCGGGTGTGATCGGTAGTGACGAACCCGAATACGATCTAAATCTGTTTTCACCAGCGCGCTTCAGATAAGGATGGGTTGATCGGCACCGCAGCTCTTCCCGATTCCTGGCGGTATACTATTGCGTCTCCACATTATGAATTTCTAGTTTTAGAGAGTTTTCCCGGGAAAGGATGTACGCATGGCTTCCTCCTCTATTGAGTTTGCCCGCAATAACCAGCAGCGATTTCTTAGTGAGATGAAGGATCTTCTCCGCATTCCCAGTGTCAGCACTCTGGACGAACATAAATCCGACGTACGGAAAGCCGCCGACTTCGTCGCCAACGAACTGCGGCGCATCGGCATGGAAAATGTCGAGATCATCCCTACCAAGGGGCACCCGCTCATCTATGCCGACTGGTTGCATGCGGCCGGCAAGCCCACGGCCCTGTGCTATGCGCACTACGACGTGCAACCCGCTGAGCCGCTCGACGAGTGGATTTCTCCTCCCTTTGAGCCAACCGAGCGCAAGAACAACCTGTACGCCCGCGGTGCCGTCGACGACAAAGGCCAGCTGTGGATGGAAGTTAAGGCCCTCGAAGCCCTCCTGCAGTCGAGTGGTGGCAAGCTGCCGATTAACGTGAAGATAATCTTTGAGGGAGAGGAAGAAGTTGGAGGCGAATCGATCGCTGCATATATTCGCAAAGAGAAAGCCAAGCTGAAGGCAGACTTCGCACTTGTCTGCGACACCGAACTTTTCGCGCCCAATCTTCCTACCCTTTGTGTCGGCCTGCGTGGCCTGGTATATACCGAGATTACGGCGGTCGGAGCCAAGACCGATTTGCACTCCGGCATGTATGGCGGCGCAGCGCCGAATCCACTCTTCGCCCTCGTTGAAATTATCAGCAAGCTGAAGGACGCGAAGGGCAAAGTGCTGATCCCCGGGTTTTACAAAAGCGTGAAGGCGCCAAGTAAAGATGAACTCCAGGCCTGGAGGCGCCTACCCTTCAACGAAGAGCACTACCGCAAGACGGAAATTGGATCCAAGGTTCTAACCGGAGAGCCCGGTTATTCCGTGCTCTACCGCACCTGGGCGCGTCCGACACTCGAAGTGCATGGCATGCCCGGAGGTTTTACGGCTCCGGGAGCAAAGACCGTAATTCCGGCCAAGGCAACCGCAAAAGTGTCAATGCGACTGGTGCCCAACCAGCGCGCAGACGATATCTACAAGCGATACAGCGCCTTCGTGAAGAAGCTGACGCCTAAGGGAATCGACACCAGCATCAAGGTTCACAGCAAAGGCGCAGCCTGCGTCGTCGGCACCGACAATCCCTACATCAAGGCCGCCACCGAGGCGCTGCGCGACACGTTCAAGAAAGAAACAGTTTTTATTCGCAGCGGCGGATCAATTCCCATCGTGACCGACTTCCAGGACGTGCTGAAGATTCCCAGCGTGATGATGGGCTTCGGACTGCCCGACGATAACCTGCACGCCCCCAACGAAAAGTTCCACATCCCAAACTTCTATCGCGGGATCGAAACCATCTGCCGGTTCTTTGAGAAACTAGGACAGTAATCGGCGAAATATGCCGGTGTGGCGCGGCGCTCCTGGCAGCGTTCTTGGGACCGTGACTGGAACACGAAGTTTCCGAGAAGGTGTTCTTGTCGAGCACCGCTACTAGTTGGAAGCAGCCTCACTCTGAATACCATTGAAATCGTTCCTGGCGTAAATTCCTGTTCTTTCCGCTCTAAGTTGCGATAGCATCATTCTGCTCTCGCGATTCTCCTCACCTCGTCCTTTCCTTCACCCGTAAACCAGGCATGTGCTGCAATGTGTGTGCAACCTGACGCGCTTCGGTGCAAGGCCATACAATATATAGTGTTATATTACTTGACTCCGGACCGATTTCGCCATTACAGTAGCTTAAATTTGTGCCCGCCCTATCCAGCCTGGGACGGCATTGGTCTGAGCAAACGTCAGTTTCGGGGGCGGAGGAATCTGCCTGGTAAATACTGGTACCGATGCCTGCGAGAGCAGGCCGCCAGCGCGATTGTGCCGCCGAACTCGCCGAACTCAGCGTGCGCAGCAGCAGTGGAGATGCCAAGGAGTCAAAGTTGCTCAAACTGAAGAAGCTCCAAATTCTCGGATTCAAGTCATTCTGTGATCGCACCGAGCTCAAGTTTAACGGGGACGGTGTGGCCGCCATCATCGGCCCCAACGGTTGCGGCAAATCGAATATCGCCGACGCTATCTCATGGGTACTGGGCGAGCAATCAGCCAAGACTCTCCGCGGCTCTCGCATGGAAGACGTAATTTTTGCCGGTACCCGGGACCGCAAGCCCACAGGCATGGCCGAAGTGTCGCTGACGCTGATCGATCCCGAGGAATACCCAGGCGCTGACGTTAGCGCACCAACGGAAATCGAAATCCAGGAAGACATGCCGTCAGCCTCCGAACGCAATATCGCTGACGATTGGGACGAAGCGTCAATTCGCGCCCGTGCCGCTGGCGAAACCGAGCGCGCCGTGGAAGACGCTCAGCCGGGAAGGACCGAGGAAGTCGAAGTTCCGCGAGCCAAAGTAGACACCTTGGCCGTCGCTTTTCCTGACGACGAACCGGTCTTCGCTTTGCCGGTTCATTCCGTCATCGCTCCAGCTTCAGCCACTTCCGCGGGAACTACCGGCACGCACGTTGTACTTAAGATCCGCCGCCGCAAGTTTAACCAGCAGCAGTTCCGCTCGGGCGAAATCGTCGTCACACGCCGGTTGTTCCGTTCCGGGGACAGCGAATATCTGTTAAATGGCAAGCTCTGCCGCTTGCGCGACATCCAGGAACTCTTCATGGGCACCGGGCTGGGCCCGGAGTCTTATGCGCTCATCGAGCAGGGCCGTATTGGCCAGATCCTCAGCAGCCGGCCCACCGACCGTCGCGCGATTCTCGAGGAGGCCGCCGGAATTACAAAGTTTAAAACCAAGAAGCGGCTGGCCGAGGCACGCCTGCAAGACGCCAAATTGAATCTGGCTCGGGTCAACGACATTTTCGACGAAGTCACCCGTCAGATGAATTCCTTGAAGCGCCAGGCGTCGAAGGCGGAGCGTTATGCCCGCCTCCGCGATGAGATGCGCGCCAAGCTGCGCGTGGTTCTGGCCAGCAGGTTTGCCGCACTCGAACACGAAAGCGCCGAACTCGACACGCTACTCAGCGCACTTGCCGAGGAAATGAAGCACCGCGCGGAGTCTGTGAAGCAGTTCGAGGCAGAGCAAAGTGAGCGGACGCAGCGTGGCTATACCCTAGAAACTGAGCAGCGGGAGAATCGCGAGCGCATCACCCAGATTACTTTGGAAATCGATCGTGCACATGCGCGGCGCCAGCACAACGAAGAGCGATGCGCCGAACTGATGGTGCGCTCGGCTTCATCCGAGGCGGAGCTGGCACAGGCGCGTCACCGTCTAACAGCCCTCGAAGGGGAACGTGATTCCAACCGGCATGTGCTCGAATCTGCAGCCGCTGATCTGGCTGCCGCCCAGAACAACCTGACTCTCTCCCAGCAGGAAGCTACCGCTGCCGCCGAAGGTTTGGCGGAACTCGAACGCCAGCAGGAAGAGTCCCGAGTCGTCATTTTCGACATCGTATCGTCGGCTTCGCGCCTTCGCAATCAACTGGCTCAGGCCGAGGAGCGGCTGGCAGGGTCGGACCGCGAGTCTCGCCGCCTGGAATTGGAAATCACCAATGCCGCCAAGCAGGTTGAGACCTTCGGCGGTCAACGGGGACAGCTTGCCCTCGAATTCGAAACGGTCAGCCAGCGCGTTAGCGGGATTACCGAAGAAATCAGCCAGCTTCGTCGTCTGATTGATACGAAACGGCTGGAAGAAACCAAGGCAAAGACTCACCTCGACCTGCTTCGCGCCGAGTATGCCACTGCGCTAGGCAAGAAAGGATCGCTTGAAGCCGTTATTGCCGAGCACGGATACTCGACTGAGTCAGTCCGCCGGCTGTTTCAGTCGGGCGTGATGCAAAGCGGCCTGGCTCCAGTCGGTGTGTTGGCTGACTTCCTTGAGGTTGAGCCGCGCTTCGAGCGAGTAGTGGAAGACTTCCTGCGTGATGAGCTGAACTACATCGTCGTCAAGTCTTGGGATGCCGCCGACGAGGGACTCCGTCTTTTGCGTACAGATGTGGATGGCCGCGCGACTTTCCTTGTCCATCCCGAAGACTCGCAAGCAAAGTTCTCTTTCGTGCTGGACGAAGCTGCCCATTGCGCGCCGCCCACCGCGTCGATCGTCCCGCTGAAAAACACGATCCGAGTGCTCAACGGCTTCGGCAAATCGTTGGAAGTCATCTTGCCAAAGCTTCGGGACGGCTACATCGTTCCGGGGTCGGATGTGGCGCGCGGCCTGGCACTGGAAAACCCTGACGCCTTCTTCCTCTCGCAATCTGGAGAGTGCTTTCACAACGTGACCGTCACCGGCGGCAAGCAACGCGCAGAAGGCCCACTCTCCATGAAGCGCGAACTACGTGAGGTCTTGCGGCAAGCGGAAGACTTGGAACGCGCTCTTCGTCAGGAAGAGATGCGCGTCCTGACGCTCGGCCGCGAGATTAAGGACCTTACTTCCCTGCTTGAACGGCTCGACGGCGAAAAACGCGAGGCCGAGCATCAGGCAATGACTTCCGGTCATATGCTGCAGCAGCTCGATTCGGAAATGGTAAGAGTAAGTGAACGTCTGAACATTTCGCAATGCGAGCTGCGCCGCCTGTACGCGGAACGGGCGGAACAGGAGAGCATCATCGGAGCGCGACAATCCGAGATCGCCGCGCTCGAAGAAAAGCGAGTCGCGCTGGAACAACAGATCGCTGCTGCGCAAGCGTCTCTGGCCACTCTACGGCAGAGGCGGGAAGCAGCGGCGCAGAGGACATCGGAGCATACAGCGCGTGTGGCCACGCTCGAAGAACGTCATCGCTCCGCCGCCGCTGTGTTGCAACGGATTGAATCGTTGTTCTCCGATATGGGCGAGCGCATTCACGCCCTAGCTTCGCAAATTGAGGCCGCTGCTGCTGAGAAGTTGCAACGCGAGGCCGAAAACGAACAACTGACGCTGCAAGCCGCGGACCTTGAAGCAGAGCGCAATGCCGGGCAAGCCCGTGAAGGCCTGCTTCAATTCGAAACTGAACAAATTCGGGCGCGGCTGGCCGAGATTGAGGAACTCCTGCGCAACAGTCGGCAGCTTCTTGACCAGGCTCGCGACCGTCGCGGCGACTTATCGGCCGCGGCTGCCAAACTGCAATCCGACGGCCAGCATATGGCAGAGACTTGCCTGAACGAGCTTGGATTGGAACGCACGGCCTTGATGGCCGATACTACGCTGGCAATTGTTACCGGCGAGGAGTTCGCAGCGGAAGATCAGCTCTATCGAGAGATGCGCGGGAAACTCGAGGCCATGGGGCCGGTCAATATGATGGCGCTCGAAGAATACAAAGAAACCGCAGAACGGCATACTTTCCTCGAAACCCAGCGCAAGGACTTGATTTCATCGATTGATAATACGATCGCCACCATCCGTGAAATCGACGAATTCTCCCGCCAAAAATTCGAGGAAGCCTTCACCAAAATCAACGAAAACTTTCAGGCTACCTTCAAGAAGCTGTTCGGCGGCGGCCACGCCTTCATGAAGCTGACCGACGAAGAGAACAGCGCCGAGAGCGGCATCGACGTCGTGGCCTCGCCTCCGGGAAAGCGACTGCAGAACGTACTTTTGCTTTCGGGTGGGGAGAAGGCACTCACCGCGCTCTCGCTGCTGGTAGGTATATTCCAATACGCGCCGAGCCCCTTCTGCATCTTGGACGAAGTGGACGCACCACTCGATGAAGCCAACATCGGCCGGTTCACCGAACTGGTAAAAGAGATGAGCGTGCAGACTCAGTTCGTGCTTATCACGCACAGCAAGAAGACGATGAGCATTGCCCCGGTACTCTATGGCGTCACGATGCAGGAGCCCGGCGTCTCGAAACTTGTCTCGGTGCGATTTGGATCTGCCTAGTTAAGGGATAGGAGCCGATGCAAGGAGCCGCAAGTTTCGATCCCGTTTCACCAGACGGTCGCGCCGAATTGTTTCGTGCCACGCCAAACTGAGTGAGGGCGAGCCCTGGAGAACGCGCGCGACCGCTCTACCACAAGTTCGCTAGTTCGGACTTCTCCTCAGTTTTTCCACAGAGCGACTCTCGAAAACCTTCGACAGATGCCCGTTTCCGCCGATCGCACTCCCTGTCAACTTTTTTCGCTCCAGGGAACACAACATTTTTTCTCTAATGTAATCAGGGCCGTTGACAATTTTTTCTGACCAGCTAGAATACGCCTCGCCTCTTGCCTGTAAAATTTAGATTATGAGCCCAAATCTTCTCGATTCCGTTCTCCTGCAAACTGACTTCGCCGATCTTCAACTCCACGCCAGCGGAAAAGTTAGGGACGTATACCGCCTGGGTGACGACCAGCTGCTTTTCATCGCTACTGACCGCATTTCAGCTTTCGACTACGTCCTCGGGACCGGCATTCCGCACAAGGGACGAGTGCTCAGCCAGATTTCCCTCTTCTGGTTCAATTTTCTCTCCGACATTGTGCCGAACCACCTGATCACGGCTGAGGTGGATCAGTATCCGCAAGCCGTGCGCAAGTATGCCGACCAATTGCGTGGACGCTCCATGCTGGTACAGCGCGCAGAAATGTTTCCCGTGGAGTGCGTCGTCCGCGGATACATTTCAGGCTCGGCGTGGAAAGAGTATGAGGCAACCGGCAAAGTATGTGGCATCGAACTGCCCCGCGGGTTGCGGGAGTCGGATGCATTCGCCGAGCCTATCTTCACTCCTGCTACAAAAGCGGTCACTGGTCACGATGAAAATATCTCCTTCGAACAGATGTCGAGTATCGTTGGTTCCGAAGACGCCACCAAGCTCCGCGACATCACGATCAATATCTACAAAAAGGCGGCTGCCTACGCCCGTCAACGCGGCATCATCATTGCCGACACTAAGTTTGAGTTCGGGCGCACGGCAAAAGGCATTACCTTGGCGGACGAAGTACTGACGCCGGATTCTTCCCGCTTTTGGCCTGCCGATAAATATGTACCGGGGCGGTCCCAGGAATCGTATGACAAACAGTTTGTTCGAAATTATCTGGAGGAAATTCGTTGGAACAAGCTGCCGCCGGCCCCAAGCCTTCCTCAGGAGGTCGCGCTGCAGACGAGCGAGAAGTATGTTGAGGCGTACTCGCAGCTCACGGGGCGCAAGCTGGATGTCTAATCCTGAGGTAGCAGACACCGGGAGAAGTGCATGAGCCCGGCGGACTGGATCATTCTTGCTGTGGTTGTGCTTAACGTTGTTTCAGCGGCCATGCAGGGTTTTTTTGCCGAAGCCTTAAGCATGGCGGGGCTGATCGTCGGAT
>JRHI01002059.1_pt1 | contig 14875 bp, 17 predicted proteins | sample 215371 | NCBI WGS metagenome assembly JRHI01 (sample SAMN02929681, study PRJNA255918) | sediment metagenome | biome: cave system; feature: Ice Cave; material: Sediment; isolation source: sediment from deep within a dark volcanic ice cave with no known source of... ...
TTGAAAGTTGACTCACGCACATCACCTTGGGACCCTCAAGCTTGACTAGGGAGTGCGCCCGACACGTAGATATTCTCGAATACGCGCTGCGACGAGTGCGAGCGGTTCAGCATGTAGAAATGGATTCCCGGCGCGCCCTCGGTGAGTAGCCTCCAGCACTGGTCCGAGGCCCACTCGACGCCGAGGGCCACGACCGCTGCCTCGTCGTCCCTGACCCGATAGAGCTGCTCGCGCAGCGACGCGGGCATACTCGCGGCGTACATCGAAGTGAAGCGGTGGATCTGGGCAACGTTCGTGATCGGCATGGCCAGTGGCCCGAGTGCGAGGTCGTGCTTGATGCGGGTCACGCGGTCGACCGTCAGGTGTCGGGTGCTCCCGCCGGCGCCGTAGGTGACGCTCACGAACGCGGGTCGCGGCGCTTTGAGCTCCTGCGCCGTGGCGTAGAGGCGCTCGACCGTCCGGCGTCCTCGCCGGGAAGAACTCGAAGGAGAAGACCGGGCCCGGCTGGGCGAAGCGGTCGACGATCCGCATCCGGGAAAGTATGGCGGCAACGAAGGTCGCCCATGGGCTGAATGGTGCGCTCTCGCCATCAGACCAGGACGACTGCCTCCGTCCGGTGGCTTTCTCGAGCCGCTTCGGGCAGCATCGCCAGGCGTAGACTCTCGCCCAGATTCGAGCGATTCGCTGAAGACCCGCGAGGTCGTGGCCGCTGTCGCTCGCGCCCTCGATGATCGCGACACCAACGACCTGGTCCGAGCGCGCGCCGTCATGGCGAACATTGCCCAGCATGAGGTCGTCGCGCGATCAGTCCTTCGTTATGTGAAGGCCGCCCTCGTCAGGACTCGGATCCCTCGCCGGAACCCATTTCCACGACTAGTTCCGATGGTCGCAGCAGCCTTCTCGACGCGCCATCCGACTGGCCCAGTCTCCGGCCGTCTGTCATAGTCGTCCCGGTGGGCAAGGGGAGTCAGCCAGCAGACATTGTGGTCGTCGGCGGGGCGGGGCACGTCGGCGCGCCGCTGGCAATGGTCTTCGCGTCGAGGGGTCACCGCACGGTCATCTATGACGTGGACCGCATGGCGCTTGACCGATTGGCACACGGCGAAATGCCGTTCTACGAAGAGGGCGGCCCGGAACTCCTGGCCAGCACACTCGCCGGGGACAACCTCGGCTTCACATCCGACCCGGCGATCGTTCACGGCGTGCCGATCATCGTCATCACGATCGGGACGCCGATCGACGAGTTCCATAATCCCAAGGTGGACGTCGTGGCGCGATGCCTCGATCAGCTGCTACCGCATCTCGTGGACGATCAGACGATCATCCTCCGTTCCACGGTCTCACCCGGCGTGACCGAGTATGTCGACCGGTACCTCGCGAAGCACGGCAAGAAGATCGACATTGCCTTCTGTCCCGAGCGGGTCGTGCAGGGCTATGCGGTACGCGAGGTCCAATCCTTGGCCCAGATCGTGAGCGGCACGTCGCCTCGTGCGGAAGAGACCGCAGCGCGCCTCTTCGCCTCCATCGCCCCAAAGATCGTCCGGATGAGGCCGAGGGAAGCCGAGTTCGCGAAACTTATCAGCAACGCCTACCGGTACATCCAGTTCGCGGCCGCCAACCAGTTCTACATGATGGTCGAGGAAGCGGGCCTCGACTATGCGCGCGTGCTGAGGGGTCTGAAGGACGACTATCCGAGGATGCGCGACTTCCCCGGGCCGGGGTTTGCCGCTGGTCCCTGCCTAATGAAGGATACGATGCAGCTCGCGGCGTTCGACACCAACCGTTTCGTACTCGGCGACATAGCGATGCGCTTGAACGAGGGACTGCCGAGCTTCCTCGTCGACCAGGTTGGCCGACGGCACGATCTCACGAGCACGAAGGTCGGGATCCTCGGCATGGCATTCAAGGCCGATATCGACGACACGCGCGAGTCGCTGTCGTACAAGCTCGGCAAGATTCTTCGGTTCAGGGGTGCGCATGTGTACTACTCCGACGAGCACGCGAAGGATCCAACCTTCATCTCGAAGGAGGATCTTGTCGCCCGCAGCCACGTAGTGATCGTCGGCGTGCCGCACTCCGCGTACCGACTCTTGGACGTTCCCAAGAGCGTCGACCTTGTCGATCTTTGGGGCGTCGTCCCGCGGTCTGCAGAAGTTTGACATGCGGCCAATCATTTCCGCTTCGATCCGGTTGCGTCATCCCGAGACATTCGTGGTTGGCGATGACTCCATCATCGATGACTACTGCTACTTCTCAACGAAGGTCCGGATCGGCCGCTGTTCGCACATCGCGTCAAGCTGCACTGTCGCCGGCGGTGCGGATCGGCAGTTCGTGCTTGGCGACTTCAGCAGCCTTTCGGCCGGCGTGCGGATCTGGTGCGCTAGCGACGACTTCGTCCGGGATCTTGTGACGATCATCCCCACTGGCATCGAGAGTCCTAAGGGACACGTCATTTCAGGAGACGTCATCTTTGGTGACTACACGGCGGCGGGCGCGAACGCTGTTGTGATGCCCGCCAACGAAGTGCCTGAGGGGACCGTAATCGGTGCGCTCAGCTTCGTTCCCGCTCGTTCACGGCTCGAGCCTTGGTCCGTCTACGCCGGTACTCCGATCCGGCTCGTCGGTCGGAGGGACCGCGACGGTGTGCTGGGTCAGGCCCACCACCTGCGAGCAGCGCTCGATGGGGCCCGCGCGCAATGAGCCGACGGATCCCGTGGTGGGAGCCACAGGTCGGACCCGAGGAGTACTCCGCGCTGAAGTCCGTGCTCGACAGCAACTACCTGAACGACGGCGACGTGACCGAGCGGTTCGAGCAGCTTCTCGCTGCGCGGACTGGTGTTCGCTTCGCGGTCGCCGTGACGAGCGGTACGACAGCGATCCACCTGGCGCTCGTCGCGGCGGGCGTGGGCCCTGGCGACGAGGTCATCGTGCCCGACCTCACGTTCATCGCGACGGCGAACGCCGTGACTCTCGCCGGAGCGTCCGTTGTGCTCGCCGACATCGACGAGTCGCTCACATTGGCACCGGCGGCGTTCGAGAAGGTGATCACCCCTCGGACGAAGGCGGTCGTTCCGGTGCACGTGAGTGGCCGCGGCGCGGCGGTGGAATCCATCAGCCAGATCGCGGCGCGCCATGGGATCGCCGTGATCGAAGACGCGGCCGAGGCATTCGTTTCTTGCCGTGGCGGCAAGGCTCTTGGGACGTTCGGCCTGGCGGGCTGTTTCTCATTCTCGCCGAACAAGAGCATCACCACGGGCCAGGGCGGAGCGATCCTCACAGGTGACGAACGGATGCACACCCGGCTCCGCGAGCTGAAGGATCAAGGGCGACCGGTCCGCGGCACCGGCGGCGACGACCTCCACCTGTCAGTGGGCTTCAACGCGAAACTCACCAATCTCCAGGCGGCCATCGGGATCGCGCAGATGGCGCGCCTGGATGCGCGTCTCGGTCGGCAGCGAAGCATCTATCGCAGATACGAGGAGGGCCTGCGCGACGTGCCGCAGATCCGCCTCCTTGGATTCGACCTGGACCACGGCGAGTGCCCTCTCTGGACGGATGCGCTCGCGGAGCGGCGGGACGACCTCGACCGCCACCTGGCAGATCGAGGGATGGGATGCCGGCGGTTCTGGCATCCCATCCACACGCAGCCGCCATACCGCGGGTCGGATGATGCCTTCCCACAGGCAAGTAGGTTGGCTCCGCGAGCCATTTGGCTGCCGTCCGCGTTCACGCTGACCGACGACGACATCAGATCGGTCTGCGCCGAGATCCGCGCCTTCTACCGGACATGACAGACGTCATGCTGTCCGTCCTCCTACCCGTCAGGAACGAGGGCATCAATCTACGGCTGATGCTGAAGATGCTTCACGGGATGGTCGAGGTCCCCAACGAGGTGCTCGTCATATGTGACGACCCCGCCGACGACTCGCTCCCGTGGTCGATCGAATCGCGCGCGAGTATCCGAATATTCACGGCGTTCTGAATACCGTCGGCCCTGGCGTGGCCAACGCCATTCGCGCGGGCGTGGCACGCGCGAACGGCAAGTACATACTCATCTTTGCAGCCGATGAGGTCGGACCCGTTCTCGCGATTGACGACATGCTCGAACTGATGGAACAGGGCTGCGACCTGGTGTCTTGCACTCGGTACGCATATGGCGGTCGCCGACTGGGCGGGTCGATCTTCGGCGGCTTCCTATCTCGGCTCGCGAACCGCCTCTTCAGTCAGCTGGCAGGATCGGCACTGACTGACGCGACGACCGGGATCAAGATGTTCCGTCGCGACGCCTTCGCAAGACTGGATCTCACGAGCCGCCCCGTCGGATGGGCGGTCGCGTTCGAGATCTCGATCAAGGCACAGCTCCAGGGATTTCGTCTCGGCGAAGTGCCGATCATCTCGATCGATCGCCTCTATGGCGGTACTTCGACCTTCAAGCTGGGTTCATGGACGGTGGAGTATCTCCGTTGGTTCGTGTGGGGAACGCGGGCGCTGCGCCGCGCACCACGGAGCGAGAAGCCCCTCGTCTTGAGACGCATGGCATTGCGCGAAGACCCCTCCTAGGATGAGCTCGTGCCGGATTCGGGGATGACCGTCACATATAGAGGGGAAGCGGATCTGAGTCACATCTGTGATCGGCGATCCGATCCGGCAGATATGAAGCCGCTATCTGGAGAGGATCCTCTTGATCTCGCGGATCTGCCGTTCGACCACGATGCGCTCGTCGTGCTCGAGGACGGCGATCGTGCGCGCTTGAGTTGCCATGGCCGCGCGGCGGCCAGGGTCGGCGGCGAGAGCCGTGATCGTCGCAGCGAGGCGCGGAGCGTCGGCCACCGGGACGAGCAATCCTGTCTCCCCTTCGCGCACCAGCTCGCGGCAGGCGGCAATGTCGGTGGCGATGACCGGGAGTCCCGAAGCCATCGCTTCGATAATCGAGCGGGGCAGCCCTTCGCGATGGCTCGGCAGGACGAAGATGTCCGCCGCTCTGAGGATCTCGTCGACATCCGTTCGGTGCCCGAGTCGCCGCCAGCGTGGCCCAAGGGCGCTCGCGACCGGATGTGCGTCGAGCTCGGCAGCGACGCCGGTCCGATCGCTCGGGAGGGCGTCCCCGACGACGACGTAGTGAAGGTTCGCGTCGCGGGCGGCGAGCGCGGCGTCGGCGAGGTCCAGCAGGCCCTTCTCGCGCACGATCCGGGCAACGACCAGCACCATGACCGCGGGACCATGCAGACCGAGTTCTTGCCGGACCCGGGCACGCGCCGCGGCATCCGGAGCGAAGCGTCTGATGTCGACACCGTTGCCGATTACGAGCAGATCCTTGGCTCGGGCGATGCCCAACGCGACCGCGCGCGGCCCGTCGTCGCGCGCTTGGCTGAAGAAGTACGTGGTCCGTCGCGCGAGGATGCGCTCGGTCACGAGGAACGCGCGCTCGGTCGGGCTTAGGCTGCCGCCGCGGAACGGAAGGCCGTGGAACGTGTGGACCACCGGACCGCGCCACGCCAGGGCCGCCGCGCGACCGACGAAGCCCCCGACCGGCGTGTGGGTGTGAACGAGCTCGACCGGGTCCGCGCGGAGGCTCCTCGCGAGGTGGGTGACCGCCACGAGCTGGCGGTACGGAGCGACCGATCGGGTGATCGGCACGGCGTGGTGGCGAAAGCCCTCTACCCTGAGCCGCGCAGCCCACGGCCCGTCGGCGCAGGCGAACTCTGCGTCGAAACCGTCCTCGCGGAGCCCGACTAGAAGCGGGCGAAGAAGATGGAAGGCCGTGAAGTCGACCGCGCACACCTGGAGGATTCGCACGCGTCCATTGTCTGTGAGCCGGCTCTAGGACGCCGGGCTTCTACCATCGCCGCTCAGTGACGGTCACACGGCCCGCGGCTCACGCAATCTTCGGTGCCCTCGCCGCGCTCGTCCTCTGGCGCGCGCTCTCCCAGGGCTGGACCGACGCGAACCTGCCGCCCGAGGCCGTCCCGACCATCCGTGTCGGCATCCCGGTCCTTTCGGCGTACGCGAGCCTCCTGGCGAGTGCGACGCGCCGTTACCGCGACGACGCGCTCTCGGTCGCCGGGCTGGTACTCCTGCTCTCCGCGTTCGCCGCGGGCCCGCTGTCGCGCGACGCGGCCGGGTTGTTCTTCGTCGGCGTCATCGCGCTGCGGTTCGGACCGCCGATCCTTGCCCTGGTGCGGACCGAGCGCCCGTTCTGGCTCGTGTTCGCGACCGCGTTCGGCGTGTATGCCGCCCTCGCTGCCTGGGCAGCCATCGCCACCGCGGCGTATGGCGACCAGGTGCACTACCTCATGGCGGCGGACCGCATCGTCAAAGGCAGCGTCGACGTGACCCTCGACAGCACCATCTTCTTCCCGCTCGTGGGCGCGCTCCCGAATGCGGCCGACCGGGCCACGCACATCGTCGAGACCGCCTTCGGACCGCGCGCCGTGCAGGGCTACGCGCTCCCGCTCCTGCTCGCGCCGGGCTGGGCCCTGCTGGGCCGCCTCGGCGCCGGGCTCACCGGCGCGCTCTTCGCCGCCTGGGCCTCGGCGCAGACGGCGCTGCTCCTGCGCGAGACCCTGCCGTTCGCGCGCTGGCGCGGCGTCGTGTGGGCCCTCACCACATTCCTCCCGCCGCTCGTCACGCTCGCCGCGTTCGTGTACCCGAACACGATCGCCGCGGCGATCATCGTGACCGCGTACCGGCTGCTCTTCACCCGGACGGGCCGGCATATCGCGCTGGGCGGCGCGCTCCTCGCGACCACGCTCTTCCTCACGCCGCGCGATGGCATCGCGCTCCTCGCGCTTGCCCCGTTCGTCCGCGATCGCCGGTTCTTCATCGCCGCCGGCGCCGTGGCGCTCGTCGCGATCGGATCGAACGCGGTCCTCTATGGCCTGCCGGTCCCGTACGCCGGCTACATCTTCGGCACCGCCGCGGCGCAGGCGCTCACCAGCGAGCCGTCGCTCACGTTCCAGTTCTGGGTCGGGCTGCCGGCGATCCTCTTCGACCGTACCTTCGGCGTCGCCGGGAGCGCCCCGTGGCTGTTCCTCGCGCTCCTCGGCGTCGTGCCCGCCTGGCGCGCGGCTCCGGCGCTGCGGCCGGCGCTGGTGACCGTGGGTGTCAGCCTCGCGGCGCTCTCGATCTACCGCTACTGGGAGGGGGGCTACGCGCCGCCGAACCGCTATCTCATCGACGTCCTGCCGCTCCTCGCGCCGGCCGTCGGCTTTGGCCTTGCGACGCTGCGCGGCCCGGTCGCGCGTGGCGTCGCGGTCGCTGCGGTGGCGCTCAGCGCGGTCGCCGCGCTCGTCTTCGCCGCGGCCCCCGACCGTTCGCTCAACGACGCGTTCCAGCAGCGGCTCCAGGACGTGTTCGACGCGATCTTTGGGATCAACCCACTCGGCTGGCTCCCGTCGTTCCAGCCGGTGACGCCGGACTGGTGGATCGCCGCGTATCTGCGGCTGCTCCCGGCGGTCGCGATCGCCGCGGCGCTGGTCGTCCTCGGCGCACGCCATGGCGCCGGGCGACGAGGCCTTGATCGGCGCGGTGCCGTAGCCTATGAGGACCAATGACGTCGATCCGCTGGTACCGCTACGCGTTCGCCGCGCCGTTCGCCCTGTTCTTCCTCGTCCTTTTCATTGGAGGCCTGGTGAACCGGGTGGATGCGCATGGCCGGGTCATCGACGACACCACCGGCCAGGGCGTGCCCGACGTCACCGTGACCTATGGCAGCCGCGCGGTCAGCACCGACGCCGACGGCCGCTACGTGCTGGACAACCTGCCCCGCGGCGCGAGCCTGGCCCTCCGGCACCGCTTCTACGGGCGGAACGTCGCGTCCGCCGAGACGACCGAGCTGCGGCTCACCCCGCTCACGCTCACCTTGGAGGTGAAGGACGCCGCGACSGGCAAGGGCGTCGATACCCCGGAAGCGCGGCAGCCGGCGGACACCCAGGTGGGCAAGGGCACCACCTCGGGCGAGATGGTGGTCGCGCCGTACCCCCGGCGCGACGCGCCGCTGCTCGTCTGCGCGAAGAACTACAAGCCGACCGAGGTCACGCCAAAGGGCAACCTCCAGGACGTGCTCCTGACCGCGGCCGAGGGCCAGGCCTGCCCGCCGCTCAAGTCCCCGGCGCCCACGGTCCCGCCGGCGCCGGCCGCCTCGGGCGCACCGAGCCCGGCCGGGTCCGCCGTCCCGGTCCCGGCCGGCTCGCCAACTCCCACGCCGACACCGAGCGGCAGTCCCTAGCAGGCGCGCCTCGCTATCGGGTCGCGGTCTTGCACCAGTGGCTACGACGGCGCGGYAATGGCCGCCGGGACTTCGCGTAACGCCGCCTAGACTGGCGGCGGTGATCGCCGATCTGCGGGAGCTGGTCGAGCGGCGCGAGCTCCTGGGGAACTTCGCCTGGCGCGAGCTCCGCGCCCGCTACAAGGGCTCGGCCCTTGGATTCGCCTGGAACTTCCTGAACCCGCTCCTGCAGCTCGTCGTGTTCTGGATCCTCTTTGGCGTTCTCCTCCAGAGCCGGCCGGTGACCGCGACCGGCGAGCAGACGTTCCCGATCTTCCTCTTCGTCGGGCTGCTCCCCTGGACGTTCTTCTCCAGCTCGCTCCTGGGCGGTGCCGCGGCGATCGTCGCGAACGGCGCGATCGTGAAGAAGGTCCGGCTGCCGGTCCAGCTGCTGCCCGCCGCGAGCGTCCTCTCGGCGCTCGTGAACTTCGCGCTCAGCCTCGTGATCCTGCTCGTTGTGCTCGCGCTCTTCGGGCCGCGGCATCCGGAGGGGCTGATCTACCTCCCGCTGCTCATCGCGGTCGAGCTGCTCATGGCCCTCGGCCTGGCCTACGCCCTTGCCGGGCTGAACGTGTTCTTCCGCGACGTCGAGCACATCCTCGGGATCGTGCTGCTGGCCTGGTACTTCCTCACGCCGATCCTGTTCCCGATCGCGATCCTCGCCGGCCGTCCCCGGGAGCTCCAGCTCATGTATCTGAATCCGATGACCTCGGTCATCGTCGGCTTTCAGCGCGCGCTGCTCGACGGCCTTGCGCCCGAATGGGGGCCGCTCGCCTACAGCGCGGCCTTCGCGGTCGTGATCTTCCTGCTCGGGTTTTCGTACTTCCGCCGGGTGAAGGACGACTTCGAGGCCGCGCTCTAGGTCCCATCGAGGCCTCTGGCGGCCCGCAGGAGGCCCGCTGCGGCCCCGGACGGCGCGGCGCCCGTCTGGGAAACGGTCCGGGGAGGCCGCTGGGACGGCGCATTCGACGGGCCCGGCGTTCCGCCGGCCGAGGCCTGGGCGAGTCTCGGGGTTCATGCGGTGGTGAACGCTGCTCCAGAGCGTCAGCGCGACGAACGTCACGGTCTCCTGGTACCGGTTCAGCGACGGATCGCTGGTGCGGAGCCAGACGCTCGCGATGACCCCGGGGACGGCGCAGCGGCTCGACCCGCGCGATGACCCCAGCCTCCCCGACAACACCCAGTTCTCGGTCGTCGCGACCGATGCCGGCGGGGGCAGGCTTGCCGCTATCGTCATGGAATTGAATTTCCAGGGCGGCGACGGCGCGATGATCTACGGGGGCTTCGCCCGCTAGATCCTCGGCCCCAAGCCGGCTGCCGGCCGGCAGGAGGCTTGTAGGCCCTCTGGAGGCGTCTGGGACCACGCTGAGACCGTTCCCGGGCCGGCTGAGCCGGTAGGCTTGCCGAAATGAGCGCAGCTGCCGAGCCTCTCCTTCCTGGGCGAGCGGCCGAGCGGGCCCGGACCGCCGGACAGCTGGCGGCCCTGTCGGACGAGGTCGCCGTTCGCGACGGGGCTCTGGCGACCTTGCTCTCCCGGCTCGCGGTGGCCGTCCGTGACGATGCCCGCGAGGAGGTCCAGGGGTACGCGGGCGCGGTCGATCCGCGCGCGGTCGCCGAGCTCCTCGTGCTCGACCGCTCGATGGTCTGGGGCCTGGTCGAGGTCGCTCGGAACGTGCTCGTGTTCAGCCCGATCGCGGTCACCTGGTATGGCCTCTCGACCGCGGCCGACGCGTACCAGAAGCTCATCGCGCTGCGTCCCGAGCTGATCACCAAGCCGTTCCTGCTCCTCTGGCAGGAGGGCTTTGGCGGGATCGGCGGGGTCATGCGCTTCAGCACGCTCGCAATCGTCGACGCGAGCCTCATCGGGCTGCTCATCGTGCTCAGCCTGCTCATCCATTTCCGTACCGACGTCCGCGATGTCGCGCTGCGGACGCGGGTGCTGTTGAAGGAATCGGAGCTGCGCGGGCTCATCGCGCATGCATCGAGCCTCTCCGGCGGCGACCTCGACCTGCCCACCTCGGCCGAGCTCGTCGACCAGATGGTGGCCGAGGAGCGGCGGATCTACGAGCGCGGCATGGAACGGGAGCAGCGGCTGTTCGATCTCGAGGCCGCGGTCCACGAGCTTCGCGCCGCCGCGGCCGACCTGGCCCGCGCGACCGAGCGCCTGGCCGGAGCGTCGAACCTCCGCGATCACCCTTCCGCCGAGACCGTCGGCACCGCGGGCAAGCGCTAGGTGCGCGGCTTCGGCCAAAGCACCTCGCTCGCACTGGTCGGCTGGCTCTGGGCCGACATCCTCCTTGGGCTGTTCGCGCTGTTCCTCGCGGCCAACACCTCGGCGAGCGCGGCTGCGACCCAGCTCACGCCGGGAGTCGATCCGAAGAACATCGAGCTGTCGCTCAGCGTCGACGGGGCGGTCCTGTTGCGCGGATCGGCCGAAGCGATGCTCGCGGAGCAGGGGCGGATCGCGCGGGCGGCGCAGCAGGCGCTTGACGCGCAGGCCCCGGGCCGCAGGGTCGCCATCGTCCTCGCGTACGGGATCCACGCCGATGCGSCGACCGGGGACGACCTGGCGAAGGCGGCGACCGCTGCGCTTACCGAAGGCTCCTTCGCCGGTGCGACGGTGAAGACGTACCACGAACTCGCACCGGGCGCGGCCGGGACCGCGATCTCGCTCGATGTGTATCTCTACTATCCGTGATGCCGCGATGCCGCGATGCCGCGATGCCGCGATGCCGCGATGCCGCGATGGATGAACGGCACGCGCTCCGGATCGCGGCATTCCGGCTGGCGCGCCACCGCGGCCGGCTGAGTGAGGCGGCGTGGGCGGCAGCGCGCCTCCGGCTCGACGGGGTCAGGCTGAGCCCGGCGGAGATCCGCGACGCCCGCGCCTTGCAGGTCCGCTATGGCAGGGCGCTGCGGCTGGCCCGGCTCGGGCGGGCCACGACCGGCACACCGCCGGCGACCTCCCCGGTCATCGCCCCGCCGCCGGCGCGCACGCGACATCGGGTGTTGTGCGGAGCCCTCATCGCGGCCGCGCTCTTCGTCGTGACCGTGCTGTTCCTCGACCTCCGCCCGACGCCCTTCGCCTCGCCGGAAGGCGCGGCGCCCGTTGCGGCGGCCGCCCTCACACCGCCGCCGCAGCTCCGCGGACGGTCGCAGTCCGGCCTCGCGGCGCTCGCTCCGGCTCCGGTGCCGGCGCCCCCTACGGCCACGGAGGCGCCGGCGACACTTCCCCCCGCCCCGGAGCCAGCCCGGGAGCCGGCCCCGAGTGGCGGTGCCGGCCCGATCGCGGTCGGCACCGACACCGGAGCCGGGGGAGCCGGGAGCGGCAGCGCGGGCAGCGGCACCGGCGCGGACCCGGCGGGGCGCACGGTCCCGCCGACCCGCTTCCCCGTCCCTGCCMCCCCCGCCCCGCCGGTGACTCCTGGGCCGTTGGTGACTCCGCCGCCGCCTCCCCCGCTGGTCGCCCCGCCGGATGTCATGCACGTCCGCGGGCGCGTGGTGGACGCTGTGACCGGGCGGGGCATCCCGAACGCCTGCATCGCGATCGGGGTCGCGACTTGCGCCGGCGCGCCGGTCACCGACCCGGGAGGTGACTTTGCCGTCGACCTCAGCATCGGCCGCGTCCTCAATTGGCAGCTGACCTTCATCAGCGCGGGGTACCAGACCCGGTCGATCCAGCTCGCCTCTCGTGTCGGGACGGTCTATCTCGCGTCCGTGCGGCTGCGCTCCGCGCCCTAAGCCCGAATCCATCGATGAATCACTTCCGAAGAGCGCTGACGATCGATCTCGACTCGACGATCTGCCAGACCTACGGCCTGCACAAGCAGGGTGGGAGCCACTTCAGGTACACCCATGTCCGCGGGTATCACCCCCTCGTCGCCGTCGCCGCGGGGACGGGCGACGTGCTGCACGCGCGCCTCCGCGGTGGGCGGGCGAACAGCGGCCGCGGCGCGGCCGGCTTTCTCGCCGAGACCGTCGCCCGGGTTCGTGACGCTGGCGCTGCCGGCCCGCTCACCCCGCGCGCCGACTCCGGCTTTTACCTCGCAGCAGTGGTCCGGGCCTGCCGGCGGGCCGACGTGCGCTTCTCGCTCACCGTCCGCCTGCACCAGGGCCTCCACGACCGCATCGCCGCGATCCCCGAGGACGCCTGGGGGCCGATCCCGTACTGGCAGGAGGGTGGGGCGGATGTGGCCGAGATCCCGTACACGCCCTTCGCCGGAGCGCGCGATGCGCAGGCGGTCCGGCTCCTCCTCCGCCGAGTCCGGCCCACCCCCGGCAGCCAGCTCGCGCTCTTCAGCCCGTACAGCTACCACGCCGTCATCACCGACCACGGTGGTGACACCCGCACCCTCGAAGCCGACCACCGCCGCCATGCCGAGATCGAGAATGCGATCCGCGATCTGAAGTACGGCGTCGGGTTGAACCACCTGCCCTCCGGGCGCTTCGGGGCGAACGCCGCCTGGCTCGCGTTTCAGGTGATGGCCCACAACCTGGCCCGCTGGACCAGTCGCCTCGGTCTCGGCGCGGCGCTGGTGACGACGAAGACGCTCCGCCGACGCCTCTTCAACCTGCCGGGCAGACTCGCCCGCTCGGCGCGTCGCCTGCGGCTACACCTGCCACGCGCCTGGCCGTGGGCGGACCAGTTCAGCGTCGCGCTCGCGCGGCTGCGCGCGATCCCGCTGCCACTCCGCGCCTAGGCACGCGACACCGCACCGCGGTTCGGCCATCGCCGCGGATCCGCATGCCTGCGGTGATCTCCGTATCGCCCGCAATCACGCGCGCCATGCCCACGCAGACCGCGCGGGCGGTTCAGGCGCGACGCGACCGCGCATTTTCATCGCACCACGGAGTCACCCTGCAGAACACCCTGTCTCCGCGAACCTATCGCCGGGAAACGGTGGATTCGGGCTAAGGGACATTTAACAAAAACCTGACCTTCGCGTCGTTGAACCGACCGCTCGCTCGGCGAACATGGTCTGCGTGCAAAGCGCCGTCTCGCTGCTCTTGTCCGCGCTCGTCGCTGTGTCGGCCGCGGGTTCGCCGGCCATGCGGGGCGTGGCGCAGCTAAGAGACGCCTTCTTGTGGGCGCACTTCTCCAGCGATCCCATCCCTGCGGACGGCGCGGCATCCTCGACCTTGCAGGTGGGGCTTCTTCGTATCAGCGGCCCGGTGGCGAGTGACGGCGTGGTCGTGACGGTCGTCCGAGATGAAGCGAGCGCAGCGGTCTGCACGGTCGATGGCGGCTCGTTCGCGCAGCGCCCGCTGAGCGGCGGCGGTGTCGCGTTCGCGATCGGTTCGACGACCGTGCCCGGCATCTGCCACGTCACCGCGAGCGCTGACGGCACGGTGACCGCTGAAGCGCAGCTGGTGACGCGGCCGGGCGGCACACCGACGCGGCTCACCGTGAGCGGGAACAACTCTCCGAAGACCGTGGGTCTCGAGCCGATCACCATCGGCGTCGATATCGACGACGTGTTCGTCAATCTCGTCGGCGATGACGCATCACTGGTCTCCGTCTCCTTCGATGCGCCGACCTGCTCCGGCTCGCCTGCCGGCGATGTGTACGCCGAATCGGCCGCCGTCGCCGCGTCGGGCGGGCGTGCCTGGTTCTCGATCCGCTCCATGGGCTCGTATGTCGCGTGTGCGCTTACCTTCGCGGCCTTCGGCGTCCGTAGTGCCACGACCACCGTGTCGTTCGTCCACGGCGGCCCCGACCATCTTGCCTGCCGGCTCGATCCCACGGTGCTGGGGAGTGCTGGCGCGATCGCGCATCTGTCGGCCGAGCTGCGCGACACGTTCGGTAACCCGGTCGATAACGGGTCATCGAGCTACGTCGTTTCCGCCGGTCGCGTGCGTGGCACGTCGACGGAGCTGGTCGGTGGATCCCAGCAGCCGATGACCCACGGTGCCGCGTTCTTCGGTGTACGGTCCGCCGACTCCCCGGGGACGGACGAGTACGCCGTCTGGGTCGCGGCGGATTCGCCGACCGCCCTCCCCGCGCCGCTCGCGCGCTGTTCCATCGAGCTGCGCTAGCGTCCCGCGCCGGAAGTATCTTCATAACGTGGCGACTTACGCTAGGGTGCGCAGGGCGCCGCGGCAGGTGCTCCCGCTGTGCCGCTGCGTGCGGGCCAGGTCGAGCGCCACACCCACGACTACCGGCGCAACGGCAGCACCGACCGGTACGCGGCACCTGAGCTTGCCAGCGGCAACGTCGTCGCCAAGACGACGATCTCGACGGTGGTGGCGCTGAGGCGCAGCTCGACCACCTCGCGCGAGCTGGTCCGGGACCGAGGAGAAGTGGCGGTCGACCTCGACGTGGTAATCGATGTTTTAGCCATATCCGTGAAAGTATGGCGGCAATGAGGGCCGCCCACGCGCTCTTCGGCGTGGTCGGCGCGCTCGTCCTGTGGCGCGCGCTCTCCCAGGGCTGGGTGGACGCCAACCTGCCGCCCGAGGCGGCCGCGACGGTCCGGCTGACCGTCCCGCTACTGAGCGCGTACGCGAGCGCGCTCGCCGTCGCGACCCGCCGGTTCCGCGACGATGCACTCTCGATCGGCGCAGTCTTTCTCCTGCTCTTCGCGTTCGCTGCGGGCCCGCTGTCGCGCG
>JRHI01002060.1_pt1 | contig 14864 bp, 12 predicted proteins | sample 215371 | NCBI WGS metagenome assembly JRHI01 (sample SAMN02929681, study PRJNA255918) | sediment metagenome | biome: cave system; feature: Ice Cave; material: Sediment; isolation source: sediment from deep within a dark volcanic ice cave with no known source of... ...
CGCCATGAGTTTGAGCGACATGGCGATGGCTTCTGACTGACCGCGCTCTTCTGCGCCGATGCCGGGATAGGCACCAGGCGTATCGATGAAGGTCAGCAGCGGGCGCTTGAACTTCTCGGCGAGGCGCATCACGCGCTGCGCCTTGCGGTAGCCTTCGGGGTGGGGCATACCGAAGTTGCGAAATAAATTATCTTTTGTGTCACGGCCTTTTTGCTCACCAATAACGAATATCGGCAGGCCTTGAAGAATTCCGTAGCCGGCCACCACCGCGCGATCGTCGCGGAACATCCGGTCGCCATGCAACTCCGTGAAGCTATCCAGGCCATTGATGTAATCCAACGCCAGCGGCCGGCGCGGGTGGCGAGCGACGTTTACCCGCTGCCAGGGTGTGAGATTGCTGAAGATCTCAGCCTTGAGCTGACGCGACTTCTCTTCCAGCGCTGCGATCTCGGCTGAAAAGTCGACTCGTTGGGTTTCGTTGAGCTTTTTGAGGTCCGTGATCTTCGCTTCAAGCTCAAGCAACGGCTTCTCCAGTTCTACAATGACGTTCATGCCGGCACCGCTTCACGCTTGAGAAACTGCAGCAACCTACCGAGCGTTGCTTTCATCTCAGCGCGGCGTACCACGAGATCCACCTGACCGTGCTCGAGGAGGAACTCCGCCGATTGGAACCCCTCCGGCAATTTTTGTCGTATGGTTTGATCGATGACGCGCCGGCCGGCGAAGCCGATGGCGGCGCCGCTTTCGGCGATGATGAAGTCGGCCTGGAATCCGAACGAAGCAGAAACGCCGCCCGTGGTCGGATCGGTGAGCATGGTGATCAGCGGCAGACCCAGCTCGGAAAAACGTTGGACCGCCGCGGTTGTTTTCGCGAGCTGCATGAGCGCGATCATACCCTCTTCCATGCGTGCGCCACCGGAGGTCGTCACCAAGACGCAAGGGATTCTTCGGCGCGCGCATTCTTCGATCAGCAGGGTAACTTTTTCGCCCACGACACTGCCCATCGTGCCACCGCGAAAGCTGAAGTCCATGACACCCAAACCGATAGGCACGTCGTCAACACTGCATAACCCGATGACAATCGCCTCGGACAGCCCCGACTTCGTGCGGTCAGCCGCGATCTTGCTTGCATAGGGGATACGGTCGCTCCACTGCAGCGGGTCGCCTGTAAGCAAGTGTGGTGCAAGTTCTTGGAAGTCGCCGTCTGCAAGCAGCGCGATGCGATCGAGCGCCCCGAGCCGCAGATTATGTCCGCAGCGCGAGCACACGCGCATCCGTTCGCTTAAGTCTTTTTTGTATAAACGCTCACCGCACCCCGGGCAAATTTCCCAAAGCGTGTCGGCGGCAGGTTCAGGGCGTGCACCGCGGCGGCGCAGCCAGTTTGGTGTAGGTGCCACGGTCGTCTACTCCTGCTCTTTCGCCGGCTGGGGTGACGTCGCGCTGATCTCGGGGCGGCGCCCGGCCCCCGCGTAAATCTTAACGAGCTGTTTCAGATAATTGACGATCTCGCCGGAATTAAGCTTACTCGAACCTACTCGGCGATCGGTAAAAACGTACGGGACTTCCTTTGCGTTCCGGTACTTCCCTTTCATAATGACTTCCAACCCGATTTTGAAACCGATGGGATCGAGCGGTACGCCTTCGATGACCGAGCGCTTGCAGAACAAGAATCCCGATGTAATGTCTTTCACTTTCGTCAATGGCATTGCGAGCATGATCGCAGCGCGTGAGGTGATGCGCCGGCGCAGCGGCCAGTTCGTGATGCCGCCGCCTGCAATGTAGCGGCTGCCTATTGCCAGCTCGCACTCGCCGCTTTCGAGCGCTCTGATCATGCTCGGAATTATTTTCGGATCGTGGCTGAAGTCCGCGTCCATGACGCCGACGATGCGCGAGCTGCAGGTCGCCCAGCCGTCGATGACCGCAGAAGCCAACCCCAGCTTGCCGGCACGATGCAGGCAGCGCACCGGGTAACGCCCGCGCAACATATCCACGACTGCCCCCGTGCCATCAGGCGAGTTGTCGTCCACGACGACGATTTCCGCGCTGATGCCGGCCGCGGAAAAAACATCCGTCAGGCTGGCTATCAATTGCTCGATGCCGCCGGCTTCATTATACGTTGGAATAACCACGGAGACAGAATCGTCTTGTGCCACTAAGTATTGATTCCTAGCTCTAAAACATTAACCTGCAACTCGCATACTACGAGCGTTCCAGCGATGTGAACTACCACCACCGTTTTAGCGATGCTACCGCTGCGAGCATTGCGACCGCTGCGGTTTCCGTGCGCAGCACCGTGCAGCCCAGTGAAACAAAGTTCGCGCCCAGGCCGCGCGCGCTCTCGAGTTCCGCTTGTGTGAAACTTCCTTCCGGCCCGATCGCAAGTGCGAGCGCTGCGCTTGTCTTGTGTAATGCGCGAGCAAGCGTTCCCGCTGCGGCAGCCTCGTGCGCGACGAGAATCTGCGCTTGAGAAGCGAAGCGCTGCACCGCGGCGGCCCAGCTGATCGGCTCCTCAACGCGTGGTATCCAAAGACGCCGCGATTGTTGGGCAGCCGAGCGCGCTATTTTTCGCCAGCGCTCTACCTTGTGTTCGGAGACGCCACCGTACGAGCGCTCGCACAGCACCGGCACGATGCTGGTCGCGCCAAGCTCGACGACTTTCTCAACGACGTAATCCATCTTGTTGCTCTTGGGCACGGCTTGGAGAACGATGACCGGCTGCGGCAGCTCCGTTACCGGGAGCACTGCCTCAGAACCGATGATCACGGTGACATCGCGATTGTCTATGGAGGCAACCTGCGCATCCCACGCTTTTCCTTTTGCCACCACCACGACTGGATCACCAGCGCGCAGACGCAGCACCAACGCAGCATGCCGCACATCGTGCGGATCCAGCGATACGCGTGCACCGCTCAGCGGTGTCTGGTCCACAAAAAAGCGAGGCGCGTTCGACGACGTGCTCATATCTTTTGGTAGAGCTGTGCCAACCATCCCGACTCGGTCACTTCTGTTCGAAAGCGCAAGCCGGCGCTGCTGAGGGCCGTCCGCACTTGGTCGCGGCTGTGCGCGCTGAAGCCGCTGATCACAAGCGCGCCATTTCTCTTGAGTGCGGCGCGTAAAGCGGCGCTCAAGTTCACGAGCACGCGCGCGCTGATGTTCGCAGCTATCACGTCGGCTCGTGGAAAGGAGGGCGGGATGCCGCGCGCGCGACGTACCGCAACTGCACTGAGCCCGTTGGCAGTAAAATTATCTCGCGTTGCGTTGACCGCGATTGGATCGACGTCGCTTGCGAATACTTTCGCTCCGTGCCGTGCCGCGGCCAGGCCGAGAATGCCCGAGCCGCAGCCGATGTCCAAAACCGTATCCTGTGCCTTCACGTTGTTCAGGAGAAGCTTCAACGCTAGCTGCGTGCTCGGATGCTGGCCCGTGCCGAAGGCCATGCCGGGATCCATCCATATTACCCGGGCGTTACTGGGGGGCTGAAACCCTGTTTCCCAACTAGGTGCGATGAACAAGCGCGGCGCGACCTGCAGCGGCCGGTAAAACTGTTTCCAGCTCGTGGCCCAATCTTCTTCAGAGACAACGGTATCCGAGAGCTGCGAACCGGTGAAGAGTGCATCGCACCTTGCTCGCGCCAGCAGTGCGCGAATTCGCGAACTCGTGCGCAGCGCAGTCTTCTCGAGAGTGTAGATGGTGACGGCAGCGCCGTCCGCTGTTGTTTCCGTCGCGCTGAGCGCCGATGCGGCGGTTTCAAGCAGCGCAGCTGCGGGCTGCGCGTCCTGGGGCGAGACGACGAGCTGAAAGCGGCGCCATTGCGCGCCGCCTCTACTCATTGCCGAACGCTTCGCGTACCTTTGTAAAGAAGGGCTTGTCTTCAGCTTCATCGCCCCCCGAGCGTGCAAATTCTTCAAGTAATTGCCGCTGCTTGCGGCTGAGCCGCTTCGGCACGCTGACGCGAACATCGACGACGAGGTCGCCGCGGCCGTGACCCTTCATCTTCGGCAGGCCGCGACCCGGGATCCGGAAGATCGTGCCCGGTTGGGTGCCCGCCGGCAACTTAACCGTCGCCACGCCGTCCAAGGCATCGATCTCCAAGGTGGCACCCAATGTCGCTTGCGTGAATGATACCGAGGTCTCGCATTGCAAGTCCGCGCCGTTGCGCTGGAAAATCTCGTGCGGCGCTACATTAATATACACGTATAAGTCACCGGTCTGGCCGCTCCGGTCGCCGGCTTCGCCAAAACCGCTCACTCGGAGGCGCGTCCCGTTGTCAGCGCCGGCGGGAATTTTTACCTTGAGCTGTTCGTGCCGCTCGCGCCGGCCGTGACCGCTGCAAGCCTTACAGGGGTTTTTGACCACGCGTCCGGTACCGCCGCAACGAACGCACGGCGCGCTGCTCACGAACTGCCCGAATGGTGTGTTGCGCGCGTGACGTAACTCGCCCGTTCCCCGGCAATCCGGACATGCGGTGGCATCTTGTCCGTCGGCCGAGCCGCTGCCGTTACAAACTTCACAGCGCGCAAGATGCTCGTAGGATATCTCGCGCTCCCCGCCCGTGAGAACGTCTTCCAGTTGGACTTCAAGATCGTAACGCAGGTCTGAGCCGCGGGCCGGCCCGGCGTGACGCCCCATGCCGCCGCCAAAGAAGAAATCAAAAACGTCACTGATGCCTTCGCCGCCGAAGCCGCCCATGTTGGGCCCCATTTGGCCTTCGATCGTGCCGAAGCGATCATAGTGTGCGCGCTTGCGCGGATCGGAAAGCACGACGTACGCTTCATTGATCTGTTTGAAATGCGCGTCGGCGCTGTGCTTGTCGTTCTCGCCCACCACGTCGGGGTGGTGACGGCGCGCGAGCTTACGGTAGGCGCGCTTGATGTCATCCTCAGAAGCGTTGCGCGGAATTCCCAGCGTCTCGTAATAGTTCTTTGTCGGCACTATAGATCAGCCGCGCCCCGCTTCGGACGCCTCTCCTTGAAAGAGCGTGTTCAGGCTGTCGGCCATACAGTTTATGAGGGCGATCAGGCGTGCGTACTGCATGCGGCGCGGACCCAAGATACCTACCGCACCGGCATTGCGGTCGCCTACTCTATAGGGGACGGTCACGACGCTGCACTCGTTCATGTCAGCGTTGGGCAACTCATGCCCGATGCTGACCGTGGCGCCTTCCGCTTGCAGCGATCCACGCAAGAGCTGATACAGCGTCTGCTGCTCTTCAAGCAAATCCAAAATGGCTCGCATCTTGCGCATGTCGCGAAACTCTTGCTGGTCGAGCAAGTTGTGCGCACCGCCTGCGAATAGACGGCGTTCCACGTCGGCCTCGGAGTGCTCGGCGACAATGCTTGCGATGGCATGCAACAAGTCTGCTGGGACGGGGGTCTCGCGCGCGAGCTCGTCGAGCGTGTCGAGGCTGATCTCGCCGAGAGCACTGCCCTGCAAGTGCTCGTTGAAGTTGTTTGACGCGCGCAGCAGCATTTCGGGAGCGACCGGCTCGGCGACGTCGATCGTCGCTTGTGCCGCCAAACCTAAGTTGGTCACCAACACGACGTGCGCGGCGGTGGGTCCAAGCGAGATCAATTCGATGTGACGGAACACTTGGCTGCTGAGCCGCGGCGCGATCGCAAACGCGATGTTGCGCGTGACGCTCGAGAGCACTCTCGAGGCATGGTCGACGACCGAATCGAGCTGGTGGCTGGCGCGATGGACCTCGCCACGAATGCGCTCACGTTCCTGCGCGGTCAACGTCTCCGGCAGCATGAGGCGGTCGACATAATAACGATAGCCGCGGTCCGAGGGGACGCGGCCCGCTGAGGTGTGCGGCTGCTCCAAGTAGCCGTCGTCATCGAGACTGGCTAGCTCGGCCCGCACGGTAGCCGGGCTGATTCCTAGGTTGTATTTCTGCGTAAGCGTGGCCGAGCCGACCGGCTCGCCGGTAGCGATATATTCATATACAACCGTGCCTAAGATTGAGGTCTTGCGACGATCCAGCGGCGGCTCGCTCGTTTCGGCCGGCGCTCGTCCTTTAGGCTTCGGCTTTCGCTCGTTTGCTTGTTTTTTTGTCATCTTAGCAGTCGGACATTATGAGTGCTAATTGGGAATTTACGCAGACGGTCACTCCGTCCCTTGTCTTCGTTGGATGCGCCCTCGCGCAGCATCGTGCTGCGCGAGCCAGGTCCTCGCCGGCGATAGCACACTTCGCGGATCTGCGGGGTCGGCCAGCGCCGCGCCCCTCGCCGCAGGCGACAACTTCGCCCGCTTCAGTATATTGACGGCTGCGTTCACGTCAGCATGCAGCGCGAACCCGCAGAACACGCAGACGAAAAGTGCCTGCGTGCATCGATTAGCCGTATCAACGCACTCACACCTGGAACAGGTTTGCGATGTGTATTTGGCATTTACGAACACAATCTGTCGGCCAGCTTCTGCCGCTTTGTCGACCACCACATTCGTAAACCGTGACCAGCCTGCGTCGAGAATCGCTCGATTCAGACCGGACTTCTGCCTGACATTTTTAGCGGGTGCCTGCGTGTTGCCTTGAGCCGATCTCGTCATCGAACGTAGTGGCAGCTTTTCAAAGGCAATCGCGTCATACCAACTGAGTTGCGCGCTAGCTTGTGATGCCAGTCGCGTCTCGCCCAGGGCAGCCGATCTTGCGCTTGCGCAAATGCTTTGACCGCCCTGCGCCGCCCAGCACTGCCGCGGAAGCGTTTGACTATGATCCGTTGCAAGCGAGCTACGTGAGCCGCGCGCTTCCTGCCCAACCGAAGATTTGGTTCGATGTGGCCATCCGACGTCGCGTAAAAGGCCGCAATGCCCACATCGATGCCTACCACTTTCGCCGTTGCGGGCGAAGGACTGGCTGCGCGCTCGCACTCGAACAAAGCGTACCAGCCACGCGGGGAATGCACGAGCATAGCCCGGCCAAAGGCGGGAACGGCACGACCGCGTCGAAAGCCCACGCTGCCAACGCCGGGGACCTTGACCTTGGTCTGGGCGCCATTGAACTTCAGGGCATGGTTGCCGTGGGGAAATTCGATAACGGCGCGCTGAGCGGAAGCGAGGAAAACCTGGTGCCCCACCCGTCTTGCAACGTCTAAAGAATGCGCGAAAAGCTAGATCGAGCTTGTGCAACGCCGCGTCTTGAAGCTCGCGGTAAATACTTGCCACCCGGAGATCTGCTGCGCGCAGTTCAGTTAATTCAGCGTACTGTCGTTTGTGATCGATGCGCAGACGACGCGATCGCCAGGCATCGCGGCGTTGTTCGAGTGCCGTATTGTACAGCTTACGACCCACGCCCAAACATGCCTGGAGACGGGCGCCCTGCGAGGCCGTGGGATATAGCTTGACTCGTTCGATCCGCTTCATGCGCTCCCGCGGACTTGGACGGCTCATCCTCTCAATCGAACAGTCGGCCCGTTCGATGCGATGCCGCGGCCGCATCCTCGCTTGACATTTCACTCCTCAGGCGGGATTCGTCAAGCTTGCGGGCGCGTCACTTCCATCGTGGGCGGTATCAAGGTTGCCGGCGCATTGCCGGCGCTTCGCGCGTGCCGCCTGACAAGCGCCTGAGGAGCAAGACTTGGATCACATTGCAACGACCCAACGCGTCGCACTGGTAACGGGCAGCGCCAGCGGCCTGCTGCGCGGCGTGTGCGTTTCACTCGCGAGGCACGGCTATGCGGTCGCCGCAAATTACCGCCACCCGCGCCCGGACGCATATGATACCATTGCCGCAATCCGCGCTGCTGTGCCGAATGCTGTCGTCCAAGCATTTGAAGGTGACGTCTCACGGCCTGAATCGGCAGCGGCGTTGGTAGCTGCCGCGCATCGTGCGTTCGGACGGGTCGACGTGCTCGTGTGCGGCGCCGGACCGATCGCCGTGAAGGACGCGCACGACACAACGCCTGCTGAATATCGCGAGATGGTCGAAGGCAATCTGGGCTCGACCTTTTTTTGCATCAAGGCGGCCTTGCCGATCATGCGCACCCAGCAATTCGGGCGCATCGTCACCTTCGGCATGACCGGCAGCGACGGGGCGATGGGCGCCAGGCACATGAGCTTGTATGCCGCGGCAAAAGCCGGCGTCATCGCGTTGACGCGTTCCATTGCGTTGGAAGAAGCGCAGCACGGCATCACGTGCAACGCCGTCAACGTCGGCGACATACGCGATAAGGATGCAGACCGCGAGACCGCCCGGCAGCGCCGCACCTATCGCAATCCGACCACGCGACCCGGCAGCTGGGAAGATGTTGGCGACGCCGTCGTGTATTTGGCGAGCGATCAGGCGTCGTTTGTCAACGGCGCGGTTCTGCCCGTGAATGGTGGCTGGCAAGGATTCCTCGCGGAACATTCTCGCTGGCCTTAGTTGCCAGGGATTCGCATTCTAAGAAATTGGCGATCTCGTAGAGCTCATGTACACGCCGCGCACCCGGGAGTGCGGCAAGAATTTCGCGACCGTACGCCATCGTTTCCAGCCGTCCGTCTAAGATGCACATCAAGCCCTTGTCGCTGGCCCTGCGGATCAACCTGCCCAGTCCTTGCTTGAGCTTCGTGACAGCGGCGGGAATCATCAGCGCCCTAAATGCATCGATCCCTGCTTCCGCCAGCATCTTCGAGCGCGCCGCGATGATGGGATCGTCGGGCGGTGGGAACGGCAGCCGATCGATGATGACGCATGACAGCGCGCTGCCGATGACGTCAACGCCCTCCCAAAAGGACGACGTCGCAAAAAGAACGGGATGCTCTTGCGTGCGAAACCATTGCAGCGTCGCACCCTTTGGCAATTCGCCTTGCACTTTGCTCGGAAATGGCAAGCGCGGCGCCAGGACTGCCGCGACTGCGTTCATCGAGGCGATCGACGTGAACAACACAAACGCACGCCCGCGCGTGGCGTGCAAGATGCTCTCGATCACCGGAATCACGTCCGCGATAAAGGTAGGCCGTTTGGGGTTGAGCCGCTGCGGCGGAAGATATAACATGGCTTGTTTTTCGAAATCGAATGGTGAGTCCAGTACGAGCTCATCCAGAGCGGCGTTTTCGAGGCCGACTTGGCGGCGCAGATATGCAAAGTCACCGGCGGTGGAGATGGTCGCTGACGTCATGACGACGCTGCGGGTTCGATCGTAGAGTTGTTCTCGCAAAATCGTGCTGACCGAGGTCGGGGCGCAATGGGCCGCATACGCACCGCGCCGTTCAGCCTCGCGCTCTCCCCAGCAAATCCATTCCTCGCCGCCCAACCGTAAGCGTTCAATCGTCTGCGTGAAGCCGACCAGCATGCGGATGATAAGATCGCGCCTGCGTTTGAGCGCTTCCTCGCTCGCCTGCGGGTAGCGCGATGCCTTCGCCCACTTGTCGGCGACCCAGTTTTCAACCCGGTACAGCGCACGCTGCAGCGGCTCCAGCAATGCGACCGCCTTAGTGTTTTCGTGAAACGGGTAGCGCGTGACGTTGCCGTGCGTCAGCGCAGCGGCGAAATCATTGGCGCTCTCGTTGAGCGCCGCGTTGAGAAGTTCGTCAAAAAGGTACGCGCGCGCGAGCTTGCTCTGCAGCCAGCCGATGCCGGCACGCGAAATCGTGGAAGCGAAAGCGGCTGTTGCCCATTCTTCGATTTGATGCGCTTCGTCCAAAATCGCATAATCATACGGCGGAATGACGCCGCCGCCCATAGCTAGATCGCTGAAGAAAAGCGCATGGTTGACGACGACGATGTCGGCATGTCTGGCCGCTTCGCGCGACCGCATTTGGTGACAGCGTTCCGGCCCGAAAAAATCGCAGGCTTCCATGATGCAGTCGAAGGCATCGGCATCGACTTCGCGCCAGAGCGCGTCCTGGGGCACGAAATCCAACTCGGCGCGATCGCCGCTGCGCGTGTGGTCGGCCCAACGGAACAGTTTGCGGTCTTCATTGCTTTGCGCAAGGACGAGCCGGCCGCGCAGCTGCTCGAGCTTGTCGCGGCACAGGTAGTTGTTGCGACCCTTGAGCTGCACGACGCGCGCGGGCGAGTCGAGCGCGTTGAGGACTTGGGGAATGTCTTTGTTGAGCAGTTGTTCTTGCAGCGCGAGCGTGGCAGTTGAGATGACGACGCGCTGGCCCGACATGATCGCGGGCACAAGGTAGGCGAATGATTTGCCTGTCCCCGTTCCCGCCTCGACCATGACGTGGACGTGCTCCAAGAAGCCGCGATTGACGAGTTTACCCATGGCGATTTGCGCCGGGCGAAATTCATAATCGCGAATGGTCTTCGCTAAGAGACCATTGCGCCCCAAGACCTCATCGATAGTGAACATTGCCACCGGATCAAGCTTTTAATGCGAACGAGTGTTCGAACGCGCTTCCTGTTCTCGGCGGCTGGGCCCTCCCTCAAGAGCTGGCGCGACTCTGCCTTCCTCAAGCACTCGGGCGCGGGGAAGCTAGATTTCTCGCCAGTCTTTGCGCTGGCGGCTCTTCTTTTCGAGCTTGCGCTTTTTTTCCACGAGCGACTCGCTCACCGGCGCATGCGTGTTGACCGGCAAGGTGGGACGAACGGCGCGTCGCAACTGTATTTCAATTTTCTCCCGCACGTCCGCGACATATTGCGCCGGACTACGCTTTTTTTTTCGCGCCAACTACTCGATTTTTTTCAACCAGGCGCTGACCGTGAGAATGCCGCGCGCACCCTTCTTCTCTCGCTCGAGTGCACTGGGGTCATTCGCAATCGGTGTCGCAATCGCGACCGCTTCTTTCGAATACAACGCTTCCTTCGTTCGATCGGCCACCGCCATGTTGTCCATCGACTGAGCCGCCGTGCTCAGCGCGACCGCTCGCATGAGCAGGTACTGCGTCTTTTGATGGCCGGATGATTGCGCGATGCACGATCTGAGCGCATCCGCTTGCGCGAGCGCGGATTCCGCGATCTTACCATAGTTGGCGCTGGTGATGGGAATGTTGAGAAAATATGGGTTCATGACTTCTTTTTGGTCGCATGCGCTGGCATTGACCTGGAATGCTGCCAGCATCGCGCCGCTCAGAATCGCAACGGCGACATACTTCATGGTTTCAATGCTCCTTCGCTACGACTCATCATTCGTTGCGCACTGTTTCGTTAGGCACTCTTTTATCGGGCGCAAAGGCACAGCGCGCAGGCAAGAGAATGGTCGCACGTGGCCCTCTCGCAAACCCAAAACAAGGCTGGCGAATCAATTCCGGGTACGCTGCCGACAACCATGCGCGCGCTGGTCAAAGAACAACCCGGCCCGGGCATGACGCTCACGCGCGTGCCGCTGCCGCGTGCTGGCCCAAACGACGTCCTTATCAATGTGCGCCGAGCCGGCATTTGCGGCACCGACCTCCACATCTGGGAGTGGGATAAATGGTCGCAGAGCCGCGTCCGGCCGCCGCTCATCGTCGGGCACGAGTTTATGGGCGTCGTCGCCGCAGTGGGCCCGGCGGTGACGAGCGTGGCGGTCGGCGAGCGCGTTTCCGGCGAGGGACACATCTCGTGCGGCGACTGCTTGCTGTGCCGAACCGGGCAAGAATTCATTTGCGAACACGTGCAGATCATCGGCGTCGACCGTGACGGCTGCTTTGCAGACTATGTCGCCATACCGCAGCACAACGTCTGGAAATTGGATCCGGCGGTGCCGGATGAGTGGGCTGCGGTTTTTGATCCGCTGGGAAACGCCGTCCACACGGTGATGGCTGCGGGCGTGAGCGCGCGCAGCGTCGTCATCACCGGGGTCGGCTCCATCGGCCTCATGGCGATCCCGGTCGCGCGCGCAGCCGGGGCGGCCCGCGTTATCGCCATCGATCTCAACGCGCAGAAACTGGCGTTGGCAAAGTCACTGGGAGCCGACGAAGTTTTCGATGCGCGCACGCCTGACTTGCGCGAAAAAGTCTACGCGCTCACCAACGGCGACGGTGCTGACGTGCTGCTGGAAATGAGCGGCAGCGGCGCCGCCATCAATCAAGGTTTGAGCATGGTGCGCAATGGCGGCCGCGCCGCGCTGCTTGGACTGCCCTCAGACGACGTGAGCCTGAACCTGGCGGAGAATATCATCTTCAAGGGGCTCACAGTCTTGGGGATCAACGGCCGTAAGATGTTCGAAACCTGGTATCAGATGCAGGCGATGGTGACTGCCGGCCGCATCGATCTTTCCAAAATCATCACACACGTTTTGCCGCTCGAGCGCTACGCCGAGTGTTTCGCTCTGCTCAAAGAAGGCAAAGCAGTCAAGATAGTCATGGACTTGACTGCGAAGGACAATGCATAAATGAATCGCGCTTACGATCAAAAACTCAAAAGCGAGTTGGATGTGCTGCGCAACACCGGCACCTACAAGACATTGCGCCACATCACCACACCTATGGCGGCCGAAGTCAACATGGAAGAGGCGGGCGAGACAATCGTCCTGTCCAGCAACAACTACCTCGGTCTGGCCGACAACCCGCATGTCGTCGCCGCCGGCCTCGAAGGATTGCGCAAATACGGCGCCGGTACGGCCAGCGTCAGATTCATCTGCGGCACCTTCGACGTCCATCGAACCCTTGAAGAGAAGATTGCGGCATTTCTAGGGACGGAAAATGCGCTCACCTACGTCTCGTGCTGGAGCGCCAACGAAGGCCTAATTCCAACGGTCGCGGTTGCCGGAACTGCCATCGTGTCGGATGAGCTCAACCACGCGTCCCTCATCGACGGCTGCCGTTTGGCGCAGGCGCAACGCTTGCGTTACAAACATTCGGACATGGCCGACCTGGAAGCGAAACTTGCCTCGCTGCCGGGGGACATGGTCAAATTCATCATCAGCGATGGCGTGTTTTCGATGGAAGGCGACTTGGCTAAGCTGCCGGAGATTGTGGCGTTGGCTCGCCGCTACAACGGCGTGACGATCGTCGATGATAGTCACGGCACCGGCGTCATGGGTGCGACTGGACGCGGCACGATCGAGCACTACAATATGATTGGCCAGGTCGATATTATCACGGGGACTTTGGGCAAAGCGCTGGGCGGGGCGGCCGGCGGCTTTGTAGCGGGTTCGCACAACTTAATCGATACGCTCGTGCAAAAGTCGCGCACTCAGCTATTTTCCAATGCGCTCCCGCCGACGGTCGCCTGCAGCGCGCTGGCTGCGATCCAAGAACTAGAATCGCATCCCGAACTGTTGGCGAAGCAGCGCGAGAACATCCGCTATTTTCGCGAACAGCTCAGCGCGCTCGGCTACAAACCGCTGCCGGGCGAGAGCGCCATCATTCCCATCATCGTGGGGGAAACTGCGTTCGCCATAAAGATGAGCGAGCTGCTGCTGAAGAACGGCGTTTTTGTCACCGGCTTTGGTTTTCCGGTCGTGCCCGAGGGAACCGCGCGCATTCGCGTACAGATGAGCGCGGCGCTCGAGCGCGAGCACCTGGACAAAGCGCTCGCCGCATTTGAAAAAGTCGGCGCTGAACTGGGGTTGCTGCCCGTCCGCTCTTAGTCGGCGAGGATGCGCGTGAGCGCGCTGTAGATGGTGGCGGCGGCGCGCCACTGTTCGATGGTGGTGGTGATGTGCGGCGTGTGAATGTCTAATGGCAGCAGCCCGAACGCGTAGCGCGAGGGATCAGGCGCCGGATGAATGTCCGCAACGCTGCGAAAAATGAGTTCCGCGTATGCCGCGTTGGCCCAGCCGAACTCGCTGCGCGTGAAATGCCAAGGCCGATCCGGGTCGACGCTTTCGTACAGCAGACCGCTGGCGCCGTCTACGGCTCGTAGTTCTACCAGCGACTCAACGACTTCGTTGACCGTAGTCGCGGTCAACCCTTGCGCGATCAATCCCAAAGGCCAGACCCAACCGGTGGGCGTGTGCGAGCTGCCCAGCCCGGCCGCATATTTGCCGCGATAGTAGTACGGATCGGCGAACGACAGCGAAAAGCGGCGGCTGTTTGTGTACAGCGGGTCGTTGGGCGCGGCAAGCTGCAGAACCGGCAGCGCGAGCAGATTCGGAAGATTGGCGTCATCCATAAGCGCAACGCCGCCCCTGCCGTCGACTTCATACGCATACATCCAGCCATAGCGAAAATCGTAGACGTGCGAGAATTGATCTACTCCCATCAGCACAGCCGCGGCCAGCTCGCGCGCTTGAAAGGATAGCTTGGCGTCGCCGTAGCCGACCTCGACCAAGTGCGCGAGTTGCTCAAGCGCGCGCGCGCTGAACATCTGTTGCGGAATATTGAAGGGGTAGCGAACCGGGTCGTCCGAGGGCCGGAAGGCGCTCCAGATCATCCCGGTATACGCAAAATCCGGCCCGCTGCCGTGATTGGACAAGTAAGGCGAGCGATAGTGCGAGCACGAGCGGTGCTGCTGTTCGCACTCATATGTCTCCACGATGTGGGTCAGCGCCCAATGCAGGCGCTTCGTAAAAATGCTACGGTCGTGGGTGTTGTTCCAATAGGTGTCGATCAGTGAAACGGGATAGGCAAGTGAATCGACCTCCCACTTTTCCTCCCAGACCTTGTAGCCGGACGTGAACGCGTTCGCATACGAAGAAATGAGGATATTCTTCGCGTTGCGCGCGATCACGCCGCGCGTCACGAGGCTGAGCTGCTGATAAGCGTCTACGAAGCGCAAGTAGGGAAGCGTCTGAGCAGAGGAATCGCGCAACCACATCGCCGGGATGTCCCCGGTCTGCACGTAGATGGTGCCGTCGTCTTCGAGGAAAAAATCCGAGGCGAGGGTGTGGAACAGCGTCGCCGCGTCCAGCTGAAGCGTGCGCGGGCGCATGCCTGGTAGGTAGAGCGCGATCGATGTTCCGCCTGCCGTTTGCATCGAGCCGGCCTGCGCAAAGGCCGGTAGCGGAACTGACAGCAATAGGAAACAAATGAAACTAAAAACGACTCGAGTGCGCACTGCTACGCAGTTC
>JRHI01002061.1_pt1 | contig 14860 bp, 17 predicted proteins | sample 215371 | NCBI WGS metagenome assembly JRHI01 (sample SAMN02929681, study PRJNA255918) | sediment metagenome | biome: cave system; feature: Ice Cave; material: Sediment; isolation source: sediment from deep within a dark volcanic ice cave with no known source of... ...
GGGGGGGGGGGGGGGCGCCCCACCGGAGCGGGTCGCCTCGCGGATAGCGTCGGGGTATGAAAGGCGTCGAGGTGTTCGTGGACCCCAGCTGCCCGTGGGCGTGGATCACATCCCGATGGGTCAAAGAGGTCGCTCCGCAGCGTGATCTGACGGTGACGTGGCGGTCGTACTGCCTCGAGATCCGCGACGACTACGGGGTGGCGCCCACCGTCCCAGATCACCTCCGCGAGGCGGCCATAGCCGCCCATGCCATCTCGCACCGGATGCTCCGGGTGCTCGAGGCCGCCCGGGCCCAAGCCGGCGAAGAGGCCGTCGATGCGCTCTACACCGAGTGGGGCAACCGATTCTTCGTCAGCGGTCCGCCACGCCACGACGCATTGATCGGGGAGTGTCTCGGCGCCTGCGGCCTCGATCCTGCGCTCGCTCATGCTGCCGATGACGAGAAATGGGACGCGCCGATCCTCGAGGCGATGGAGGTCGCCTACGCGTTCGGTGGGCCGAAGACGCAGACGCCGACGATCGTGGTTGGCTCCAGTCCACCCCAAGGCTTCAAGGGCCCGGTGATGGCGCCAGCGCCAACCGGCGACGCTGCTCTACGGCTCTGGGACGCGATCCTGGTGATCTCCGAGGAGCAGGGATTCTTCGAGATGACGCGGCCCCGCTCCAACCCGCCGCGAGCACCCCGTCGTGATGATTGAAGACGAGGCGATCAGGCGCTTCGATGCCGTCCGGCAGACCGAGATTCGGGCCAGGATCGAATAGTTGGTCGAGGTGGGGCATGAACGCCGGTACCTCGTGCTTGGACGCGACGGCGCAGTGATGATGGACTGGGATGCCATCACTATGGACGCCTACTCCTCTGACGACCGCGACCCCGGGTAAACGAACCCATTGGTATCGGGGCAAACGCCGTCGATGAGGTAATCAGGTCGGCAATCCTCTCCGGTTCATCAGAACCATGCTCTGGCCATGTCCCGGTATAGGCGCATGCCACCCTCATAGGGCCGAAAGTCCCTAAGGCGCTCGCTGGCTACAGCGGCCACCCGATCGCGTCGACCCAATGAGAAGGATGGCGCCCGACCGGACATCGGCGGAACACGGCGGACGCAGGTGACTCCGGCTCGGCGTCGTTCAGGCGTGGGAGTGACGTCCCGCTTGATCGCTCTGGTCATGCTGCCGGTAGCGGCGATGTGCGGATTGGGCAGTTCGGTCGTTCTGTCACATCGATCGACGGCCACCCCGGCGGTCACTGTCGATCATGGAGTCAGCGGGCTGAGCGAGCTCGTTGCGTTACGCGACGCCCTGGGCTCGCAGCAGTCGGTGGCCGCGTTCGACGTTCGATTCGTGCAAGCCGGTGTCACCCGAGCGGTCGCCACCACCTTTATCGGATTCGATTGGTCCTCGCCCTGGTGGCTCCGGCTCGGGCGCGGGCCGATGAGGCCATCACGTCCCTTGGCCACGGCAGCCCAGTCAGCGCGGTCACATTGCGTGCGCTTTACGCAGAGATCGATGCAGGCGTCATCACCTCGGAACAAACGGTGCAACGGCTCGGCGACTTCACCACGTCCCGTTCGTTGCCTTCCGCGCCATCTCGGACGGGACACCGGACCCGTTGATGCTGCCCGGCTATCCGTCGCAGTTCTTCGTGTATTACCAACTGGCCGCCGAGAACGCGGCGATTGCCGCCCGGGCGTTCATCCGCCAGTGGTTAGGCCATTAACGACAGCCGTGCAGACCTAACCGTGATAGCGCCGCCGCCAAAACGGTGTCTTCCAGACCTTGAAGCCAACCGGTCGCCCCGGCTTCGGTGGCGACGGAGGCTTCGGTGAGGTGTTTCCCGACATCGCGGGTCAACACCGGAAGCGCAAGGTCGTCGGCATCGACATACCCATCGATGACCTGCCGCAAGGCGACGCGAGCCGCGTGCCGTTCCTGCCGCCGCCGATGACGGCGGTAATCCGTCGCCTTCACCGAAAGGTGGGCCGGTACGGACATGTGACCTCCCGTGGCTCTGTTCGTAGTTCATGTAGCGCTCACCACGGCAAGTTCGTCTTCGACCCATACGTCATCATCGACCAGATAGCGGAACCCCGCCCGCTCGTCCTGCGGGAGGATGACCCGGGCCCGGAAAGGACCTCGACCGCGGCTCGACCGGCGCATGAGGGGCCGGTGCATGGCGATCGGCTCCCAGTCCTCGACGTCGCAATACAGGAGGACTCGGTGGGCGTCCGGTCGGTCCAACTCGAAGACCATTTCGACCTTGTCGTTCGCGCAGCAGCGCTTTCTGGTGATCAACGCGGCTCCTAGGGGACCACAATCAGATGACGGGTGGCTCGGGCCGCCCCTTTGCGGCCCGAGGCCACTGGTACGTGCAGCCGTCCCAGCGATCCGCGACGCGAGACCGGAGGCCCATCACCAGCTCGAGCCGCGCCACCTCCGTCGGCAGGAACGGCTGACTGAGCGGCCGGGTCACCAACGCGACACAACTCGGCGGCATGAGGGGATCCGGGACGGCCAGAAGCCAGGCCTCATCCAGCAGCTCCTGATCGAATGCCAGAGGAATATGCCGTGTCCGCTGGACGACCGATGCTCTCCGCTCGGTGGCGAACCGGGCGACTTCGAACCCGAGCGCGTCGGGCAGCGGTAGGAGCTTGGCCGAAACCGTCCCGCAGAGGTCGGCGATCACGCTGGCGGTCAAATCGTCGAGGAGGCCAGGTTCGTTCGCGTCCAACATGGCGGCGAGCCGGCGCATGAGACGGAGCCAGGGATCTCGCTCGGGAGGCGCCGGCCGATGAGAAAGAACCTGAGCAGTGTCGCCCGCAATCGCGGCCAGGTCGGTTCCGGCCACCTCGTCGGGGATATCGAGCGTCAGGTCCATGATCACGGAGCCGTTGTCAGCGCGATGGACATCCACCGCCAGGACCTCGCCTCCGGCCGCCTCCGCAATCTGGCCTGCTCGGCGCAGGGCGGTGCTGTCCGGTGGCATCACCATTCGTGTCCGCGCCGTGTAGGACATGTGCCTTGACGGTACGCCGCTTGGATTTCGAGCCTGTTTCGGGGCCGTCAAGGGCGCGTGATCGGCAGCTTGCGGCCGCCATGTCCGAGCCGTCACGATGGAGGCGGGCGGTGGTCGGTCAGATGCGCAGGGCCTCAGTCGGAGTAAGGCGGGCGGCGCGGGTGGCAGGAACGAGACCGGCACGGCGCCGACGAGGGCAGTGGCGGCGACTGCGGCGGCGAGGGCGGACCTCGGCACCGCCCTGTTTAGTGCGCCTGGCTGTCGAAGAGATAGAAGCCACTGAGATCTGCGGACGATCCGACGAGGACGACTCGTCCTCGTAGAGAGGCCACGAGGTTGAGATAACCGCCGGCTCCTTCGACGAGCGTCGAGGGCAGCTCGTCCCAGACTTTTCCATCACCGGAGACCCAGGCGTCGACGCCTCCTCTCCCCAGAGATCTGCCCGCCATGATCCACATGCCGCCGTCGCTCGTGGCTGACCAGATCATGGTCGTCGCCCCTCGGTCGGCGAGGGCCTGGTCAACCGTCCAGGTGGCTCCGCCGTCGCTGCTGGTCACAAGCGCGTCTGGAGTACCGCTCGTATCGCTCACCGCGATGGCCAACCCCATTCGTGCTGGATGGAGAGCTACCGCACCCAGGTGGAGATGAGCGGGCACGGATGAGGCGACGGGCGAGCCCCAGTGGGTTGGATCACCGGTTATCGGCCACCGGATGGTGTCCCAAAACGCGGCGAGCCCGCCGTTGGGGACGGTCAGGAGGTGCACCGAGCCCGCCGGCTGCGAAGCCAGCGTCTGTGTCCAGGTCGCGCCGTTTCGGGAGACCCAAACGCCCGCATAGCCATTGGATGCCCCCCCAGCCGCCACCCAGTATCCGTCGGCCCAGGTCAGATCCGAAATGGACGGCCGATACATCGAGGGCATGGCCATACCGAAGAGGGTGGTGCTGTGCGCCGCCACCGCCCACGTCCGACCGCCGTCGGAGGATCGCCACACCGTGTCGGCGGTCTTTCCCTCCGAGCCGATGGCGAGCGCATCCGGGCCTCGCACGCCGACGCAGTCAGCGAAGCCGGTGACGACGGGATCTCGGTCTCGCTCCAGTGGCTGCCGTCGAGCGATCGCCAGATCATCGGCCCTCGGGAAGATGCGTCCCCGGCCAGCAGCAAGGTGCTTTCGTCCGCGGCGATGGCGGTAAGTGACGTCCCTTCCCCGAGTCCGGAGGTCGGCTTCGGGACCATCGTCCAGCCGCTTTCAGACTTGGAGCCCACGGGCCACGTGGGCCCGAGGCCGGCCACCTCGACGCGGGTCGTCGGGCTCGTCTGGGCGATGGGAACGTCGGCGCGGTGCGCCAGGCGTGCCGGCCCTGTCCGCTTGCTGAGGAAGGCCACGGCGCCGGAGATCGCCGCCACGGACGCCAGCGCGGCAATCAGCATGCCGGCCCACCACCGCCGCGCCCGCCGAAGGCCACCAGCGGCATGCCCGACCAGGTCCTGCGTCTCCAGGTCTTCCCCGCAGGCCGGGCACCATCCCATGAACTCATTTACGGGTCGGGCACACGAGGGACAGCAAAGCGGCACCGTGCCAAGGATGCCAGCTGGCAACAAGCGCGACCTCGCGCGCTGTGTCTGCTACACGTCAGTCCACGGCCCTGATGGCGAGAGAACGCCCGCAGCTCCCGCAGTAGACAACCACGAAGGCTTGCTCGGTCCCGCTGGCCTCGTCGACCAGGTCCAACCGGCGCAACCGGGCCGACGTTCCGAGCGCGGACCGGCAATGAGGGCAGTCGGGGGGCGTCCCTGAGGGCGCCATCATCGACACGAACCCCTGCTCGAGTGGCGGTTCCATCGGGCCGATGGGCGAGGCACCGGCCGTCGCCTCGCCCTCCTTTTCCTTGTAGCCGCGGAGAAGCTGGATCACCTGCTGGCGGACGCGAGAAAGGTCGGCGCCCAGACCCACCAACACCTGGGCGGCCACGCCCTCGCCCTCGCGGACCAGGCCGAGCAGCATGTGCTCCGTACCGATGTAGTTGTGGCCCAGCTGGAGCGCCTCACGGAGGGAGAGCTCGAGCACCTTCTTGGCCCGTGGGATGAACGGGGGTGAACCCGTCATCGAAGCAGCTGGCCCGATGGTTTCCGCCACCTTCTGGCGCACGACCTCGAGGGAGATTCCCATGGACTCCAAAGCCTTGGCGGCCACCCCTTCGCCCTCGTGGATGAGCCCCAAGGAGATGTTCGGTGCCGATGAAGTTGTGGTTGAGGAGATGCGCTTCTTCCTGGGCGAGGACGAGGACCCGGCGGGCTCGGTCCGTAAAACGCTCAAACATCCTTTCAGGATAGGTGGCTTGGGCCGGACGCTGACGGCTGCCCGGTCATTCGGCGGCCCTCGGTATCACGGGCGCTGGGGCCGCGCTGCCTTTCGGCTTCGTAGATTGCGGCGTCCTGGGCGAATTCAATCGGTCGTCGCAACAACTCGACATGGAGGGGTTGCGATGGGACGAGGAAAGCGGCCAGCTGGTCGGGCTGTTCGGGCTCCGATGCGTTCTCCGGGTCATCCGCCGGGTTGGCGGCGGGAGCATCGACAGTGTTTCTGGGAGGCGATTGCTCGCGGGGTCACGAGCGAGGAGGCCGCTGCGGCGGCCGGGCTGTCATCCGCGGTTGGGACCAGGTGGTTCCGTGAAGGTGGCGGCATGCGAACCGTCAGCCCGGACCCGCTCTCGAGGCGCTACTTGTCCTTCTCGGAGCGAGAGGAGATCGCCATCCTCAATGCCCAGAACCTCGGGGTGCGCGAGATCGCGTGCCAGATCGGTCGGGCTCCGTCGACGATCTCGCGTGAGCTGCGCCGCAACGCGGCAACGCGTGGTGGACTTCTCGAGTATCGGGCGACCAACGCGCAGTGGCATGCCGATCGCCGGGCTCGGCGTCCCAAGGTGGCCAAGCTCGCCGTCAACAACTCGTTGCGTGACTACGTGCAGGATCGTCTCGCCGGCGTGATCGCCGCTCCGGATGGCACTGCGGTGCCGGGCCCGCAGGTGCGGTTCATCGGTCGCCGACACGGTCGCCGACAGGACCGGCGGTGGGCGAAGTCGTGGAGCCCGGAGCAGATCGCCAACCGGCTCCGGGTCGATTTCCCCGATGATGAGTCGATGCGGATCTCCCACGAGGCCATCTATCAGGCGCTTTATGTCCAAGGTCGTGGCGCCCTGCGCCGAGAGCTGGTGGCCTGCCTGCGCACCGGGAGGGCGCTGCGGGTGCCACAGGCACGCACCACGGGTCGGGGCAAGAAGTTCGTCACCTCGGAGATCATGATCAGCGAACGGCCCGCCGAGGCCGCCGATCGAGCAGTCCCGGGCCACTGGGAGGGTGACCTCATCCTCGGCCTGAATCGCTCTGCGATAGGCACCCTGGTTGAACGCTCGACACGCTTCACGATGCTTCTGCGCCTGCCGCCCATGGACGGGCACGGCATCGAGCCCCGGGTCAAGAACGGCCCCCCGCTCGCCGGTCATGGAGCCGAGGCGGTCCGCGACGCCATCGCCGCGTCGATCATGACCCTGCCCACAGCGCTACGCCGCTCGCTGACCTGGGACCAAGGCGCGGAGATGGCACAGCACGCCCAGCTTCGTATCGACACCGGCATTGCCATCTACTTCTGCGACCCGCAGAGTCCCTGGCAACGCGGCACCAACGAGAACACGAACGGACTGCTGCGCCAGTACTTCCCGAAGGGCACCGACCTGAGCAAACACAGCGCCGACGACCTGGCCGCAGTCGCTGCGGCACTCAATGGTCGGCCACGCAAAACCCTCGACTGGAAAACACCCGCCGAGACACTCGATGAGCTCCTACACTCCGCTCAACAGAACAGCGTTGCGACGACCCCTTGAACCCGGGCTATCCATGTGCGTCCGTGTGCGGACCGGTCGCCGCAGAGCGCGGGAGGTGACGAACCCGACAGCGTCGGAAGTCGACGCCGACACCGGACGCAACCACATGGTTGTAGGCGAGTACCGTTGGGCCAATGCACGGCAACGTCGAGGCGTTGGTTTTTGTAATCGGGTGCGCAGTGATGCTCGTCGTATGCGTATCCATGACGTTCACGGGCTACCCGGTGCTTGGCGCCAGCCTCGGCACGCTGTTCGGCTCGATGGGAATGTTCACGGCCCTCGACATGCGTCGTGGTCGTGGCGACGCGGCTGGCGGTGACGTCGGCGAGTCAGGAAGCCCGCCGAGGTCACCGGGAGGGGGTCCACCGTCCGGCACGGGTCGAGACGGAGGCGCCGGAGCGCGTGTACGGGCGCGGCCGTCGAGGAGACCGCCCGGCGGCCGGGCCGCGGCCGCGATACGGCAGGAGCTCTTACTGGGCGTCAACGCGGCTGTCGAGCACGCCGCTCGTGCCGACGCCCAGCGGTAACCCCGATCCCAACGGGGTGATCGTCGAGCGCCTGTCGCGACCTCATGGCGGCCACCGATGATTCTGATACGTGAGTTCCGTCCTACAGTGACGAATCGACCAAATCCTCTAGGGGGAGATGAAGCGATGGCAGCGAGTGGATCGACGCCGAGTCCGGTGACCTTCACCGTCACCCTTGAGGCGGCTGGTAAGACTGCCACCGGCATGGAGGTCCCGGCCGAGGTAGTCGAGCGCCTGGGCGCGGGCAAGCGACCACCGGTCAAAGTCACCCTTGGCGCGTACACCTACCGAAACACCATCGCGGTCATGGGCGGCCGGTACATGATCGGTGTCAGCGCAGAGCACCGGGCTGGTGCCGGTGTCGCTGCCGGCGACTCGGTCGATGTCACGCTGGAGCTGGACGTCGCACCGCGCACGGCCGAGGTGCCCGATGACCTCGCCAGTGCGCTCCGGAAGGCCAGAGCCACTGACGCGTTCGATCGCCTCGCGTTTTCTCATCGCAAAGAGCATGTGCGCGCCGTTGAAGACGCAAAGACACCCGAAACCCGCGCACGACGAATCGCCAAGACAGTGGAGAAGCTCAGCCCCGAGTCGTAGCTGCCGAAATTCGACAAGAATTTTGCGTGTCAGGCCTGCGTCGATTGTCTTGGAGATGTGCTTAGGCTGCGACCGGAACGGCGGGTACTCTTCGGCGAGCAGCCCGAGGTAGGCCTCAACCCGTCGTGCGTACCGCTGGATGCCGACGAGGAAATTGGGAAGGGCCTCCGGCTATTCCCCGGTGAACACACCGGCGATGACGAGGCGACAACGACCAGACCGTGCGCGACCGCCAAGTTCCCCCTGCGTCTTTGGAGGCCCAAACGGCGCCGGCGATAGGCCGTACGACCCACGCCCGAGGTGGCCGGATACGCGAAAGGCGGTGGATGAGTCAACCGGCGAGGGTAGTGGCCATGGCTGGACAGCGTCGGAAGCGAGGCGGTCGGATCACGCCGAGAGGCGGTGCCGGGGACGGAGTGGGGCTGGGCGGCTGAGCGCTGCTGAGCGTATGGGTTTGGGCGACATCTTCGCCAAGTTGCGGCGCGCTGCTCGCCACGATCTCACGGGCGGCATCGACCCGCTCGGCGTCGAAGTGGGGGCTTCGCAGTTGTGGTCGGTCTGGGAGGCGCTGAGCTCGCCGAACTCGCCGGCCTCGAGGCGGCGCATGGCCCTGACGTGTTGGTCGCAGCGCTGGAACGGACGGTCGCGTTCGGCCGCTGGGGGGCCGCGGACGTCCGCTCGATCATCGTCGCGGACACCGGGACACCCCGCCCGACCGGGCCCGGGGAGGCGTTGGTATCCCGCTGCCCATCGTGCCGACCCGGCCGCTGTCGGCCTACGCCATCGAGGGCCGGTCATGACCGCCCCCACCCCAGCGTTGGCCGCCGATCTCACCGCCGGGCTGCGCCGCCTCAAGCTGTCCGCCATGCGCAGCCTTGCCCCCGAACTGTTGGTCACCGCCAAGACCCAGCGTTGGGCGCCGGAGGAGTTCTTGCGGACCCTCGTCGAGGCGGAGATCACCAGCCGCGACGCATCCAACGCCCGGGTTCGGCTCAAGGCCGCGAACTTCCCGGTGACCAAAGGACTCGACGCGTTCGACGTCGCCGTGTCGTCGATCCCGCCGGCCACCTTCGATTATCTGGCCTCACCCGAGTGGATCGCCTCGGCGGAGAACCCGGTCCTCGTCGGGCCGGCCGGCACCGGCAAAAGCCACGTGCTCGTGGCGCTCGGCCACGCCGCCGTCGACGCCGGGCACCGGGTCCGCTACTTCAGCGCGCCGGCGCTGAATGCTTTCGAAGCCTGACCTCGACCGGTTGCCCACTTAGACGGCGCCAGGATCTCCCTCAGATCGGTGAACGGACAGGTGGTAGCGGTCGAAATAGGCGACGGCCACCTCACCGATGGTCTTGCCCTGGGCCTGGGCCTCGTCCCGCAGCTTGGTGATCAGCTTCGGTTCAGACTGCATGTGGGCCTTGCAGCCGGGACAGGAGACCCACACCGAGGAAGACCGCGGGACGAAGGACGCGTACGGATCAGACAACTTTGGTCACACACACCATCTTGCCCCGTTTGTACGGTAGTGCCAGCACCAGGTCGAAGGTCTCGGCAAGGAGCCGAAGATCATCGCGATCTCCTGTGAGCCGGAAATCATCGCGACCCTGTCCGTTGGGCGTATCCTACCTGCCGCACGTGGTGCGTGTCGGATGGCACGTCCTCCGGTACCCGTCCGGCCTCCTCCAACGCTCCCTGGGCGAGGCAGAGCCCGATGACTAGGCGGGACGGGAATGGCGTCAACCACCGACGTGAGTGCGACGCCTGAGGCGCTCAACGACTCGGGCTCTGTTCCGGCGCGTGTGGGCGGCTACTTTACGGCCCTGGTTCGGAGGCTTCCGCTCCGAGTTCGGAGGTGACGTCGTCATTCCTGGCCTGTCGAAGATCGGAGGTTCCAGTCTTCGTTCAAGGGACAGTTGCGTGATCCTCCGGGCTACTTGGCCAGCAGACCAGCCACGACGTTGATGGTCATGGCCACCACTACGGTGCCGAAGAGATAGGACAGCAGGGCGTGCCGAAGCGCCGTCATGCGGATCTTCTTCGAGGTTAGGTCGGTGTCTGACACCTGGTAGGTCATGCCGAGGGTAAAGGCGACGTAGGCGAAGTCCCCATAGTCGGCCAAACGGTCGTCGTGGAAGTCGATCCCGCCATCCTCGGCGTAGTACAGGTGGGCGTACCGAAGGGCGAACAACGTATGGATCGCTCCCCACGACACCACAACTGTGGCGGCGGCAACTGCGGTGATGAGAGCGTGGCCCGACCCCTTGGCGTGGGCAGCCTTAAGGAGCGCGAATGCCACGCCGACCAGGCTGGCCACGCTGGCGAACACCAGCAGCGCGTCAGCGGCCGCTCTGGAGTTATCCTCGGCGGTAGCCATTCGCCGGGTTTCGGCGCTGTTCTTGCCGAGCACACTCAGGCCGACCCATGCCACCCATGTGATGGCCATCATGTCCCAGCCGACAAGGACGGCCACCTGCCAGGGTGTGAAGGGCATCGCGACGGCAAACCCTGCCAATCCTGCTCCTGCGCCGAAAGCGACCCGGCTCCGAGCAGACACGCGCAATTGTGCGGGCCTGGGGCCGTCCGCGCCGTCTGGGTCGCCGGGCGTCACTTGGCCCACAGCTCGGACGTTGCGGGATTACTTGGTGATGGCGTCCTTGACCGTTGAAGCCGCGTCTCGGACATTCTCTCCCAGGTCCTTGGCCGCTGACTCGACTTGGTCCGACTTGCCCTCGTGTTCGAGCTTCTTGTTGCCGTGGCCTTGCCAACTCTTTCCTCAACCTTGCCTTTGAGGTCCTGCGCGGTGTTCGAGGCCTTGCTTTTGGTGCCCATAACGAGATCTCCAGTGATCGGGTGAAGCGATGGATTGTCGCCGCCGTCGCGTCGCCCGAACCCACCCCAGCTCGCCCAGAAGGCGATCGAGATGACGGCGCTGACGGCGCCTACGACTCTCAAAACCATTCCGGTGGTGTGTACGTTGAAACCTTTGCCTTGCGCGGTGACGGCGAATCGCATGACGGCGCCAGCCGCGATCATCAACATGCTTACGACGATACCCATAGCGCTCTTCTCTTTTCTTGGTGTTGCGGACCGCAGGACGCGGCCTCGCGATATCACTCTGATCCCCTGCGGACGGGGCCACCGGCTACTACGCGCGCTGCGAGGATCAATGCGAGCGTTCCGAATCCGATGTAGATGGCTGGCTCCTCTCTGCTGTAGGAGGATTGGACGGCGAGTGGGTGCGACCCGGACGGTCGACTGTCCGGTCCATGACGGTGGCACTGATCGTCGGCGACCGTCGCCTGCCGCAAGGGTTCGCGATCGAGGTCCGTTGACCCGATCAGACGCTCGAGCAAAGTCGAGGCGAACAACAGAAGGAGAGGCCCGCGAGGACGCCTGACCCCGGAGAAAGGGTGTGGTCATCGCTCGTCCTTACGGCCAGGATCGACCAGATGAGCAAACCCAGACAACGCCAGCGTCGGTTGCCGGCCGCAACGGCCCAGGAATGGCCAAGCCCGGACCTGACGCGACGTGGCGGCCGTTCATGCGCGTGGATCCCACAAGGCCTGTATCAGTCCCGGGCAACCTCCCTGGTCGGCACAACGCAAACGCTGATGCGCTACCAAGGTCCGGAGCAACGCTCACGGAGGGTCCCGCAGCTAACGACTGAGTCCAACACGTACCTGAACTACCCCGCGTCACAACCACTACTACCAGGAAAGCGATCTCGCCGAGGGGCCGGGCCGCTGGTCGGGTGCCAACTCAACGCGCTGACGCGACATCACCAAGCCCATGTAGCCGAGGTCGTACGCGGTTCGTCTCGCGGACCAGGCGGAGGGAGAGATCCGACGGCGCCGTGTGCGTCGCCGATGCCAGCGTTGCGGGTAGTGCGGTGCTGGGACAAACGAGGGCGAATGCGCCTCGACTTCGCTGGTCCGTTGTCCGCTGAGCTCCAGCCCTTGGGGACGATCGAGCTGCCTTCCGCTGATTGCGAGATTGTGCCGTTCGTACGGTCGTCGACGCGCAGTCCGGCTGTCGCTACGGCGACCATGAGGCGCTGAACGAAGAGGTTTACCCTGGCAGGAGACAGGGTGTAGACGAATCCGTCCGCCACGGCCGAGTAGAAGGCGTCGGGCAGCCATCCAAGCTGGCTAAGCGCTGTCTCGATGGACTCGGAATAGTTGGCAATCGACTCAGCCAGCGGCTGCAGGGCTGACCGATATGCGACGACGTCCAGTGGCGCCCGCTGCGAAGCGCGGCAGAGGGCGACTGCCACCTGTTGTGCCATTGCGGGCGTCCCGAAATGTTCAAGAGCCGGATCGGTGTCACACCGGTCCAGCCATCGATCATGAACGTCAGCCCACCCGATTCTTGTGGCCGGCGAACTTGAGCCACGACGGGTAGTTATCCAGGTCCACCAACCGGGCCTATGTGAGGCAGGAACGGGCGATGTGCCCGCCCAGATGAGCTCCGAAAGGAACTCCGGCCCTGGGTCACGTTCTCGCAAACGTGGCCCAGAGCCCGAGAAGCCGAACACTGACACGAACTACTTGGTATTTATCGTGATCTTGGCGATGCCAACCGGGAAGCCTCCGCTGAGAGCGGTCGTACCGAAGGTCTTGTCCAACAGGTCGGCGGCCTCCTTGGTCAGCGAGACAGTGGTTCCCTCCAGGACTGCCGTACCGTCGGTATTGGTCACGAGCGGCTTAAGGGTGCGACCGTCGAGAAAGAACAACGGAGCGCTTTGGGCGGCGACTGTGCCGTTGGCGGTGACCTTCCCGGTGAGAACCGATGCTCCGGGGTCGATCACGAAGTCCGAAAGTTGAACTGTGGTTCCTCCGCCCGTGAGCGAGAGACCGCTTCCGTCATGGCGAATACTGCCCTGGACGTAAGGGCTCAGCGAACCCGGCGTGAAATACGTTACGTTGCCGCCGGTGATGGGGAAGGTGGCCACACCGTCAGCAATTGTGGCTTTGCCGGTTGGGGCCGGTGTCAGTTTGAGCGAAGTCAGGCCATGCACGAACGTCGGGTCGAGGGTGACCGAAGTGTCACGCCCCGAGAGCGTGTCGATCTTGGCTACCGGTTTGACCGCGGCGGTGCTGCTGCCGCAAGCGGCGAGGCCGGCAGCTGACGTGATGGCCAGGAAGAAGAGAGCTGGCTTAAAGATACGCAAGGGGTTCCTCCGTAGCGCCGGCGCAGTGTTACGCCTGGCTTTTGTTCTCATGGTGCAGACACAGCAATCTTCGAAGCTGAACCCGGACGCGGATGAGAAGCCAAATCTGCGCCAGCCCGGTGCACGCTCATCGCGCCGCGCGACCGGCGCCCCCCGCGTTTCGGTAAGACGTTGCGAAGCCAAATGTCCCCCTCTAACGGTGCCGACGTCGTGTCCACGCGCTAGGCGGGACGAAGTCGACGGTCAGGAGGTTCGGCGTCTGTCCGGTTCGGTGGCCGCACTTTCGAGCTGACGCAAGGCCTGCTCGGCGAGTTCTCGCGCTTGCTGAGCGTCGAGCAGCGCGGCGCGCAGGGCGATCTCAGAGGAGGCGGCGGCGGACAGCGTGGCCAGGACGGCGATGTCACGGTCGGTCCAGAGATGAACGGCGGTGTCGACGACGCAGAAGCTCCCGAGGACCTCGCCGTCCGGTGACCACAACGGGTATCCGGCCCAGGCAGCCACGCCCATGGTTTCGATGGCTGAGTTGTCGCAGGTGCGCGGGTCGAGGCGAGCATCTTCAACGATCAGTGGCGCGCCCAGGCCGATGACGTACTGGCAAAAGGAGGACTCCACCGGGCCGAAGCGGTCCGCACCCTCAGCCAAGCCGACGCTGCTTTTGTACCAGGACCGCTCGGCGTCCACGACTGTCAGGAACGCGAAAGGTGCGCCAAGAATGAGCGCGGCGAGCTCAGTCAGGCGATCGAAGGCATCCTCGGGGCCATTGGCTACGAGCCCTGAGGCGTCCACGGCCGCGAGCCGGCGGCGATCGAGCACACGTCGTGTAGTTCCGGCATCCATCGTCATCGTCCCCCTAGCCTGCCATCGCCGTGTTCGCCACCTCGATCGGCTGGTATTCGATGGCCGCCGTGCTGACCTTGAGGCGTCCGAGGCCGCTACGGATCCGGCTCTTGACGGTCCCTTCGGGCTCGCCGAGGCGGGCGGCGACATCGCGGTAGGACAGGCCTTCAAAGTAGGCCAGCTCGATCGCAGTGCGCTCCCTCTCGGGAAGCCGGGACACGGCGGCGCGGACGGCGCGGACCCCTTCCGGCCTAAGCACGTCCTCGTCGGGAAGATACGACCGACGGGCCTCCCGCACTTGGCGCACTTCCCGCCGCGCCCGAGCTCCTTCGGACCGAAGCAGATCGATACCTCGGCCGCGGGCCTGAGTGCGCAGGAAACCAATCAGCGAGCCCCGGGTGCCGTCGAACCGGCCAGGGCGACGCCAGAAGTCGAACAGCACGTCGGCGGCGACGTCATCGGCGTGGTTCGAACTACCCAGGATGGTCCGTGCCGCGCCGGTCACCATCCGGACGTGGCGGCGGTAGAGCTCGGAGTAGGCAACCTCGTGCCCTGCGACGACCGCGGCGACCAACTCCGTGTCGGACCACTCCGTCGGGTTCACCCCGCGCGCTGCTGCCCTGGGCACCTCACGTGGTCCTACTTACCCGGCGCTGCGGCGCCGCACCTGCTTTCTGACATAGATAGCTCAAAGATGGCCTACTTGGCACGATCGTCATGACCAACTGTCATGGCACAATCTGATGAGGCGAGGCTCCGACCTACGACGCGCTCCGGCAGGCCAGGGAGGGCGAGTTATAACCAGAACCTGTGGATCGGCCACCTGATCGGGAGCGCGGC
>JRHI01002062.1_pt1 | contig 14851 bp, 13 predicted proteins | sample 215371 | NCBI WGS metagenome assembly JRHI01 (sample SAMN02929681, study PRJNA255918) | sediment metagenome | biome: cave system; feature: Ice Cave; material: Sediment; isolation source: sediment from deep within a dark volcanic ice cave with no known source of... ...
ACGCCGTTTTTCCAGACCTGGGAAATGCGCGGCCGCTATCCCGCGATTTTAGACGATCCGAAACAGGGCGGCGCGGCGCGCCAATTGTTCGACGACGCGCGGCAAATGCTCGACCGCATCGTCGAGGAACGTTGGTTCGATCCCAAGGCCGTCATCGGCTTCTGGCCGGCGAACAGCGTTGGCGATGACATCAAGATCTACTCGGGCGAATCGCGGACAAGCGAGCTTGCGACGTTCTTCACCTTGCGCCAGCAATTGTTACGGCGCGACGGGCGTCCCAATCTCGCGCTCGCCGATTTTATTGCCCCGCCCGGGAGCCGCAAGGCGGATTATATCGGCGCTTTCGTCGTCACTTCGGGCGCCCAGGAGGGCAAGATCGCCGGCCGCTTCGCCAAGGCGAACGATGACTATCGGTCGATTATGGTGAAGGCGCTCGCCGACCGCCTTGCCGAGGCGTTCGCCGAACGCATGCATGAACGCGTGCGGCGCGAGTTCTGGGCCTATGCGCCAGATGAAGCCTTGACCAGCGAGGAAAGGCTAGCCGAGGCCTATCGCGGCATTCGTCCCGCGCCGGGCTATCCGGCGCAGCCCGATCACACCGAGAAGGCGACGTTATTCCGCCTGCTCGCAGCAGAGCGCAGAATTGGGGTGACGCTCACCGAGAGTTTCGCGATGTGGCCCGGCGCTTCGGTGTCCGGCCTCTATTTCGCGCATCCGGACGCGCATTATTTTGGGGTCGCGAAAATCGAACGCGATCAGGTCGAGGACTATGCGCGGCGCAAGGCGATGAGCGTGGCGGAAGCCGAGCGCTGGCTCGCACCGGTGCTGAACTACGATCCGGCCTCGCGGGTGGCGGCCGCGGCGGCGGAGTGAATCCGGCGGCGGAAGGCATGGATACGCTCCGCACGGAATATGTCCTTTGAGATCATCGCTCTAATTGCCGCGGGCGAAATTTCTAACGTTGTTTGCAACTAAAACAACGGTCCGGCTGTATTTGCGGGCGGGAGCGCGGAAATGCATCCGCGCCGGACCCATCGGCAAGACTGTCGCAAGACTGTCACAGGAGACAAACATGACCGACGAACATCACGCTGACCGGCGTAGCTTTTTGCGGACCGGTGCGATGGCGGGGACCGCGCTGGTTGCGGGCGCATCGGGCGCGATCGCGCAACAAGTCGCGAATGCCGCCGCCTCGAATGCCCCGCTTACCAAAGGCGATATCGATATCCTGACATTTTTGGCTGTGGCTGAAATCCTCGAAAGCGATCTCTGGGAACAATACAACGAGCTCGGAGGAATCCAGGATAAGGAAGTCCCCGGCGGCAGCGGGAACCCGGCCTACACCGCGGCGCTAAAGAACCTCGATTCGGACATGGATCAGTATATCCACGACAACACCAATGACGAGATGAGCCATAGAAATTTCATCAACGCCTATCTTGTTTCGAAAGGCGTCCCGGCAGTTACCCTCGACCCGTTTCGCACGTTGCCGGGCAGTCAGGCGACAGGAGCCAACAAAACAAAAAAACGGCTCACCAATCTCATGCAGCTGAAAGTCGATACCAGTTGGTGGACACGGTATCGCTCCAGCCGCCATAACCCCGATCTTGATTCGTCGTTCGTGTTTCCGCAAGCGGTCCCAAGCTTGTTCGCCGGGAACTTTCCGGCAATCCCCCGAACCGACGCCGACCTAACTCCTGCTCTTCACATCCAGGCGATCGCCAACACGGCGGCATTCCATTTCGGCACTATCGAGCAAGGCGGCACCAGCCTCTACCCGGCGCTGGCTGCGAGGGTCACCAATCTAGACGTCTTGCTGATTCTGCTCAGCATCGGACCGACCGAGACCATGCACTTCCAGACCTGGCAGGACAAGGCGGGCAATGCGCCTCCTCTGACCGATCCCAAAAATGGGCTCGTGTTTCCGAACCTCAAGTTCGGCGGGCCAATGTTCCAGTCCAATCTGATCATGCCCGAACCATGCCCGTTCGGCCCGACGTTCCCGCCATGCTCGATCATACGCCCGGTACTGACTTTCGGCGCCGTGGCGGCGGTCACCGCCCTCGCGGCAAGCGGCCTATTCGCCGGCCAATCCCAGGCGTTCTTCAACGCGGCAACGGCTCTGGCACAAGCTGCGGATGCGGCTCGACGCCCATGTTGATGTGAATTGGCGGAGCAGCGCAGGTGGCCGTGGCGGTCACGGCCACCGTGTCTTCATTCACATCCGCGAAGCGCTGGCTCGCGCCCGTCAATTACGATCCGGCGAGTCTGGCCGAGGCCGCGGCGGCGGAGCGAGTGCGTGCGCGTCAAGGATGCCCCGCCTAGCGATTGTCGCGGCGGGACACTTGATTTTGTGAACCTAGCCGGGCCGCGGCCCGCCCGGCGCTGTTTATGGGGTGAAGGTTTCACTTTGTCCCAACCTCAGTAAGGGTGCCGCTAATAGAATCTGTTATGAAATTGTTGCCAGCGCTTTCGATCGTGCCGCCTAGTAACTCTATGCCTCCGGCGTTCCCCGTGACGGTAGATTGGCCAAGCCGGAGGTGGGCTCCGTCCTCGGAATCAATACCAAAATTAGCGTTATTGGTAACCGTGCTCTCGACAACGGAGACAATGGCAGCCCCTTGCGCTGCCCTTACGCCTCCACAAATAAGGCCGCACGGCTTTGCTATGCCATTGTGGTTCACGTTCACATGATCAATGGTGCCTGGTACACCAACCAACTCCAATCCAAGCCCGCCGTTATCCGACACGACCACATCAGCGATGAGGAATTCCATCCCGCTAGATGAAAAAATGTCTATTCCGTCGCCGCGAAATTTCCGGATTATGCAATGGGTGACCGTCACGGACCCGAATGAGTCGAGTTCAATGCCGGTCGACCCTGTATTCAGTCCATCGATGATGAGGTGGGTGAGAGTGATGACATCCTTTGAACCCGCTTTGATGGTGACGGCATTGCCGGCAGTGGTGCGGTTGATGCCCGCGCCCTCTACGCCCGTGATGCTAATCGCTTTGGTAATGGTCACGGGGCCGTAACTCGCGGGATCGAGCGCCTTGACCTCGCCGCCGGCGCTGGTTTCGCTGACTGCGAATTGGAAGGTGCGGCAGGGCGTGGCAGGCGACGCGCAGGTGCCGCTATCGATGCCCTTGCCCGAGACAAAGGTCACGGCCGAAAGCGCCTCGGCCGGAGTGGCGCCCAAAAAAGGCAGAAACAGGAGAACGCCGACGATCGCCAGCGGGGATAAAAGCTCGAATGGGGTCTCGCACTTAAACATGATCGGCTCCTTTCCAAGGCGGTGCGAATTCGCGCCGGCCCCCGAGTCTATCCCCAACATTCGCCGCGAGCGACTGGCGGATACGTGTCACCGTAACCTCGTCTGAAGCGGCGGCGGCGGAGTAAGCAGGCGGAGAGGCGATTCTTTCGAATTGCTAAAGGTCATCGCACAGGGCCTCTCCCCGGCCAAACTTGAAGGCCGTTGCCCGCCATCCGCGACGGGCCGAGTGGATGACAGGGAAAAGGCTACCGCCGGCTCGTTGGCCATTGAAGGGGCCGCCGGCGACGGCCTCAAGGAAGCGATCGGCGGAACCGGCCTGGGGTAACCCCGGTTATCCGGCGGAAGTTCGCGGTGAAATGGCTCTGGCTCGAGAAGCCCGCGGCGCAGGCGATATCGCGGATCGGCCGATCCGCGTCCCAAAGAAGATCGCGCGCCCGCTCGACCCGTCTTTCAATCACGTAACGGTGGGGCGGCCTTCCGGTCGAAATTCTGAATGCCTCGCCGAAGTAATGCGGGCTCAGCTCGACGATCGCGGCCAACTCGACGAGGCCGAGCTCGCCGGTCAGATGCGCCTCGATGTACTCGAGAACGCGCCGAACCTGCCCCGGCGCAAGCCCACCCTTGTGCGGGATTGGCGAACGCCGCGACAATCCGGAGCTGCGTAGCAGATGGACCGCCAACGTAGAGGCGAGTCCCTCGACGTATAGCCGTCCGCCCGCGCTGCCCTCGTTCAGCTCGATCCGGCCAAGCGCGGCGAGCCGGCCGATCACCCGATCCTCGACACCGATCGATGTTCCGATGAAGCAATCGCCGGGGCCATCGAAGGCCTTTCGCCAGATCTCCGTGACGAAGGATTCCTCGACTGCGAAAGCGAAGAAGGAAGGCGACGCATTGCACCGAACCCAGATGGGAAGACGCCCGTCTCCGACGTGAACGCGGCCATGTGAGACGGTGCTCGATCGCAGACGGTCGCTCTCGCCCCCGCGCCAGTCCATCTCGAACGTCGCGCCGTCATGGACGGCGACTGTGATCTGGGCCGCGCCCACTCGCTTCCCCTCGACCGGGCCGGACGTGCAATGGGTGAGCGTAACGGCGCCAACGCTCAAACGCTTGTTGAACTCAAGACCACCCGATGGCGGGCCAGTCGCGAAATCGATGAGCTCACGGCCGCCGGACCGGCCCCTATCAAATCCCAAGGCAAGTCTCCCTGCGTGCGGGCCGGGACCGCATCGTTTTGCGCACGCCGGTCACCGCAATGTACCTCTGGCAGGCTCCGGCCCGCGCGCCGACGAGCTGATTACCGGTATTTTCTAATATTCCCCGGGCGTTTCTGACAGACTTTCTATTACGGCGACCATATCTCTGTCAATTGCTAAGCCGCAGTGCCAGCCTGCTCGACCTAGTGCTGATGGAATTCCTCCATCAACCGCAGCACGTGGATGAATTCGCGAGACAGCAAGCACAGGATTAATGATCACATGATCGTGACGTTTGTAACGTTGTTCTCTGCTCGAGCGATTAGTCTCCTGTGAACTTGGGCGCGCGGCGGGCGATTTATCTGTGGAAGGAGAATGCGATGAAACGCTTTGGTGTATTGCTGGCCTCGGCCGCGTTCGGCGCGGCTCTCGTTGTGAGCAGCCCTGCTGCGGCGTTCAGGGGCGGCGGTGGTTTTGGTGGCGGTGGCTTCCGCGGTGGGTTCGGTGGCGGTGGTTTCCACGGCGGGTTCGGTGGCGGCGGTTTCCACGGCGGGTTCGGTGGCGGCGGTTTCCACGGTGGGTTCGGTGGCGGCGGTTTCCGTGGCGGCATGGTCACCGGCCGGAGCGTGTTCATCCCAGGTGGAAACCGCTTTTTTGGCGCCCCCTTCGCTAGCCGGCATGCTTTCGTCAATGAGGGCCGCCGCGACCGCTTTGAGGATCGCCGCGAGGGTCGCCGCGACCGCTTTGAGGATCGCCGCGAGGGCCGCCGCGACCGCTTTGAGGACCGCCGCGAGGGCCGCCGCGACCGCTTTGAGGACCGTTTCCGCGACAGACGTTTTTTCTTCAATAGAAACTTCGCGCTCTTTGATGCACCGTTCGCGTTCGACTACGTGGCGTACGGGTACGGGGACGGGTGTTGGCGCTGGGATGGCTGGCAGTGGATTAACATCTGCTACAATTATGGCGGCTACAATTATGGCTACTGAACAGCCGCTCAACGAGGCGTCTAAACACTGCCCAGGATAAAGGTGCCAGGCTTGAACCAGCCGGATTTTTTCATGCGCGCCACGGGAGGTGCCGGTTCATGTGTAAAGGTGCGAGTTTCCGATGCGCGTTGGTGGCGCTCGCGCTCGTCGCCGCAACTGTCGCGGCGCAGGCCCGATCATCCTGGAAAATCGACCCATCCCAAACGCATGTGCGCTTTTGGGTCGATGCGATAGGCTGGCCGAGAACGACCGGCGAGTTCAAATCATTCGAGGGCCGCGTCGATATCGACTTCGAAAGGCCATCCCGGAGCCGGGCAGACTTTAGGGTCGCGGCAAAATCGGTGGACGTCAACTCCGCGAGCATGGATGATTATTTGCGCAGCGAGGTCTTTTTCAATGCCGCCAGATTTCCGGATATGCGCTTTGTTTCGACCAGCGTCGAAAAACGCGATGAGCACCACGCGCGGGTAACCGGCGATCTGACCATGCTCGGCGTAACGAGGCCCATCAACCTGGACGTAGAGGTCGCCCGCAAACTTGCGGGGACTAAGCAGAGGGTCGGTTTTAAGGCAACCGGCGTAATCAATCGTCTGGATTTCGGTATGAACTCGGGTTATCCGCTGATTAGCGATGCGATCCATCTGACCGTTACAACGGAAGCCTCCGCCGAGCCATGATGCTGCGCAATACGCGCCATTGCTGGGGCGGCATGGCCAAGACCTTGCACTGGAGCGCCGCGGTTCTGATCCTTGCGATGCTTGGCCTTGGTCTTACCATGGTGCACGGCGATCTCGGCGCTGGCGCGAAATTTGAAGCCTACCAGTTGCATAAGTCGATGGGCTTTTTTGTTCTGGCGGTGATGCTGGCGCGCGGCCTATGGCGCATCGCAAATCCCCCGCCCGCAGCCCCGGCGGGCACGAGGCCCTGGGAACGGCGGCTCGCGCGGGCTCTGCACCTCGGCTTTTATGTCCTCATTCTGAGCATGATCGCATCGGGCTGGGCCATGGTCTCGGCGTCGCCGCTGCCCCTTCCAGCACACCTTCCCGGCGGCTTCGTCGTTCCCAATCTCACCGGACCGAATGCTCTGCTGGAGGAGAGGACGAAATTCGTCCATGAGGTCGTATCGAAGCTCCTGATCGCGGCAATTGGGTTGCATGTCGCGGCCGCGCTAAAACACCATTTTGCCGATCAAGACACGGTCCTCCTGCGCATGCTGCCTTTCCATCATGATGACAAACGCCCGTGACCGCCCATGATGAGAACCTCTGCTATTAGGCAGAGTTCGCGCAAGCCTGAACAAGCGGCCCGACCCCCAGGGAGAGCATGTTCGCGATGTGAATGTGTCGGATCGCTACGGCCGCGCACAGACTCGCGGCCGCGGGTTCCTTATCCGGCGGGCTTGATTACCGGTATTTTCTAATATTCACCGGGCGTTTCTGACAGATTCCTGACGTTGGCCCGTAACAAAGCAACGGCGCGGGCGAATATCCGAGTGGGAGCGCGGAAAGCATCCGCGCCGGCCCCATCGGCAAGACTATCATAGGGAGACGAACATGACAGACGAACATCACGCTGACCGGAGAAACTTCTTGAGGTCGGGTGCGATCGCGGGCACGGCCCTGGTTGCGGGTGCAACAGCGATGGCGCAGCAAGTCGCCGCCGCGAGCGCGTCAACTGCCTCGCCTACCAACGGCGATATTGCGATCCTGAGATTTTTGTCGGCGGTTGAGCAAATCGAGAGCGATCTCTGGCAGCAATATGCCGAGCTTGGAGGAGTCCAGGACAGCGAGATACCGGGACTTCCCACCGGAGGGAACACGCCGTACACCAAGGCGCTGAACCACCTCGATGCGGACATGTCGCAGTACATCCACGACAATACCGAGGATGAGTTCAGTCACCACGCTTTCCTCAACGCTTACCTTCAGTTTATCGGCGCGACGCCGGTTGACCTGAGTAGATTCGCGACTTTGAAGGGCAGTCAGGCGACGGGGGCCAACAAAACTAAACTGCGGCTGACAAATCTCATGCAGCTTACCGTCGATACGAGCTGGTGGACGCGGTATCGCAGCCGCGACTTCAACCCCGACCTAGACCCCAACCATATTTTTCCGCAGGCGGTTCCAAGCTTGTTCACTGGGCAGCATCCGGCAATCCCCAGGACCGATGCCGACACTACGAATGCCACGCATATCCAGGCCATAGCCAACACGGCGGCCTTCCATTTCGCCATGATCGAGCAGGGCGGCAGCAGCCTCTACCCGACACTGGCCCTGAGGGTCACCGATCCGGTGGTCCTGCGAATCTTGTTAAGCATCGGCCCGACCGAGACCTCCCACTTCCAGACCTGGCACGACAAGGCGGGCAACGCGGTTTCACCTCCTTTTAATGTGACATTTGGCAATCTCACGTTTCCGGATCTCAATTCGCCTCCTTTTGGCGGGGAGGACTTCCAGACCAATTTGATCATGCCCGAGCCATGCCCGTTCCTCAGCCGGAATTTCCCGAAAGTTTCGATCATTCGCCCGGTCTCGATCTTGACAAGCATTTTTGGCGCGATGGCGGCGGTCAAAGGACTTACGGCCGACGGGCTGTTCATCGGCCAAAAGCAAGAGTTCTTTGATGAGGTAGGCCAGCTAGCAACCGCCGCAGATGCGGCTACGCGCAGAGTGTGAGGGGGAATAGCGCGAAATCGCGGGCGACCGTGCCGTTCACGGCCGCCCATCTTTATTCACATCTGTGAACTCTTGGCGTGCCGCGATAAGCGTTCGCGCGCCAATCGCCGTGCGATCGGCGGCCCGGTCAACGAGCGCTGGCCGAGGTAACTCATATCGTGCCGGCCGCGCATGGCCATTTTTGGCGTCACCGCGCATCTGCCGTTAATGGCATTATGAAGCTGCTGGCGTGTCGCCCCGATCGCTTTCGCCGCTTCGGCGACGCTCAACCCAGGCTCCTTACATTCGCCTCGTCCAATTCCCGGGCAGGGGTTTTCATTCGCATGGCGGCCTCGTTCAATGATAGGCCGCCCTTCGGCGCGTGCAGATGAAACGTTGGCTGATCCATTTCCTTGATGTATTCAATTGCGCCGAAGACGGATAAAACCAAACGGAGATGCGCGGATGCCACGGCACTGTATAAATTAACGAGATAAATTAACGAGATTGAGACGCAAGGTTGCCAAATTGCCCTCTCACGGGCTCATGCGATAATACCATCGCGTTGATACCTGGGACCGTCGAGAAGTCGCCGCCGCGGGAAATCGACATTGAATTTCCGGCAATGGCGAACCGCGCGCGCCGCCGATGCGCCATCAATTTGGCGGCTCACGGCAGGCCCCGGCGCCGCTAAGGTGGCTCGCCATCCGGAAGCCACGAAGATGGAGCTCGAAACCATTGGTACTCGAAGGCGTAAAGCTGTTTCGACCGAAGAAATTCGGCGACGCGCGCGGATTTTTTTGCGAAACCTTCAACGCGCGGACTTACGCGGAGGCTGGCGTCGCTTGTGTTTTCGTCCAGGACAACCACTCCTTGTCGCGAAAAGCCGGAACGGTCCGGGGCCTGCATTTCCAGCGTCCTCCGGCGGCCCAGGCCAAATTGGTCCGGGTCGTGCGCGGCGCGATCTTCGATGTGGCGGTCGATCTGCGCCGCGGCAGTCCCAGTTACGGCCGCTGGTGTTCCGTGACGTTGACGGGAGATGGCGGCGAACAGATTTTCGTGCCGGCCGGCTTCGCGCATGGCTTTTGCACGCTTGAACAAGACACCGAGGTCGCCTACAAAGTCGATAGCTTCTACTCGCCGTCGTCCGACGCTGGCTTACGTTGGGACGATCCCGACTTGGCGATCGCCTGGCCGGTCCGTCCCGTTGACGCAGCGATCTCCGAAAAGGACGCGGTTCTTCCATTTTTTAAGAATTTTGTTTCGCCCTTCACCACGTGAGACCTTTATGAATAGACGATTCATGATCACGGGAGGCGCGGGCTTCATCGGATCGGCGGTGGTGCGCCACCTGATCGAGATGAGTGCACACGAAGTCTGCGTCGTCGACAAACTGACTTACGCCGGAAATCTCGATAATCTCGCCCGCGTTGCAGACGATCCGCGCTATCAATTCAAGCAGGCGGACATTTGCGACGCGCAGGCGATGCGGCAAATCTGCGAGAGTTTTCGCCCCGATACCATCATGCATCTTGCCGCGGAAAGCCATGTCGACCGGTCGATCGACGGGCCCGGCGCCTTCATCGAAACCAATGTCATGGGCACTTACGTGCTGCTCCAAAGCGCACGCGACCATTGGCAAAAGCTTAGTTCGACAGAACAGGCGCGGTTTCGCTTCCACCATGTCTCGACCGACGAGGTTTTCGGGTCGCTTGGCCCGGAGGGGTTGTTTCAAGAAACTAGTCCCTACCAGCCGAATTCGCCCTATTCCGCGTCAAAGGCCGCCGCCGACCATTTGGCGCGGGCGTGGCACCATACCTATGGCATGCCGGTGCTCGTCTCGAATTGTTCCAACAATTATGGGCCCTATCATTTTCCCGAAAAGCTTATCCCGCTCGCCATTCTAAACGCTCTTGAGGGCAAGCCCATCCCGGTTTACGGGGACGGCGGCAATGTTCGCGATTGGCTCTATGTCGAGGATCATGCCAGGGCGCTGGTCCAAATCGCTCTCCTCGGGCAGCCGGGCGAAAGCTATAATGTCGGCGGCGCGAGCGAAACAACCAATCTCGAAGTCGTGCGCCGGATCTGCCGGCTGATGGATGAAATGGCGCCGGACGCTGCTCGTGGATCGCACGAGCGCTTGATCGTCCATGTGACCGACCGGCCGGGGCACGACCGGCGCTATGCCATCGACGCGGCTAAGATGAAACGCGAACTCGGGTGGCAGCCGCGCGAAACCTTCGCCACCGGGTTACGCAAAACGGTTCGCTGGTATCTCGACAATCCCCATTGGTGGCAACGGATCCGTTCCGGCGTCTATCGGGGCGAACGGCTTGGAACCGTGGCATGAACGGGCCGATCCTCGTGTTTGGCGCCGCCGGTCAGCTTGGGCACGAAGTGATGACGCACGCCACAGCCCGCGCCATCGCGGCCATCGGATATGATCGCGCCAACGCCGATGTTACGGACTTCGCCGCCGTCAGGGCCGCGATCCGCACGGTCAACCCGCGCCTTGTTCTCAATGCGGCCGCCTATACCGCCGTGGATCGAGCGGAAACCGAGCCGGAGGCGGCCTACGCCGCCAATGCCGCAGGAGCGGAAACGGTCGCGCGGGCTGCGGCACTGCAACAGGTGCCGCTCATCCACCTCTCGACGGACTATGTTTTCGACGGCACGAAAAGGGGCGCATACGCAGAGACCGATCCGATCGCGCCGCTTGGCGTTTACGGCAAGACAAAGGCCGCGGGCGAAGCCATGGTCCGGCAAGCAAACCCGCACCATTTCATCCTCCGCACCGCCTGGGTCTATGGCCGGTTTGGCGCGAATTTTCTCAAAACGATCCTGCGCCTCTCGCGCGAGCGCGACGAACTGCGGATCGTCGCCGATCAGCATGGTTGCCCGACCGCGACGCAAGACCTCGCGGAAGCCGTCTTTGCGATCGATCGTGCCTTGGCTGGCGGCATTGGGGCCCCTGGAATTTATCATTTCGCGGGCGATGGCGCCACGAGCTGGCACGGGTTCGCCAGCGTCATCGTCGAAGCCCAGGCGCCAGCGACCGGGCGGCGGCCGAAGGTTTCGGCGATCGCCACCGCGGACTATCCAACCCCCGCCCGGCGGCCCGCCAATTCCGAACTCGACAGCAGCCTGTTTGCTTCCGTGTTCGGCTATCGCGCGCGCGATTGGCAAACACGTGTGCGGGAGACGGTCGAAATGCTTTTCGAGGAAACCCGAGCCGGAACATGAAGGGCATCATTCTCGCGGGCGGTTCCGGCAGCAGGCTCTATCCCCTGACATTGGTGATTTCCAAGCAATTATTGCCGGTCTATGACAAGCCGATGATCTACTATCCGCTGTCCGTCCTCATGACCGCGGATATCCGGGATATCTTGATCATCACGACGCCGCAGGATCAGAGTCTCTTCAAGGAGTTGCTTGGCGACGGCGGCAAGTTTGGGATCCGCCTCGGTTTCGCGGCGCAGGACAAGCCGCGCGGGCTCGCGGAAGCCTTCACCATCGGGCGCGATTTCGTCGGCGGCGATCGTGTCGCGCTGATCCTTGGCGATAACATTTTTTATGGCCATGGCCTGCCGGACCTTTTGGCCGCGGCGACGGCGAGAGCCATGGGTGCCACGGTTTTTGGCTATGTCGTGGCGGACCCGGAAAGATACGGCGTCGTCGAAATCGACGCCAAGGGGCGGGCCGTTTCGATTGAAGAAAAACCCCCGCGGCCGCGCTCGGCGCTGGCAGTTACGGGACTTTATTTTTACGACAACAGCGTGCTCGACATCGCCGCCTCCTTGAAACCTTCGGCGCGGGGCGAACTCGAAATCACCGATGTCAACAGGGTCTATCTGGAGCGCCGGCAACTCGCCGTCGAGATCATGGGCCGCGGCTTCACCTGGCTCGACACGGGAACCCACGAGAGCCTTCTCGAGGCCGCCAAATATGTCGAAATTCTCGAGCGGCGCCAGGGTTTGAAGATCTCGTGCCCGGAGGAAGTCGCCTATTATAAAGGGTTTATCGATCGTGACCTTTTGCTCGCGAACGCCGGCCGCTACGGCAAATCCGGCTACGGCAACTATCTAACCCGGCTCGCCGAGGCCGGCCCGCCGCAGACGTCATAGATGCCGCCATGCAGGTCGAGAAAGCCTGATGCCGGGCTGCGCCAAGAGACGCCAAGAGACGCCGAGAGACGCCCCGCCGGACTGGCGCTTGGCTTCACGTTGAACTTGTCCTTGATCTCCTGAGCCTGTCGAAGGATGGCCGCCATCTCGCGGGTCCACGGCGCAAACGCGAACTTCAGTTGCGGCGGATTCTTCCGCGGCCGTAACCCCATCGCAGCTTCGTGCCGTCGGGCTTCGGCGGCCGTCCGGACAGCGGTTGCGCTTTCAGGCCATCAAAACCGCCGCCGCGCCGGCACCGGGCGCGCCATCCATCCATCGCACGCCGGCCGATCCGCAAGATTGCGCGACAACCCCGGGGCCTTCGCCAGCCTGCACGCTTCGTCCTCCCGGCGCGCTCGGGAGCGCAGACGCGGATCGCTTCCAACGCCGCGTGATCCGGTTTGCGGCATCGTCTTCTCTCATGCCGGAAGGGAATCATCGCAGGCCCCCTACGTCAAGACGCGCACATACTTATAGCCCCCTTAACGGCGGCTCCGAGGAGATGGCTTCACCGGATCGCCACGCTATTTTTGCAGAACTTGACGCACAACTTCTTTTCTTGCAATCTATGATTCCACCCTGGCTTAATCGCGAGCTTGCCGGCGCGACGCGCACGATCTTTCGCATTGTCGATCACGCCCGCCGCATCGTGCCAGTTGGAACCCTGGGTGGAAAGTCGCGGCTTTATTTTCTTCCTTCTGCCGCGACGGATCGCAACCCGGCGAACTGGGGGTAGTGCATCAGATTGAAATTCTTTTCTTGTAAGGACCGTCCTGTTGTGTTACGCGCTCTAATAAGTCAAACTATTGTAAACAAATGGAGAAATCATCCTCACCGTGACAGCGCGCCCCTCGATTTGTAAATCGCGGACTGCATGCCAATTTTTGGAGCGGATTTTTGCCGCTGCGAACCACGCGCTGTTTCGCATGTGAAATTACGAGTCAAAATCGACGCGCATCGCCGTGCGAAATTCGTCGGCTCGTGTTGGCCAACTAGAAATCTGGCCCGACATCCGGCCCATGTTTGATGAACAAAAATCTCGATCCGAGCGGGACTTGAATTCGGGGACGATGATGATGGAGCGTTAGTGGACCGCGGAATGGGGAAAGGGTGTCGCGCGTGGAGTTGCTAAATTCCATCAAGCAAGCGTATTTCAAGATCGGTATTCACACCGCGCCGCCAGGGACGTTGTTGTACCGTCTCAATCAGATGGTGAAGGCCGGTTCCTACTTGGCGCAATCCGGTCGCCGGACGCAGCCGGTCGCCGAACACGCTCTTTACGATCAGGATGGGCTGCGCAGTATCCACAACCACGATTTCATGTCCGATCCGGCTTTCGTCCGCGCCTATCAGCGCGGCGTCCAGGCCGCATCGGATTATCACTGGCACTGGCGCGTACATGTCGGACTGTGGGCAGCACGGCTAGCCGCGCGCTTGCCCGGCGATTTCGTCGAATGCGGAACGAACCGAGGGTTCCTCAGCTCGGCCATTATGAAGGATCTCGATTGGGACAAAGCCGGCCGCCGTTTCTATCTGCTCGATACGTTCAGCGGTCTGGCCGAACGCTACGTCTCGGTCGAGGAGAAGAAGGGCGGTGTGCTCGAACGCAACCGGCGAGAACTGGAAAGCGGTTTCTATACGACGAGCGTCGAGGAAGTGCGTACCAATTTCGCCGAATGGAAAAACGTCTGCATCATTGTCGGCGCGATTCCCGAAACTCTGGAGCAAATTGACACCCAGTGCATCGCCTTTCTGCATATCGACATGAATTGCTCGCCCCCGGAAGTTGCGGCGATACGCCACCTTTGGGATCGCCTAACGCCCGGGGCGCCTGTGTTGCTCGATGACTACGCCGGTTTCGGCTATGAATGGCAGAAGATCGAGATGGATGCTTTTGCAACTGAACGGGAGCTTTCTATCTTGTCGCTGCCAACTGGCCAGGGCCTTCTCATTAAACCGCCTTGAGCCCCGGTTCGCTGGCCGAATTCCAGGCCGAGCGCGCCGGGCTTTTGCTCAGGTAGCGCCAGGTAATGTCTGGGTTCGCAAATGAAATCACACCGCGAAGCGTAAGGTGACGCAGGCCAGCGACGACCTCAAGGCCCAAAGCCGTGAAAATAGGCCAGTCCGGCATTCATAACAGCAATGTTGTTGGCGATCGTCGGGTCGCCGGGCGCAAGCAGCAAGGCCCGTCCCAGAAGTCGTCTTGCCCTACGAACGTCGCCGCTTAGGAGGTAGGCCCCGGTTGTTGAGGATGATATAGTTTTCGCCTTCGAGCCAAATGGCGTGCCGGTAGGCAAGATCCGCCAAGTCGAAACGTCCCAGCCGGTCGTAAGAGGCCGCGAGACCGATCCAGGCTGAGCTGATGGGTCCCTTCGACGGCTCGGCGGTAATGCTGTTCCGCCAGCCCATAATTTCCGCTCACGAGATGGGCCCAGCCGAGGCGAGTGTCCTCATCGCGTGGGTAGAAGCGAGAGGCATAACCAGGCTCGATGTAGGGCGGCGGTACTTCTTGCGCCATCGCGTTGAAGTCTAGGTCATCGACTCATTAAAGCGCATCCAGATTCGAAGTGAAGCAAG
>JRHI01002063.1_pt1 | contig 14839 bp, 11 predicted proteins | sample 215371 | NCBI WGS metagenome assembly JRHI01 (sample SAMN02929681, study PRJNA255918) | sediment metagenome | biome: cave system; feature: Ice Cave; material: Sediment; isolation source: sediment from deep within a dark volcanic ice cave with no known source of... ...
GATCGGACTCGCACAACCGGTGGATCAGATCAAGGGGACCCGGTCAACGCGAACTAAGCGGTCGGGAATACCTCGGTGGGCATACGCAACCAGCGCACCGAAATGTTCAGGATCGATCTGTCGGCCCGCGTCCGCCGCCGCCTGCTCGACGACGACGCGCCCCGCGGCCACATCGTCGGGAGTGCAGAAGCTGGGAAGCCATCCGTCTCCAAGGCGGCCCACCCGTCGTAGCTCACTCGGGGCCCGACCTCCGAGCCAGACATCCGGAGGCGACTGCCGCGGCTTGGGGCTCACGCTGATGCCGCGGTAATGGAACCGCGCCCCGTCGTGGTCGACTGCGTCCTCGGTCCACAACCGCCGGATGAGGGGTAGCGCCTCGTCGAACCAGCTGGCGCGTTCCTCTCTGGTCACGCCAAAGGCCTGTTGTTCGGCCCCGTCGGCCACGCCCAACCCGAAGGCGGGCAGGAGGCGACCTTCGGACAAGAGATCCAGGCTGGCCAGCTCTTTGGACAAAAGCACGGGATTGCGACCGGGAAGCACGAGGACGCTTGTGCCGAATTTCAGCTTCGTCGTCCGGCCGGCCGCGAAGGCCATGCCGACGATCGGATCGACGGCCCCCCCGGTGACGCGTTCAGAGAGCCACAGCGAGTCGAAACGGTGCTCTTCGAGCGCATCGACGAGACCGGCGAAGGCTTCCAATCCCTGGCCGCCCCCGTCCCGCAGGGCACCCGTGCCGAGTCCGAACCCGATCCGGATCTTCATACCGAGAGCCTACGATCTGCGGGCGCGCTACGGGCAGGGACCCGAACCCGATCCCCGCCCGTCGCACTCACGTTGTTCTCCGTGCGGTCTACGCCGCCGACGCCGACGACGCTGCCTCCGTGGCGACGGGCTCCAACGCGTAGGCGAGCACCTCGGTGACGTCGTCGGCCAGATGGAAGGTCATGGCCTCCCGAACGGCTTCGGGGACGTCATCGAGATCCGGGCCATTGCGAGCCGGTAGCACCACTTCGGTGAGACCGGCCCGGTGGGCGGCGAGAACTTTCTGCTTCACGCCGCCGATGGCGAGCACACGTCCTTGTAGGGTCACCTCGCCGGTCATACCGACGGTGGGCCGAACCGGACGGCCCGTCAAAAGACTGACGAGGGCGGTGGTCATGGTGACGCCTGCCGACGGACCGTCTTTGGGAACGGCACCGGCGGGGACGTGCACATGGAAACGGCGTCGATCAAACGCATCTCTGTCCACCCCAAGCGCCTCAGCGTGCGATCGCACATACGACAACGCGATCTCTGCCGATTCCCGCATGACATCACCAAGCTGTCCGGTGATGGTCAAGCCCGGCTCACCGGTCATGGCTCCGGCCTCGACGAACAACACGTCGCCGCCGGCGCCAGTAACGGCCAGCCCCGTCGCCACGCCAGGCACACTGGTGCGCTCCGCCACCTCGGCGAAGAACCTGGCCCGGCCGAGCCACTCGCGCACCCGCGACTCGTCCACGACCAGGGGCGCATCGGTGGGAGTCGAGGCGACCTGGACGGCGGCCTTACGCAAGACACGAGCCAGCGCCCGCTCGAGACTGCGGACTCCAGCCTCGCGGGTGTAGTCGCCGATGACCGTTCGCAACGCGTCCTCGGTGATCTCTACCTCACCGACGGCCAGACCGTGCCGCTCCACGAGGCGGACCCATAGGTGGTCCCGCGCGATCGCGACCTTCTCGTCCTCGGTGTAACCGTCCAGACGAACGACCTCCATCCTGTCCAGGAGTGGACCAGGAATGGTGTCGGCCGTGTTGGCGGTGGCGAGGAAAAGCACGTCGGACAGGTCGAGGTCCACGTCGAGATAGTGGTCGCGGAACGTGTGGTTCTGGGCAGGATCGAGCACCTCGAGCAGCGCCGACGTCGGATCACCGCGCCAGTCGGAGCCCAGCTTGTCGATCTCGTCAAGCAGGATGACGGGGTTCATCGTCCCTGCCTCACGGATGGCCCGGACGATCCGACCGGGAAGAGCCCCGACGTAGGTACGCCGGTGACCCCGGATCTCGGCTTCGTCCCGCACGCCGCCGAGGGCGACGCGCACGAAGCGACGGCCGAGCGACCGCGCCACGGACTCACCGAGGGAGGTCTTGCCGACACCTGGCGGCCCGACCAGGGCGAGGATCAGACCGTCGCCCCGTCCCGTGCCGGCCGCGGCCACGCCGCGGTCGGCGCGCAACTTGCGGACGGCCAGGTACTCAACAATCCGGTCCTTCACGTCGGACAGGCCGGTGTGATCCGCATCCAGCACCTGGCGGGCGGCGGCCACATCGAGATCATCCTCGGACCGCTGGCCCCAGGGCAGCTCGGTGATCGTGTCGAGCCACGTGCGGATCCATCCATGCTCAGGACTCTGCTCGGACGTGCGTTCGAACCGCTCGAGCTCGCGCTCGATCGCTTGGCGCCCGCTGTCCGGCATGGTCATCTCCGACAGACGGCGGCGATACTCCTCGACCGCGTCGGCACCGTCGCCGGGGCCGCCCTCGCCCAACTCCTTGCGGATGGCGGCCAGCTGCTGACGAAGCAGGAACTCGCGCTGGGTCTTCTCCATCCCTTCCGTGACATCGCTGCGGATGCGCTCCTTGAGCTCCAGCTCACCCAGAACGTCACGCGCCCACGCCAGGACCTTGCCCAGCCGCTCCTCGACGTCGATCGTCTCGAGCAGCTCGACCTTGCGTTCGACGGCGAGGTCAGGCCAGTACCCGGCTGTATCGGCGATGGCGCCAGGATCGCTGACACCCTGGAAGAGCTCGGCCAGCCGGCCGGCACCGCGGTGTTCGAGGATGGCTTCGACCACCAGGCGGTATTCGCGCGCCAACTCGATGGCTCGCTCAGTCGGGGCCTGATCCTCCGTCGGGTCCACCTGGACCCACAGCGTGTCGCCGGAGCCGGGCACGCCCACGCCAATGACGGCTCGCCTGAGGCCGCGCACGACCAGGGCGGGCACGCCTCCGCGCAGCTCGCCGGCCTCGTCGACCTTGGCGATCGTGCCAACTCGGGCATAACTCCCGTTTACTCGCGGGAGGAGCACCAGCTCGCCGTCGGCGCCCGAAGCGGCCGCCCAGGCGGCCCGAGCCTCGGGGGTCTCCAGCGCCAGCGTCACCACCATCTGGGGCAGGACAACGCCCGTCGTCAGAGGGAGGACCGGGAGGACCCGGGTGCCCATTTCTTTTGTCTCAGCCATCGCTTCACCCGCATTTCGTTGTGTTAGCAAATAGTTAACCCCGCGGGTGGCCCGTGTGTTCCCTCTGGAGCTCGACTTAGGGCAACACCAGGTGAACATCGCCGAATTCGTGCCAGAGGTAGCCCGTGGCCAGGGCTTCCCGGTAGCACTGCTCAAGAAGGTCGGCCCCCGCCACCGCCTCCAGCATGAGCAGATGGGTGGCCTCGGGTTCGTGCCAGCCGGTAATAAGGCCGTCGACGGCGTGCACCTCGGCGTCGGGGGTGACCATCAGTTCGGTCCAGCCGTGGCCGGGGTGAACCTGGCGGGCCACGTCGGCGACCGTCTCCAGCGCCCGCACAACGGTCGTGCCGATGGCGATGACCCGCCCGCCGCCGGCGTGGGTGGCGTTGACCTTCCTCGCCGTGTCGATGGGGACGGCGAACCGCTCCGGGTAAGGGGGCTCGTGCGACTCCTGCGAAGACACGCCGGTGTGCAGCACGAGCGGGGCCACGCCGACACCACCGGCGACGAGCGCCGTGATCAACTCCGGCGTGAACGCCCGACCGGCGCTGGCCATCTCCGCGCTCCCGGCCTCCCTCGCATAGACGTTCTGATACGAGGAAAGGGGCCACGGATGCTTGACGTATCCATACCTGATCGGCTCGCCGTGGCGAAGCAGATAGTCGGCGACGGTCGCGCCGGGAAGGGTGAGCTCGGTCAGCCACAGCCGGGAGCCGGGGGCGTGACGAGCCAGGAGACGAGCCTGACCGCCGGCGGGAAGCATCAGTACCTCACCGTCGCGATCGGTGGGATCCGGTTTCGGTCCCCGGCGGACCTCCGTGAGCCACGCTGTTCCTGGCAGCGGGGTGGACAGGTGGAGACGAACTTCGGTTCCATCAGCGGCCAGCGCCGGTAGCGACGCCGGCAAGGTCGCGGACGTGTTGACCACCACCAGATCGCCGGCGTTGAGCAGATCCGGGAGCTCCGTGAAGCGGTGGTGCTCGATGCGACCGTTGCTCCGCCAGGACGCCAGCAGGCGGACGTCGTCACGGCCCTTGCCGCGCACCTCGGCGGGCTCGGTGGCCTCGAGCTCCGGTGGGAGCACAAATGCGGGGGTGATGGTCGAGCTCATGGCCGGCTTCCCAGCTCTCTCGCTTGGTAACGCCCGCTCGGCAGGTCACCCTCGAGGATTTCGATGAGACCGGGGACGCTCACCTCCGGGAGCGGGCGGTCGGAGATGTCTTCGCCGGGGAAGGCCTCCTGATGCATCTGGGTGTTCATGTCGCCGGGATCGACCACGTACACCCGCAACGACGGGTGCTCAACCGCGAGTATCCGCGTGACGTGCTCGAGCGCCGCCTTGGACGAGCCGTATCCTCCCCACCCCTCGTAGGCCTCCGCGCCTGCATCCGACGTAATCGACACGATGCGACCGGCCGGCCGGGATGCGTCGAGCAGCGGCAGGGCCAACTGGACCAGCCGCACCGGCGCGAACACGTTCACCTCGTAGACCCGCTCGAGTTCTTCCAACGGGTAGTCGGCCAAGGCGGGTTGAGGGCTTGGTCCGAGATGACTGGCGTTGAGCACGAGGGCATCCAGTCCGCCCAGCCCCTGTGCGGCTTCGATCAGCGCCCGGCGATGCGATTCGTCGGCCACATCGCCTCGAATGGCGACGACGACGGATCCGAGCACAGCGGCGGCCTGATCAAGCTCGTCGCTCCCCCGGGCGTCGATCACCAGCTTCCAACCCTGGCCAACCAGCCGGGTGGCGAGCGCCGCACCGAGCCCTCGTGAGCCTCCGGTAACGATGGCAATGGGCATCGGGAGTACCTCCTAGTTTCAGAAGTATTCTAAGCTGAAACTGTGTTTAATGCAAGAGAGAAAACCCCGAAGTCCTCTTCAGCCCGCTACCGCTATCTGGCGCGCAACAACCGGCGGGCCCGGACCAGTTCGGCCACCGACCACGCCTGGAACGGACATCCAGTCGCCCCGTGAGGCGTATCTCCATCGGCCGTCTCGGACACCGATCCCAGTCCCCATTCCATGAGGTGGGCCTCCAGGCCGTCGAGGACGCCAGTGAGTGAAGACGCGGTCGCGCCCGTGCGCATCGCGGCTTCCACGTAGGGCCCGATGAGCCACGGCCAGACTGTCCCCTGGTGGTAGGCGCGGTCCCGTTGCGCCGGCGAACCGCGGTGCTGGCCCAGGTATTCGGGGTCGGAGGGAGCCAGCGAACGCAGTCCGAGGGAGGTGAGCAGCGGCCGCGCGCACGACTCGACGATGGAGGCGTCGCAGAGTGGCGCATGCGGCAGAGACACCGCCAGCAGCTGATTGGGCCGGAGCTGCCCTTTCCCGCCGATGACATCAAGCAGCACGCCCTCATCGGTCCGGAACGCCTTCTCGAATGACGTGCGAGCGGTTGCCTCCAGCGCGCGCGTCGACGTCGCGTCTCGCCCGAGGCGTTCTTGTAGACCGGCTACGGCCGCCAGGCCGTTGATCCACAGCGCGTTGATTTCGACCGCCTTGCCGGCGCGCCACGTCACCGCGGTGCCGTCGACGCGAGCGTCCATCCACGTCAGCGCCACGCCCTCCTGGCCCTGCGCGAGCAAGCCGTCCTCCGGGTCGGCGCGGATCCCGTAGCGGGTACCGGCCACGTGCCACCGGACCACGTCCTCGAGGCCGGCGATGAGCTCCGCCGCCAACTCGACATCGCCAGTCGTCGTCACATGCCGGTCGACAGCGTGGAGGAACCAGAGAGTGGCATCGGCAGTGTTGAACTCCGTACTGCCGGTGTCGGCGGTGTTCGCCAGCATTCCTTGAGAGAGCGTGCCCGCCGATCGCCGCAGCAAACCCCGGCCCTCCTCCTGCCGGCCGGTGACAAGGAACAGCCCTTCGTAGGAGGTCATGGTGTCGCGCGACCATTCCCCGAACCACGGGTACCCGGCGACAATCGTCGGACCGGAGATCACCAGTTGATCAGCGGCGTGGGCGAGCAGGCGGTCTTGATCGTCACTCGCCCTGGCCGCGGCAGCGACGAAGCGGGCCCGCCGGCGGGCCGAAGCCACCACCTCGGCCGCCTCTGTAGGCGGCGGGGAATCGGCGCCGGCCCATGCGGTGATGCCGATCTCCTCACCGGGGACGAGCACATTGACAAACGTTCCGGCGTGCCACAGATCCTCTCGATCGGGCAAACCGCGCTCGGCTTCGGCGCGATAGAGCGCGCCCCGATACCACTCCGCGGCCGGGCGGAAGCCGCGACCCATCACCCGGTAGGCGCCCTCGAAGACGAACCCATCGACGCCGGAGGAGACATCGGGGGGTCCGGTCCCAAAGCGTTCCCCATGCGCGTCCCTCCATGTGCACAGCGCGGCCAACTCGAGGCGCACGGGCTGATCGGCCCGCACCAACCGATGCGTGATCGCCACCGCCGGGCGGCCGCGCTCCATCGCCACCTCGCGCTCGAGGGTCACATCGCCGGCCGACCACCGCCACCGTGGCACTCCGTCGTCGAGGCAGAAGGACTCCAGATGCAGGTGGCCAGTCGGATCGATCGCGCCACTCGCCCACTCGTGTACGGCCAGACGGAGTCGGCGGTCGCCGATGACGAGTGTCGGATCGAGCGCGGCGAGGCCGAGCCGGCGGGACGACGGCCCGGACGGGCCAGCAACGATCAGGAGACCGTGGTAGCGGCGGGTCCGCAGCCCGGCCACCGTGCCCATGGCGTAACCCCCAAGGCCGTCAGTGACCAACCACTCCCGGACCGACGACTCCGGAAGCGTCCCACACAGCTGGCGCCCGAAGCCGATCTGCACCCGTCAGTTGACCTGGCGTTGGCGGTCGGCCCAATAGGGTTCGCGGAGCTTGAACTTTTGCAGCTTGCCGGTTGCGGTGCGGGTCAGCGCATCGCGGAACTCGACACTCTTCGGGGACTTGAAATGGGCCATGCGCAGTCGGCAGTGGGCGATCAGGTCGTCCTCGGTTACCTGCGCGTCGGGTCGAAGCACGACGAGCGCTTTGATGGTCTCGCCCCATTTCTCGTCGGGGACACCGATCACCGCGGCCTCAGCCACAGCCGGATGCTGATACAGCACGTCCTCGACCTCGATGGACGAGACGTTCTCGCCGCCCGTGATGATGACGTCCTTCTTGCGGTCGGCGATAACGACATAGGGGCCATCCAGGTAGCCACCGTCGCCGGTGTGGAACCAGCCGTCCACGATGGCCTTCGAGGTTTCTTCGGGCTGCTCCCAGTAACCGTCGAAAACGTGGTTGGAGCGGGCTAAGACCTCCCCTTCCGCATCGACGTCCATCCGCACACCGAAAGCCGGCACACCGGCGCGCGATTGGCGCACCGCCCGCTCCGAGCCCGGCAACGAATCCCATTCCGCCGGCGCGCGGTTGATGGTCAGCAGCGGAGCCGTCTCCGTCAGCCCATAGATCTGAATGAATTCCCAGCCCAGTTCAGCGTTGACGCGTTCGATCGTCTTGGAGGGCGGCGGGGCACCGGCCACCACCATGCGCACGTGGCCGCGTCCCGGCACGTCCCGGCCGTCGGCCCGGCGGGCGCCCGCGGCGTCGAGAATGGCGGCAACGACCGCCGGTGCGCCACACAACAACGTCACACCGTGCGCCTCGATCCGGCGCAGGATCTCCTCGCCATCCACCTTGCGCAACGCGATCTGCGGGACACCCATCGCCGTCACCGCATACGGCATTCCCCAGCCGTTGCAGTGGAACATCGGGAGGGTGTGCAGATACACGTCGCGATCGGTCACCGCCACGTGCCAGCCGAACATGGCGGCGTTGAGCCACAGAGTCCGATGCGTCAGCGCGACCCCTTTGGGTCGGGCCGTGGTGCCTGACGTGTAGTTGATGGAAGCGATGGCCTCCTCATCCGGGGACCAGTGCGCCGGTCGAACACCGTCTGGCGCCTCCGCGAAGATCTCCGCATCCGCGACGCCGTCCATGACGATGCGATGCTTCGCGGTCACGCCCGCGAGGGCGGCGTCCTGTTCGGGGTCCACCAGGAGCACGGTCGCCCCGGAGTGCTCGACGATATACGCCACCTCGGCGGCGTTGAGGCGGAAGTTGACGGGGACAACGACGCGGCCGTAGGCGCTGACTCCATAGAAGGAGACGAGGAGACGGGCGGCGTTCGGCGACACGAGGGCGACTCGCTCGCCCTGGGCTACGCCCATGTTCTCCAGGGCGACGGCCATGCCCCGCGCCCGGGCCTCGACCTGGCCGTACGTGAGCGTTCCGAGCGACGCCGGGGTACCCGGCTCATCCACCACCGCGGTGCGGTCGGGGAACACGAGGGCGGCCCGATCGATGAAGTCGGCGATGGTGAGCGGGACCCTCATGTCTCGTGCGCCTCCTGGTCAGGGTCGTACCCTCGGTGGGTCTGGCCCACGCTACCGCCGCGGCTGGCCGGCGGCCCTGCCCACGTGGGCCGCCAACCAGGCGTTGAGCGGTCCGGCCGCTCGCCAGGCGGCAATCACCCGGTCTTTGGCCGCCGCGGTGTGGAGCCATCGGGCCGCCGCATGCGAGCGACCCGCGGTCATGCTCTTGCGGCGGAGCAGGCCGATACGGGGATGGTCGGCGGGGTAGCCGCGGGGCGCCGACTTCAGCGCTTCGGCGCTGATCTCATAGCCGCCCTTCTCCAGGCTGGCCACGATCGCCTCGAGGGCGGTGCCACTCCGCTCAGCGGCCACGGCGGCGCGGAACCGCTCGAGCTGATCGGGGCTGAGCTGATAGGTGCCCGCGCCCAAGAAGAGCCCGTCAGGAGAAACATCGACGTAGTAGCCAGAGCCGGTGCCGGACTCGTAGCCGACGCTGGCCGCGACGTGACTCTTGTAGGGCGACTTGTCGGCCGAGAACCGGACATCACGGTTGAGGCGGTAGACCCGGCCCGTGCCGAACTCGGCGGCCAACTCGGCGAGGAGCGATTCCATCGGTGCCTTCAGACCTTCTTCATAGGTCTCGCGGTGGGCGGCGAAATAGGCACGGGAGTTGTCCTGCTCAAGGCCACTGAGGAACGCCAGGCCGTCCTTACTGAACCCGTGAAAGCCGGCGGTCATGCCGTCACCTTGTCCTGCCCTTCGGGTCGGGAACCGTACGCGGCGGCGGCGAGCGGCGACGTGCTCAGCACGAGCAGGCCGCCGAGGGCGAATACCACGCCGATGATGGCCAGCGGGATGCCGACGCCCGACACCTTCAGGTGCTCGACGAAAAGGACCTCGCCGAGCACCAGGCTGGCCGCGGGCGGTACGATCGTGAGCGCGGGGAGCGTGTCGCTCAGGGTCCCGGACTGGAATGCGCTCTGGGCCAGCACCATGCTGGTCAGGCCGACCGCCACAAGCGCGTAGAACTCCCACGACGTCAACAGCTCTTTCACCCCCTGGGCGAGGAGGAAGGTGGCGGTCTTGGTCAGCGCCGCGCTGAGCGCGAACACCAGCCCCGTGGCCGTCGCCAAAAGGACGCTCTTCCACGAACCGCTCGCCCAGCGCCGGGAGGCGATCAGGCACAATGCCCCCAGGCTGGCGGTGGCCAGGCCGGCCACCAGCCACGACCCATCCGATGCGAACTGGCGACCGCCGGCGACGGTCGTCTGGGTGAGGAACAGGATCAGCCCGCCCGTGACGGCGAGGGCACCCGTCCAATCTCGCCGGGTGAGCGCCCGCCCGTTCACGAGGGCTCCCATCCCGAGCGCGAAGACGAGCCCCACGGTCAGCAGGGGCTGCACCAGGCTCAAGGGGCCGTTGTAGAGGGCAAGGGCCTCAAAGCCGAATCCGGCGAGGTCAGCGACCACTCCTGCCAGCCAGATCGGGCGGCGGAGCAGGCCCCAGATCAGCCCGAGGCGCAGCGACTGCTCTGACGGGGCAGCCGAGGCCTCCCGCTGCTGGAGGACCGACGCCAGGGCGTAAAACACCGCGCCCAACAGGGCAAAGAGGACGGCCATTCGGGGGCGAGGCTACTTCCCGGGCCGGGTGGGCTGCGAAGTTCTTCGGCATCGTTCACGGAGATTGTGCTGCCCGTGCACTAACCTTGGATGTTGTGCGTCACAGAGTCCTTGTTGTCTCGGCCAGCATGGGCGCTGGTCATGACGGTGCAGCCCGAGAGTTGGCCCGACGCCTGGAGGCGGCCGGTCATGACGTCGAGGTGCGCGATTTTCTCGAGTCGGCGCCGCTGAAGATCGGCTCGGGCCTGAAGTGGGGCTACGAGTTTCAAATCCGTCATCTGGCCTGGAGTTACGAGCTGACCTACCGGCTGTGGTATCTCCTGCCCTTCCTCTGCCCGCCCGTCGCCAGGTTCGTGGCGTGGCTGACCGGGCGCCGGATGCAGCGCTGGGCTCGCGACTTCGACGCCGACATCGTGGTCTCCACGTATCCACTGGCGACGGTTGGACTCGGCCAGCTGCGCGGCCAAGGCAAGTTGGATCTCCCCGTGGTGAATTTCATCACCGACTTCGGTGTGCACCCGCTCTGGGTGCATCCGGCCGTGGACCTCAACCTGGCCACCCATCCGAAGCCCGCCGCGGAGGCCGCCCGGCGCACCGGACAGCCGGCCATCGCCACCGGCCCGATGGTCTCACCGGCGTTCTTCCGGCCTCAGGACCGCGAGGCCGCCCGCGACAGGATCGGTTTGGGACCTGATGATCGAGCCGTGCTCATCGTGGCCGGGTCGTGGGGCGTTGGTGCCGTGGCCGAGACGTTCAAGCACATCGCCAAGAGCGGGCGGTACGTACCTATCGCCGTGTGCGGCCACGACGATCGCCTGCGGCGGCGACTCGTCGCCACCGGGTTCGGCCGAGTGCTCGGCTGGACCGATCAGATGCCGGCCCTCATGGCCGCCTCCGATGCACTCATCGAGAACGCCGGCGGCCTCACATCGATGGAGGCGCTGGCCTCCGGGCTGCCGGTCGTGAGCTTCCGCGCCATCGCCGGGCACGGCCGGGAGAACACCCTCTCCATGCAATCGGTCGGGGTGAGCCGGGTCGCCGCGAACCCGTCTGAGCTCCTCGCCGTCCTCGACGAGGTGACAACGGACGGTTTAGCCCGCCAGGCCATGATCAACGCCGGCCGGGCCATGTTCGTGTCCGACGCGTCGAATGAGGTCCTGGCGATGGCCGATGCGGCCAGCGTGCCGAACACCGTGGAGGAAATCCTCAAGCTCGCCGACGCGACCGAGCACCGCCGCCAGCGAGTGCCTTCGCGGCGCATGACCCGCACGGCGGCGGCACTGGCCATCCTGCCCGTGGCGTGGGCGTCGGTGACCTTCGGAGTCGGGGTGGCCGCCGCCAACGGCGTCGGGGTCGCCCATCCGGCCGGCCACCTGGCTAACGTCGCTTACCTCGCGGTTCGCGTCGACGCCACCCAGCTCAACGATCCCGCCGTCATCAACGAGCTCGGCGTCCTCCACGCCACCGCTGTGGTCGACGAGCGCACGGCCCGACTTGACCCCACTGCTCTCCGCCAGCTGGCGGCAGCGAAGATCGAGGTGGCCAACGGCGGAACCGGAATCCGCAGCAATCCCAAGCACACGACCATGCCGTGGCGCCGAGCCCGGGCCGACGTCCTGCAGTCCTCCCGTCTCATCGGCGCGATCAGTGGTCAACCGGCCCGGCTGTTCGTGCCGGTGCGGCGGATCAACGGTTTCGATCTCCTCGCCTGCCGGGCCGCCCACAGTCGGGCCGTGGTTCCCAACCGGGTGATCTCCGCGAACGACTACGACTTGGCCGAGCTGCAGGCTCGCCACATCTACCTGGTGGACGGAACCGGGTCTTCCGTCCAGCGACTACTGGCCACGCTGAACGCGGTGTCTGGCGAGCTTGGCGCCGAGCATCTGTCTACGGCCACGCTGGCCAGCGTCAGGTAGTGCCGGCAGCAACCGGCGCGGCGACCGTCGCCGGGTTGGCCGCCGGGTCCGCCGCGGTCGTCGGGATCGTCCACGCCGGCCCGGCCGTTACCAGCTGGCGCTTTCTGCGCATGCACTTCCTTCCGGCCCTGGCCGGCGTCGGCCGCCCGGGGCACGTGTCCCTGACCTTCGATGACGGCCCCGATCCGAAGTCGACGCCCGCCTTCATGGACGCCCTGGACGGGTTGGGCTGGCGAGCCACGTTCTTTCTGCTCGGTTCGATGACCCGGCAGTCGCCGGCGCTGGCCGCCGAACTGGTGGCCGCCGGCCACGAGGTGGCCGTCCACGGTGACGTGCACGACAGCATGCTCGGTCGCACCCCCCAGGCGGCCAGAGATGACATCCGACGAGCCCGCGACCAGATCGCGGCCGCGTCCGGCGTGGAGCCCAGATGGTTTCGCCCTCCGTACGGCATCGTCTCGGCCTCGTCCCTCCGGGGCGCCAGGGAGTTGGGCCTGCAGACCGTGCTGTGGACGGCGTGGGGTCGGGACTGGCGCTCCGAGGCCACCCCTGAGACCGTCCTCGCCGATGTGCGCCGCGGTCTGACGCCTGGCGGCACGGTGCTGCTCCACGACTCCGATTGCACATCGGCCCCGGGATCGTGGCGATCAGCGCTCGGTGCTCTCCCCCGACTGGCCGACCTGTTCGCCGAGCGAAAGTTGACCGCCGGGCCCTTGGCCGAGCACGGACTCGCCTCGCCGCGTGCACAAACCTGACACGCGCGTCATGATTCGCCCATGGCCGAGGATCGTCGTTTTCGTTTCGCCGCTCAACTAGCCACCGCCAGCTCCCGCAAGGAGTGGGCGGAAGCCGCCCGCAAGGTGGAGGGCGTCGGCTATTCCAGCCTGACCATGCCCGATCATTTCGGCGATCAACTGGCGCCCGTGCCCGCATTGATGGCCGTCGCCGACGCCACGTCCACGCTGCGCATCGGCACGCTGGTCTTCGACAATGACTATAAACATCCGCTCGTGCTGGCCAAAGAGGCGGCCACCCTGGATCTGCTGTCGGATGGCCGCCTCGAGCTCGGGATCGGCGCGGGGTGGATGCGTACGGATTACGAGCAGTCGGGCATCGCGTATGACCCGCCGGCCGTAAGGGTGGACCGCTTCGAGGAAGCGATCCTCGTGTTGAAGGGCCTGTTCGCAGACGGACCCTTTTCCCATCAGGGCACCCACTATCAGATCGCCGAGCACAACGGCCTGCCCAAGCCGCTCCAGCGCCCGCACCCGCCGATCATCATCGGGGGCGGAGGCAAGCGGGTGCTCTCCATCGCTGCCCGGCACGCCGACATCATCAGCGTCAACCCTGATCTCCGAGAGGGCCTCGGCGGTCCCGAGACGGCCCCAAACGCCACGCCCGCATCGACCACCCGCAAGCTGGAGTGGATCAAGCAGGCGGCGGGATCCCGCTTCGACGACATCGAACTGAATGTTCTCATCGGCTTCAGCCTGATTACCGACAAGCCCGCGAAGGTCGCCGAAGCGATGGGGCCCGCCTTCGGGATATCCGCCGACGAGGCGCTGCACGTCCCGTTGTGCCTGATCGGCACGGTTGATTCCATGGTGGACGAGCTCGAGCGCCGCCGGGAGGAGTGGGGTTTCTCGTACATCGGCTTCGACGGCAACAGCTGGGAGGCGATGGCGCCGATTGTCGGCCGCCTGGCCGGGACCTGATCCTGGCGATCAGCGCAGCCGGCGGCGGAGGATCTTGCCCGTGGCGTTGCGGGGCAGCTCGTCGACGAACACCACGTCGCGAGGAACCTTGAAATTGGCCAAGCGACTCCGCACCGCCGCCTGTACGTCCTCCTCCGTCAGGGTGGCGCCCGGCAGTCGCACGACGTAGGCACGCAACCGCTGGCCGAACCTGTCGTCGGGTACGCCGGCGACGGCGGCGTCCGCAACACCGTCCATGGTCAGGACCACGTCCTCTACCTCGCCGGGAAAGATGTTCTCGCCGCCGGACACGATCATGTCGTCCTCGCGTCCACTGACGAAGAGCCGGCCGTCGGAGTTGAGGCGGCCGACATCGCCGGTGCATATGTAGCCGTCGTTGAGCTCCTTCGACCCTCCGTCCGTGTAGCCATCGAAGAGCAACTCGCTACCGACGAAGATGCGACCCTCCTCGCCGTCTGGCACCGGGGCCCCGTCCTCCGAGAGCAGCCTCACCACCACGCCGCGGGCCGGCACGCCCGCGGTGCCTGGTGCCGCTCTGAGGTCAACAGGAGTGGCGATGCTCACCCAGCCCACCTCAGTCGATCCATAGAGGTTGTAGAGCACGTCGCCGAAGGCATCCATGACCTGCGTGGCAAGGGGCCCGGGGAGCGCCGATCCACTGCTCGCGATGATCCGCAGCGTCGAGGTGTCGTAGCGGCGGCGGACCTCGGCGGGTAGATCCATGATGCGTTGGAGCATGGACGGGACCACGACCAACACCGAGATCTTCTCCGCCTCGATCGCAACCAACGCGTCGGTCGGGTCGAACCGGCGCCGGAGCACCACGGTGCTCGACATGGCGTGGGCGGACATGAGATGGGCGAGCCCCCACGAGTGGAAGAGCGGAGCGGCCACCAGCAGGCGGTCGCCCGCCCGGTAAGGAATGCGGGCGAGCAGTGCCAGCAACGGTTCGATCGACGCGGGCTGGGTGCGGGCGGCTCCTTTGGGAGTGCCGGTCGTCCCCGACGTCAGGATGACCGGCAGGCCGGGGCGGGCGGGCGGGGGCGGGGGC
>JRHI01002064.1_pt1 | contig 14831 bp, 14 predicted proteins | sample 215371 | NCBI WGS metagenome assembly JRHI01 (sample SAMN02929681, study PRJNA255918) | sediment metagenome | biome: cave system; feature: Ice Cave; material: Sediment; isolation source: sediment from deep within a dark volcanic ice cave with no known source of... ...
GACGAGCCCGATGCGGAGTGGGCGGCCCCGGAGCGCGCCGCCGCCGAGCGCCAGCTGCTCCGCGCCCACCTGCTCGTCGCCGCCGCGGCGCTGGCGTCGGGAGACCCCGGCATCGCCGTGGCCGCGGCCGAGGCCGCCCTCGCCGCCGAGCCCCTCGACGAGGAGGCGGTGCGGCTGCTCCTCGCCGGCCACGCCGCCGCCGGGCGCAAGGCCGCGGCCCTCGCCGCCTACGAGCGCTTCCGCGCACGGCTCGCCGACGAGCTCGGCGTCGACCCCGCCCCCGCCACCGCCGCGGTCCACCTCGCCGTCCTCCAGGACCGGCCGCTCCCCGGCGCCGCCCCCGCGCCGGCCGCCGGGTCGCCCTCCGCGCCGGTGGCCTCGCCCGGCGCCGCCGCGGCGCCGCCGCTGGTGGGGCGCGGCCCGGAGCTCGCCCGCCTCGACGCGGCGATGGCGGCCGCCGCCCGCGGGCAGCCGCAGCTGGTCGTGGTCGAGGGTGAGGCCGGGATCGGCAAGAGCCGGCTGGTGGGGGAGTGGACGGCGGGGGTGGCGGCCCGGGGCACCGCGGTGCTGCTGGGACGCTGCGACGAGCTCGGCCGGGCGCTGCCGCTGCAGCCGGTCCTCGACGCCCTCGCCGCGCACCTGTCCGGGTTCGACGGCGAGTCCGCCGCCACCCTGCTCGGGCCCGAGGCGGCGCTGCTCGGCGACCCGCTGCTCAGCGCCGGAGCCCTCCCGCTGCCCGCCGGCGCCGTCGTCCCCGCCGCCGACGAGGGGGTGGCGCGGGCGGTGCTCGGCGAGGCGGCGCGCCGGGTGCTGACCCGGATCGGCTTCACGCCGACGGTGCTCGTGGTCGAGGACGTCCACCTCGCCGACCCCGCCACCCATGACCTGCTGGCCCGGCTGCGCAGCCATCCACCCCATGCCCGCCTGCTGGTGCTCGCCACCCGCCGCACCGGCGAGGGCCGGAGGCTCGACCCCGGCATGCGCCTGCAGCTCGAGCCGCTCGACCTCACCGCCTGCGCCGCGCTGGTCGGCGAGGCCGCAGCCGCCGCGCTGCACCGGCGCAGCGGTGGCAATCCCCTGCTGCTGCTCGAGCTCAGCCGCGCCGGGGGCGTCGGGGAGATCCCGGAGAGCCTGCGCGATGCGGTGGCCGCCCAGTGCGACCGCCTCGGCGAGGCGGCGGCGACGCTGCGCGCGGCGGCGGTGCTCGGCCCCGAGCTCGACCTCGAGGTGCTCGCCGCCACCCTCGGACTGGCCCCGATCACCCTCCTCGACCACCTCGAGGAGGGGGTGCGCCGCCGCCTCCTCGTCGAGCGTGGCGGCGGCTTCGCCTTCCACCACGAGCTGGTCCGCGAGGCCCTGGTGGCCGGCACCGGGAGCGCCCGCCGGGCTCTGCTCCATCGCGAGGCGGCGCGGGTGCTCGCGCTGCGGCCGCGCGCCGACCCGCTGACGGTCGCCTACCACGCCCGCCACGGCGGCGACCTGGGGCTGGCGGCGGGCGCGCTGACCGACGCCGCGCGGATCACCGCCGGCCGCGGCGACCACGCCGAGGCGCTGCGACTGCTCGACGAGGCCGGGTCGCTCGAGGACGGCGCGGCCGTCCACATCGAGCGCGCACGGGTGCTGCTGCTCGGCAGCCGCGCCGGCGACGCCGACGCCGAGGGACGGCGGGCGCTCGCCCTCGGTGGCGGCGCGGCCGCGCTCGAGGTGCTCGCCGCCGCCCACTTCCACCTCCGTGACCTCGCCGAGTCGGTGCGCCTGGCCACCGAGGCGAGCGCCCAGGCGGGGGACGGCCGGGTGCGCGCCGGCGCGCTGCTCCTCGCCGCCCGCGGCCATCACGCCCTCGGCGACCTCGACGCCGCCGAGGCCGGCTTCGAGCAGGCGGCCGCCGCCGACCCGCTCGGCGCCGCCGCCCGCGGCCTCTGGCTCGGCTTCGTGCGCATCCACCAGGGACGGGCGGAGGAGGGGCTGCGGCTGGTCGAGGCCGCGGCGGCGTCGCCGGAGGCGGTGATCAACCTCTTCGCCCCCGCCCACCTCAGCTTCGTCAGCGGCTACGCGCTCGCCGCCCTCGGCCGGGTCGACGAGGCGATGCGCCGGTTCCACGAGCTCGACGCCGCCTGCGAGCGGCTGGGGGTGACCCGGTTTGCGGGACGGGCCGACAACTTCCGCGGCTGGATGCTGCGCAGCCTCGGCGACCACGCCGCCGCCGACGAGCACACCGCGCGTGCGCTCGAGGCGGGGCGGCGGATCGACTACCCGGAGGTGCAGGCGCAGGGCTGGCTCGACCTCTGCGACGGCGCCCTGCAGCGTGGCGATCACGACGCCGCGGCGGCGCACCTGGCGATGGCGCGTCCCTTCGGCGACGTCGAGCACGCCTACCGCTGGCGGCATCGCATCCGCCGCCGCCTGCTCGAGGCGAGGCTGCGCCTGCTCGGCGGCGACGCGCAGGCGGCGGCGGCGATGCTCGAGGAGCTGCAGCGGGAGGCGGTGGCCCGCGGCGCCCGCCGCTACCTGCTGCAGGCGCGGCTGCTCCTCGCCATGGCCCGCCGGGCCCAGGGGATCCCGGTCGACCTCGGCGCACTCGCGCCCGAGCGGGAGGCGCTGGGCGCGGCCGGCGGGCTCGACGGCTGGCGGCTCGCCGCGGAGGTGGGGGCCGCCTTCGACGCGCCCGCCTGGCGCGACGCCGCCCGCCGTCTCGGCGCCGGCCTCGCCGGGCACGCGGGCCCGCGGCGGGCGGAGTTCGAGCGCTATGCGGCGAGGGTGGTGGACAGGGCGAGTTGCCACTAGGCGCCATGTAGGAGCGAGATCGTGGGCCGCCCATCGCACGATCAGCTCGTCGCGCGTCATGCCGCCACCCCGGCCGAGTCGCCGTTGATCCCGGCCTGCTCGCCGTGCAGGGCGAGCGCCGCGCGGTCATCCGCCGCCGGGAATCTCGGCGGCGGACGTCCCACTCGTCGGAGACCACGCCGGAGGACAACCGCTGTGCTGCGGGTGGCGAGCCCGTTGACGGACGGGTCGGTCCCGATCGTCTGCTGGTGCTACCACGGCCAGGTCGAGCCGGGCCAGGGGCTGGAGCCTCGACCCGTCTACGGGCCGGCCATGTTCCCGCAGTTGCAGCGGCTCCCGGTCTACGCCTTGGCGCCGACGCCCGCCCCCGGTTCCCTTACCCAGTAGCGCGGGCCGCCCGCCGCCGGTCGCGTGCCTCGGCGCGGAGGACGGCGCAGACCGCGTCCGGCCAGGTCGCATAGCGGCGCACGGTCCATCCGCCGTCGGCGCGGGACGCCTCGACGCGCCAGGCAGATGGTCCGGGTCGGCGTGGTCGTCGTCCTCATTCGCGCGGGGCTCCGGTGTACGTGGTCAGCACCAGCATCCGGGCCGTGTAGGGCCGCGCCGCCTCGGTCGCGTGCTCCGCCTCCGCCCGGATCCGCTCGCGTCGCGCCGGCTCGAGGGTGTCGAGGTAGCCGGCCACCGCCGGTGCACCCAGCCGGAAGCCGGCGAGCGCGCCCGCGTCCAGCGTGCCCATGCCGACCTCGACCTCCTCCACCCGCGGGTCGCGCAGGCCGGCGCGCCGTGCCACCCCGGCGAGCAGCTCGGGGCGCGCGGTGAGCGGTTCCAGCTCGTCCTTCATCCGCCGGTACCAGGGCGGTGGCCGGTACCCGTGCTCGGCCAGGACGGCGTCGACCCGCTGCTTCAGCGCGTCGTCGGAGCGGGCCGCGAACGTGGCGGCGAGGACGGCGCCGCCGGGTCGCACCACCCGGGCCAGCTCGCGCAGCGCCGCGGCTGGATCGGCGAGGTGGTTGAGGACGAAGGCGGTCGCGGCGACGTCGACGCAGCCGTCGCGCAGGGGCAGGCAGAGGACGTCGGCAACCGCCGCCGGGGGGCGCGTCTCGCGGTCGAAGCGGAGCATGTCGACGGCGAGGTCGGTGGCGAGCACGCGCGCCCCCGCGTCGCGCGCCGCCGCCGACACCGCGCCGGTGCCGGCGCCGGCGTCGAGGAGCAGCGCGCCGGCCAGCGGCAGCGGGCAGCGGTGGAGCAACGCCTCCGCGAGCCGGTCGTAGACCTGCGCGGGACCTCCGGCCCAGGGCTTCGCCCGGTAGACCCGCGGAAGCGGCGCCGCGCTCACCGTCTCGCCTCAGCCGCCGAGCAGGTGGGCCGAGGCGCCGAGGCGGCCGTCCCACCATGCCAGCTCGGTGGCGTTGCCGCCGAGCAGCTTCTCCCATCCCAGCTGCACGAAGGCGCCCACGAGGGCGAGCTCGAGCTGGGTCTCGAACCAGCCCGCGGTGTCGAGCCCGTGGGCCTCGAGCCGGGTGCGGTAGAGGTCGATGAGCGCCTCCCTGGGGCGGGCCAGGCGGTTGCAGTTGATCGCCAGGTACCAGGCGAGGTCGAGGGCCGCCGGTCCCCGCGACACCCGGTCCCAGTCGAGCAGGATGGTGCGGCCATCGGGGTGGCTGCCCATGTTGCCGAGCTTCCAGTCGCCGTGGACCAGCGTCTGTGGCGTCCGCTCCAGGGCGAGCACGAGCGGGGAGAGGTCCCCGAGCAGCCCCCGCACCAGGCGGGCGACCGGCGGGCTCAGGGTGTCGAGGCGGCTCCAGCCGGCGGGGATCAGCTTCGGGACCACGTCGTCGCCGCCGCGCTGGGCCTCGACGGCGGAGGTCGACTCGCTGAGGAAGGTGTAGTGCATCCCGAGGCTGATCAGCAGGTCGGACCCGGCGAATCCCTGGTGGGTGGCGTGGAGTGCCGCCATGGCGTCCACGAAGCGGTGCTCCTGCTCGGCGTCGACGGGCGCATCCCCCTCGGGAACGAGGTGATCGCCGACGTCGCGCATCAGCAGCGCGGTGCCCTCGCGACCGCGGGACGCGGGGGTGGGAGCCACCGCCACCACGGTGTGGTCGATGCATGCGGGGAGGGCGTCGAGCAGCCTGCTGCCGAAGAGGAGGAGCTGCCGGTGGCCGAGGTCGCCGGTGGAGCGCATCAGCCAGCTCTCCTCGAGGTCGAGGTGCTTGAGCACGAGGGGCACGCCGTCGATGGAGAGCCGCTCCAGCCGTGAGCCGGACTTGGAGTCGTCCATGAACAGTGGCCGGCGGTCGACCGCGCCCTCGAGGAGGTCGTCGAGCCCGGAGGCCACCCGGATCGCGGTCACGGGCTCAGCCTGCGCTGTCATGGCCGGCCTCCGCCATCTCCGCGAGCAGCGCGGCCGGCCAGCGGCCGCCGCAGTACACGGTGTCCTCGACGATGCTGCCGTCGCGCACGGTGAGCCGGTGGGCCTGGTGGCAGGCGTGGGGAACGCCGTTCTCCTGCCAGCTGAGGGTGAACTCGAGGAGCTCGCCGTCGGGCAATGGGCTGCGCCGCAGCGACTCGAAGTGACCCGGGTCGGCGAACCAGCCGGCGAACGTGTCACCGATCGCCTCGGCGCCGCGGACGGTCCAGCGCCAGTTCGGGACGGTGGCGTCGACCACCGCGTCGGCGGCGAAGACGCCCGGCTCGACGCGTGCCCCGGCTTCGATCGCGGCGGCGAACCGGTTGACGGCGGTGAGGGTCTGGGTGTCGGTCATGGTCGGTCCCCCGGTCGGGTGTCGGTGCGACGTGCCGGAGTGTGGGCGGGGTGACTTGCAAGGGCCCTGCAACACCTGCTGTGGTGCGCTGCAGGGGAATTGCAGCGGCGGTCGCCGAGCATCGTCGCCAACGAGCCAACCTGCGGAGGAGATCCACCATGGCACAGGCGGAGAAGGGCGACTTCGGGACCCCCGACGAGACGCGGACCTTCGAGCACGGCCGTCTCGACCTCGTGCGGGTCGCCGGCAGCGAGATCGGGCTGCTCACCCTCGAGCCCGGCTGGCGCTGGAGCGAGCACGTCAAGCCGCTGGCGGGGACGGACTGGTGCGAGGCGCCCCACTTCCAGTACCAGGTCTGCGGCCGGCTGGCCATCCTGATGTCCGACGGGGCCGAGCTGGAGAGCGGGCCCGGGCAGGTCACGGCGCTGCCCCAGCGGCACGACGCCTGGGTGGTCGGCGACGAGCCGGTGGTGCTGATCGACTGGTGGGGCGCCAGCAACTACGCCAAGGGCTGAGCAGCGAGGCGGGGGCGCCCCTCGGGGGGGCGCCCCCGGGGCCGGCGCGCGCTATCGTCTCCCGCATGCAACTCCGGATCTTCACCGAGCCGCAGCAGGGCGCCACCTACGACACCCTCCTCGCCGTCGCCCGGGCCACCGAGGACTGCGGGTTCGACGCCTTCTTCCGCTCCGACCACTACATGGGGATCTGGGGCGACCCCCTTCTGCCGCCGGGCTCGACCGACGCCTGGATCACCCTGGCCGGCCTCGCCCGCGACACCTCGCGGATCAGGCTGGGCACCCTGGTCTCGCCGGTCACCTTCCGCCTCCCCGGTCTGCTGGCGATCAGCGTCGCCACCGTCGACGCGATGAGCGGCGGCCGTGCCGAGCTGGGGCTGGGCACGGGCTGGTACGAGGCAGAGCACGACGCCTACGGCATCCCGTTCCCTCCGTTCGGCGAGCGCTACGCCCGGCTGGAGGAGCAGGTGGGGATCGTGCTCGGGCTGTGGCGGACCCCGGTCGGCGAGCGCTACTCGCACTCCGGCACGCACTACACGCTCACCGACTCCCCGGCGCTGCCCAAGCCGGTGCAGTCGCCGAACCCGCCCCTGATCATCGGGGGCAAGGGCCCGCGGCGCACCCCGGACCTCGCCGCCCGGCACGCCGACGAGTTCAACCTCCCGCCGTTCACCGCCACCGACTTCGGGCGCGAACAGCTCCAGCGGGTCCGCGAGGCGTGCGACCGGGCAGGCCGCGACCGCGCGTCGCTGCGGCTCTCGGCGTCGCTGACGGTCTGCTGCGGCCGCGACGGCGGCGAGGTGCGGCGTCGTGCCGCCGCGATCGGACAGGACCTCGACGCGCTGGCCACCGTGGGGCTGGCGGGCACCCCCGCGGAGGTCGTCGACCGCCTCGGCGCCTATGCCGGCATGGGCGTGTCCCGCGTCTACCTGCAGGTGCTCGACCTCGCCGACCTGGCGCACATCGAGCTGCTTGCCGCCGAGGTGCTGCCGCAGGTCTGAGCCGGCCCCGTTCCAGGTTGACACCCGGTCGCGGAAAGGGCCAATCTGTTCAACGAAGGCGGAGACGGTGCGTGCCCCCGGCGGGCGCCGCCGGCAGAGAGGTGGGAAGGTATGCGCAGGATGCCGCGGCATATCCGGGTTCTCGTCACCGCCGGTGTCATGCTCGCCCTGGCGGTCGTGGCGCTCACCGCCGCCTCCGCGCTGACCCACCACGAGCGCGATCGCGGGACGGTGGGGATGCGGATGCCCGCCGCGCACGCGCAGTTCCAACCGGGCATGGGTCGCATGGGTGGCCCCCGTGGCGGATTCGGCTTCGCCCGGGGCGGGGCCGGGGGGACCATCACCCAGATCAGCGGCAGCACCCTGACGCTGCGCACCGAGGAGGGCACCGAGACGGTGAACACCTCCGGGTCGACCAAGTACACGAAGGACCGCCAGACGATCGCGTTCTCCGACCTGAAGGTCGGCGACGTGGTGCGGGTGGTCCCGGACGCATCCTCGGCGAAGCCGGCGACGCCGGGTACCGGGACGGTCACCGCGAGCCGGATCGTGGTGGTCGAGCCGATGCTCGCAGGCCGGGTCACCGCCGTCGACGGCAACACCGTGAGCCTGGTCGGGCGCGACGGCCGGGAGCTCACCGTCACCCTCACCGACGCCACCAGGTACTTCAACGGTGCGCAGACCGCGGACCGCGCCGCGGTCGCCGTCGGCAGCCACATCCTCGCCGCCGGCAGCCAGGACAGCCTCACCCACCTCACCGCGACCGCGGTGACGGTGCTGCCCGCCGGCGGGGCCGCGGGGGCGGGGCCGATGTGGCGCGGATTCCCCGGCGGCAGGCCCGGGCACCCTGGCCCCGGTGGCGGCGTCTTCCCCGGAGGCCTCGGCGCCTAGGTGACCCTAGGTCGCGCTGGCGGCGACCGCGCGCACCTCGACGCTGAGCAGCCTCACCGGCGGCGGCGGCTGCAAGCCGTCGGCGGCGGTGCGGGCCGACGGCTCGTCCTCGTAGATCACGACCGAGAGGCCCTCGCGCCCGTCCGGTGGCGCCAGCCAGTAGCCGGCCACGAACCCGGGGCTCTGCCTGACCATCGGGATCACGTTCTTCTCGAGCATCTCGCGACCCTGTTCCATGTTTCCGCCCTCGGGCAGCTCGACACGGGCGACGACTGCGAACATCGATTCGGCCTCCATGCGCATGGTGACGAGGCGGATGACGGAGCCCGCCCAGTATATGGCGGTGGCCCGCGGAGTCCGCGGCGCCGGACGGACGGTTCATCCTGAGGGTCATGGGCAAGGTCTTCGACGGAATCGACGAGAAGCTGGGAGCGTGGATCGCGGCCCAGCCGCTGTTCTTCGTGGGCACCGCCCCGCTGGGCGCGGAGGGTCACGTCAACGTCTCACCGAAGGGGCCGATCGGCTCGCTGCGGGTGCTCGACCCGCACACCGTCGCCTACCTCGACGTGATCGGCAGCGGCGCCGAGACCATCTCCCACCTCCGCGAGAACGGGCGCATCGTGATCATGCTGTGCGCCTTCGCCGGCCCGCCGCGGATCGTCCGCCTCCACGGCCGCGGCCGGGTGGTGACCCCCGACGACACCGGCTACCCGGAGCTGCTGGCGCGCGGCTTCGAGGACCCGGGAGGGCCCGAGGCGCGCCGTGCCGTCATCGTGGTCGCGCTGACCCGGGTGGCCGACTCCTGCGGCTACGGGGTGCCGCTGATGAGCCACGAGGGGCAGCGCCCCCACCTTCCCGCGTGGGCGGCGAGCAAGCTGCGCGGTGGGGGAGTGGCGGCGCTGACCGAGTACAAGCGGCGCAACAACCTGCGCAGCATCGACGGCCTGCCCGCCCTCGACCCGCCCACCGCGGGTGCGGACTGACGCCGTACGACCACGGGATGCTCGACGTCGGTGACGGCAACCTCGTCCACTGGGATGTCAGCGGCAGTCGCGACGGCAAGCCGGCGGTCGTCGTGCACGGCGGGCCCGGGTCCGGATGCCGGCCGGGCAGCCGCCGGGGCTTCCATCCGGAGCGCCACCGCGTGGTGCAGTTCGACCAGCGCGGCTGTGGGCGCAGCACGCCGCATGCCGGCCGCCACGACACCTCGTCCACCCCAATCTCGAAGAGGTCATCAAGCCGGGCCGGGTCCAGACCGTCGTGCATCACCCGAGTGATCATCCGGCCCACGGTGTCCCAGTCGACCCGGACCAGTCGGCAGACGGCGCTCTTGTCCATGGTCGTGGCCAGGAACCCGACCAGGTCATCGACGTCCCGGGTGTGGTGGGCGCCGGGTCGAGCGAAGGGCACGCCCTCGGTGCGCACGCCGTGCTCCGGACATTCCAGCCGCCGCAGCTCGGCGCGGAGCTCGAGCCGCCAGGCGCCGAGATCGAGATGCCGCCAGGTCGAGCTGGTTGGGCGGACGTCGTAGCGAGCGGGCGTCGTGAAGGAGCACTCGGGGCAGACCAGCCGCCGCCGGCGAAGGGCGATGGTGACCGACACCCGATCCGGTTCGAAGGCGACCTCGCGCACCCTGACCCCAGGCAGGCGCAGCAGGCGGCAGAATGCTGTGGTGACGCGCACGGGGGCCTCCTTGTCCAGTGGTTGTAAAAGCACCGCCAAAGGTACGGTCCCCGGGCGCGTCATCTCACCGGCTCACCTCCGACTACCTCTGCTCTGGACAACCCCGGCGTCGGTCGGAGCGGCACGGAACGCCCTCTGGAATGCGGCGCGGAGCGCCGCCCCGAACCTGACCGCCTTTCCGGAGCCGCCGCCCAGTGCCCTGGGCAGCCCCGATCCCCTTGAAGGACCTCGACCTTCTACTTTCGCCGATCCTCAGCCGCACCCACATCCATGCCGGAAGACCCGTACTCCGTACTTCATCGCCTGGGCGACGATGTTCACCTTCCTGCTCATCCCCAGCCTGCGCCTCCCCGCGGTGTACCCGGCGATCGTCGCCGACGTGGTTCTGGCGCTGATCGTGGTCACCTATGCGGTGTGGAACGGTTCGGAGGGGAGCTTCAAGCTCACCGGCTGGTTGCTGCTCGCCGGTGCCGCCCTCGGCTTCTGGGGCTTCCTCAACTCCGCGTCGGTGGCCCTGGGCGGGAAGCCGACCCCGCCGCTCGGTCCTCCGCTGGTGCGGTAGCCGGCGATGTCCGCGCAAACCTTCGACGCCGTGCTCGAGTTCGCGCTGCTCGGGCTGTTCGTGGGGGTGTGCGGCTACGCCGCCCGCCTGGTGCTCACCACCGTGCGCGGCGACCACCTTCAACGTCCGGAGTCCCCGGCGCCTCACGAGGAGGCGCCGGGGCCGGACTAGCGGGTCGGTGGCTCTTCGACCTCGCGGCCGGGAGGCCGGTCGAGGGGTCGAGGATCAGGGTGCTCTGAGCGACCTGGCGTGGGCGTCGGCGGAGCCGTCACCGATCCGGGAGAGGATTGCCGGGGACGTAGCCCGGGGTCGCCGCTGCGCCGAGGCACTCGCCGAGGGTCTTGCCGGACAAAGATGTGCAGTCGGGGACACAGTGGGAAGCAGCGCCGGAAGGAGTCGTCAAGGTCCGGTCAGGGTGGTGCCCGCGCTCACCGTGTGCACCGGCATCGGTCCGGCGGTGAAGCCGGGACCGTCCTCCTCGCCGATGTAGAGCTCGAGGGAGTGGCGCTCGCCGGCCTGTCGGGGGGCGGCCCTCACCACCCAGCTCGCCGCCCTGATCCGGGCGCAGACACCGGGGTCGGCGGGGTGTCCGGAGACCCGGTCGACCCCGCACTCGAGCACCTGGAAGGCGGTGCCCAGCGGGATGCTCGGGTCGGCGCCGGCGGAGACGAAGGCGCGCATCGGCTTCTCGGATGCGTCGAGCACCGCTGCGTCGACGGCATAGCCGCTGTCGGCGTCCCAGCTCAGGTATCTGCCGGCGTACTGCCCGCCGGTGATGCGGCCGGTGCCCTGGCTGCGCACCGCATCGAGGAAGTCACCGGGGTAGCTGCCCAGTGCGACGCTGCCGTTGGTGCACTCGTCGGCGCCGGGTGGGCAGCCGGTGACCGCCTGGGGCGCGCCGGCGTGGAACGACTCCACCGCGGTGTAGACGGTGGTGAGCATCCAGCCGGCGGCCACCGGCGGCGCGGGCGCGGTGCTCGGCGCCGCCGTGGCCGGAGATCGCCTGGCCTCGGGCCCGCCGGCCGCGGGGGTGGCGCCCGCGGACGAGGGTGCGGCGGTCGCCGCCGCACCGCCGGACGGGGTCGCAGCCAGCGAGCCCGCCGCCGCTCCCGGCGAGCCGGAGGCGGGCGCGGTCACCTTCGGCGGCGAGGCGGTCGCGGGTGCGAGCGTCGAGGTGGCGCCGGCCCGGGCCTGCGAGGCTCCGCTGGTCGCGCTGCCACAGGCGGTGGCGGACGCGCTCAGCAGCAGCAGCACCGCCATGCCGCGGTGCACCCGCGTCGCCTGGGTCCCCTCGTCATTGCGCGCGTCGCCCATTCTCCGTGCTCCTCTGCGGCTGTCCGTCCGCAGATGACAACGGGCGGCGACTGCAGTCCTTGTGTCAGTGCGGGTTCAGCCGGCCCTGGTATGGGTGCCTGGTTCCCGGTCACCGAGGACCCGCGCGTAGAGCGCCTCGGTCCTGGCGGCGATCACCCTCCAGTCGAAGTGCTCGACGACGCGCCGCCTTCCCGCCCGGCCCATCCTGCGGGCGCTCTCCGGGTCGGCGACCAGCTCGTTGACGCGCGCCGCGAGGCCGCTCGCGAAGCGCTGCGCGGCGGTGGGATCGGGAGCCGCGCCGCTCACCGCCTCGATGTCGCAGGGAACGAGGTACCCGGTCTCGCCGTCGACCACGATCTCGGGGATGCCGCCGACCGCGCTGGCGACCACCGCGGTCTCGCAGGCCATCGCCTCCAGGTTCACCAGGCCGAAGGGCTCGTAGACCGAGGGGCAGACGAGCACGCGGGCGTGGCTCAGGAACTGGATCACCTCGGGTCGGGGCAGCATGGTCTCGGTCTCGATCCACATCACGCCACCGCGCCGCCGCTGCGCCTGCTCGTACAGGCCGCGCACCTCGGCGGCGATCTCCGGCGTGTCCGGCGCCCCGGCGAGCAGCACCAGCTGGGCCGCCGGGTCGATCAGGGGCGCCGCCTCGAGGAGGTGGACGATGCCCTTCTGGCGGGTGATGCGCCCGAGGAAGAGCACGTACGGCCGCTCCGGGTCGACCCCTTGGCGCACCAGCGCGTCGGTGTCGGGCACCGGCCGGTACTCCTCGGGGTCGATGCCGTTGTGGATCACCTCCACCCGCGCCGGGTCGATCGCCGGGTAGCAGGAGAGCACGTCGCTGCGCATCTGCTGGGAGACGGCGATCACCGCGGCGGCGCCCTCGAGGGCGATGCGCTCGCAGAAGCGCGAGAGCGCGTAGCCGCCGCCGAGCTGCTCGGCCTTCCAGGGGCGAAGCGGCTCCAGGCTGTGGGTGGTGGCGACGTGGGGGATCCCCCAGAGCAGCCCGGCAAGGTGGCCGCCGAGATTCGCGTACCAGGTGTGCGAGTGGGCCAGGTCGACGCCCTCGACGCCCTTCGCCATCGCCAGGTCCACCGACATCGTCTGCAGCGCCGCGGCGCTCGGCGCGCTGCCCGCCAGCCGCTCCCAGGGCTGGTAGGTGGCCGCCACCAGCGGCGACTCGCGCGGCGCGCCGAAGCAGTGCACCTCGAGGTCGACCAGCCGGGCCAGCTCCCGGGAGAGGTACTCGACGTGCACGCCGGCGCCGCCGTAGACCTCCGGCGGGTACTCCCGGGTGAGCAGCGCCACCCTCATCTTGTCAGGGGGGGTGTCCCCCCCATCGCTCCGGCGGCAGAGCCGCCTGTGCTCACCCCGCCCCGCCTGATGAGCAAGCTCACGCCGGCTCCTCGATCACCTGGCGCTTGCCGATCACCACGACGCCGCCCTCCGACACCGTGAATCGGGCGCGGTCGCGCTCGGGATCGACGCCGATGCGGGCGCCGGGCGGGATCATCACCTGCTTGTCGACGATGGCGCGTCGCACCACCGCGTCGCGGCCGACCTCGACCGAGTCGAGGAGCACGCAGTCCTCCACCACGGCTCGCGAGTGCACCTGCACCTCGGGCGACAGGATCGAGCGCCGCACCGTGGCGCCGGAGACGATCACCCCCGGGCTCACCATGCTGTCGACGGCGGTGCCGCGCCGGTCCTCGTAGTCGAAGACGAACTTCGATGGCGGCAGCGGGATGTACGCGGAGTAGATCGGCCAGGCGCGGTTGTAGAGGTTGAAGATCGGGTGCACCGACACCAGGTCCATGTGGGCGTCGAAGTAGGCGTCGAGGGTTCCGACGTCGCGCCAGTAGCCACGGTCGCGGTCGGTCTCCCCGGGCACCTCGTTGGTGGTGAAGTCGTAGACCGACGCCTGGTGCCGGTCGACGAACCGGGGGATGATGTCGCCGCCGATGTCGTGGCGGCTGCTCCCGCTGCGGGCGTCCTGGGCGAGCACCTCCATCAGCGGCTCCACGGTGAAGACGTAGTTGCCCATCGACGCGTAGACCATATCCGGCGCGTCGGGCAGCCCCACCGCGTCGGTGGGCTTCTCGCGGAAGGCGCGGATGCGGCCGCCCTCGGCCTCGATGACGCCGAACTGGTCCGCCTGCTCGAGGGGCGCGCGGATCGCCGCCACCGTCGCCTCGCACCCTGACGCGATGTGATGCTGGATCAGCTGCCGCGGGTCCATCCGGTAGATGTGGTCGGCTCCGACCACGATCAGGTGGGTGGGGTTCTCGTCCTGGAGGAGGTTGAAGTTCTGGTAGATGGCGTCGGCCGAGCCCGCGAACCAGTGGCGGCCCCGACGCATCTGGGCGGGGACGGGGGCGACGTAGTTGCCGAGCAGGGGCGACAGCCGCCAGGTCTGGGTGATGTGACGGTCGAGGCTGTGACTCTTGTACTGGGTCAGCACCGCGATGCGCAGATGGCCGCCGTTGACGAGGTTGGACAGCGCGAAGTCGACGAGCCGGTACACCCCTCCGAAGGGCACCGCCGGCTTGGCGCGGTCGGTGGTCAGCGGGGACAGGCGCTTGCCCTCGCCGCCGGCGAGGACCATTGCGAAGACGGTGGGCTGGGGGTGCTGGGCCATGAGGGTCAGGGGTGGCGGTCGTGGGCGACCATTGCCTCATCCTGCACCACCGTGCCCGCCGAGCGCGCGGTCGCAGATCCCGGACATTGACAGAACTGTTGCATTTGGCCAGTATCGAACGCACCGAGCGAGGCGTCGCCGGCACACCACGTGGGATCACATGGGGGAAGATCACCGTGGACACCCGGGTGACGACGGCGTCCGAGGCCTTCGTCGGCACCGACAACATCAAGGCCGGCAGCCGTGCCGGGCAGCGGATGTGCGACCTGCTCAAGGCGCGGGGGAAGACCGCCGGGACGGTGATGATCGAGTCCTCGGTGGCCGGGATCCAGTCGCTCGCCGACCGCGACGCGGGCTTCCGCCAGGGTCTCGCCGGGGCCTGTCCGGAGGTGACCGCCTCGGCGGAGCGCTACAACAACAATGACATCAACACCGCGGCCTCCCAGGTCAACGACGCGCTGACCTCCAACTCCCAGCTGCTGGGGGTGTTCGCCGACAACAACACCTCGGGAGTCGGCGCCGCGCGGGCGATCAAGGACAACCAGCTGGCGGGCAAGGTCGCGGTGGTCGCCTTCGACTCCGACGCCCAGGAGAACGCTGCGCTGGCGTCCGGGACCATCGACGCCCTGGTGGTGCAGAACCCCTACTTCTGGGCCTCCCGGCATGGATGTGGGT
>JRHI01002066.1_pt1 | contig 14817 bp, 10 predicted proteins | sample 215371 | NCBI WGS metagenome assembly JRHI01 (sample SAMN02929681, study PRJNA255918) | sediment metagenome | biome: cave system; feature: Ice Cave; material: Sediment; isolation source: sediment from deep within a dark volcanic ice cave with no known source of... ...
CAGTTGAATCTGTTCGAGAGTTAGCCAGACAGTAGTGGTCTTGTCCGTATCTCGCCCCGGCCGCCGTGTTCACGACCACGATCTCCAGAGGACGAAGCGTGTGGCCGATGCGCTTCAGCTCGGCTTCGATGTCGCCAGGGGTGGCGACGTATCCGTCAGGCAAATGCCGAAAATCCAGCTTCACCGCCGATTGATAGCACCACTCCAGAGGTACCTCGTCGATCCGCCAAGACGGCTCGCCGCCCGGTTTCAGGGCGCGGTTCATGGAAGAGGAATAGTGGTAGGGAGCGTCGAGATGGGTACCGTTGTGCGTGCTGATCGTGCAACGCTCGATCGCCGCGTGTTCACCATCGGGAAATTGGTCGACCCTCACACCCATGTAGTCCGCCATGGCCTGGGCGGTTTGGTGATGGTCGACATACTCGATTTTTGGCAGTGCGTGCGGCGGGTCGCTCTTGATTCCCGCCTTCAGCGGCGAAGAGATATCGATCAAACGACGCGGCATGGCGTCTCCTCGATCATCTAGCGTTGCGACATTGCCGAAGCTCTCCGCCTTCGGCGGCATCTTCGTGAGGCCCACGAAACCGCCCCAGAGCCCTCGCGAGCGCGATCACCGCGCCTTAGCCGCCCTTGCCGTTCTCGGCCTCGATCTTGCGCTAGCTCGGGTGCTCGATCAAGGTTGGCGGGCGTTCCTGGTCGCGCACACGAACCGACGCGAAATGACCGCCTCGTCCAACCTGTTGTAGTTCTCACGGCGGCGTGGCCATTGGAGCCAAGTCGCTCTATGCTGATCGAATTGACAAATGCAAAAGGAAACGTCGACATGGCAAACAAAGCTGTGACGCCGGTCGGTCTGAACCATCTGGTCCTGAATGTGCGCAACCTCGAGGAATCGGACGAGTTCTGGACGGACATCATTGGCCTCAAGCAGGTGGGCGAGCTTAAGCCCAGCCCGACACGTCCCGATCCACCCAAAATGCGCTTCTACAGCGGCGACCATGGCGGCGGCGCGATGAGCCACCACGACCTCGCCTTGGTCGAGAACCCGAACCTGCCGCCACCAGCAGCCGAGTGGTCCATGGTCGGCATGCCATGCGCGATCAGCCACATCGCACTCACCTTGTCGAGCCGCGAGGCGTGGCTGACGCAGCTCGCGTATTTGCAGGAGCGCGGCGTGAAATTCGACCGCCGGATCGAGCACGGCATGACCCATAGCCTCTATATTCACGATCCGAACGGCTATGGCGTCGAACTGCTCTACGAGTTGCCGCGCGAGGTCTGGGAAGGCGACATCGACGCGGCGCTGAACTTTGCCGAGCAGCTGCCGACCGAGGGACCCGAGGCGCTGCAGGATCGCGCCGAGGTGCCGGTGTTCAAACCCCAGCAGCCGGCCAATGCCTGAGGCACCCTCATGAAGAAGCGCCAGAGCATCAACGGGTCACGTGCGCGTCACGAGAACCCGATCCCGAACGCCTGTCGCATCGGTAACATCGTCATGTCGAGCGTGATTGGCGGATCGAACCCCGGCACGCGCGAGTTGCCGCCGACGCTGGAGCAGCAGGTCGCCAATGTGTTCGGCTACATTCGGTACGATGTCGAGGCCGCCGGCGGAACCGTCGATGACATCATCAAGATCACGTTCTGGGTGAAGGACCCCGTCAAGCAGCGGGCGGCGCTGAACGAGGAATGGGTGAAGATGTTCCCCGATCCCGCCTCGCGGCCCGCTCGGCACACCCAGCATCTGCCGGCTGACAGCAGGGCGCTGGTGCAGGCCGACTTCATTGCGGTCCTGGCTTGAGCGGTACGTTCGGCTGGCTCGGTCCAGGATCGAGATGATCACCTGCCGTGGGCGCCCTGGGTAGCGCTTCGCGTGGCACTGATGGCACGGCACCGGCCCGTAGAAGGGGGTGCAGGCCGGTCTACGATTTTGCAGAGGAAAACGCAGATGAGCGAGTTGCAGTCGAATACGCGGCAGGCGCTGCTTCGCATCGGGACGTCGACGCTGACGGGCATACTGAACCGGCGCGGCTTGCGCAGCATGTTCATGCAGGACGTGGAGCCAATCCGCCGCGACATCCCGCGCATGGTCGGGATCGCGTTTACCATGCGCTTCATTCCTTCACGCGAGGACAAGGACGGTCCTGGCGCGCCGGGACGGGGACAAATCCAGAGCCAGGCGATGGAGACCTGCCCGCCCGGCCATGTGCTCGTCGTGGATTCGCGCGGCGACGCGCGTGCCGCATCGGCCGGCGATCTCTATGTCGGGCGACTCAAGGCTCGAGGCTGTGCCGGCATCGTCACCGACGGTGGCCTGCGCGATACCGAGGGCGTCTTCAAGACCGGACTGCCTGCGTACCATCGGCGCGCATCTTCCCCGCCGAGCCCGATCGTGCATCACCCGTGCGATCTCAATGTGCCGATCGGCTGCGGCGGCGTGGCGGTATATCCGGGCGATATCATCGTGGGCGATTGCGACGGGGTCGTCGTCATTCCCCCCGATATCGTCGATGAGGTCGCGCAAGAGGCGTTCGCGACCACGCTGTATGAGGAATTCGCGGAGGAGGAGGTGACGCGGGGCCGCGCGCTGCCGGGCCTGTTCCCAGTCGCAGGCGATGAGGCCAAGCGTGATTTCGAAGCCTGGAAGAAGGCTCGCGCCGGCGGGCGCTAGGTGCGTCGTTATGCCCGCGTCGTGTCGAAGACGCGCCTCCGGCACGATGGCGGGCATCCACGCCACTCACCGTCCAGAATTCTGGAAACTTGCGTGGGTCCCACCTTCGCGGGCATGACCTTTGAGGGCGACGGCAAGTCAAAGCTTCTGTGCGGCGGTTGTGCTGCGGAGTGATCGCTGAAGCATCTCGAAACGTGATGTCGGGCGGTGGGTCGGGAATGCGGAGATAATGCATGCAGAAGTTTGGGATCGGCCAGCCGGTAGCGCGCTTCGAGGATCCCCGGTTGCTGCGCGGGGAGGGGCGCTATCTCGGCGACATCGAACTTCCCGGCCAAGCCTACGCCGTCGTACTTCGCTCGCCCCATGCGCACGCTCGGATCAATGGGATAGATACGGCGGTTGCTCAGGCCGCGCCCGGCGTTCTCGCCGTCTACACAGGCGCCGACTACGCTGCCGACGGCCTCGGCGGGCCCAAGGCCACCATGCCGAGAAAACGCCCGGACGGGACGCCGATGTTCGCCCCCCAGCGGCCCGCGCTCTGCGTAGACCGTGTGCGTTACGTCGGCGATCCCATCGCTTTCATCGTTGCCCAGTCCCTCAATGAGGCAAAGGACGCGGCTGAGCTGGTCGCCGTTGACTATGAGCCGCTGCCCTCCGTCACCGACACCACCAAGGCGGCACTCCCGGGCAGCCCGCCGGTCTGGGACGAGTGCCCCGACAACATCTCCCATGTATTGCCGCTGGGCGACAAGGCCAAGACCGACACGGCCTTCGCCACGGCCGATCATATCTTGAAACGCCGCTATGTCGTCACGCGCGTGCATGCCCAGTTCATGGAGCCGCGAGGTGCGCTCGGCCTCTACGACCCGGCCGAGCAGCGCTATACACTGTACGCGGACTGCCAGTATCCCCATCGCGTGCGCAATATGCTGGCCGAAAGCGTGTTCAAGATCCCCGAAAACCGCGTGCGCGTGATCGCCAATGATGTCGGCGGCGGCTTCGGCACCAAGGGCTGGCAGTATGTCGAGCACAGGCTCGTGCTGTGGGCGGCAAAGAAGCTCGGCCGGCCGGTGAAATGGGCCTGCGAGCGCTCCGAAGCGATCCTCGCCGACGAGCACGGCCGCGACAACGTCTCGGACGTGGAGATCGCGCTCGCGAAGGATGGCCGCATCCTCGGCCTTCGGGTCGCCATGACCTGCAACATCGGCGCTTACATCGGGTCGGATCGCAATATTCTCGCGCCCTTCCTGAACATGGGCACGTCAGTCGGCGTCTACGCGATCCCGGCCGCGTACGTGATGATGACGGGGATCCTCTCGAACTGCAGCCCGACGGCGCCCTACCGCGGCGCCGGCCGCCCCGAGGCGATGTATGTTCTCGAGCGCATCCTCGACGACGCGGCACGCGAGTTCGGCTTCGACCGGATCGAGATCCGCCGCCGCAACATGATCCCGGCCTCGAGCCTGCCCTACAAGAACGCGCTCGGCTTCACCTACGACTGCGGCGACTTTGTCACCGGCATGGAGATGGCCCTTAATCTGGCCGACATAGACGGTTTCGAGGCTCGCCGCCGGGACTCGGCCGAACGGGGCAAGCTGCGTGGTCTCGGCCTCGTCAATGCGATCGAGAGGGCAGCGGGCCCTGGTCTCGAATTCGCCGAGATCCGCTTTAATCCCAGCGGAACTGCCGTGGTTCTCATGGGCACCAAGAACCAGGGCCAGGGTCACGAGACGACGTTCAAGCAGATCCTACACGAGAAGCTCGGCCTCGACCCCGACGAGGTGCAGTTCATTGACGGGGACACCGACCGTGTCGCCTTCGGCATGGGCACCAATGGCTCACGCTCGACGGTGATCGGCGGCAGCGCGCTCACCGTCGCCGCAGACAAGGTGATCGAGAAGGGCAAGCGCATCGCGGCGCACCTGCTCGAGGCCTCGGCACCCGACCTTGTTTTCGCCGATGGCATCTATTCGGTGACGGGCAGCAACAAGAGCGTGACATTGAAAGCCGTTGCCAGGGCAGCCTTCGTGCCCGCGCGCCTGCCGCCGGGTCTCGAGGGCGGACTGTACGAGACGGGCACTTTCGCGCCGAAGACGGACACCTATCCCAACGGCTGCCACGTCTGCGAGGTCGAGGTCGATCCTGAGACCGGCGAAGTGGACCTTGTCGCCTACGCCGTGGTCGACGATGTCGGCACAGTCATCAACCCGATGACGCTCAAGGGCCAGATCCATGGTGGAATAGCCCAAGGCGTCGGCCAGGCCCTCATGGAAGTCGTCACCTACGACGCCGATTCGGGCCAACTCCTCGGTACGAGCTTCATGGACTATGCCATGCCGCGTGCCGATGACTTCTGCGACATCGCCGTCAAGAGCAACCCCGTGCCGACCAAGCTCAATCCGCTGGGCGCCAAGGGTGCGGGCGAGGCGGGCACTGTCGGCGCACTGCCAGTCGTCATGAACGCGATCCTCGACGCGCTCGCTCCCCTGGGCGTCAGGGAGCTGCAGATGCCGGCAACGCCAGCGCGTGTATGGCTCGCAATCCGTGCTGCCAAGAGCCCAGGCCGTGAGGATGTCGCTTTAGGTTGATTGCGAAGCGGAATCTGCCGTCTTTGATGCCACTCACTGACAGCAGCCTTTGACCCCGCAATAATCCAGCTGGAGCTTGGCTGGGTTGGAACCAGATTGAAGGTTAACGACTTGTACTTTGGGCGTGCTCTCCCAGGATCTCCCATGCGAACTTCCAGGCAGGTCTACCTATTTCCGGCCCTGGTGGTGGTCTGGCTCGGCCAGATCGCCACCTCGCCAGTCCCAGCGCAAACCCCGGCCGGGCCCGGGGCTCCGAGTATCAATCTGACTGAAAGCCCGACATCTGCCACTAAGCGCAATCAGCTCGAGAGTGTGCTCGGCAGAGAGGTCCGCACCCGGGTCGAGGAGGACCTAGGCAGAGTCGTCGATCTCCTAGCCGACCGTCAGGGCCAGGTGCAAGGGGCGGTGATCGAGTTCGGCGGGTTCCTGGGCATCGGCACGCGAAAGATCGCCGTCGAGTGGTCAGCGCTGAGCTTCGTGAATGACGGAAAGCAGCCGATCGTGATCGTGGAGATGACCCGCAATCAGCTCCGCGTCGCCCCGGAATACAAGCCGAGCGAGCCCGCGGTGGTGCGCCGAGCCGCCGACTAGAATGCTCGGCAACTTCGGCAGTGCGCCCCGCGCGAAATCGACCAGGAAGAGCCGGCACGGGAGGCTTGGTTGCCGGATCGGGAGGCGGAGCAGGCGGAGCACCCGACCAAGATGCCATCACGATCGAGTCGGCGTGGGCTCGACTGGTTCACCTTCTTCGTTGCCGACATCCAGACGGGCTTCGGTCCCTTCCTGTCGGTCTATCTGACGACCCAGAAATGGACGCAGGTCGACATCGGCCTGGTGCTCTCCATTGGTAGCTTCGCGAGCCTGCTGGGCCAGGTGCCCGGCGGCTGGCTGGTCGACCAGGTGCGCTCGAAACTGCGTGTGGCTGCGCTCGCCGTTATCGGCATCGGCGTCAGCGCACTCCTGATCGCGTTGGCTCCAGTGTTCGCGACGATCGCTACAGCAAAGCTCGTGCACGTTGCTTCCAGCTCCGTCCTGGGGCCCGCCATCGCCGCCATCACGCTCGGGCTGGTGGGACACGCATCGGTGGGCCCACGGCTCGGCCGCAACGCGCGGTTCGCCGCGGTCGGCAACGGTCTTGCGGCCGGCGTCATGGGCGCCTGCGGTTATTTCGTGTCGGCGCAGGCCGTTTTCTTCGTGACTGCCGTCCTGGCGATCCCCGCCTTGCTGGCGCTCAGGCAGATTCGCGAATGCGACGTCGATCCGATACGGGCCGACGGCGGCATCGATGCATGTGACCCGAGCCAGCACGGCACACACCTGGGCCGCCTCCTTCGCGCGCCGGTGCTCATCGTCCTAACGTCCTCCGTGATGCTCTTTCACCTGGCGAACTCGGCAATGCTGCCGCTCGTCGGAAGCGACGTGACGATGCGGTCGGGTCAGTGGGCCACAGCGCTCGTGGCAGCGTGCATCATCGCCCCGCAGCTCGTGGTCGCAGCTATCTCTCCCACGGTAGGCCAGCTCGCACAAACCTGGGGCCGGCGGCCGCTGCTCCTGATCGGTTTCGCCGCGCTGCCGCTGCGCGGGGCGCTGCTGGCCTGGACCAACGACCCCTACATGATCGTGGCCGTGCAGACGCTCGACGGCATCTCTGGCGCCGTGATGGGCGTCTTGATCCCGCTTGCTCTCGCTGACATCTCGCGCGGCACCGGGCACTTCAATCTGGCGCAAGGCATCGTTGGCAGCGCGACCGGCATAGGAGCGACCTTGAGCACAATCGGCGCAGGGTATATTGCCGACCGCTTCGGCACCGCGACCGCCTTCGCGGGTCTCGCGGCAACGGGCGTTCTGGCTCTTGCGCTTCTGCTCGTCCTGATGCCGGAGACGAAGCCCACAGCTGATTGACCGACCATCGCCGCCGCCGAGCGCGCGTGCGGCAGCATTGTGGCCGGGGCCATGCCTGAAGCTTAGGCACGACAATAAGTGCTGTCGCAGGCGGAAACTTTGGAACCGTCCGGGCGTTGTGTTCGCATGAGTGAGGCTCGCTCGCGCGAGCGAATGTTGACGGGGAGCCCCTGAGTGCAGGAAAGTCTTTGCGCCTACGCAAAAAGGCCAATCGCGTTCTTTGCGCGCTACGTGCGGCTCCACCGCGTCGCCCACGCCGTGATTTTGTCGTCGGTCGGGCTCGCCGTCTTGTGCTCTGTCGTCACGCAATACGGTGTGAAATTCCTGGTCGACATGCTGTCGCAGCCCGCTCACAGCGCAACGGGCATCTGGCTGGCGTTCTGGATCCTGGTCACCCTCATTGCTTCGGACAATCTCTTGTGGCGATTGGCGGCCTGGGTCGGCAACTCGACGTTCGTGGCCGTTACGGGTGACGTGCGCCGCGACCTGTTCCGACATCTCACCGGGCATGCGCCGAGCTACTTCGCCTCCCGTTCCCCGGGTACGCTCACGAGCCGGATCACGGCGACATCCAATGCGTTCTTCACCATCGAGAACATGCTGGCGTGGAACGTGCTTCCGCCCTGCATGGCTATGGTTTGCGCGGTCGGGTTCGTGGCCACTGTAAGCTGGGGTATGGCGGCGAGCCTGATGCTGGTTGCCGGGCTCGTCGTGGTCGTGATGTTTCGCCGCGCCGCGGCTGGCCGACCCCTGCACCACGAGTTCGCCAGTCGCGCCGCGGTAGTGGACGGCGAGATCACCGATGTTGTCGGCAATATGATGATCGTGAAGGCGTTCGGCGGCTTGCTGCGCGAGCACCGACGCTTCGACGCCAAGGTCGAGCAGGAGATGTCGGCCCGCCGGGAGAGCCTTTTCTACCTCGAGCGGCTGCGCATCATGGCACGCGCTCGTCACCGTGGCGCTGACCCTGATCCTGTTGGCGTGGGTGATCATCCTGTGGCAACGCAATGCTGCAACCACAGGCGACGTCATCCTCGTGTGTACGCTCGGGCTTTCGGTGCTGCACGCGACACGCGACTTGGCGGTCGCCCTGGTCGACGTGACGCAGCACATGGCGCGCTTCTCCGAGGCCCTGTCGACGCTGCTCGTCCCCCATCAGATGTGCGACCGTCCGGGCGCGCCGCCGCTCGCACGCCGGGGCGCCAATGTGACGTTCCAGGATGTGAAATTCGCCTACCCGGATTGCCCGACCATCTTCGAGAATCTCGGCCTTCACATCGGCGCGGGTCAGCGCGTGGGTCTGGTGGGGGCATCCGGCGGCGGCAAATCTACCCTCTTTGCCCTTGTGCAGCGCTTCTATGACATCCAGTCAGGGCGCATCCTGATCGACAGACAGGACATCACGCGGGTCACGCAGCAGAGCTTGCGCGAGGCCATTGGCGTCGTGCCGCAGGACATCTCGCTGTTCCACCGCTCGCTGATGGAGAACATTCGCTACGCTCGGCCCGAGGCCGGCGACGACGAGGTATGGCAGGCCGCGCAATTGGCTCGCTGTGGCGACTTTATCGCCGAGCTGCCGCACGGACTGGATACGAACGTTGGCGATCGCGGTGTGCGCCTATCGGGAGGGCAGAGGCAGAGGATCGCGATTGCGCGCGCGTTTCTGAAGGACGCGCCACTCCTGCTTCTCGACGAGGCGACTTCGGCACTCGACGGCGACTCCGAGGAGCTGATCCGCGAGGCACTCAGCCGCCTGATGCGGGGCCGCACCGTCATGGCGATTGCGCACCGTCTGTCCACGGTGCGCAACTTCGACCGCATCCTCGTGTTGGATAAGGGACGCCTGGTGCAGGACGGATCGCCGGAAGCTCTGCTGCGCGGCGGTGGCGTCTACCGACGGCTGATGGACGCCGAGATGAGCCGCTTGGCCGACACGCGACCGCGGGCCGCGTGAGAATGCATGCACCCGACAAGCCGAGCCATTCGCCGATCGACTGGGTGCAGCCGTAGTAGTGCAGGAGGTGCTCGGGATGATCGGCCCGCAGCATCAACATGAGGAAGCCGCAATGAAAATCGCGCAGATTGCTCCCTTGATGGAGAGCGTTCCGCCCAGGCTCTACGGCGGCTCGGAAAGGGTCGTTTCTTACGTCACCGAGGAATTGGTGGCGCAGGGCCATGACGTGACCTTGTTCGCGAGCGGCCAGTCGATCACGGCGGCGAAGCTCGTGCCCTGCTGTGCGCAGCCGCTGCGATTGAATTCCTCTGTGAAAGACGTCATCCCCTACTACATGCTGATGCTCGACAAGGTTCGCAGCATGGCGTCCGAGTTCGACATCCTGCATTTTCACATCGATCAGTTCCATTTCCCGGTCTTCCACGAGATGGCGCGCCGGACCGTCACCACCCTGCACGGCCGCCAGGACCTTCCCGATCTCCACAATCTCTATCGCGGCTTTCCCGAGATGCCGCTGATCTCGATCTCGAACGCGCAACGCGCACCGATCCCCGACGCGAACTACATCGGCACCGTCTACCACGGCTTGCCGCAAGACCTCGCGCCGTCGCTCGAGCCGCGTGGCGGCTATCTCGCGTTTCTTGGCCGTATATCGCCCGAGAAGCGCGTCGACCGCGCAATCGCCATCGCCCTTGCCGCCGGACTGCCATTGAAGATTGCCGCCAAGGTCGATCGAATGGACGAGGCCTATTTCCGCTCGGAGATCGAGCCGCTGTTGCGGCAGCCAGGCATCGAGTACGTTGGCGAGATCGACGATCGTCGCAAGGGCACGTTCCTCGGCGAGGCGCGGGCGCTGCTGTTCCCGATCGACTGGCCAGAACCGTTCGGACTCTCCATGATCGAGGCGATGGCCTGCAGCACGCCCGTGCTGGCATTCAGGAACGGGGCCGTGCCCGAGGTGATCGATGAGGGCGTGACCGGCCACATAGTCGACAACGTGGACGAGGCCATTGCCATGCTTGGGGCGGTCCTGGCTCTCGACCGCCGCCGTGTGCGCCAACGCTTCGACGAGCGGTTCACCGCCACCCGAATGGCTCAGGACTATGTTAAGATTTACGAGCGTCTCACAGGGGACCCGGAAAAGCGAGACGCGGACATCGCCAGCAGTACCCGGACGGCGAGGACCAACGGCAATGGCGCACTGAATGCGGGATGAGCCCCGTTGCGGCTTGTTGAGCGCGATCTCAGCATGCAATCGTTGGAGAGTAGGAATCGTCGGGCCGGCGGCTGAGGCCGTAGCCTTGGTGCTGGTGCGTCACGCAAAAAGGGGGTGCTCCTGATATCCTCCGGGAAGGCGCTTGAGAATCAGGCGGCCGCAACAGGCGAGGCACCGTTCTACATCCCAGCGACCGGAGCTGCGTCCCGGCCGCGACTGACGCTCAAGCACAACGATACATTCGCCGTCTTCGACAGCCACGGCGACATCGGTGCGACGGCCGGCACTCCGGACGGTCTCTTCGACTGCGACACGCGCTTCCTGTCCCACCTCGAGCTCTCGATCAATGGTGAGCAGCCCCTTCTGCTGGGCTCAGCGATCAGGGACGACAACCTCAGCTTCCATGTCGATCTCACGAACGCGGATTTCTACGAGGATGAGCGGATTGTCCTCCTCAAGGACACCGTCCACGTCGGGCGCACGATCTATCTGGGCGACGGGTCTCTGCGCGAACGGATCGCGCTCGCCAACCACGGTGCGCAGGCGATCGATCTCACGCTCTCCCTGGCATTCGCCAGCGACTTTGCGGATATCTTCGAGGTCCGCGGCGTCCGCCGCAGGCGTCGCGGACAAGCCTGGCGCCGCATCCTTGGCGGTGGGGGCGTCGTACTCTCCTACCGCGGGCTGGATGCAACATTGCGCGAGACAGCGCTTAGCTTCGAGCCTGCCCCGACATTGCAAATGGAGAGCGCTGCGACCTATTCACTGCGGCTTGCTCCCAACGCCAAGCACACGATCTTCGTCACCGTCTCCAGCCGCGGCCTGCTGCCGCGGTCGACACAATCGTTCTTTCATGGTCTGGCCGCACTGCATCGCGAGCGCAGGTCGACGACACGCAACGTGGCGGCGGTGGAGACCTCCAACGGCGTCTTGAACGAGATCCTGTGCCGGGCGATGGCCGACCTTCGCATGCTGATCACGGCGACCCCGGATGGTCCTTACCCTTACGCCGGCATCCCCTGGTATTCGACGAGCTTCGGTCGTGACGGGATCATCACAGCCCTGCAGACTTTATGGATGGATCCCAGCATCGCCGCAGGCGTGCTGAGACGGCTCGCACGCCTGCAAGCCGACACGGAAGACGCGCGCCGCGACGCCAGCCCAGGCAAGGTGCTGCACGAGATGCGCGGTGGCGAGATGGCGGCACTGGGCGAGATCCCCTTTGGCCTCTACTACGGCAGCATCGATGCGACGCCGCTGTTCGTCATGCTCGCCGGCCTCTACGCCCGGCGCACCGGCGACTACGCCCTCATCCGCGAGCTGTGGCCGACCATCGAGCGCGCTCTGACGTGGATCGACGAGCGAGGTGATCTCGACGGCGACGGCTTCGTCGAGTACGCGCGCGCCGCCGAGACGGGACTGGCGAACCAGGGCTGGAAGGATTCCCACGATTCCATCTTCCACGCCGACGGCAGCCTGGCCGAGGGACCGATCGCACTTGTCGAAGTGCAGGGCTATGTCTACGCCGCCAAGCGCCTCGCCGCCGCGTGCGCGGAGAAGCTGGGTCTGGCCGAGCGCGCCGCCGTGTTGCTGAGGCAGGCAGAGGACCTCCGCGCCCGGTTCGAGGAGGCCTTCTGGTGCGAGGAGATCGGAACGTACGCGCTGGCGCTCGACGGCGCCAAGCGGCCCTGCAAGGTGCGCACCAGCAACGCCGGCCACGCCCTCGCGACTGGCATTGCGAACCGCGACCGGGCTCGCCGCATTGCGGATGGCCTGATGCACACCCGATTCTATTCGGGTTGGGGCATGCGTACGGTGGCCTCCGGCGAGGCGCGCTACAACCCGATGTCCTACCACAACGGGTCGATCTGGCCGCACGACAACGCTTTCATCGCCCAGGGCCTGGCCAGGTACGGGCACAAGAGCGGCATCCATCACATCTTCGACGGGCTGGTGAGGGCGACAACCTACATGGAGCACCGCCGCATCCCCGAGCTCTACTGCGGCTTCCGGCGCCGGCCTGGCCGCGGCCCCACGCTGTATCCTGCCGCGTGCTCGCCCCAGGCCTGGGCCGCGGGCGCGCCCTTCTGGATGCTGCAAGCTATGTTGGGACTTCATTTCGACCATGCGGCGCGCAGGATCCTGCTGATCAATCCTGCCCCGCCGGCGTCCGCGGGCCGGATCATCGTGCGCAATCTAACGCTCGGGGATGCCAGCATCGACTTCGCTTTGTGCCAGGACGGCAAAGCCGTCTCAGTGCAGGTGCTGCGTACCCGAGGAGATCTGCAGATCTCCCTGCTTTTCGATGCAAACGCCGAGCATCAACTGGGATTTGATTGAGGCCCAGGAGGACCGCTTTTCACAAAAGACGCTGGAGCAGGATCGCTTCAGATTGAATCACCTGCCCTCGGATGCACCGTGGGGCAGAAGCGTGAATCCTGCTCTACTCTAGTGGCGCAGAGACGCTACCCTAGGCTGCCGCTTGGCGGGAATGGCGGCGTTCCTGTGTTGCCCAAATTGGGCTATAGAGGATTTGTGCCCGCGTAGGTTGCCATCCCACAGCGACCCAGCCGAGGGATCTCTCATGGCGCGACGGCCATTAATGGCGCTCCTCCTCTGCGCGCTGGCGGCAGCGCCGGCAGCGGCGCAGAGCGACTCCAGCGCATTGCGCGTGCGCGAGGCGGCCGCGGCATTGGTGCGCGGCAACGTCGACCAGGCGATCACCATCTATGGCGAGGTGCTCGAGGACAAGTCGCTGCCGAACGACCGTCGGGCGACGATCCTCAACGATCGCGGGGTCGCTTTCTCGCGCCGCCAGCAGCAGAAGGAGGCGATCGAGGATTTCAACCGCGCGATCCAGCTCTACCCGGAATACGCCGCCGTCTACAACAATCGCGGCAACGTGCTCCTGGGACTGGGCGCCGTCCGGGAAGCACTCAAGGATTTCGACCGCGCGCTGCTGCTGGCGCCCGGCTATGCGGCCGCCTACAGCAACCGCGCCGGTGCCTACATGAAGCTCGGCCAGATCGAGCGGGCGATCGCCGACTATACGAAGGCCATCGAGCTCACGCCCACCAGCGCTGCGGCGCTGAGCGGACGAGGTCGCGCGCATCTCGCTGCCAATCGACCGCACGGCGCCATCAGGGACTTCACGCGCGCCGTCGGACTGGATACGCGCTTCAGCGCCGCCTACCGCAGCCGCGCCGAGGCCAAGATGGCGATCGAGCGCTACGAGGAGGCGATCGAGGATTACAGCCGCGCTATCGCTTTCGAGCCCCGCAATGCCGAGATCTATGCGTTGCGCGGAGCGGCCTACCTGGAAGCCGACAACCCCGCCTCCGGCATCAAGGACCTAGCCAAGGCTATCGAGCTGAGCCCCAATTCTGCGGCGTTCTACGCGGCGCGCGGCCTCGGTTACGCCAAAGCCGAGGCCTACGAGGAGGCGCTCAACGATTTCGCCCGCGCCATCGAGCTCGAGCCGCGCTCGCCCAAGGCCTATGCCTACCGTGGCTGGACCTATCGCCAGCAGCAGCAGGCGGAGCTGGGTTTGAAGGACGTCGAGCGGGCGTTGAAGCTCGACGACAAGAGCGCGGAAGCCTATTGGGCGCGCGGAGAGATCAACGAGCAGCTCGGCCGTGCCGAGCTGGCGGTTGCGGACTTGCGCAAAGCCGTCGCCCTCGATCCGCGACTGAAAGGTGCGGTGCAAGCCCTCGGACGCCTCGGCGTGACCATACGACCGAGCGAGGCGGAAGTTGCCGACGCCAGCTTGGACCGATGGCGTGTCTTTCAGAAGGGCCGCCAGTTCATTGCCACCAACGAGGAGTTCCCGCGCCTCAAGATCAATCTGGAGATGGTGGGCAAGGGGCAGCCGCGCATCCTGGAATGGGACGTCAAGAAGCCGCCTTTCGCGGGCATCGCCGTGCTGCGCTTCCATGCCGGCGTGGTCGACGGTCCCAAGGGCCCGGAGGATGTCGAGTACGCGGCCGTCGTCGACCTGCAGTCGAGCACGGTTGTGTCCATGGAGGTGCAGCGGCAAGGAGAGAAGCTGGCCCAGTGGACCTGGGACGACGGCAAGCTCGTGGTCGCCTCGGCCGACGGCGTCACCGACGAATTCCAGTTGCGCCAGGGCAAACCGAAGGAGCTGCCGCCCCAGGTGCAGCCCAAGCGCACCGCCGAGCCGGGCAGCCGCAAGCCGAAGACCCTGTTCCAGCTGCTGTTCGGATTCTAACGCCATTTCGCGCCGGATCGGCAAGCCGCGCGTTTACCTATCATTGTGGAATGATTAAGTGTTCGACAGTGACGGTTGGCATATAGATAATCCCCTCCGCTCTGCCCTCTTCGGACAAGGATCAACGGGATGAGAAGCTTCGCCGGCGTCGCCACCCTCGCGATCGTCATGGTGTTCGGCGGCCCGCTCGCAGCGGAGGACGCGGGCGAGGCGCTCGCGACGGTCCTCGCGGCGCCGCCGGTGGCCGTCGCTCCCGTGGCA
>JRHI01002065.1_pt1 | contig 14816 bp, 10 predicted proteins | sample 215371 | NCBI WGS metagenome assembly JRHI01 (sample SAMN02929681, study PRJNA255918) | sediment metagenome | biome: cave system; feature: Ice Cave; material: Sediment; isolation source: sediment from deep within a dark volcanic ice cave with no known source of... ...
CACAGACTGGCCGTGTCCGTTACCGGACACGGCGGGAGGTCCCGCGCGGTCGAAGTTGCCGGTCGAATCCGAAGGGGTCGGCGCGCTTATCTGAGGCACGGTGACCGCGACACGGCGCCACGCAGAGGAAAGGTCAGCGCACGCTCAACATCGGCAAGCTCGCACCCGGCGCCGCCGACTACTACCTCGGCGAGGTCGCCACGTCCGCCGAGGCCTATCACCTGGGCTCAGGCGAGGCGGCCGGGCGCTGGGTGGGGACACTGGCCGCCGACCTGGGGCTCACCGGTACCGTCGCCGCCGCCGAGTTCCGCCGGATCCTCGACGGCCGCCACCCGTGGAGCGGCGACTACCTTCTCTCCGCCAAGGGTTCGGCCATGCGAGCCGCCCGCCGTCGGGTGTGCCGGGTCGCCGCCGGGCAGGCCGGCCTGTTCGACGGCGAAGGGCTCGACGTGGCCCGGGCCGCCGCCCGCCTGCGCCTGACCTGCCGGCATATCCGGCGGCTCCTGGCGGCCGGCGAGCGATCACAGTCCGGGGAAAAGGTCGCGCCATCGGCCTGTCTGGTGGGCACCAAGGTCGAGATAGCCAAGCGGGCCTACCCTCAGTGGCGGGTGCAGGAAGCGGAGCTGTCCCGCTTCGAGACCGAACGCCGCCACGTCAAGGCCCGGCCCGGCTACGACCTGACGCTGCGGCCACCCAAGAGCGTCAGCATCCTGTGGGCGCTCGGGAACCCCGAGCAGCGATCCGCCGTGCGCCGCGCCCACCGGGAGGCCGTCGACGCTGTGGTCGCCTACTACGAGGCCCAGGCCATCTTCGCCCGCCAAGGCGGCGGGGGCCGGCTGCCCATGGTCACCGACGGCCTCATCGGGGCGGCGTTCGACCATCGAACCAGCCGAGCCGGCGATCCGTTGCTGCACAGCCATGTCGTGGTCGCCAACATGACCCGAACCGCCGAGGGACGTTGGCAGACCCTGAACAGCCCGATCCTGTTCGACCACGCCCGCTCGGGCGGCTACGTCTACCAGGCCCATCTCCGCCATGTGCTGAGCCGTGACGCCGGGTTGGACTGGCAGCAGGTCCGCAACGGCTGGGCGGAGGTCGCCGGAGTGCCCGAGCCGGTGATTCGGGCGTTCTCGAAGCGGCGCGACGAGATCGAAGAACTGGTCGCCGAGTCGGGCTACACCTCGGCCCGGGCGCACCAGGCGGCCACCCTCGCATCCCGGCGTGCCAAGGACAACACAGCCGCGCCCGAGACCCTTCTCGAGCGCTGGCAGGCCGAGGCGGCCGGCCTGGGCTTCGACGGGGATGCGGTCGACGCCTGCTTTGGTCGGGTCCCGCCGGCCGAGCTGAGCCACGAGAGGATCGAGCGGCTGTATGTCGACATGACCGGGCCGCGCGGGCTGACCGAGCGTTCGAGCACCTTCACCCGGCGGGAGGTCGTCGAGGCGCTTGCCGGCGGCCTGGGTGCGACTGCGGACGCGGCCACCATCGGCGTGCTGACCGACCGGTTACTCGCCTCCCAGCGGGTCGTTCCCCTTGAGGGTCGTGGTGGACGGCGGCGGTCGGAATGGGTGGTGGGCAGGGACGGGCGCCTGACCCGAACGGCAGGGAGCGTGTTGTTCTCCACACCGGAGATGCTGGCCACCGAAGCCAGGCTGCTGCACTGGGCGGAACACGGCTTCGGTACCGTGGTGCCCACCGCCCTGCCTGAGGCTGTCGCCGAGGCGATCGGGGCGCGGCCCGAGCTCTCCGGCGAGCAGCGGGCGATGATCGAGGCTGTGTGCCTGTCTGGCGGGGCCATCCAGCCGGTGGCGGGGAGGCCCGGCTCGGGGAAGACGCATGCGACGGAGGCGTGCGTGGCCGCCTTCTTGGCGTCCGGGCGACCAGTCCTGGGGTGCGCCCTCAGCGCCACCGCGGCGGACGAACTGGAAAGGGCGTGTGCGCTAGGAGCGCGAACGGGACGTCCCGCGAGCACGATCGCCAGGTTGCTGTGTGAGCTGGACGCCCCCAATGGCTCTGGGCTGGCGCCGGGGACCATCCTGTTCGTAGATGAAGCGTCGATGGCCGGGACCCGGGGTCTCGCCCGCCTGGCCGTACACGTTGCCCGATCGGGCGGGGCCATCAAGCTGATCGGCGACCCGGACCAGCATGGACCGGTGGAGGCCGGCGGCGTGTTCCGTAAACTGGTCGCCGACCGGGGTGATGACGTCGTGTCGCTGGTGGAGAACAACCGCCAGGTCGACACCGACGAGCGAAGGGCCATCGATGAGTACCGCCAGGGCCGCATCGGCGAGGCCATCGCCCGCTACGAACGACACGGCAAGGTCCACCGGGCGCCGACCGCGGTCGAGTCTTACCGGGCGATCGTTAACGACTGGTACGAGGGGTGGAACGAAGGCAGCCGGGACCCGATGATGGCTGGCCCGAACTCGACGCGGCGGGCGCTCAACATGGCTGCCCGGGCCCGTCTGAGAGCCGAGGGTGCGCTGAAGGGCGAGGCGCTCGTGGTCGGCGGCAGTGAGTTCCAGGTAGGGGACTGGATCGTGACCAGACACAACGACTACAGGTTGTCTGGACCCGCGCCGCGCTCGTTTGTCAAGAACGGCAGCGTCGGCACCGTTGTCCAGGTCGGCCGGCGCAGCAAGGAGCTGGTCGTCGAGTTCGCCCGGGACGGAAGGATCACGCTGCCTCGGTCATATGTGGAGGGCGGCTGGGTCGAGCACGGGTACGCGCGGACGACCTACGGAGTCGAGGGCGCAACCTTGACCTCGGGCCACTACCACGTGGGCGACGGTTCCTCCTTCGAGGAGGGGTACGTCGCCCTGACCAGGGCGAAGCAGGGCACCCAGATCTACGTCGTCGAGGGGACGGCCCAGTCCGACCTGGAATCGGAGCACCGGTCACATGAGACCGAGTCGATCGGCTTGGAAACGGTCATCGAGGCGCTGGGGCAACCGCACACCAACGCGTTGGCCATGGAGATCGACGGCGTGGCCGCGGATGCCGTCGGGGAGTTTGGCGGATGGGATATCGACAGCGTCGGGGCCGAACGGCACCGGCTCGATGAGATCATGGCGTCCATGCCAGCCCGAGCCGGCGTGTCGCTCGCTGCCGCTCAACTCCACCGTGAGACCCTCATCGCCCGGCGTCAACTGCTCGACTGTCGTAGTCAGGCTTTGGCGGTTTCTGGCGGCGATGCGGTCATCAACGAAGGCAGCCCGACGAGCCGGAGGGAACCGGACGCCTCGCGAGCCGCGCTCACCGATCGGGCCCTGCTCTCGATCGAGCAAAGGATCGGGGAATTAGTGAAGAGGGACGTGGCGCAGAAGGCGTTCCTGGCTGATCACGCCGGTGACGTGTCCAGACGCGATGCAGCCGCACACGCGGAGAGAGGCCACCGGCTCGGACTGGCAATCGCAGACCAGATCCCGCGTCCGGGCTCCGGCTAGAAGACATCGGAGGAGGTCGAAGCTCGCATGCATAGCCGGCCACGACACGGCTTCGGGGTGGACCGACATTTTTCGCAAGAAGGCGCACGAGATCTGACGCCCGCCGATGCTGATGCTTGCTGCACTGACCGGGATGCGCCGCGGTGAGCTGAGTGCACTCCGCTGGTCCGACGTGCACCTCGATACCGCAGAGCTGGAAGTGTCACGGTCGGTGGTCGTCGTGCCGGGTGGGCTGGCCGAGAAGGTGACCAAGACGGATCGGGACCGCCGGGTGGCCCTCGACGAGGTCGGCGTTGCACTGCTCGTCCAGCACCGGGCGCAGGTCGACAAGTGGGCGAGCGAAGCGGAGGGCGCCGTCCCCGCCGACGCCGGTCGGCGAGAGGGTAGCGACCATCGTGAGGAGGGCCGTGGCGGCTCCGCGGTCCGGTGCCAGACAGGAGATCATCCGTCCCTGCTCGCGCGGAGAGAGGCCGGTGAAGACGGCTTCTACCTCGAAGCGATCCACCAGCGTCGCGCCGTGGATGTCATGGGTGAAGTCTTCGATTCTCGGCCAGAGCCCTTCATGGGGTCCGCCGAGCGGGCGGAGGAGAAGCCGAATCGCGTCGATAAGGTTCGATTTGCCGGTGTTGTTCTCGCCGACGACGAGTGACAGCGGATAAGCGATCTCTATCGTGCAGTCGAGATTGCGGAAGCCCGTGACGCGGACGGCGGTCAGTTTCACCGTTGCCGATTTTGCGTCATCGGCGGCGGCCACCGGTAGGACCGTCCCGTCCGTCGCTGAGGATTGCGTTTTGGACTACCCATCGCCGCGAGGCGCTGCCGTCGGACTCTCCAGGCAACCGTTCGAGCGCCGCCTTCGGCACGAGGATGCGCTTCCCGATACGGAGGTGGGGGATCTCGTTTCGCTTGATCGCTTCGTAGGCGAACCTTCGTGAGAACCCGAGGGCTTTGGCAGCCTCCCCGACACTCATCGTGAGCCGATCGTCGGTTCGGGTTGCGAGAACGGTGGCCAGCGCGGCGGCCAGGCGATGAGCGCCGGTCGCCACCTCGTCCAGTAGCTCTGGATGCTCCGACAACACCGCAGTGGCGAGAGCGTCGTCGAGTGCCTCCTGGTGGGTCACCCACCAGAGCGGATCGAACAGGGTCAGTTTCTCGGGCTCGCGCACGGGACGACGCTACGACAGGCCAAGGATCCGGCGGGCCCAGTTGATGCGAAGCCCCACATGGCGACGGTGAGTTCCCATTGCGAGTTGCAGGGCGCGAAGTCCGACCCGACCGGCTGGCAGCTTGAAGTTCCCCGACGGCGAGCCCCGCCGAATCTTGGACCGGAGGCGCGGCCACAGTGCTTCGGCCAGGGCCACCTTGGTGACACGCTGTGGCCACCCGGCACAGACCCGCTCGATGTTCGGGCTCCGGCCATGCACTGCTCGCTCAACGGCGATCGTTGCGAAAAGGGTCTGTTGGGTGACGCCGTGAGGCAGAGAGACACACGCCATGATCCCAGCAGCCAATTCTCGGTCAGTGAAGTTGGCGAACTCCCACGGGTGCGATCCCCACGTGGTGACCTCAACCAGCGTGTCGACTTCTGCGAGCGCCGTCGCGGTTTGATGCTGCAGCTCCAACGTCTCGAAGAGTCGGCGCACCAACTTGCTTCGCTGCTTCTCCTGGTCGGCAGCGGTCTTGAATCGCTTCTCTGGATCGACTGCAATCAGGACTCGAGTCGGGGGGCGGTTGAGATGCACGACGTCGCCTCGGTCCTCGCCAAACCGAGGAGCGAGGACATGACGGATGAGCAGATCGAGGTCGCGGTCGATGGTGTCCATGTTGACGAACTCGACGAGCGTCCGCGGTACGGGACCGCCGTACATCTCTTGGAGAACACGCGGCATGAGAAGCATCTCGGTCTTGCCTTCGAGGATGAGAAGCAACGCCGGTTGGGGGGACAGGCCGCGATCGGTGAGGGCTTCATCGAGGTCTTCCCGCTCGGCGCGCAACCGATCGTCGAGGATCGCCCGCACGAACCGTCCCCGAGTCGGCGGTGCGGTGGAGAGATCCTTGCGGTCGAGGTCATCGAGAGCCCGCAGAAGCATCTCAGCGGCGATTCTGTAGTCCATCGCGAGCCGGGCGCGACCACGAAGCTCAGTCCAGGTGTCGGGATGGGCCTGGCGAACCAACTCGTACCACGTGCCGAGCGGGTCGATGAACCCAGCCTGAGCGAGGAGTTGCTCCGCCGTCGCGGCAAGAGCCTCCGCTGTCAGCCCAAATATGCTCAACCGCTGCACGATCGAGAACAGCGGGTCCTCCTGCTCCCACGGCGTCGGGTGGTGGATGGTGAGAAGGATGCGCGGGAGGTAGTGCATGTCGATGGCCGACAGGAAGAGCGCCAATCGACGGCAGCCGTCCATGCCCGCGATTTCGGCTGGGTAGAGCGGCTTCAGGGTGAATCTCACCCCGCCGTCGTTGTCGCGGTGACCTTCCATCTCCTGGACGAGTGCTTCGATGGCACGAAGGGCGAGCAGTTGGTAGGGGCTATAGAAGACGGATGCGTACCGATGGGTGATTCCTCGTCCGCTCTGCAGAGTGAGGCCACCCTCCCACGACCGGAACCGTCCAGCGGCGGCGGGATCCGCGAGTTGAGCCCCTTGCGCACCCTCGATCACCAGGGCGATGGGGCTCCGATACTGGCGGTACCGATCGGCGGCCGTTGGGGCTACCGGTACTGGCTCGGCCCCGGGCGGGCGATGCTGCGGGATGCGAAACAGTGGGACCAGCACCTGTCGGCGGTGCAACTCAAGGAGCTGCTCGGTTTGCAGCCGCACTCCGCGGTCATCCGCACGGCTCACGAAGTCATCGGGCGAGAGAAGGTCGCTCTGGGTGAAGGCCAGCGGGAGATCAAGGAGCTTCAACGGCGAGAGCCTGTGGTCGAGGCTCGCTCCCCACGGGAACGGGATTGGGAGCCGCCACGACCACTTTTCGCCTTTGCCCTGACCAGGCGCATCCGGTGATTGCGTTGGAGTTCCCGAAGCCTCGACGGACACGAGTGTCAGTGTCGCGGACAGAAGCACTATCGGCTGACGCTGGCCCCGAAGTGACAAGCTGGCAAGATGCCAGACGTCGGCTCAGATGATCTCTTCGAGCAGCGGTACCGCGCACTCCTCAAGCACGACTCGTCGGGTTGGGGCTGTTCACCGGGTACGAAGACGATCGCGCTGCGCTCGACCTCGGGCTGCATCTCTACGCCGGAACGCCAAGTCCCAACGCCCGCGTCAGCAGCGTTCGCGTGTGGTTCCAGTGCAAGGGCCTCCACTCGACGACCTTCTCAGAAGCACAGTTCCGGGCATCTGAGCATGTGGATGTAAAGAATCTCAGAGTCGACGACGTACGGTTCTGGTACAGCTCTCCAGAGCCGGTGTACCTCGTCGTCTACATCGAGGCCGTAGACGACTTCCTCGCTGAGGACGTTCGTGGTTTGGTGGACCAGCACGGCGGCATGCCCGATCTCGCCCGACGGAGTTCCGCCGGTGAGAAGCGAATGACATTGAAGATCCCGTCTGCAGCCAGCCTCGATCGGGCGCTGGCGCGAATGCCTCATCACCGCAGTCTTCGGATGGACGGTCCGGATTGGCGAGGCCGCCCGCTCGGTCATGGCTATGACCCCCTTCGAAGTGAGCTGGCCCGACTTACGCCCACTGACTTCGCCGCCATGGTGGCCAGGCTGCTCGACGTGCACCGGTTCAGGCCGGTGAGGGAGATTTCGATCGGCGATTTCGTTGGTGTGGACGCACGCCACGTCACCGCAACGGTCGGAAAGCTCTACCTGACGTACGAGTGGACGAGTCCGGTGTTCAGTGAGTTCGGCTACGACGAAGGATCGGACTTTCGGCAGGAGGCTTCACCGGAGTACGCACATGGCGACGTCATGGCTATTGTGCACTCTGATGTGGTCGCAGCACCGCAGGCGCGTCCCGGCTTGTCGAAGCTTCTGAAGGAATTGCGCGGCGAGGGCATTGGTCAGTGCTTGGTCTTCTTCAACGAGAGTGAATTGGGCGGCTCTGCTTTTGGAGGCTGGCGAACGGCGCTCGGATTGAAGGGAACCCCGCAAGGACTGGGAAGCTTGGCGTTCAACGTCCTGACGGCGACCTCCGTGTACATAGAGTTCCTAGACCGAATCCGGTGGAAGCACGTCAACTACGTCTAGTCGACTGGTCTCTTCCGGACTCCTGTCAACATCGAGGACGTGCACAATGAAGGCCTCGAGGGTCACATTGCCAGCTATCGGCAGATCGCAGACGCGACTGGCTTGCTCGTTCCGTTGCTTACCCGGCCACTCGAATTCTCGGGTTCCGATGTAAACGCCGAATCTGTCGCGTGCGTTGTCCGCACTTTGCGACCCACAAACGGCCGGGATCCGCAGGTGAGCGTTGCCCTTCACGGGGTCGTCAACGATTGGCCGCGTACGGACCAGATGGTTCTGGTTCCGATCTTTCGCGTGTTCCCGCTTCGTGTCTGATTTCGGTCGTCAGCCGTGGCGCGAAAGAATCCGGTGGCACCACGCGCGGGCTTGCCATCCCCGCCACAATGCCCGATTGGATCGTCCGTCGAGCCTCGCCCTCGCCGAGTCCCCTTTTCAGGGCCGCCTCGAAGAGGGCGCCAATCACGACGCTCTCGTTCAGTGCTCCTCCTCCGACGAGTTGGCCGAGGGAGAAGGCGGCTCGGTTGAGGGTGGCGTTGCGGCTGCCTTCAACGGCAGTCCGCAGGGTTTGCACTTCGGCCTCTACTGCGGCGCCTGCCCAGGCGCCCGCATCCCGGACCCGCGCTACAGCGTCCCAGGCCTCGACTCTCCGCTCGCACGGTCTTAACAGCTCGGCCAACCACCCTGGCACGGCCGGCAGACCATCCCTTGCTGTCCATCGGTACCGTCCGCCGCTCTCGTGCCGGCTGGGCGGTGCGATCACGTATCCGCCGTCGCCACGGATGTCGATCCCACCACCTAGCCGTCGACCGGCGTCGTTCCGGACGTTCTCGCCGGGATGGGCAAGGTAGATGTGCTGACCCCCGCTCCCTGTCAACACCAGCCGCTGCCGCGGGAGCCCCCGGTGATTCTCCTCTAGCTGGGCCAGACTCCGATCTCCTCCATGGGGCGGGTCCACGTCAACCACGACTAAGCCGCTGATCGCCCCGGTGCGGATGGCGACGTTGGCCGCCGGCCATCGTTCCCACCAACTGCGGATCTGCCAAGGATCGGTGGTCGCCGCCTTCAGCCCGCCCGCCACACGGGGATGCTTCGCCGGTGACGAGCAGTTTGCCCGCCCGCAGGAGCACGACCGCCCAGGCACGGGGCTGTGACATGGGAAGACTGCCCATCCGCGCCGCGCGTAGATCAATGCGGCGTCCATCGGTCTCCCGCGGATTGTCACGGCAGTGACAACTCCGGCTGGTGGACGACTTCGGCCTCGGCCGCTGCTCTCAGGTCGAGCGTCCGCAGGTCTGGCCACTCCCTTCGCTCGGCTTCGACGGCATAGCCGTGCCGCACCCACTTCCCGAGCGGCAACTCCGGAGCCAGCCGCATCCGACCGTCGGTCGGGAGGTCGATCCATGCGCTGCTGGACCAATGCTCAACACGCTCCACCCGGCCGGGCGCGCCAGGTGAGACGACCCCGTTCTCCGGCGCGTGTTCGTCGACGACAACGCGATCGCCGGCCATGTACTCCCGTCCGACAATCACCACCGCCGGGCCCCTCAGCGTCCCGTCCGCCTTCAGCAGCCCGCGAGCGAGCCGCGTTCGCCGTTCGGCCTCCTCCTCCGACCGGGCGGTCATCGGCAACTCCCGGGCGGTCCCCAACCGCCGATACCAGTCGATGATCACCTCGTCACCCGGCTCGACGCCGGCAGCGGCCAGCTCGGACAGCCCACGCTGCCGAATGTCGGCCAACCACGTTCCCCGGCCGCGGACGCCTAGCCCGACCCTGCCCGGATCACCCGACCCGCCAACCTCGACAAGACGAGCGATGTGGTCGCGGCGTAAGCCGAGAGCCAACACCGCCGGATGCCCACCGATCCCTTTCTCCAAAGCCAGGGCGAGCACCCGGTCGAGATCTCGACGCCGCCGGTCGAGCACAGACACGTCGACCGCACGGTCCTCGCCAGCCTTCTCGGCCGTGAGTGCAGATCTGCGCCGCTGCATGAATGTTCGGTCCACCATCCCGCCCGCTGGCCACGTCCGCTCGACCTCCCGTCCGACGATGAACTCCCCGCCGCAGAGGCCGCAGACGACGGGACCGGCCGCCAGCACTGAGGGCGCCATGCGCAGCTTGCGACCGCACCCGCACACCGCCGGGCCCGCCGTTGATTTGCTCCGACCGTCATCTGCGTTGCCGCGCTGCGCCCCATCACGGCCACCCCGGTCACCGTCGACCTCGCCGATCTCGACGCCGCGCTCGAGCTGCCGGGCGATCCGCATGGCCTCGCCCAGGGAGGTGATGGCACCGGCGTAGCGCTCCGTCGTCGCCGGCGTCAGCGTGGTCTTGGCCCAGCCGTACGGCGGCATCTCGCTGACCGCCAGGCCGACCTCCTCGGCGGTCTCCCGGAACCGCTGGTTGTGGTAGCGGCCTCCCCGCGACGTGTCCTTGATGCCACGAGCGGCGTTGAGGCCGTGGGCGGCCTCGTGCAGGAGGATCTCGAACACCGTGCCGGGATCGAGATGCAGCGCCTCACCGGCCAGCAGCACCTCGCCGCGGACCTTGCCGTCCGCCAGCCACCGGCCACCCCACCAATGGCCCAGCTTGACGAGCCGTCCCCGCTCGACGCCGGTGCCGAGCACGACCACGACATCGGGGAGGCGTGGGTGCGCGGCGCCGATCGCCGCCCAAGCCTCCTCGCACGCGGCGACGAGAGCACTGGCGGTTGCCGGGCTGTCTGCTCCATCGTTGCGCGACTCCGGTCCGGCCACGACCGGTTCGCGGCGTGACCTCTCAGGTGAGGGCGCCACGGGCGGCGGTTCGACCAGGAACCGGTTGGCCGCGAGCCAGTCGGTGATCACCGCCGCATTGAGCTCGAACCGCGCACCCGGCAAGCGGGCGATGACCTCGCGTCCGAAGACGGCACACGCCGCGTCCGAAGGGACCACACCGAGCTCCGCGGCGAGGATCGCTCGGGCGAGGCGCGTCGCGGACCGCCCGCCCGCACCCGGCCCCCATCCGAACTGGCCTACCAACCCGCCCACCAGATCCAGCAACGGTCGTGCCAGGGCGGGACGTTCGGCCGCCTCGATCCGTCCCAGGAGATCCCGCTTCCATGACATCAAGGCCGCCTCACGCTCACTCCGCCGCGGGTCCTGCGCACCGCCGCCGACCGCGGACGCGGACGGCGACACACCGAACTCCCGGAGCGATCGGAGAAACTCGCCCAGCTCGTCAGCCGAGGGCCGGGGTGTCCCGTGCACGACCCAAACCCGTCGCTGGCCGTCTACCACTTCACCGGCGTAGGTGGGCACCGTCACCCCCTTCTTCGGCGCCACGGCCGGCGTCGTTGGCCAGCGGCGACCTCTCTGCCGCGGGCTCGGATTACGAGATCGCGCTCCTTGAACCAGGGCCGCAGGCGGACCAACGCTGGCAGCTCCGACCCGTAGAGCAGGACGGCGCGATCGTTACGTAGCCGCCGCAGCTGCTCGACCGGCGCAGCCCGCCGCCATGTGGTGTGCTGACTGATGCTAAGGCGCGAGCCGGCCAGATCGGCGGAGATGTTGCGCTCCTGGTGTGGCTCATCGCCGATCATGCGACTGACGTACTCCAACGTCGCCTGGTCGGCGATCCCGGTGCCGAACAGCCGGGCGCGGTGGTTGTTGAGCACGGTCTGGGCGCGGTCGCGGTAGATGGCGCTCACCTGAGCCAGGTCCTGCCAGATCGTCACCAGGGTGATGCCGTGACTGCGAGCCGTCGACGCGTAGCCGGGCAGGTCTCTCAGCGGAGCGGTGTTGCCGGCCTCGTCGAGCAGGACCAGACATGGGCGGGCCAGACGCCCGCCGGGCGTCGCCGCCGCGGTGTCGTACGCGGCGCGTATCGCCGTCTGGGCCAGCACGGTGAGCACGGGCCGCAATCGGGCCTGCTCGTGAGCGGTGGCGACGACGTAGATGGTGTTGTCGCCCTCCAACCAGGCGGACGGGTCGATGTCGGAGGTGTCGGTCGAGGCGGCCACACCGGGATCGGCGTAACAGGAGAGGATGTTCTGCAGGGTGGCGAACACCGAGTCCCGCAGCCGCGAGTCCTTGGCCCACAGCGACCGGACGGCCAGCAGCGGCGCCAGCAGGTCGCTGCCCCTCATCACGCCGGCCAGCTCGGTTTCGATCTCGGAGCGGATGAGCGCGTCGAGCTCGGCCTCCACCCGCTCATCGAGCTGCGAACGCATCTCGGGCGGCCAACCGGTCACGGGACGATTGAGGAAGGAGACCCGGCCGGTGGTCCGGTCTGCCAGTACCCGGCGCACGGCGGCGATGACGTCGCTTCGGACCTGGTCGCGGTGGCGATCCTTGAGCGCCTTGATCCGCTCCGTGCTCATGGCCTCGTCAGTGGCGTGGTCGATCCTGCTGTTGCCGCGGAGCACGTCGTCGATCGGGCGCTGTTCCTGGGTGTCGCACCACGCAACGACCTCTCGCAGGGCGTAGCCGCCGATGGCCGCGGCGTACAGGTAGGGCGCAAGAGCTTTGCGGGCCTGGGTGTACCAGTAGTCGCCGTCGGTGACGGTGTCGGCGCGAGGCTGAGCTGCTTCGCACAGCCAGGCCGCCAAGCGCATGGCGCCTGACCAGGTGGCGCACCCGGCCAGCGGTGACCAGGTAGCCAGGGGCAGCGAGGATTCGTCGGCCGCAGTGTCGACGGCGACCGAGACTCCGCCGCCGCCTTCGCCGTCCGCGGGCTCGGCCTCGGCGCCGGTTTTGGCGATCGCCTTCACGGCCGCACCGGTCGGGTCGTAGACCCACACCTTCCCTCTCCGGCGGCGGTGGGCTTCGGTGGCGGCCAGGAGGTCGGCCTTGACCGAGATGGCCAGGACCGGACCTTCCCATTCAAGGAGGGCGGGGATGGCGAAGCCCGCCGTCTTGCCGCATCCGGTCGGGCCCACCACCGCCAGGCTGGCCTGCGCCTCGGCGGCCAGCAGGCTGCGTCCCAGCCGGCCGAGCGTGACCCGGCCCGCCTGCGGCCGGCGCACCCTCAAGAGTCGGAGATCCCTGACCCGGGCGAACCCCGTCGCATTCGCCGACGCCGACCCAACCACAAGACCACCGAGGCCCCCGCCACCGAAGCCGCGCCCTCCACTGCCCCATGTCAGGCTTCGCCACCCGGCCCATACCCCGACAACCGCCGCGCTGCCCAGCGCCAGCTCCCCGCCGAAGCAGAGCCACATGGCCGCCGGGCCGGGCAGCGCGGCCCGCACCGGCGGGTCCCAAGCCGCGGCCGGGTTGCCGAGATGCGCCGGTAGCCGGGCCGCCGCGGCGGCACTACCTCGTAAGCCACCCGGAAGCCGGCCGGCGCCGAAGAGCACGGCGGCGGCCCACGCCCCCACGTGCACCAAGCCCACCAATCCGATCAGACCGGCGAGAGCCCCCGCGACAAGGGGGCTTGGGCCATCGGAACCAGGCGTGGGCTGGCGGGGGCCGGGGAGCCATGGACGTCCACGCGACATGGGCCCGGCCATCAGCCCACCATCCGTGCGTCGGTGTCGCAGAGCTCGCGTTCCATCGAGCCGACGACGTGCTGGACGACCGCCGTCCGCCCTCCGACCCTCCAAAGCGCCCGCCCCCGGCACAACTTCCCGACCAGAGATGCCCCGACCGCGGTCAACCCGAGCAGCGAGCGGGCGTCTTCGAGCTGGTCCTGGGCTTGCTGGAACACCACCCGGGTTTGAGTGTCTGCCAGCAGCCCCATGGCCACCTTGGCCGTCGCCGTGCCGTCATCGGCCTGGGATCGCAGATCCGAGAGGCGATGGACCACCGCCAGGTTGGCTACTCCGTGCGCCCGACCCAGCTTCCAGCACGACTGCAGGTACCGGCAGGACCGCTCCGAGGCGAGCAGGCACCACGCCTCGTCGAGCACCTGGATCCGGGGCGGGCCGGTCGGCCTCGCCAGGGCGGCGGCCAGCCAGGCGGTCGCCGCCACCATCACCACGGTCATGGCGTCGTTGTCCCGCTGCACCGCCGACAGGTCCAGCACCACGCCCGGACCGGACCAGTCCAGCCGCACCGTCGTGGTCCCGTCGAACATTCCTCGCAGGGACCCGTCGAGCAGCTTGGCCAGCCCGTACCCGGCGGCCTGCACCTCGCGCGCCAGCTCGGCCGGAACTGTCCGGGCCTTCGCGGCCATCTCCTCCGACGGCGACGCCAGCAACGCCGCCAAGTCGCCCAGGGTTACCGACCCGCGACGGACCCGGCCGGAGCGACCGTGCCGGCTCAGCTCCGCCAGCGCCCATCCGACGCTTGCGTCCTCGACCGGCGAGAGCTCGCGGTGCAGCACCGAACCGAGCAGCGCGGCCACCATCTGGCATTGGCGGCGAACGAGCTCGGCCCCGTCGACGCCGGCGCCGTCCGGGCCGGGGTCGAGCGGGTTGAGACGTGCCGTCCCGCCCGGGTGGAGGTCGATAACGTCCAGCCCGAGCGCCTCGGCCAGCCCTCGGTACTCACCCTTCGGGTCGGCGATGGCCACCCACCTGCCGAACACGCCCGCCGCCCGGTAGAGCATGCACTTCACGAACGCCGACTTGCCCATCCCGGGAAGCCCGGTGACCAGCATGTTGGGGTTGGTGACGAGCCCGGCCCGGTACGCCTCGAAGGGATCGAAGGCGAACGCGCCCCCGGAGAGAACGTCGACGCCGAGGCAGGCGCCCCCCGTTCCAAGCCCGGCCTGCGCCTGGAACGGGTAGGCGCTGGCCAGGTGTGCCGTCGTCGCGCGATGGCGCGGGAGCCGCAGGCCGTGGTGCCACAACGTGTCGGACATCATTCGCCTTGCCCTCAGGCCGCTCATAACCGCAGCCCCCCGGCCAGTCCCCGCCCGACCGGGAGCGCTGTCAGGAAGCCCGCGTCGTGGCGGCCGTCGAGCGGTCGCAACTCGATGAACGCCTGGGCGGCCGCCTGTTCCACCTCCGCACAGGCTCGATCGAGGAGATCCGGGTCCGTCACCGTACCGTCACGAACCCGGCGAAGGCCAGCTCGGCATAGCCGGCGATGAGTTCGGCTTCGCGCTCGGCCACCGCGCTGGCGGCACGCCGGTGGCGGGCGCCGACGCGAAACCCTGAACGGGCCCGCTGTTCCTCGTCCGTCGCCAGGCGGGTGGCGTCCCGTTCCACCTGCCGAGCCGACCGCGACGGCGCCACCGGCTCGTAGAGCAG
>JRHI01002067.1_pt1 | contig 14799 bp, 12 predicted proteins | sample 215371 | NCBI WGS metagenome assembly JRHI01 (sample SAMN02929681, study PRJNA255918) | sediment metagenome | biome: cave system; feature: Ice Cave; material: Sediment; isolation source: sediment from deep within a dark volcanic ice cave with no known source of... ...
GTGAACAGCAGGTGGCCGCGTGGGGTGAGCGCGAGCGACGGCACGGGGATGGTGTACCTTGACCCGATTGCTATGGGCTCGGCGTCGGAGGGAGCAGCGTATCAAGCTGGCCGATCAGCTCTGGAATCCGCTCGGTCGCAACCAGCCAGATGCGGTCTTGGCTGATCTCTCCGTACTCATGGGCCAGCACGTTACGCTGCGAGATAATTTGTTGCCAGGGAATCTCCGAATGCTGCGCCTTGAAAGCCGGAGACACCAGGCGTGCCGCCTCACCGATGATCTCAACAGCACGTTCGACCGCCAGCTGCAGCTTGCGGTCGCGAAGATATTCATCGAGCGCGATGCCGGCCGTGAAATCGCGAATAGTGCGCGCCGCGTCGAGCATGTCCCAGACATAGCCTGCGTCGCGGTCCTCAGGCCGCATACAGGACCTGTTTGGATTTCAGAATCGCGGAGCGCCGATACGGGTTCCGCAAGCCAGCCTCCTCGACGAGATCCACAGGTCGTCCGATCAGAGCGGCCAGCTCCTCCTGTATCGTCATCAAATCAAAGAGGCTCCATCCAGCGCCCGCTTCAAATGACACGAGGACGTCGATATCGCTGTCCGGGCGAAAGTCATCCCGCACGACCGACCCGAATAACGACATTTCGGTGATCTTCCACCGCCGGCAAAATCCTGCGATGCGGTCGTCCGAAACAGTCAGATGCGGGTTCGCCACAGGTTCCTCGCTGCATATTCTGGCATAGCTCAAGCGGACTGTGTCGGCGCCACGCCGCATCCCAAATCGGCTCGGTCGCGCTGGAGCTTCGGAGTAGATCCGACGTGAGTTTCCACGAAGGAGCCTCACGAAGACGCGTGCGGAAACGCGCTCTGGCGAGTGACATTTCGGGTGTCAACGCGCTGGCGAAACCCGAAAATGGAAGCGCACGAACGGACAAAAGCCGACGAAAGAATCGGAAGAGGCTAAATTGCTGGGGTCCAGAAACCTGCGCGAAAAGGGCCCGTCTTTATTGGGTTTTTTCGAATCGCGTTCAAGGACTCTCTCCATCGGCCCCGTTTTTCAGATTGTTTCGTCCTTCTTCGTTCCTTTTCGCCTATGGTCGTCTTTGGACAGCGAGATGGGTGAGAGCGACTTTTTCTCTGCCTCACCGAGTTTATTACTACCGCTGAGACGAAACGTCAGATCCGCCGACAGGCGCACGGCGTCGTTGAGGTTCTGCCCGCTGGGAGTAGGACCGAGCGGGCGGTATAATCCCGCAGCAGTCGATCCGCACAACGCATTGCGGGGCCTTCACGGATGAGGATGACGATGAGACACGTGCGCGCGATCTATGCGTTGACGGTCGCTCTGTTGCTCGTGCCGCAGGCACTCCGGTCCGATCAGACACCACCCACCCCTTCCGCGAATCTCGCCGATCTGTTCGCGACCGGCGGGTTGCTCCAGGATCGCAACGGCGACGGTGTCATCGACTACGTGAACGCCCGAATTGTGCTGGGGCCGGCGGCAAGCGCGAGCGACGTGTCTGCAGCGTCGGATATCGCGGCGCGGCTGGGATTCGAGACCTCGGCGATGGACATTCCGCTGGGCGGTGGGCCAGGGCGGACCACGATCGCGATCGGGCCGGCGGGCGCACAAGCAGCCGGGCTCTCGACGCAATTGCCATCGCGTGCGTCGGGCAAGGGCGTCATCGAGTTGCGCGACGCGGCCGGCGGCCGCGTACTGCTCGTGGGAGGCAGCGACGAAGGGGCCACCCGGTCGGCGGCCGAGTGGTTGGCCGGCCACTTCCCGCGCGTATGGATTCCGAACGGTGCGACGCTCGAGCAAGTCGTGGCCGACGTGAAGGCGTTTCTCGCCGCCGTGCCGGTGGACGTGGCGGGTGTGCGCGTACCCGCAGCGCACGTGCGCGCGAACCAGGAGGGCCTCGATCAGCTGGACATCGTCGTCTCTCTCCGTTCAGCCGCGGAGGCCACCCGCGCCGAGACAGCACTCCGGGCCTTGACGGCTCCAGCTGCCGTGACGGCTCGCACGCGAGGCAGGGCGGCCCGTGCGGCCGGCCGCTCGGACGTGATCACGCCCGCAGCGGCCACGCCGGTCGCGGCGCCCGCCGCCGTCGCGCACGGTACCGCCACCCCGGCTGCCACCGCGCGCGCGCTGTCGTTTGCCGGCCTTCGGACGCTGCGGGTTCAGCTCGACGTCCTCAGTGAGGCCGGTGGCGCCGGCACGTCAATCGACGTGGCGAGCGAGTCGACGTCGCCAACGCCAGGGCCCGTCCCGCCGCGGCCAGGCGCCGCGGTGAAAGAGGGTCTCAGCCTCGCCGACTTCTACGGCATAGACGGCCTGCTCGGCGACGCGGACAACAACCGCATTCCGGATCGTCTTGACGTCATCCTCAGCCCGTTCGGGGAGGGGACCGAGGGCACCGTCAATCTCGCCGCGCGCCTCGGGCTGGAGTCGGCCGGCGTCACGCTGCCGATCGCTGTGCCGCCCGATCAACTCGAGAAGCCGGAATCGTATCCGACGCTCGTGCTGATCGGCATCACGCATCCGCTCGTCGACGAGCTCGTGAAGTCGAAAAAGTTCACCCGGCCGGCGCTGCGGCCCGGCGAAGGCCTGATCGAAGTGGTCCGCAAGGCGTTCGGCGAGAAAGGCGCGGTCATCGTCACCGGCGGCGACGCGCGCGGCCTCGCCAAGGCCCTGGCCCAGGCGTCCGCGACGTTCCCGCACGTCTGGCAGCGCGGCAAGGACCGGACGACGATCGCCGACGTGCAGGACGATCTGCGCCGGTTCGTGGCGGGGCGCACGCCGGCGGGTCAGGCCGCCACGGCGCTGTACAAGCTGGACCAGATTGGGCAGGAGCTGCGCGGAAAGGATCTCGCGTCGGCGCGCGTGCGGGTGTCGGTGGAGAAACCCGCGGACGGCCTCGCCGACATCGTGCGGCGTCAGGCAGCCGCGATCAAGGCCGACCAGCTGGACGTCGTGATCGAGAACCGCGACGTCCAGAAGGCGAAGACGATCTTCAGCGACGAGTTCGATATCCCGTCCGAAGTCGACGAGTTCTGGCAGGCGCTCCGGACCAGCGTCGTGCCGGCGATCAAGAAAGGACAACCGGTCGCCGTCGACGCGCGGCTCAGCGAGCCGCCCCATCTGCGGCGCGATCTCGAGTCGCGGGCGCGCGCGGAGCTCGTGAAGGCCGGTGCCGATCCCCGCGCAGACCACGGTCACGGTCATCAGCGCGTACAAGCAGGGCTACAGCTGGCTCGACGAGGTCGTGCGTCCCGCCATCGCCGGCAAGCCGATCGACCGGATCACGATTCGGTTCGCGAAGATCGGACCGCCCGCCGAGTGGCCGCAGCAGGCGATGTTCACCCCGACGCGCTGGCTCCTCGAGCTCTATCCGATCGACGAGATTCTCGCGCGCGAGCTCAAGATCGGTCTCGATCGCATCCAGTTCGAAGAGCGGCCGCTGGGGACCTCACCGACCTACGAAGCGGTCGTCACGGGACAGGGCGGGCAGGAGCTGTATCGCGGCAGCTTCGAGCCGAAGGTGGTCCTCCGGCCGTTCTTCGATCAGTTCCCGAGCTACGAGAAGGTGCGCGTCACCACTGGCTGGATGACCGCCCGGGCCCAGGGCCGGCTGGTCGTCGACCGGCGCATCGAAACCGACCCCGAGCGGTTCTGGGATCACTTCCAGGCGAAGACGCTGCCGGCCATCTACACGCACGAGATGAAGATCGCGAAGGGGAAGCCGCGCGCCGAGGACGCGCCGTTCTTCGGCGAGCTCACGGTCGACGTGACGCTCAGCGAGCCGAGCTACAAGCTCGGGATCGACAACGAGCAGATCGCGTCGCTCGAGTCACTGCAGGAGGAGATCTACTTCAACACGCTGCACTTCTTCGACGTGCTGGGACGCGAGGCGCGCGGCCCCGCGCTCGAGTACTGCGGCCGCGTGATTCCGATCGTCCGGCCGAAGGCGGACGGGAAGGCGGGCCATGCGAAGATCACGTTCACCGGCTGGGACGCGAGCCGGCCGAGCGTGATCGTGGAGTACACGCAGCGTGACGGCAAGCCGGGGGAGGCCCGGCTCGACATCCCGAAGATCGAGACCGAGATGCCGGTGGCGCTCGCGGCCCGCGTGCGGGAGGGGCGCGACGGCCTCGAGCAGCTCGATCTCCGGCTGAAGGTCGACACGCTGGAGGATCAGCGCGCGGCCCTCGTCAAGAAGGCGGCGGCGGAATTGGTCGATCAGCGAATCGTCTCGGCGGCGCAGGTGCGGGCGATGCTCGACAACCTGGGGCGCCTCCGCACGGCGGGGATGTACCGTGACGCGCTCGCGTACCACGATCTCGGTCGCGTGCGGGTGCTGACCGGCGTCGACTTCGACCCGAAGCCGGGCACCGATGCCGTCGTGGCACTCGAACCGAACGGTGCGCCCGCGCCGTTCCCGGACGTCAGGACGCTGCTGCCGGCCGGCTACAAGTGGGACGGCAAGACGGCACTGGTGCAGTGGGACACGCCGATTCCGCCACCGGAAGGCGCCGAGATCCTCGCGAAGATGTCCACGTTCCCGGAAGCCACCGTGTACAAGGTCGGCCAGAGCTACCTTGGAAAGGACAGCTGGGCGATGGACCTGATGCTGCCGGTGCAGGCTTCGCACTGGTCGCACGCGAAAGCCACCACGCTGAAGCCGACGATCGTGTATTCCGCGCGCCAGGACGCGAACGAAGTGTCGTCGACGAGCCACACGCTGAAGCTCGCCGAGCTGCTGCTGACCGATCCCGAGTTCAAGCCCGATCTGAAGCGCGTGAACGTCGTGTTTCATCCGTTCACGAATCCCGACGGCGCCCAGCTGGCGTACGACCTCTACAAGATCACACCGGATTACATGCTCCATCCGGGCTACCTCGGCCCGCTGGGCGTCAGCCTCATCTCGAGCTGGGAACAGGATCCGATGTATCCCGAGTCGAAGATCCGCCCGAAGATCTGGCGCACGTGGCTGCCCGATATCTTCCTCAACCCGCACGGGTATCCGTCGCACGAATGGGTGCAGCTGTTCTCCGAGTACGCCGGCTGGGTGCGGAACCGGGTGACCGAGGCGCGGAACTGGTGGGGCATGCGCGGCTGGTTCATTCCGGGCTTCAACTACCTCGACGATCCGAAGTATCCGCGCAACAAGGACGCCGCATTCAGGATCCGGGATCTGATCACCACGAACCTGAATGCGGTGCCGAACGTCAAAGCGCTCAACGAGCGGGCGTACGCGCGCTACCGCCGCTACGGGTTCGCCTTCGACGATGAGAGCTTCAAAATGGACCTCTCGAACGGCGTGCTCATCTACACGGCCATCAAGGGCGCAAGAGCGGACGTGGGCGGTGGGCGCGGAGGCCGCGGCGGCGGCGGCGACGATTACATGACGCGCCAGCCCAATATCACGATTTTCTTCGGCAGCACGGAGGCGCCAGACGAGACCGCGTATGGCGACTGGATGAAGCTGGTCGCGACGATGGGGCTGCAGTGGGACAAAGCGCTGCTGCAATCGCTGCTCGAGGGCACACACGTCGTCGATCGCAAAGCGTCGTCTTTTTTCGGCGGCGTGAGCCTGAGCTTGGATCGTCCGCGGCCCCCGAAGGAGACGAAGGCAGACCAGACCCCAGGCAGGTAGAAGCAGGCGACGCGAAGCAGCCGCAGTAGCCGACAGGGACAACCGCGATACGTAACCAAAGACGATGGCGAGGAGGAATGGATGGGCACGGCAACTAATCGGCGGGCACTCGTGTTTATCGTGGCCGTTGTAGCGTGGAGCGTCTTCACGGCCGTCGTTCCCGCGCGGGCGCAGACCGGCGCGACTATTGATGGTGTGGTGAAGGATGAGCAGGGCGGGATATTGCCAGGGGCGGCGATTACGCTCCGAAACGAGGAGACCGGCTTCGGGCGCGATGCGGTGACCGAGCCGGACGGACGCTACCGCTTCGCCGCGGTGCCGCCTGGCCGGTATCTGCTGCGCGCCACGTTGCAGGGATTCGCGACCGAAGAAGTCCGAAACTTCGTCCTGACGATCGGCCTGGAGCTGCATCGTGATTTCACCTTGAAGCTTCAGGCGCTCGCCGAGACCGTCACCGTCACGGCGGACTCGCCGGTCGTCGATACGACCAAATCCGAGGTCTCCGGTGTCGTGACGCAGCAGCAGATCCAGTCGCTTCCGGTGAACAGCCGGCAGTACCTGAACCTCGCGCTGCTCATGCCCGGCACCAGCCAGGACGGCGGGCGTGCCTTCTACAACAACGTGACGATCGGCGCTGGCGGAAGCTTTTACAGCAACGCCTTCCTCGTCGACGGTGTGACCAACACGTGGGCCGAGCAGGGCGAACCGCGGCAGAATTTCCCGCAGTCGGCCGTCCGCGAGTTCAAGGTGAACACGACGCAGTACAAATCCGAAAACGGCCTGGCAACCGGCGGCCTTGTGAGCGTGGTCACCAAGAGCGGTACGAACCTGCTGCACGGCGACGCATTCGAGTACTTCCGCGACAAGTCACTCAACGCGAAGAACGTCTTCGAGACCACCAAGCCGGACTTTCGCCGCAACCAGTTCGGCGGGAGCATCGGTGGGCCGATTCAGAAGGACAAGATGCACTACTTCGCGGCGGTCGAGCGGACGCAGACCGACGAGTTCTTCACGGTCACCACCGGCAAGCCGCAGTTCTACTCGGCGGTCGAGGGAACGTTCGGCAGACCGAGCCACACCAACCTGTACACCCTGCGGGTTGACCGGCAGCTGTCAGCCGCGCAGTCGCTGTTCGCGCGCTACGCGCAGGAGGACGAGAAGCGAACCTGTTTCAACTGCGGCGGCAACAACTCGGCGAACGCCGGGTTCGACCAGACGATTCCCCGCCGGTCGGTCGTGTTCGGGCACACGTGGGTCCAATCCTCAAAGCGGCTGAACGAGCTCCGGTTTCAGTACGCGTACTCGATGTATCAAATCGCGCCGGCCGGCACCCCGATCCTGACCACCCCTGGCGACTACTCGGCCGCGCGCCTGAGCCTCCAGCGCATCCAGCGGGTGTTCGCGTTCCCGAGCCTGACCTACGGCGGCAGCTTCGACGAGCTGGGCCCCGAGCACCGCTGGCAGTTCAAGGACACCTACTCGATCAACGTCGGTGAGTGGCATGGCAGCCACGACCTGAAGCTCGGCGTCGACGTGAACTACATCCCGTTCACCGACGATTCGCCCGGCCCCCTGAACGGGCGGTACACGTTCGCGAACGATCAGTTCTTCGACCCCAATAATCCGGCGTCCATCGCGAGCCTGAAAGGCGCCATTCTCTTCACCCAGCAGGACGTGCCGAGCGTCGTCAGCCAGCCGACGCGTCACTTCGCCGGCTTTGTGCAGGACGACTGGAAGCCGCGCAACAACCTGAGCCTGAGCCTCGGCCTGCGCTATGACCTCCAGGTGTGCTCGTTCAACGAATGCGACAACATCAAGCAGAGCCTGGCGCAGAAATCGCGGCCGCTGCCGTTCGTGGACCTGAGCCAGCGCGGCGACAGGAACAACTTCGGCCCCCGGCTCGGCGCGGTCTACGACGTCGGCAACAACGGCCGCTCGGTGGTGCGCGCGGGCTACGGCGTGTACTACGACAACATCCGGACGCTCATCAACATGTTCGACGAGCCGCGCGATCTCGCGACGCGGACAATCATCGTGTCGAACCCGCCCTACCCGGACCCGTTCCTCGGCCAGGACCCGCTCACGTTCATCTCGACGGCGCCGCCGAACATCACCATCATGGCCAACGACTTCAAAAACCCGATCGGCCGAACGGCGAACGGCGGCTTCACCCGGCAGATTGCCACCGACTACGCAGTGAGCATCGACGGCGTCTACACAAAGGTGCAGAGCGATCGAAAGACCCGCGACCTCAACCTCCCGCGGGTGGCCGGCGGCCCACGGCCTGATCCCACCTTCGGCCGGATTGACCAGGAACAATCGGTGTCCGACTCGAAGTACCGGGCGCTTTACATCCGGTTCGACAAGCGCATGAGCCGCCGCACCCAGTTCCTGATGTCGTACACCCTGGCCAAGGCCGACGACAACAACCCTGCGGCGCGGTTCGTGAACCAGCTCAGCGAGGGGGCCGACTTCGGGCCGTCGACCGTCGATCGCCGCCATACGCTCGTCGCGAGCGGTGCGGTGCTGCTCCCCTATGATGTGCAGTTCGGCGCCGTGTGGACGCTGCGCTCGCCGCTGCCCTTCACGGCCGTGGCCGGCCGCGACCTGAACCGCGACGGCTTCAACATCGACTACGTGCCGGGAACCACGCGCAACCAGGGAAGCCGTGACCTGGATCTGTCGCTTGTCAACGCGTGGCGTGCGCAGAATGGAGCCGGGCCGATCGCCGCGTCCCAAATCGATTCGACGCAGTTCAACAGCGTCGACCTCCGGGCGAGCAAACAGTTTCCGGTCGGAGGGACGAGAAGGCTGGAGCTGGTCGCGCAGATCTTCAACGTGTTCAACACGAAGAACCTGCTCGCGCCGTTCACGAGCCCGCGAGTCACCAACGCGCTGTCGGACAGCTTCGGCCGGATTCTCACGGCGAAACCCGGCACGCAGGCCGAGCTCGCCGTACGCGTGATCTGGTAACAAATCTGCTGCGGAGCGGGTATGCGCGCGCGCTCCGCGCGACGTTCGTCACCGTGACGCTGTTCGCGCAAATACGTCGTCTCCAAGAACGCGTTCGCCGCCGCCGTATCCGCAATCCCCAGGCGCCGAGCCCATTTGTCGATACGTATATGGCTCTGGTCGAACAGGCCGGGCAGGGAGACGAGAAGGCCATCGTGGTGGAACCCACACCACGTTTCTACGCGAAGCACCCGAAATGGCTGTTCACGAAGTTGAATGCGCTCGATCACTCGACGGACGCTTGTGTGAAATCAGTGGGTGGGCACTGATGGACCCGGTCCACAAAGGGCATCTTGGGAAGTACCGAACGACGTTATGGGAAATTCACCCGATCACGAAGATCGAGGTCTCGAAGAACGGACAGTGGACTGTGTCGAGGGGGGCGCTGTATGGCCCGGGGCCGGCGGGAGTGGGCCGGGGTCCGAGAAGCGGTCTTCCGTTAACCCCACGGGCCGCTAATGTTGCCTATCGTCCAACCCGGTGCGTCGACATCACTACGACTTGGCGTCTCTGAACTTGCGTCTCTGAACCGCACGGTCCTCCGACCGCGCGCAATCACCTAACCCAAACATCGCCCGCACGGGCGTTAGAACAGGCCAGCATCATGACCACGCACCTCATTCGAATCTTCTCCACCGCGCTCACCATCTCTTCGGCATCGCTCGCTGCGTGCAGCTCGGACAGCGTTAACAGTGCGAATCCGACCCCGACGCCGGGAATGGCGGAGACGCCGCCCCGAGCGCGGATAGCGCGACCGACGGCTCCGGGTCGACCGCCACGCTCTCCGACCTGCACACCATCACCACGGTGTCGTCGACAGTGGATCCGATCAACGGCGACAAGAAATCCGTACGCCCTCACCTTTGCGCCCGCGAACTTCACCGGCGACGGCGTCCCCAACCACGTCCAGCCCGGCGATCTTGTCGTCTCCAACTTCAGTGACAACACCGGCACGAATTTTCGAGGAACCACGTTCGAGGCGCTCCGTGACGGCAAGCCCGTCCGGGTGCTCTCCGAGACCAACGCGCCCACCGCGGCCGGAGGAACGGTCTCGTCGAGCGGCCCGGTCGCACTCGCCTTCGCGCCGAACGGCAACCTGTGGATCGCGAACTTCGGCGCCAAAGGGGACGGCACCGACGGCAATGTCCAGATCGTCACCCCCGGCGGAAAGATCGCCAAGACTTTCACCGATCCGCTCGTCGCCGGCGGTTGGGGGCAAGAGTTCAACCACGGCGCCGGCGGGCACGCCGCGTTCTTCACGGTGAACATCGTCACCGGCGCCGTCGTCCGGATCAACATCATCGTCGCCGACGCGGGCCCCCCGAGCTTCACCCTCGACCCACTCACCGGCGACCTCGGGCATTCGGCGACGAGCGCGGGCGGGACACCGATCGGCGCGGGTGGGCTCGTCCACGACGCGAAGACCGACACGCTCTACGTCGCCAACGGGAGCACCAACGCGATCGTCGCGATCGCCAACGCCTCGGTCACGACCACGGTGTCGAGTGGCGTCGACGTGTTCAAAGGAACCCCACTCCACCAGCCGGCGCTGATGACCCGCAACCCGGTCAACGGAGATTTGATCGTAGCCAACCAGCTCGACAACAACCTGGTCGAGATCAGCACCGCCGGCGCGATGGTCGCGGTGCGCGCTGCGAACCCGGCCATGGTCAGCGCGACAGGAGCCAACTCGGCGCTCTTCGGGGTGGCGGCGACCAAGGACGCCGCGGGGAACTTGGTCGTGTATTTCGTTGACGACACCGACGACACGGTCAAGAAGCTCACCCGATGAGCGCGACGAGAGGTAACGCGACGGCGTGGAGCTCGAGAGCGTTGGTCGGGGCCGGCGCCGGCGCCGGCGTCGTCGGTGCGCTCGCGAACTCGCTCGCGATCCGACTCGTGCAGGCAACCGGCATTGACCCGGGAGCGGGCGGGCTCAGCAAGTGGGTCCTCGCCCACCTGCACGCGCTCGGTGTCGCGACACCCGTCACGCTCGGGCCCATCGCGCAGGAGCTGTTCCACACGACCGTCGGCTTGTTCACCGGGGTCGCCTACGTCCTCGTGCGGTCGTTCATTCCGCTCCGTCCCCTCGCGCGCGGCGTCGCGTTCGTGCAGCCCATGTGGCTCGTGCAGGCGCTCGTCATCCTGCCCTGGCTCGGTGCAGGACCGTTCGGCGTTCAGCGCGGGGCCGCGACCGTCGTCTCATCGTTTCTCCTCAACGCCTTCTTCGGGGTCGTCCTCGGCCTGGCCGACGCGACCCTGCTCCGGAGTCGCTCATGACGAACCGTCTGTCGCTCATCACCATTCTCGTCGCGGCATGCTCGCCGCTTGCCTGTACCGGCGGACCGTCCGCACCACCGGTCGCACCCCATGGGCACGCCATGCCGGCGGGCGCTGCAGCAAAGTGGAACGCCCCGTTCGTCGCGTCAAGCGATCGGCCTTTCGGCGAGCAGATGATGGAGACGATGGAGCGCATGAACGACGGCATGGCACGCGCGCCGATGAGCGATGATCCGGATCACGATTTTGTGACCATGATGATCCCTCATCATCAAGGGGGGATCGACATGGCGAAGGTACTTCTCGTGCACGGAAAGGATCCGGAGATGCGCAGGCTCGCGCAAGCGATCATCACCGACCAGCAGAACGAGATCGAGCTGATGCACCTGTGGCTCGAGCGACACCCCGACCGCGCCCGCACGGCGACGAAAGAGAAGACGCCATGAACCGCCCGACCGCTTCGCTCCTGCTCTCGCTCTTGACCGCCTCGTGCGGCGCTCCACCCCGCGCAATCGCGCCCAACGCGGGGCCGCTCGCCGTCACGCCGATCGTCCAGTCGCGCGCCCCGATCTCGAGTCGCGATCGCGTCTACGCCGCGAACCAGACCTCGAACACGGTCTCGGTGATCGATCCTAGCGCGCCCGACGGGGGCAGGCTCCTCGGAGAGATCGTGCTCGGCGCGCCTCGCACCGAGGTGCTCAGTCCAATCTACCGCGGACAGCTCAACGTCCACGGCCTCGGCTTCGCGCCCGACCACCGCACGCTCGTGGTCGTCTCGATCGGATCGAACGCCGTGACGTTCATCGACACCGCGACCAACGCCGTGAAAGGGACGGCGTACATCGGCCGCGCCCCTCACGAGGCCTTCTTCACGCCCGACGGCAGCGAGGTCTGGGCGTCCGTGCGCGGCGAGGATCACCTCTCGGTCATCGACCCGAAGACCTTCAAGGAGACCTCGCGCATCGCGGTCGCGAGCGGCCCCGGCATGACCCTCTTTCGACCCGACGGCCGCGTCGCGTTCGTCGTCTCGAGCTTCACCGCTGAGGTCGACGTCATCGACGTGAGCACCAAGAAGATCGTCGCGCGCACCCCGGTAACGAGCCCCTTCTCCCCGGATCTGTTCATCTCCGCCGACGGGAGCGAGCTGTGGATGACCCACAAGGATGTCGGGAAGGTCACGATCATCGATGCGCAGACGTACAAGGTCCGCAAGGTGCTCGACACCGGCCCCCTCACCAACCACGTGGCGCTCGTCGATCTCGGCGCCGAGCATCTCGCGTTCGTCACCGTCGGAGGCCTCAACGTCGTGAAGGTGTTCACGCGCGAGGAGACTCCCCGCTTGATCGCGACCATCCCGACCGGCGCGCTGCCCCACGGGATCTGGCCCTCCGACGATCAGACCCGCGTCTTCGTCGGGCTCGAGAACGGCGACGGCGTCGCGGTGATCGACGTCGCGACGCGCAAGGAGCTCGCGCGCATTCCCATGGGACAGGCGCCCCAGGCGCTCGTCTACGTCTCCAACGCAGTCCCCGAGGGCACCGGCACGACGAACCTCTCCCCGCTCGGGGAGACGCAGCGACCGGTCGAGATGACGCTCGCGCCTGTCGACTCGAAGGGCGGTGACGGAACGGGGGGTGGGCTGCTGGTCGTTCGCGCGCTCGGCCTCATCGACACCGTCGACGTCAACGTGTTCGGTCTCGATGCGATGCAGACCTACGTCGTCGCGATCGAGGAAGGCGCGACGCGGATGCCGCTCGCGGTGCTCAAGACAAATCCGAAGGGCGCCGGCTCGACGCAGGTTACGGGCCCCGTGCGCCGATCGATGGCCAGCACTCCAACACCGAATTCGCCACGACGAGTCGTGGTCGTCGAGGACGTCGCCGGAGCACCGGTACGGCTCGCAGCCCGACTGCCCTGAAGAGGTCGCGCGCACCAGGGCCGAAGCCCGCGCCTAACACTCTGCCCAATTTGACTATGCCGCCAAGGCGCCCGACGCTGCGCTGAGAATCGACATCCACCGGAGGAGACGACCATGAACATCAACATCGGCCTCGACGAAGCCAAGCGCGAAGAGATCGCGGGGGGCCTGTCGCGCGTSCTCGCRGACWCGTACACGCTCTACCTSAAGACSCACAACTTCCACTGGAACGTSACGGGMCCGATGTTCCAGACGCTGCACCTCATGTTCGAGGCTCAGTACAACGAGCTCGCGCTCGCCGTGGACCTGGTCGCGGAGCGCATCCGCGCACTCGGCTTCCCTGCACCGGGCACCTACAAGCAGTTCAGCGCGCTGTCGGCCATCAAGGAGGAAGACGGCGTCCCGAAGGCGCAGGACATGATCACGAAGCTCGTCGACGGGCACGAGACCGTGGCGCGGACGGCGCGCGAGATCTTCAAGGTGGCCGAGAGCGTGAGCGATCAGCCGAGCTGTGACCTGCTCACGCAGCGCATGCAGGTCCACGAGAAGACCGCGTGGATGCTGAGGAGCCTGCTGGAGTAGTCGTTTCGATCGTACCGGCCGCTTATGCCGGCACGCTCGTCGTGATGGTCGGGACCCAGATGGCGCCCTCCCACTCCTTCAAGAGCCGCTCCTGCCACGTCGGGTCTGGAGAGAGGACCGGGCGACAGCCGTTCTCCGCATGGAGGATGGCCGTGCAGAGCGCGACGAAGGCGTCGGCCACATCGTAGTCGGGCGACTTCGCGGTGCCCGAGCTGTAGCGGCACGCGAGGGCGACGAGCCGGAGGTCCACATCGAGCTTGATGCCTGCGGCGGCGCACGCGGCGATACCGAGACGCACCGCTTCGTCGGGCCTCGACTTGTAGCTCGCGAGCCCCATCGTGCGCAGCGTCGCGCCCGGGTAGACCTCGATGATCTCGCCAGCGCCGCGTCCGCCAGGGAACGGCAGCACGCGGTACTTGTGTGACTCCCACAGCTTCGAGAGCAACACGTTCCCGAGGAGCGTCATCTGGAACGTCGCCTGGAACTTGTCCTTGAGCGGCGGCTGCCCGCCGGCGGCGATATCCGTTGCGCGCTTCGTCCAGAGCCGCGCGCGCTCGGCGCGGTCTCGTCACGGGGCGAAGGGCGCGAAGTCGAGCGGGTCGGTGAGCGGGAGGCGCTGCGCGATCCACCAATTGAAGGAGCGCCAGCCGAGGAACGCGCCGTCGTTGTAGCCGAGGTCCGCGGCGAACTTCGGGTCGCGCAGGAGGGCGTGCGGGACGCAGAACGGGAAGTCGAACCCGACGACGCGGGCCGGTCGGGCCGTGAGCTCGTCGACGAGCTCCTTCGCGGTCCAGCCCGGTGGGTCGTTGAGGAGCCGTGTGTTCATCCCGGTCGCGTCGATGCGGTAGGAGTGCCAGCCCGTCGCATGCGCGGCGACGGCGATGATCTTCCGCCGCTGGTCGCGCGCCCGCTGCGGCGCACCGAAGTCGACGCCGACGATCATGTCGACCTCGCACGTGCGGCGAAGGGGATCAGATGGAACATGGCGCTCCAGTTGTCACCGTTGCCGCCGACGTGGTCCAGAACGATTCGCTCGTGCCGGCGGCCCCTGCGCCGCGCCCCTGGGACAGCAACCCGGCGATCAACAGTCCCGCCGCCGCCCATGCTCGAACCTCGCGCGCTCGGTTCGCCACGTGCAACGGCACGCAACCGTTCATCGCTCGTCGCGAGCCTTCGCCCCGATGATCAACAGGCTCGGCCCCATCGCGGACGTCGAAGCTGTTGACCAACGGGGCCGACTGTTGATCGCCGGGTACGCAGTTAAACGCCTCTCGGATTCTCTCTCCCCACGGGACAGGAGAGAGAGCAGGAAAGCTGTCCCACGCGGCGCTCATCGAGCTCGCTCG
>JRHI01002068.1_pt1 | contig 14797 bp, 17 predicted proteins | sample 215371 | NCBI WGS metagenome assembly JRHI01 (sample SAMN02929681, study PRJNA255918) | sediment metagenome | biome: cave system; feature: Ice Cave; material: Sediment; isolation source: sediment from deep within a dark volcanic ice cave with no known source of... ...
CTCTGCCCCTGAGGGTACGACACCCGGGATGGGGTCCGGGCCCCTGCGGGCCCGGGGGGGGACCCACCTACCTGCCTGCGCCCCAGAGGGTGTGCCCCGGAGGGTACGCCGGCCACATGGCCGGCTCCGGCACCCCTGGTTAGTCGGCTGGCGCGGGGGCCGGCGGGTCCTGCTCGTCCGCCGTCTCCTCGTCGCCGGGGGCGGCGCTCGACTCGGGCGCGGAGGCCGGGATCGCGGTTGCGGCGGCGACGACGACGTCGACCGCCTTGCGCGCGGTGATGTTCTCGCTCAGCTCGCTGATCCGACCGTTCTTGCGCAGCGTGACGAGCAGCTTCTTGGGGTCGGGCAGCTTGCCGGACTGGTCGGGCTCGACGTGGTCGGCGAGCGCCTCGAGCAGCTCCTCCTCGGTCGCCTCGATCGCCTCGGCCTCGACGAGCGCCACCACGACGGCCTCGCGCCGGAGCGCCTGGGCGGCATCGGGGTAGCCGGCCTCGATGATCTGCTCCTCGGGGCGCTGGTCGAGCTGGAGGTAGGCGTCCTTGCTGATCCCCTTCTCGGCGAGCGAGCGCAGGGCGTGCTCCCACGCCTCCTTGGAGCGGGCCTCGATCAGTCCCTGGGGCACCTCGACCTCGCAGCGGGCGACGGCGGCGTCGAGCACAGCCTCGCGATACTCGCGCTCGGCGAGCCGGTCGTCGGCCAGGAGCAGCTGGGCGCGGATGTCCTCGCGCAGCTCCTCGAGCGTCTCGAAACCGGCGGCGGACGAGGCGAACTCGTCGTCGAGCTCGGGCAGGATCTTGGCCTTCACGTCCTGCACGGTGACGTCGAACTCGACCGGCTTGCCGGCAAGGTCGGCCTTGCCGTAGTTCTCCGGGAAGCTGAGCTCGAGGCGGCGCTCCTCGCCGGCCTTCGCGCCGACCAGGCCGGCCTCGAAGCCGGCGATCAGGCGGCCGGACCCGAGTTCGAGAACCTGCCCACGGGCGGCGCCGTCGCCGAGCACCTCACCGTCCATCATCCCCTGGTAGTCGATCACGACGAAGTCGCCGAGCTGTGCCGCCCGGTCGGGTTGGTTCTCGAGGCGGGCGTTGCGCTCGCGCATCTGCTCGAGCTGCGCGGCGAGCTCGTCCTCGTCGACCACCGCGGCCCGGCGCGGTACCTCGAGGCCGCGCCAGTCGCCGAGCGTCGCCTTCGGGCGCACACCGATCTCAATCGTGAAGCGAAGCGGCTCGCCGGCGGCCGGGAGATCGCCGACGGTGATATCTGGCTCGCCGATCGGAGCGATCCCGGCTTCGCCGACGGCGGCCGCGTACCAGGTCGCGATGCGCCCCTTGACGGTTTCGTCGAGCAGGCTCTCGCGCCCGAGGCGGCGGATCACGACGGGCGGCGGAATCTTGCCCTGGCGGAATCCCGGCAGCCGCATGTCCCGGCCGATCGCCCGGGCGGCGGTGGTCAGCGCCCGCTCGACCTCGGCCGTGGCGACCTCGGCCTCGACGCGAACGCGAGACTCGGGAAGCTCGGTGACGCTGGTCTTGACGGCGGTCTCGGGCATCGGCGGACCAAACCATACGTGCTGGGGCTGCCAGACGCCGGATCGCCGCGGCGCGATTGCTGCGCTACCTTCCAATCGATGAACGGCGGCCTGGCGGAGCGAGCGCTGGCCTGGTTGGTCACCGGGCCAGTCGGGCATCTCCTCGGCGGGCTGCTCGACTGGCTGGAGCTGCTCCTCCGCTTGAGCGTGGCGCGGGCGCGCGGACGTCGACCGTGGTAGTGCCCGGACCTCGCCATCTCGAGCGCGTCGTCGCGATCCGAACCACTAGGCTCCTCAACGTGGGTTTCGAGTCTGCCCGCCCTGGTGTTGCATGGCGGTGACGCTCTCGCTGCTGCGCACGTTCGTGACCGTCGTGCGGACCGGTTCGGTGACGCGGGCGAGCGAGGAGCTCGTCGTCACTCAGTCGTCGGTCTCGGGCGCCCTGGCGGCGCTCTCCAAGGAGATGGGCGCGCGGCTGATCGAGCGCGACGGCCGGGGGCTGCGCCCGACGGCTGCCGGCGCGGCATTCCTCCCCCACGCCGAGCGGATCCTGGCGACGCTCGAGGATGGCACGGCCGCGGTCCGCGAAGCGGCCGATCCGACGCGCCGGCGCCTGCGTCTGGCCGCGACGGAAACGGCCGGCGAGCACCTGGTGCCGGGGATGTGGGCGGCGTTCCGCCAGCGCCATCCGGATGTCGAGCTCTCGCTCGAGGTCGGCAACCAGGCAAAGCTGATCCGGGCGCTCGACCGCCACGAAGTCGACATCGGGATCGGCGGCCGTCCGGCGCACCCGCGCCTGGCGGCCGAGCGGTTCCTGGACAACGACTTCGTGTTGATCTCGACCCCGCACGACCAGCGTGCGCGACGCGGGCCGATCGGCGTCGAGGAGCTCTCCAGCGCGACATGGCTCGTGCGGGAGGCCGGCTCGGGGACGGGTGCGGTGAGCGCAGAGTTCTTCTCGAGCCGCGGCGTCACCCATCCGCAAATCGTGACGATCGGGTCGAATGCGGCGATCAAGCGGTGCGTGGCGAACGGCCTGGGGTTGGCCCTGGTGCCCCGCTGCGCGGTCATCCGGGAGATCGAGGAGGGCAGCCTGGCGGCGATCGCGGTCGTCGGGGGCCTGCCGGCGCCCGGCTGGCACGCGCTGTTCGCGACCGACGCCCCGGGGCGCTCCGGGGCCGAGCTGTTCCTCGACTTCGTGCGCCGGGGCGACGCCGCGCGGGCTTGCGAGTAGACCCGTCCGCGCCCGCAGGCCGTGATCCTTGGGGAGCTCGCCTGCGCATAAGACGTGTGCCCGTACGTGAGAMGCAGCTTGGGCAGCCGCCAACTCGGGGCTTCGTCCGCCGCCGCTGCGCCGCAGCTCGTAGCTTGGCCAGCATCGCCGCCGCCGCGCTGTCACTGGCCGGCGCGGCTAGTGCCAATGCCTCGATCTACTGGGCCGACCACGGTCCGCTGACCCCGTTCGCCGGGACGATTGGGAGAGCCAACCTCGACGGGACGGGCGCGAACCGGAGCCTGATCACGGGCGCGAGCTTCCCCTTCGGGGTCGCGGTCGACGCGAGGCACATCTACTGGGCGAACGACCTGTCCGGGACGATCGCACGGGCCAACCTCGACGGGACGCAGGTCGACGAGAGCCTGATCACCGGCGCCGGTTTTCCCGAGGGCGTGGCGGTCGACGGGAGCCACATCTACTGGGCCAACTCGGTCGCCGCCGGAAGCATCGGACGCGCGAACCTCGACGGGTCCGACCCGAACCAGAGCCTGATAACGACGGGCGCGAGCATTCCGGAGGGGGTCGCGGTGGACGGGGCGCACATCTACTGGGCGAACAGCCTGACGGACACGATCGGTCGGGCCAACCTCGATGGAACGGACGTCAACCCGAGCCTGATCACCGGGGTCAACGGCCCGTGGGGCGTAGCGGTCGCCAGCGGCCACGTCTACTGGGCGAATATCGGCACCGGCACGATCGGACGCGCCAGGCTCGACGGGACGGGCGTTGATCAGAGCTTCATCAGCGGTGCCCGGTCACCGACCGGCCTGGCCGTCGACGGGAACCACATCTACTGGGCAAACCAGGCCGGCGGAACGATCGGGCGAGCCAACCTCGACGGGACGGGCGTCAATCAGAGCCTGATCTCCGACGCCGGCATGAATCCCGAAGGCATCGCCGTGGACGGCCTGGGCCCGGCGAGTCCGAGCACCCCTTCAGGGCCGGCCCGCTGCGTCGTACCAGCCCTGAAGGGGAGGACGCTGGCCGAGGCCAAGCGCCTGGTCGCGCGAGCGCACTGCGCGCTGGGAAAGGTGCTCAGGCCGCGAGGCGCGGGCGGTCGGAAGCCGCTGGTCACGAGCCAACGCCCGTCGGCCGGCACCGTCCTGCGCGGCGGCTCGGCGATTCGCGCACGACTGGCCGGGCGCGCGTAGTCGAGGGCTCGTCTCGTAATGCCGGTGGATCGTTTGCGGGACGGGCCGCTGCCGTCTCAGCCGTCCTATGCGACGCGGAAGCTCGCGGTGATCTTGTCGATCAGCATCGCGAACCGCGGCAGGTCGGCGGCCTTGGCCACCTGGAAAACGAGCGTGTACATGTGCCGCCCGGAGAACAGACTGATCTGCGAATGCGCGACCCGCAGGTGGCTGAGCGGGTCCTGGAAGGAGTAGATGTAGAGGAACCCGGGGACGTTGGCGACCGCGAGGAGGCGTGGACCGGAAATGATCTTGACGGTCTTGCGGGCGCGGATGAGCACACCGGTGGCGTCGCGGAGGGCCGCGAGACGAGGCCCGTCAACTGGCTTGGGGAGCTTCGCCGCCCTCACCTCGAGCGAGGCGCCGTCATGACTGCTGACCAGTAGCGCGACCGAAGGGTCGGTGGTCGGGAGGCGCGACCAGACGCGCGGGTAGGACAATCGCAGTCCGGTCCGGGGATCGCGGAATGACACGGTCGGCAGCGCGGTCGGGAGCGTTGCCGGCGCAGCGGCGGCGGAGGTGCCGCTCGGCCCTGGCGGGGTGGTGGGGGTCGTGGCCGGACCAGCGGGCGCAGCTGCAGCCGGCGACGGCGTCGTCGCCACGCCGGACGCCGCAGACGACCCGGATCTGTGTCCCGGCCCGGCAAGCTTGGCCGCAGCGAACCCGAGCACCAACGCGACAGCGGCGGCGACCGCGCAAAACGCGAGTCGCCGCCGGCTGAGCGTCACTACGGAACTAGTGGACTTTATTGCTGGCCGCACGCCTTCGTCGAACCAGTGAGGTTGATCAACCTGGAGCAATCGATGTCGTTTGCATGACCGTTGATCGTCGTGGGATCGTTCGGCGAGCGCCCGACCAGGCCGTTGATGGCGACGAAGTCGGGCAGGATCTGGGTCCCGGACCCGTCGACCACGCCGATGATCTTGTCGACCCTGCTGTTGATCCCGGGCACGCCGACGCTGATGCTCCTGGCGGTTCCGAGAATCGAGTTGGCCTTGCCGAGGATCCCCTGCACGCTGCTGCCGATCGACGTCACATCGGCACCCGTTCTCGCCAGCTTCGGCGTGATCGAGCCGACGACGGCCGTGTGGATCGACGTCACCGTCCCGTGGATCGAGTCGACCGTGGCGCCGATCGTCGACACGGTGCCACCGATCCCCACCACCTTGGTGTTGATCTCCTTGGCCGTCGCGAGAATCGACTTGACCGTCTTGTTGATGCTGTTCACGTGGTCATCGGTCTTCTGCAGACCCGGCGCCACATCGGCCGCCGCCGCGAGGATCTTGCTCGCGATGACGTTGGTCTTTGCGGCCAGTGCGATGTAGCCCGTGTGCTGGTTGATCGGCGTGAGCACGCTGTTGATGTAAACAACCCGCCTGTCGATCTCCCGGGCATTGATCAGGACGCCGGTGAGGATCAGCACCGCCGAGAGCGCCCATACCAGCGTGATCACGAGCACCACCTGCGGCAGGCCGCGACTTGTTCTGTTGAATGGAGCCATGGTTCCCCGACCGCCCTTACTGCGGGCCGCAGGGCGTCGACGTCTGCAGGAGGCCGACCAGGTTGGTCAACAAGCCGACGAGCTGCGCGGTGAGGACCGGTGCCGTGCAGATGCTGTTGAGGTGCTTGTTTGCCGAGGTCAGACCGAGGTTGATCTGGGCCGCGTTCGTCTCTGTCTTGTCGAGCGCCGCGTTGACGACGTCGACGCGTGGGGCGATCGCGCTCGCGCTGTTCGGCCCGTTCTGAATCTGCGTCAGCACGCTCAAGATCGTCTTGAGGCGACTGCTCACCGTCACGAGCGTGCTCGACGTCGGCGACAGCGAGGTATTGATCGCCGCACCGACACCGGAGGTCGAGACGAGCGAGTTGGACGTGTCAACCAGCTTGCTCGACGTGTCGACGAGCGAGTTGGACGTGGAGACCAGCGCCGCGGACGTCGGACCGAGCGAGCCGAGCGTGCTCTTGAGCGAAGAGTCCACGCTGACCAACGAGCCCTTGACCGAGGTCAGGCCCTTGATGATGTTCCCGGCGACCCCGGGAATCGGCTTGAGCGCCGTGTCGATCTTCGTGAGGTTGCCGTTGATGTCCTGGATGTGCCCGGACAGCGGCACGACGTGGCCACCCGTGCTCGTGACCGAGTTACTGGCCTGGCCGAGGTTTCCGTCGATCGACTCAAGCGCATTCACGATTCCGATCAGGAAGCCGATGACTACGACGACCACCAACCCGAGGATCGTGATCCACGTGAAGAGCCAACGTGAGATCGTGGTTTCTTGCGCCGTCATCTAGCCTCCCGCTCGCTTGTTGCAGTTCCCCAGTCGGTGTGCGCTCATCACTTGCAATCACCGTTGCTTCCGTTCGTGCCCTTGACCTTCTGGTCGATGCAGCCGGCGTTCGTCCGGATGCGGTTGGCGTCACCGAGGATGTTTGTCGAGTCCTGCTGAATCGCGTTGGCTACGGCGATCGTCTTGTCCGCGTGCGCGTTGATCAGGGTGACGTCACCGAGGATCTGCCTCGCGACGCTGTCGATCCCGCCGGCGGTCGTCAGGATCCCACGAGCTGTGGGGCTGATGGCGTCGGCGCTCTTGATGATGCCCCCGACCGAGCCGTTGATGTTGCCGGCGCTACTGAGGATCTTCGACGCCGACCCGTTGATCGTGGTCGCCGTGCCGTTGATCGTCGTGGCGCTGTTCTGGACGGTCACGGCCGCCGAGTTGATCCCGCTAGCGGTTCCGTTGATCGACTTGGCGAGGTTGTCGATCGTGGCTGCGATCCCAAGGATCTGGTTGACCGCCGGAGTCAGCGGCGTCGCCGTCGTGAGAATCGACTGGGCGATTTGATTCGTGCGACCCAGTTGCACGATTGAGTCCGTGTTCGAGTTGATCCCGCGTCCGGTCTCGGCGATCGTCGCGGCCTTGACGTCGATCCGCTGCGCGGCCCGCACTACCTTTGAGAGCAGCACGACGGCGGTGACAAGGATAAGCACGACCACCGCGAGGACGATTGTGCTCGTCCGGTTGAATCCGCGCACAGCACCCTCCCAGGGTTAATAAACAAAGCAATGGACAGCTATATCGCGGACAGCCGCGACGGTCCATTGCTGGCCCCGCGGAACTCGTTCGCGACTTCGACTAGGGGACGATTATCCGATGGTCGGGCCGATTGCAAGCATATTGGACAATGCCGATATGCATTGGCTCGAACCGAACCAATGATTTTCGCCGTCCAGACTACAGCGTTCGCGTCCGCGACCGACGCCCGGCCGAGCCGGCCCGCCGAGCAGCCGGTGAGACGGGCCAAGGAGCGCGTGTAAGCGGCGATCGGACGTCGGCGCGAAGCCGCTTGCTAGTGGATGCGCCCGCCGCCGGTGCGGTTGCACAGGCGCCCGCCGTCACGGCCGTAGCGCACGGCCACCAACTCGGACATGATCGACAGCGCGACCTCCTCGTTGCTGAGCGCGCCGATGTCGAGACCGACGGGCGCGCTGATCCGCGACAGCTGATCCTCGGCGACGCCGGCCGCGAGCAGACGCTCGCGGCGTTCAGCCTGGGCCCGCTTCGAGCCCATCGCCCCGATGTAGGCCGGCTCGCTGCTGAGCGCGAGCACGAGCACCTCGTCGTCGATCTTCGGGTCGTGCGTGAGCACCGCCAGGTAGGTGGCGCGATCGATCGCTCCGAGCTGGTCGACCGCAGCCACCGGCCAGGCTGCGACCACTTCGATCGCGTGTGGAAAGCGCTCGCGCGTGGCGAACTGCGCCCGCGGATCGATCACGTACGGCCGCCAGTGGGTCAGCCGAGCGAAATGGGACAGGTGGTTCGCGTATTCGACGGCGCCGAAGATCAGCAGCCGCGGGTCCGGCGCAGTGACGTCGATGAAGAGGTCGCCGCGGACCTCCGAGCGCTCCGCCCACATCAACTCCTGCGCGTGGGCCGTAGCCTCGGCGTCGAGGGTCGCGTCGCCGAGGCTGCCCTCGTGCTCCCCGTCGGCCCGGACGAGCAGATGCGCGCCGAGCTGCGGGCCGCTGATCGCGGTCACCAGGGCGGCGCGCCCATCCTCTGCGGCGATCGCCGCGAATGATCCCTGGGCGCTCACGGCTCGTACCGCTCGACCCACACGTCGATCTCCCCGCCACACGGCAGGCCGACATCCCAGGCGTCGTTGTCGGCGATGCCGTAGTGGAGGAGCTGTGGGTCGCCGCCGCTCAGCACTCCGTCAGCGACCTCGACCACCGCGCCCTCGACGCAGCCTCCGGAGATCGCGCCGTGGACCTCGCCACGGTCGTTGATCGCCATCTTCGACCCCGCGGGGCGCGGCGCCGAACGGCGGATGGCCACGACGGTGGCAAGCGCCACCTGATCACCACGCTCGACCCATGCCTCGACCTGCTCGATAACGTCCTTCATCCTCTGCTCCTTCCAGGCTCTGGGGCCGGGTCGCAACTGCGGGCGTCGATCAACGTGAACGTGATCGGCGGTCGAGCGGCGAGTCGACCAATGCTTGAGTCGTCGAGCCTATACGCGAGCCCGCGGCCCGGTGGATCACAGTCAGCGCCTCGATCCCGCGCCCACCGTGCCGGCCGTCGCCGGGGTCACGGCCGCGGCCGCACCGGGACGGCCGGGCGTCCGTCGCCGGCCGCCAATAAGCTGCCGGCCATGTCAATCCAACCAGGCACCCACCAGCTAGGACCCAGCAACGCGACACTCCGCGTGAAGACCGGCCGCCAGGGCGCGGCCGCCAAGATGGGGCACAACCTCGTGATCGAGGTCACCGCATGGGAGGCGACGCTCGTCGCCGGCCCGCAGCCCAGCATCACGCTCGACGCCGACGGCGGGTCGCTGCGGATCCGCGAGGGCAGCGGCGGAGCCAAGCCGCTGAGCGATTCCGACAAGGCCGACATCGAGAAGACGATCGACAAGGACGTGCTGAAGAAGAAGGCGATCGAGTTCCGCTCGACGAGCGTCACGCCGAACGACGATGGCACAGGGTTGTCCGTCCAGGGCGATCTGACGCTACTCGGCAACACTAACCAGGTCGACTTCACGCTCACGGCCGACGGCGACGGCAATCTCACCGGGAGCGCGACGATCGACCAGACCAACTGGAAGATCAAGCCGTACTCGGCCCTCTTTGGCGCCCTGAAGGTCACCGAGGAAGTGGAGATCGAGATCGAGGCGACTGTGCCGACGAGCTGAACCGCGGGCTTGGCTGCCGGCGCTCGCGTCGGGAGGCGCGGCGCTCGCGTCGGGAGGCGCGGCGCTCGCCTCGGGAGGCGCGATGTCCGGAGCTCGACGGTTGGGGCACCCGGGCATCTGCGGCGGCAGCCGCGGACGCCGTCGCGCCCGGCCGCTGCCGCCGTCGACCGCGCCCCTGCTACATCTTCGCGAGGTTCGCGGCGAACCCGTTGACTAGGGCCTCGGTCACGGGGCCGATCATGCCCTCGCCCATCTGGGCGGCCTTGCCGGTGACGTTGATCGTCGTCTTCAGATTGCCGTTCGTGCTGGCCCCGGCGGCGGTGAGGGTGACCTCGACGCGCGCCTCGGCGTTCCCCTGGCCGCCCTTCTCACGGGCCTGGGCCGTCATGACCGCACGGTGGGCGCCGTCGTTCTGCTCGACGATCTCGGCCGGGCCGGTGTAGGTCATCGACATCGAGCCGAGCCGCATCTTGATCTGCGCGGTGACCTTCTTGCCGGCACCGTCGACGACGGTCGCGTCAGGGACCATCGGGACCACCTTGTCGAGGCTGGTGATCGTTGCCCAAACCTGATCGATCGATTTCGGGACCGTGAACGAGGTGTTGAGATCCATTGGCGGTTGCTCCTTGGGTCGAGGGGTCGATGCGTCGGCGGGGTTTGACCTCGATGACGTCGACGAAGACCTGCGACGAGGAGCTGACCGCACAACGGCGTGCCTCAGTGTGCCAGAGCGCTGCGGATTGCGGCGGCCCGCTCGCCCGGCAAGTCCATCCCGCGCGCGGCCGGCCTGCGATGATGCCTGGGATGGCAAACATCGAAATCGACCAGGTCGACGGCCTCTCGGCGCGAGCCGTAATGCACGCCCAGACGAGCGCGCTCGACCAGCGAACGACGATCGGTCAGGCGCGCGCGTACTTCTCGCAGAGCACGAGCCGGCGCCTCGCGATCATCGCGCAGGACGGTCGCTATCTCGCCGCGCTGACACCCGGCGATCTGCCGAGCGAGGGCGATCAAAGCCGTCCGGCGCTTGAGGTCGCGCCCAGCCGGCCGATCGTGGCACCGCACGCGTCGGCCGCGGCCGCACGCGATCTGGCCCTCGCGACGGATGCCCGGCGAGTCCCGGTCGTCGGCGACGACGGCCGATTTCTCGGGATCGTCTCGGTCAACTCCGGCCTTCGGTGGTTCTGCGGCACCGGTTGAGCTGAGCTCACGGCGCGCGGCCGGGCGAAAGCTCGCGATCCGCGCCCGGGCCCCCTCCACCGATCGCGGTGGCGAAGGCCCGGACTCGGGCCGCTCAGGTCGAGTAGATCCAGCTCAGTTCGAGTAGACCGTCTGCGCGTCGAGGCCGCCCTCAACCCCGGGCGGCAGGGCGCCGCTGCCGTGTGCGTAGAGCGCGAGATCCTCGATCGACTTCGACGCCTTCGCGTCGCGGCCGCTCACGAACGCGCCGTTGTCCCAGCGCAGGCCCTGCGGCGCCGTGCTGAGAGCCATGCCGGCCAGCAGCTGCGCCTTGTCCTTGATCTTGCCGCACGTCGAGACGATCGCCGCCGACGTGCCGTTGGACGGGTCGGTGTTGAAGCCGTGACCCTCTCCGTAGCGGTCGGTGTCGTCAGCGACGACCTTCACGTCCAGGGCCGGGATGCCGAGCTCGTTCGAGACGATCTCCGCATACTTGGCCTCTTGCCCATCTGAAGAGGTAGTTAGGCTGAGCACTCCTTTGCCTGTCGGATGAATCCGCAGGAAGACTGCCCGGTAAGCCTCATTAGCCAATGCAACGCTCCTTCCAAGGGTCTACGCGCGGCCACAAGAGTGGCCGCAGGACAGCGCCGGCAGTATGACAGCTAGCTAGCCGCCCCGCCCGCGAAATACGATTTTCAGGCTGAGGCCTCATCGCCCTCGGAACCCGCTCCGGCGTCGCTCTCCGCAACCTGGCGGGCTCGGTGGGCGCTTCCGGCGTTGTGCTCCTCGAGGTCGCAGAAGCGGGGCTGGGGGCCGCCCAGTTCGTGGGGTGGGACCGCCGGGCGATCGCAACCTGGATAAATGCACATCAGGACCTCGGTCTCGCTCATCTACTGCTCCTCTTTCCCTCATTCGGTCTCGATCCGGCCGCCTCGCGCGGCCCCGATCCGAGCTCTAACGTAGCAACACGTCAACGGCCAGCGCTGACGGTGCCCGGCACACTTTCGGCCTCAGCCCCACACGCATTCTGCCGGCGGACCAGTCTCGCAGTCATCGTGCCCGCACTCGCACGCCGCGGCCGCCGAGCCGTGCTCAGCCACGTGCGCGGCGCACTTGTCCGAGCAGAATCCATCCTCTCGGGCATCGCAGCGACAGCCACGATGGGCGCACATTTCAAGGACATCCATTTCTGCCTCCATCCAGCACAGAACAGCTGCTCACACCCGGACTACGATTCACGCTCGTCCTTCCATCCGGCGGTTGTCTTGCCCCGCCTCGGGGCATGCCCGCTCGGCATCGCGACGGAGCTGCCCTGCACTGGGATTGCACTCCCCCACGCCTCCTCCGCGCCGTCGTCGAGCGACTCCGGCGGCGCCGACGGCTTCCATTCCGGCGCCCCGTCGCCGGTCCAGAGGGGTGCCCGGATCGCCTCGGCGACCTCGCCGAGCGCCTCGAGGCTGTGGCCGCTGACGAGCGCGTCGCAGTGCGGCAGAGCCGCCAGCATGCCGCCCGCCTGCGGCGAGAATCCGCTCGCGCTGACCCGCGGGTTGACCCACACGATCCGGTAAGTCAGCCGCGCCAGGCGCTCCATCTCCCGGGCGACGAGTGCCGGATCGCCGAGCTCCCACCCGTCGGACAGGATCACGACAACGGCACCGCGCGCCATGCCACGCCGCCCGTGGCGATCGTTGAAGGTCTTCAGGGCGTGGCCGATCCGCGTTCCGCTCGACCAGTCCGGCGCCGCCGCCGCCGCCCGCTGAATCGCCCGCTCCGGGTTGCGTCCTGCCAGCGCTCGGGTCAGCCGTGTCAGCCGGGTCGCGAAGACGAACGCCTCGGCGTTAGGGCCGCTGCTCCCGGCCGCCGTGAGGAACTGGAGGTACGCCCGCGCGTAGGGCTCCATCGAGCCCGAGATGTCGCACATCAACACGAGCCGGCGGCGCACGATGCGCCGGTGGCGTCGCTTGAGCTTGATCGGATCGCCGCCGGTGCGCAGGCTCGCGCGCAGCGTGCGGCGCATGTCCATGTGCTCGCCGTGGCGGCCCTTCTTCGTGCGCCGGGTCCGGCGCAGCGGCGTCGCCAGCTCCAGCTTGGTCATCAGCCGGTAGAGCTGGGAGAGCTCGTGCGGCGCGAGCGAATCAAAGCTCTTCTTGCCGAGCAGCTCCTCCTCGCTGGCCATCGCCAGCGGGATCTCGATCTCCTCGCCCTCGCCGTCGTCCTCGTCGTCGTCGCCCTCTCCCGGCGGCGAGTCCCCGATCTCCATCGACCGCGGGTCCTGCTCGCGATCGGACTCGGCCTCATCAGTGTCATGCTCGGGCTTCTCACGCTCGTCCTCCGGCGCGTCGATGACGACGACCTCGTCCGGCTCGAACTCCGTCTCGAACTTCGTCGCTCCGAACACCGCGAAGAAGACCCGGTCGAAGACCGGCACCTGGAGCTGACCGGTGACGAACACCGCGCGCGCCGTCCAATAGAGCCTGCGACGCGACTCGGGCTTCGTCAGCACAAGCCCCTGCGCGAACTGCGCTGCCCGCTCCGGCGTGACCGGCAGACCGGCCTCGTGCAGGCGCTGGCTGAGTGCGCCGACCAGCGCCGGGAGGTCGAGCTGGATCGTCTCGACGCGGAAGACCCCGTCGTCGACGAGGCTCCCGGTCGCGGTTGGGTCAGTCACCCCGATCCCCGACGAGCGCTTCGAGGCCACCCGCGCGGATCACCTCCTGATCCTCGCTGTACTTCAACACCGAGCCGAGCGTGCGATCGATCGAGGCGGCGTCGAGCGTCTCCACGCCGAGCAGCTCCAGGGCGGCGCACCAGTCGATCGCCTCGGCGACCCCCGGCGGCTTCTGGATGTCGCTCTTGCGCATCCGCGAGACCGCGTCGGCGACCTGGACGGCCAACGTGGCCGAGGCGCCCTTGACCCGGCGACGGACGATCTCGACCTCGCGCTCGGGGTTCGGGTAGTCGATCCATTGGTATAGGCAGCGGCGCTTGACCGCGTCGTGGAGATCTCGCGTGCGGTTAGAGGTCAGGATGATCACCGGCGGATGGGTTGCCCGGATCGTTCCGAGCTCGGGAATCGTCACGGTCGCCTCGGCGAGGATCTCGAGCAGGAAGGCCTCGAAGTCGTCGTCAGCCCGGTCGATCTCGTCGATCAAGAGGACGGCCGGCCGCGGACCCGGGTGCTCGAGCGCGCGCAGCAGCGGACGCCGGATCAGGTAGTCGGGCCCGAACAGCTCCTCCTCGCCCATCTTCTCGCCGCTCGAGTCCGCGATGCGGATGCTCAGCAGCTGACGCGGGTAGTTCCACTCGTAGAGAGCCTCGGACGCGTCGATCCCCTCGTAGCATTGGAGGCGGATCAGCGGCGTGTCGAGGATGGCGGCGAGCGCCTTGGCAGACTCGGTCTTGCCGACGCCGGCCTCGCCCTCGAGCAGAAGCGGCTGGGGCAGGCGCAGGGTGCAGAAGATCGACGTCGCCAGCGCCTCATCGACCAGGTAGTCGACCTCGGCAAAGCGCTTGATCAGCGTGGGAACGTCAGGGACGAGCCGACGGATCTCCTCTCCAGCCTCGCCGGAGAGCACGAGCGGGGTCATGCCCGCGCCCCGGCGAAGCCCGCCGCGGCGAGGACCGCTTCGTAGTCTTCGAGCGTGTCCACGTCGAGTGGCACCGGTCCGGGGATCCGGACCTCGGCGACCTCCGCGGCCCGCTCGTCGAGCAGGCGCCAGACGCCCTTGTCGCCGTGGAGGCGCGTCAGCTCGTCGAAGACCGTCGGGTCGAACGCCAGCGGGTGGCCGCGGCCGTCGTCGTAGCGGCAGACGGCGAGCGGTGCGCTCCCGCGGCCGCCGAGCAGCGTCTCGACCGTGGCCGGGGTCACTCCGGGCTGATCGCCGAGCATCAGGACGAGCACGGTGCAGCGCGGGTCGACAGCGCCGATCGCCGCCGCGATCGACGACGAGCAGCCCTTGCCGAAGGCGTAGTTGACGACCACCTCGGCGCCGCTCAGGTCGACCGTCGTCTGCACCTCGTCGGCGGCCCCGCCGATCGGGACCACGATCTGATCGAACGAGCACGCCCGGGCCGTCGCGACCGTATGGTCGAGCAACGTCGCGTCGCCGTACGGCAGCAGTTGCTTCGGCCGCCCGAGCCTACTCGAACCCCCCGCCCCGAGCACAAGCCCGGTGACAAAGGCATCAGCTTGCGGCTGCGGCATGGACATGCTCCTTCTCGAATTTTGTCTTGCAGCCGGTGCAGCAGAAGTAGACGGTCTCACCATCATGCTGCACACGCGGCGTATCGGCGTCGACAATGACGCTCATGCCGCAGATCGGATCGACCGCCACCGTCGCAGCGACGGCCGGGCCATCCGCGGCGGCCGCGACGGCCGGGTCGTCCGCGACGGCCGGGTCGGCCGCGACGGCCGGGTCGTCCGCGACGGCCGGGT
>JRHI01002069.1_pt1 | contig 14790 bp, 10 predicted proteins | sample 215371 | NCBI WGS metagenome assembly JRHI01 (sample SAMN02929681, study PRJNA255918) | sediment metagenome | biome: cave system; feature: Ice Cave; material: Sediment; isolation source: sediment from deep within a dark volcanic ice cave with no known source of... ...
GTCGTCGAGACCGTGCGCGAGTGGGCGGCGTCAGAGACGGCGATCCAGACTGCAGACCGCGGACTGCAGACGTCGGACTCGGTGACTGTCCTGAACGTCAGCCGTGACGACCACGAGCGACCCGGAGGTATCGCGTTCGGCCTCTTGGTGCACGGCCTGCTGGCACGGGCGCGGTTCGACGCGGTGCGCGCGGACCTCGACGACCTGGCGGCTATCGAGGCGCGCCTGCTGGGCTCGAGCGAGGAGGATGCGGCCGCCGCCGCGGCGGTTGTCGAGCGCCTGCTGACGCACGAGATCCTCGTGCGCGCGCGGGCGGCGGACCTCCGCGGCGCCTGCCGCCGCGAGACGCCGGTCACCTGCCGGCTACCCGACGGGACGCTGCTCGAGGGCGTGGTCGACCTCGCATTCGAAGAGCTCGGCGAGTGGACCGTTGTCGACTACAAGACGGACCGAGAGCTCGCGGCGAGCGGAGCGGATCGATACCGCCGGCAGGTGGCGCTCTACGCGTCAGCGATCGCGCAGGCCACCGGCCAACCGGCCCATGGCGTCCTCGTGCGCGTGTGAACGCCACGGTGCACGTCCGATCCGTCAGAGATAGAGCCACCGCCGAACCTGAGTGGACAAGTTGACGGCCACCAGTGACCAGCGGGTTGCCCACCGAGGAGCTCAGCTGCCGCGATACCCGGCGACGTGTGGCAAGAATCTCGCGTTTGGGGGGGCGCGATGGCACAAGAGTCGCTAGGAGACAAAGCAGGGAGCGGACCCATGGCCGAGCCATTTCTGGAAGAACAACTGAAGCGCCTTCGAGAAATGACAGAGCTGATGTCTCGCGTTCGCAACAGCATCACCGAGGTGCGAGGGCGGCGCGTTCCATCGTCGGATGAGACTGAAAAAGAAATCAAGTCACGTGAGGAGCCACGCCGGTCCACCGCGCCCGACTCGTCACGGCGACGAAACCGATAGACCTCCGCCTAGTGCTCGCTACGCCTACCGGCCGGCTTCCTGCTGACGTGGAACTGTGGGGGGGAGGGGACTGCGACTCGAGGCGCGCAGCGCGGGCCAAAGGGGACGGAGCGACTGCGCTTCTGCGTCCCCTCGGCGACCCGCGGCAGCGCCTCAACGCTACGATGGCTCGTCAGCGACCGCACGCCGCGTGCCCGACGACGTACCAGAGAACGATCACGGAAAAAGGAACCCCAAGCATCCACGCCATTATGTACCGCATTCGCCAGCCTCCGCGTGGTTGGTCAGCAAGCGGCGCGCCAGTTTCTTGGCCTCACGACACGCGGACCATGCGCTCGGATTCGAAACCCTCCAGCATCCATCCTTCATCGATCAGGATCCGCTCGATCGCGGAATGGCGCTGAAACGCGGCCATCGCATCGTCGAACAGCTCGGTCGTGAAGCCTGATGGGTTCCACGGCGGGTTCAGCCGGAGCTCGTACGCCGAGTCGTCGCTGTTCAACCCGAGCTCGCAGACGACCGACTCGTGATCGCGGCGGAAGGTCCACCGAAGAACGCGGGTTTCACTGGGAGCACAAATGGTCATTGCGGAGAGCGCGTTCGCAAGTTCAGTACCACATCCATATTCGACAAATTCCCTATATAGATGAGGATCGGGCCATCAAACGTGTTGGAACTTACAACTCAGCAGTTAGGGGACCGCGTTGAAATCATATGCATGAGCCGCAGTGGCGCATGTGGAGCCGGCCAGGCTCACCGCCAGGGAACAGGGGACGGGCGTCCCAGCAGCGCGAGCAGCGAGAGCGGATCGACGCGCGCGCCGCCCGCGCGCACGGCCCAGTGGAGATGCGGGCCCGTTACCCGTCCAGTCGCGCCGACGCGGCCAACGATTTGGCCGGCGGTCACCCGATCGTCCTCGTGCACGTCGATCGCCGACATGTGCGCGAGCGTCGAAAACAGGCCGAGGCCGTGATCGATGATCACGGTGTTTCCCGAAAAGTAGAGATCGCGGGCGACGACAATGCGCCCCCCGCCCGGCGCGTGGATCGCCGTGCCGGCCGGGCTCAAAAAATCGGCGCCGCCGTGCGCGTTGCGCGGCTTGCCGTTGAAGATGCTGCGCGTGCCGAACGCGCTGTTGGCCTCCTGCGGCACCGGCCGCACGAACGGGTCGGTCCACAGGCGCTCGGCGGCGGGCGCGCCCCAGACGCCGGCGAGGAGCTTCGCCTCGCGGTCGATACGCCCCTGCTCGGACGGCGGCGGTGTGACGAACGCTTCGTTCACCGTCAGCCGGCGCGTGCGGAAGACGCGAGGCGTGACGAGGAGGTCGTGCTGGGCGCGCGTGCGCGCGGCGCCGGCGCCGGCCTCCACGGTCACCGGATAGGTGCCCGGCTTGACGTCGAGATCGATGCCGACCAGCGCGCGCCAGACGCGATCGCCGGCGGGATAGGCGATGACGTCGCGATCGAAGGCGCGGACGCGCACGTGCTCGGACGCCTCGGGCAGCAGGATGGAGAGCACGACCATCTCGCCCGGCTGCATCGATCGCGACCGGGCCGAGATCTCGATTGGGGGCGGCGCCAGCAGCAGCGCCAGGAGCGCCGCACGCGCGATCCACATCAGCGTCCACCTTTCCTCTCGCCTCGAGGCTGGCTCAGGAGCCGCTCCAGGATATCCGCGGCTGCGGCGAGCGTGTGCTGGTCGGCGGTGTTCGCGGTCGCCAGGTCGGCGGCGAGCGCTGCGACGCGCCGCCGGCGGCCGTCGTGGAGCAGTCGGCTGCCCTTCGCGGTCGGGTGCAGCCAGACCACGCGGCCGTCCTTGGGATCCTTCTCGCGCCGCACGAGGCCGTCGCGCGCCATGGCGGCGACGAGGCGGGTGACCGTGGGGGCGCTGATCTGTTCGGCCCTGGCGAGGGCGCCGAGCGTGATCGGCCCGCCGAAGACCATGACCGAGAGCGCCGAGGCGCGCGCCGCGGTGAGTCCCATCGCCTCGTCCTGGCGCCGCAGGCGGCGGCGGAGGTGGATGGCGGCCGAGTGCAGGCGGTCGGCGACGCGCTCGACGGAGGCCGGGTCCGTGCGGACACGCCGGGTCGGCCGGTTGACGCGAGATATTTGCATGTGCTAACTATATGTTTAGCGTCACTAATTATAACAGAGGAGGCGGACATGGCGGCAGTGAGCGGCGGAGTCGGCGTCTCCCGCATCGGCCAGATTGCGATGACGGTCGCCGATCTGCCCCGGGCCGTGGCGTTCTACCGGGACGTGCTCGGGATTCGGTTTCTCTTCGAGGCGCCGCCGGCGATGGCGTTCTTCGACTGCGGCGGCGTGCGGCTGATGATGTCGCTGCCGGAGCGGGAGGGCGCGGCGGCCGGGCAGCGCTTCGCGTCGATCCGGTACTACACGGTCGACGACATCCAGCAGGCGGCGCGGGCGCTCGAGGCGCGCGGTGTCCTCTTCGAGACGCCGCCGCATTTCGTCGCGCGGCTGCCGCACGCGGACGTGTGGATGGCGTTCCTGCGCGATCCCGATCGCCATCTGCTGGCGATCATGAGCGAAGTCGCGCACCAGTCCTGACACACCACGGGGCGATCGAGACACGGAGCTGAACGCGGGCCGCCGCGCCGCGGCGGCGGGCGAAGGGTGGCCGTTTGCTCGCGGCGAGACAGCGGGCGCGGTGGCTGCAGCGGGAGGCCCAAGTCCCGGCGACGAGATCGGCGCGGCCCAAGCCGGCGTGCGCCTGCGTGCTGGACGCGGCGGAAGCCGGCCGTCGACGCCGTCAATGGCTGCGCGGCTTGCGCGGCAGCGGCGTGGCCACGTAACCGTTGCGCGCCCGCACGCGATGGTCGGCGCCGGCGACCCGCACGCGCAGGCTGTGGTACTGGCCGTCGGCGCCGCGCGGCGAGGTGTAGCCGAGGACGCACTGGCTGTTCAGCTCCTCGGCGATGCGGGCGGTCGCCTCGTCCAGCTCCGCCGACGTCCGGACGATTTCGGTCCGCCCGCCGCTCTCGCCGGTGATCTCGCGCAGCGCGGCCGGGTTCACGCGCGTGTTGATCGTCTGGCGGCCCGGCGAGTCGATCGCGATCGCATAGACGAAGACGTCGCTGCGCAGGAGCGCGGAGCGCATGTCGCGCAGCGTGCTCGTACTGGCCGTGTCGGCCCCGTCCGAGATCACCAGCAGCGCGGCGCGCTGCCGCGTCCGTCGCTCGATGAGCGGCAGGGCGTCCAGGATCGTGTCGTAGAGCGCCGTCCCGCCCGACGGCCGCACGCCGGCGAGCGCGTGCAGCACGTCTTCGCGCGCGCGCGTCCAGCCGGTCAGCGGACGCGGGCGGTGGTTGAACGCCATCAGGAAGAACTCGTCGGCCGGATCGAGCAGGTCGAACAGGAACCGGTCCACCGCCGCGCGTGCATCCTCCATCCGTCTGCCGAACATGCTGTCGCTGCAGTCGAGCAGCACGCCGAGGCCGATCGGCACGCGCTCCCGCGTGAACTGCGTGATCGTCTGGCGGACGCCGTCCTCGTAGACCTCGAATGCCTCGCGCGGCAGGCCGGTCACCGGATGCCCCTCGCGATCGGTCACCGTGGCGGTGATGCTCGTGATCTCGATGCCCGACTCGAACAGGCGGTTGTCCGTGACGCGAGGGTTCTGCGCCAGGAGCGGCGTCGCGGCGAGTGCCGCAATCGCCAGGGCGAGAACAGGCGGGCATCCGGGCGCGCGCACGGGCCCGTGCTAGCACGCATCGCAACCGCACTAGAAAGAACACTTCAAGTCGATTCAAGCCGAGTTGATTAGCGTTTCACACCGATAGTAGAGTCGACAGACCGTGCGTGCCCTGTGTCTGGCGATCGTCCTCGCGTCGCTCGCGGCCCCGCTCCGCGCCCAGGTCGGCTCCGGCGAGCTGACCGGCGTCGTCCGCGATCAGGCGGGCGCCGCGGTCGCCGGGGCGTCCATCGTGATCACAGCAGGCGGCACGAACGCGGCCCGGACCCTCAGGTCGACAGCCGAGGGCCTGTACGACGCGCCGGGACTGACGCCAGACGAGTATCGCGTCGAGGTCCGCATGCCCGGCTTCCGGCCGGAGGTGCGTGACGCGATCCGGATCGCGACCGGCGACACCATCCGCCTCGATTTCGATCTGGTGATCGGCTCGATCGCGGAGACGGTGACCGTGCAGGCGGGCGCGGCGATGCTGCGCGGCGAGCGCGCCGGCCTGGGCCGCAGCGTCGCGCACGACGAGGTCGTCGGGCTGCCGCTCAACGGCCGGAGCTTCATCACCCTGGCCTCGCTGGCACCCGGCGTCGCGCTGCCGCCCGACTCGCAGTTTCCCCGGATCAACGGCGGGCGCCCGCGGACCAACGAATATCTGTTCGACGGGATTTCCGTGCTGCAGCCGGAGCCTGGACAGATCGCCTTCTTTCCGGTGATCGACGCGATCCAGGAATTCAAGATCGAGAGCAACAGCCCGCCGGCCGAGTTCGGCCGCTTCAACGGCGGCGTCGTCAACCTGACGACGAAGGCGGGGAGCAACGTAGTGCAGGGCGCGGCGTTCGAGTTCATGCGACACGAGGCGCTGAACGCGCGCAACGTGTTCGCGTCTGCCAGCCCGGTCCAGCCCGAGTACCGCCGGAACCAGTTCGGCGGCGTCGTCGGCGGCCCGCTCGTGAGGGACCGCACGTTCTTCTTTCTCGACTATCAGGGACAGCGTCAGAGGATCGGCCGCACCGTCACGTCCACCGTGCCGACGCTGCTGCAGCGGCAGGGCATCTTTTCGGAAGCGATCGGCGGCCGCGTGCCGGCCCTCTACGATCCGGCAACCACCCTGTCCGGCGCCGACGGCGCGGCGACGAGAATGCCGTTCGTCGACGGCGCGATTCCACTCGAGCGCATGGATCCGGTCGCGCGCGCGCTGCTCCTGCGCTATCCGCTGCCGACCGCCTCCGGCACCACGAACAACTTCACGCGGACGGCCAATGAAGGAGACGATCAGAACCAGTTCGACATCCGGATCGATCATCGCACCGGCGGGAACCGCGACCGGCTGTTCGGGCGGCTCTCGTACTTCGGCGACCGTTTCGTGCCGTCCGCGCCGCTGCCCGACGGCAGCGGCGTCACCTCCGGGACGCTCGGGCCGCAGCGCACGACCGCCTGGGCGTTCGCGTCGAACCACCAGCACGCGTTTTCCGCCCCGTGGCTGAACGAGTTGCGCGTCGGCGACACGCGCCGCACGGTCATGCGCGTGGCGGCGCGGCTGGCCGGTGGGGCATCGGACAGCCTCGACATCCCCGGGATCCCGTCGTACGCGCGGTTTCCCGACACCCTGCCGACAATCGCGATTGCCGGCTATCAGCAGCTCGGCTCGCCTCCCGGCACGGCCTCGGACTTCAGCACCAGCGTCACCGAAGTGGCCGACTCCCTGACGTGGCTGAAGGGGCGGCACACGGTCAAGATGGGATTCGACTGGCGCTGGGAACGGCTGAATGTCATCCAGCCGCCGTCGCCGACCGGCGCGTTTACTTTCAGCAGCCTCTTCACCGATCTCCCGGGGGCCGCGAACACCGGCATGCCGCTCGCCAGTTTTCTTCTCGGGCAGGTCCAGAATTTTTCCATCGATCTGCAGCAGCAGCCGATTCGCAACCGCGCGCGCGTGCAGGAGTACTTCGTCCAGGACGACTGGAAGGTGTCGGATCGCGTGACGCTGAATCTCGGCACGCGCTACACGCTGAACTTTCCCTCGACCGAAACCAGCAACCAGGCGGCGGTGTTCAATCTGCGCACGCAGCGGCTCGACTACCTGGGCGTCGACGGCCATCCCGAATCCGCACGGCGGCTGCACAGGTTGAACTTCGGCCCGCGGCTCGGCGCGTCCGCGCGGCTGACCGGCCGCACCGTGATCAGCGGCGGCTACGGCCTGGTGTGGATCGAGCTGGCGGGCATCACCACGCCGTTCACCACGCCCGTGTTTCCGTTTCTGCAGACCGTCTCGCAGCGCACGCTCGACAACGTGACGCCCGCGTTCGTGCTCGCCAGCGGACCCAGCGTCGCGCCGATTCCGCTGACGCCGAACGCCGGGCTCGGTCAGGGCGTCTTCGCCGTGGACGCGGGGCTCGGCTCCGGTTACGTGCAGCAGTGGAATGCCGCACTGCAGCGCGAGCTGAACGCCGACACGCTCGTCGAGGTCGCGTACGTCGGCTCGAAAATCGTCCACGTCGGCATTCCCGATACCAACCTGAATCAGCTGACCGCCGACCAGCTGGCGCTCGGCCCGGCGCTGCTGCAGCGCGTCCCGAATCCCTACTTCGGCGTCATCCCGCGCTCGTCGTCTCTGGGCGATCCCACGATTCCAGTCGCGCAGCTGCTCAAGCCGTATCCGGCGTTTACGACCGTCAGCCTGTATCGCAACAACGTCGGGACGACCGCCTATCACGGTCTCGAAATCAGCCTGCGGCGCCGCCTGTCGCGCGGGCTCTCGTACGCGATCGGTTACACGCGCTCGAGGCTGGTGGACGATGCCTCATCGGTGTTCGACGCGTCGATTCTCACCGGGCCGATCGCGAACGCTCCGGTGGCCGACAGCTTCAACCGCGCGCTCGAACGCGACCTTTCGACGGGCGACATCCCGCACGTGCTCGTGTCGTCGTTGACCTGGACCCTGGCGCGCGGCTGGACGGTTTCGGCGATCGCGACGCTGCAGTCCGGGGTGCCGGTCGCCGTGACACAGGCGACCAACTTCAATGCGTTTGCCGGCTTCGGCGTCCAGCGTCCGAACGTGGCCGGCGATCCGGCGCTGCCGGCGGATCAGCGGTCGGCGTCACAGTGGTTCGACACCGCGGCGTTCAGCGTGGCGCCGCCGTTCACGATCGGCACCGCGTCGCGCAATCCGATCCGCGGGCCGTCGTACCGCGACGTCGATCTCGCGGTCGTGCGGCGTGTGGGGCTCGGTGCCCGCACCGCTCTGGAGATCCGCGCCGAGGTCTTCAACCTTCTCAACACGCCGCCTCTCGGCGCGCCCAATGCGGTGCTGGGCGCCGCCAACTTCGGCACGATTACCTCCGCCGGCGATCCGCGGGTCGTGCAGCTCGCGCTCAAGCTCACCTTCTGAGCGATTTGACAGACTGGCCTCTTCTCGACGATAAATGTACAGGCATGAACGTGTTTCGCTGTCGTGGGTGCTCGTGTTGTTCGGCCGGAAAGCTCTCCGGCCTGCCCCGTACTGCGTTCACGGAGATCGTGGCCAGGTAAGACCAGAAGAGTCAGGCACGAGATCAGTTCCAGTCCGACAGCAGGCCCGAGAGGTTCACACCTTTCGGGCTTTTTGCGTTTCAGGGAGTTTGCATGACCACGAAGCTGTCCGCTCTTGTCGCCGCGCTCCTCGCGCTGGCCGCGTTCCCGTCCCGCGCCGGCGCGCAATCTGTCAACGGTCTCTGGGACGCGACCGTCCACGTCAACAACAACACCCTGGAGATCCCGTTCCGTTTCGAGCTGTCGGGATCGGGCTCGAACGTCAAGGGCTCGTTCTTCAACGGCGACGACAAGACGACCTCCACCAGCGGATCGGTCGAGAACGGCAAGCTCTCGCTGAGCTTCGACGAGTTGGGTACGAGGCTCGACGCGACCCTGAAGGACGGCCGGCTCGCAGGTGAGTACTCGCGCGGCACGCGCGGCGCACCCTATCCGTTCCAGGCGAAGCGCTTCACGCCGGTGACGGTCGGCGAGACCAACATCCCGTCGATCGCCGGCCTTTGGAACGTGCAGGTGGGCAAGAGCTCGAAAGGCGAGGCCGCGTGGCAGCTCATCGTCCGCCAGGCGGGCGCCGAGGCGTCGGCCGCGATTCTGCGCATCGACGGCGACACCGGCACGCTCACCGGCACGTATCGCAACGGCACGTTCGCGCTCAGCCATTTCTCCGGCGCGCGTCCGCTGCGCCTGGAGCTCACGCCGGGCGCCGACGGCACGCTGGCCGTGGTGCAGAACACGGACAAACCGCTGACCGCGCTGCGCGCCGAGCAGGCGTCGGCCAAAGGGCTGCCGCAGCCGAGCGATCCGTCGCGCTTCACGAGCGTCAAAGATCCGACCGAGCCGTTCCGTTTCAGCTTCCCGGATCTCGACGGCAGGGTCGTGTCCAACACCGACCCGCGCTTCCAGGGCAAAGTCGTGATCGTCAGCATCGGCGGCAGCTGGTGCCCGAACTGCCACGATGAGGCGCCGTTCCTCGTCGAGCTCTACAAGAAATACCGGAAACAAGGCCTCGAGATCGTCGACTTGTCGTTCGAGGAGGAAGCGCAGCAGAAGAACCCGGTGCGGCTCCGCGCGTTCAACAAGCGCTACGGCATCGACTACACCGTGCTGATTCCTGGCGATCCGAAAGAGCTGAACGACAAGGTGCCGCAGGGCGTGAACCTCAGCTCGTTCCCGACGACGTTCTTCCTGGGACGTGACGGCAAGGTGCGAAGCGCGCACGCCGGATTTCCCGGCAAGGCGAGCGGCAAGTTTCACACCGAGGCGAAGGAAGAAATCACGTCGCTGGTCGAGCGCCTGCTCGCTGAGAAGAGCACGCACAGCACCGCGTCGAAGTGAGGCTCGGCAGCCGCCTTCGTGCTACGGGGGGACCCTGATCGATCCCGGGACGCATATCGGCGCGGTGCACCTCACGATTTCGGATCTGCACCGATCCATCCGCTTCTACGAAGCCCACGTCGGCTTCGTCGTGCATCGCTGCGACGACCGGATGGCCCGGCTGGGCGCCGGCGGTCCCGATCTCCTCATCCTCTCGCAGTGTGACACCGCGCCGCGGGTCCGCGGCACCACGGGGCTCTATCATTTCGCGATCCTCGTCCCGTCGCGCGGGGACCTCGCGCGGTCGCTGCGGCGGCTGGTGGCGACCGACACCGTCATGCAAGGCGCGGCGGACCATGGCGTCAGCGAAGCGCTGTATCTCGCCGACGAGGACGGCAATGGCATCGAGATTTACCGCGATCGGCCGCGCGCGGAGTGGCCGTCTGTGGCCGGTCAGCTGCGCATGGGCGCCGATCCGCTCGACTTCGAGCAGCTGCTCGCGGAACCGGCCGGCACGGGCGAGGGGGCCGGTCTGCCGCGCGAAACGGTCATCGGTCACGTGCACCTGCACGTGTCGCGGCTCGACGAGGCGGAAGCGTTCTACGTCGGCCTGCTCGGCTTCGAGATGATGCAGCGCTACGGTGCGGGCGCGCTGTTCGTAGCGGCCGGCGGCTACCATCATCACATCGGCCTCAATACGTGGGCCGGCGTCGGCGCGCCGCCGCCGCCGCCCGGTGCGATCGGCCTGCGCCATTTCGTCGTGCAGCTGCCGAGCGAGGCGGCGCTCAACGCGGTCGCCCAACGGCTGCGATCGGCTGGCGTGGCAGGGGAGCCGGTCGAGGGGGGGCTGCTGATCCACGATCCCGCGACGAATGCGATTCTGTTCAAGACGCTCGGCTGAAGCCTCGCGCTACGGCAGCGGCGGGCATCATCTTCCCCCGCGTGCCCGCGATCTATACTCCGCCGATGCGCGCAACCCTCGCGTTTCTTCTCGCCGCTGCATCGCTTTCGTCCGTCATCGCGACGCCGGGCGCCCAGGCGCCCGCCTACGACCTCGTCATCCGGAACGGCCGCATCGTCGACGGCACCGGCAGCCCGTGGTACCTCGGCGATGTCGCCGTGCGCCGCGACACGATCGTCCGCATCGCACCGCGGATTGAGGCGCCGGCGACGCGGATCATCGACGCCGCTGGACACGTGGTCGCGCCCGGGTTCATCGATATCCATACCCACGCGCGCCGCGGGATCTTCGACGTGCCGACCGCCGACAACTACGTGCGGCAGGGCGTGACCACGCTGATGGAAGGCCCCGACGGATCGTCGCCACTGCCCGTCAAACCGTTTCTGGATCGCCTGGCGGCGACGCGCGTCACGCCGAACTTCGGGCTGTTCGTCGGACAGGGATCGGTCCGCGACGAGGTGATCGGGCCGGTCAACCGCAAGGCGACGGCGGGGGAGCTCGACAAGATGCGCGCGCTCGTCCGCCAGGGGATGGAGGATGGCGCGTTCGGGTTGAGCTCGGGGCTCTTCTACGTGCCCGGGACGTTCACGCCGACGGCCGAGGTCGTCGAGCTTGCGAAAGTGGCCGGCCGCCTGGGCGGCATCTACATCTCGCACATGCGAGACGAAGCCTCGGGCATTGCCGAGAGCGTGCGCGAGACGATCGAGATCGGCGAGAAGGGCGGCCTGCCGACGCAGGTCACGCATCACAAGATCATCGGGAAAGCGAACTGGGGCAAGAGCGTGGACACGCTCAGGCTGATCGACGAGGCCCGCGCGCGTGGCGTCGACGTGACGGTGGATCAATATCCGTACACCGCCTCGTCGACGAGCATTTCAGCGGCGCTGCTGCCGGCGTGGGCGCTCGAAGGCGGGCGCCAGGCGCTGCTGGCACGGTTGCAGACCGGTCCGAGGCGCAACGAGCTCCAGAAGGAGACCGCGCGCCTCATTCTCCAGGAGCGCGGCGGCGGCGATCCGCAGAACGTGCAGCTCGCGCGGTGCGACTGGGATCACGCGCTGGACGGCAAGCGCCTCGGCGACGTGACGAAGGGCCGCGGGCTCGAGGTGACGATCGACAACGCCGCCGAGACGGCGCTCTGGCTCATCGAGCGAGGCGGCTGCTCCGGCATCTTCCACGCGATCGATGAAGACGATCTCCAGCCCATCCTCCGTCATCCGGCGACGATGATCGGGTCGGACGGCGAAGTGCCGATCTTCGGCCAGGCGAGTCCGCACCCGCGCAGCTACGGCACGTTCGTGCGCGTGCTCGGACGCTACGTCCGCGAGCTGACGGTCATCACGCTCGAAGATGCCGTCCGCAAGATGTCGTCGTTTCCCGCGCAGCGGATCGGCCTCGCCGATCGCGGCGTGCTCCGCGAGGGGATGAAGGCCGACATCGCGATCTTCGATCCGGCCACCGTGCGCGATCTGGCGACGTTCGAGCGGCCGCACCAGTACGGGCAAGGTGTCAGCCACGTAATCGTCAACGGCCAGGTCGCGTTCGAAAACGGGACGATGACCGCCGCGCGTCCGGGACGTGTGCTGTTCGGGGCGGGCGCGAAACCGTGACTTGCACCGGAACCAGAGCGCAGACACTCGGTGACAATCGGCGACGACAAAATGCATCTTTTCCCGGGCGTCGGCCCTATACTCAGAGCTGGGGACACGCATGAAAAAACTGGCGGTTGCGGCTGCGGTCACCGCGCTTTTTGGCGCCGGCCCGGCTGCCCAGCAAGCCGCGAAGGCGCGCGGTGTGCAGACGCCTCCCACGGCGCCCACCACAGCCAGGTCGCATTCCGCTGCGAAGTCCGGGCTCGCCCCCTCGACCAAGCTCGGGGCAGGGGCATCGTCGCTGCCGGTTGAATCGCAAAACCAGCTGGTCGGCCAGTACTGCGCGACATGTCACAGCGAGCGCGGCAAGGCCGGCGGTCTTGTCCTGGCCGGGTTCGATGCCGCCAACGTCGTCCAGCACCCCGACGTGGCGGAAAAAATGATCCGCAAGCTGCGCACCGGCATGATGCCGCCGCCCAACGCGCGGCGGCCCGACGCCGTCACGACGCACGCCTTCCTCGAGGCGCTCGAGACCAGGATGGACGCGGCAGCCGCGCTGAACCCCAACCCGGGCTGGCGTCCGTTCCAGCGTCTCAACCGCGCCGAATATCAGCACGCGGTGAAGGACCTGCTCGGCATCGACGTCGACGTCACGGCGTTCCTCCCGCCCGACACGATCAGCCGCGGCTTCGACAACGTCGCCGACGTGCAGGCGTTTTCGCCGACGTTGATGGAAAGCTATCTCCGCGCGGCCAGCTCGATCAGCCGCCTTGCCGTCGGCGATCGCGGCGCCAGCCCCACGTCGGTCACTTACAAGATCGGGCGCACTGGTTCGCAGATGCGTCACGTGGACGGCGCGCCGATGGGCACGCGGGGGGGCGTCTCCGTCGTGCACACCTTCCCGGCCGACGGCGACTACATCGTGAAGGTCTCGCTGCACAACGAGCCGCTCGGCGGCATCTACGGCCGCACGACGATGGCGACGATGGACATCAAGGAACAGATCGAGGTGTCCGTCAACGGCGAGCGCGCGTCGCTGCTCGATCTCAACGTGCGCATGAGCGAGACCGACCCGAAGAACAGCCTCGAGATCAAGACGCCGCCGATTCGCATCGCGGCGGGTCCACAGCGCATCTCCGCCGCGTTCATCCAGCGCTTCGACGGCCCCGTGGACGACCTGCTGGTGCCGCTCGAGAACACGCTGGCCGACGTCAACATCAGCTTCGGCGTGACCTCGCTGCCGCACATGCGCGACATGACGATCCTCGGACCGTCCAACGTCACCGGCGTCTCCGACACGGTGAGCCGCCGGATGGTCTTCACCTGCCGCCCGACCACCGCAAAGGAAGAAGAGATCTGCGCGGCCGAGATCATCAAGGGGCTGACGGCCCGCGCCTTTCGCGGATCCGCGACGCCCCACGATGTGCAGGACGCCATGACGTTTTTCGAGCGGGGGCGGAAGACCGGCGATTTCGAGAGCGGTGTCCGCCTGGCGCTCCAGTCTGTGCTCATGAGCCCGCGCTTCCTCTTCCGCCTCGAGCAGGCGCCCGCCGCCATGCAAACGATGAAGACCGCGGCGCCCTATCGCCTCAACGATCAGGATCTCGCCTCGCGGCTGTCGTTTTTCATCTGGAGCACCGCGCCCGACGCCGACCTGCTGAAGGCGGCGGCCCTGGGCGCGCTCCGCACGCCGCTCGGCCTCGAGAAACAGGTGCGCCGCATGCTGTCGGATCGCCGCTCGGAGGCGCTCTCCACGCGTTTCGCCGGACAATGGCTGCGGCTGCAGGACCTCGAGAAAATTCACCCCGACTATCTGCTGTTCCCGCAGTACGACGACACGCTGGCGCAGGCGATGCAGCGCGAGACGGAGCTGTTCTTCGACAGCATCGTCCGCGAGGATCGTCCGGTGCTCGATCTGCTGACCTCCGACTACAGCTTCGTCAACGAGCGGCTCGCGAAGCACTACGGCATCCCGAACGTGATGGGCAGCGGGTTCAAGCGCGTGGCGCTGCCGGAGTACCGCCGCGGGCTGTTGGGCCAGGGCAGCATCCTCACGCTGACGTCGGTCGCCGACCGGACCTCGCCGGTGCAGCGCGGCAAGTGGGTGATGGAGGTGCTGCTCGGTTCGCCGCCCCCGCCGCCACCGCCGAACGTGCCCGCGCTCGACGACACGAAGGCCGCGATTGCCGGGAAGATGCTCACCACGCGCGAGCGCATGGAAGAGCACCGCAAGAACCCGGCGTGCACGTCGTGCCACCGCGTGATCGACCCGCTCGGCCTGGCGCTCGAGAACTTCGACGCGACGGGCGCGTGGCGGATCAAGGACAACGAAGTCGCGGTCGACTCGGTCGGCGATCTCTACGACGGGACGAAGATGAACGGCCCGGCGGGGCTGCAGCAGGCGATCGTGAGACACGCCGACGTGTTCCTCCTGAGCTTCACCGAGAACCTGATGACCTACGCGCTGGGCCGCCGGGTCGAGTACACCGACATGCCGGCGATTCGGGCGATCGTGCGCGACGCGGGCAAGAGAGACAACCGCCTGTCGTCGTTCGTGCTGGGCGTCGTCAACAGCGGAGCGTTCCGGATGGCGAAAGCCGACACTCGTCCATTGACCGCTGACGCCGGCGAGGCGAAGCGGTCGAATTCCGCATCACGGCAGTAGAGGAGAGCGAATGTCGATCATGAACAGGCACGTGTCCCGCCGGGCGGTGTTGAAGGGCGTGGGTG
>JRHI01002070.1_pt1 | contig 14788 bp, 15 predicted proteins | sample 215371 | NCBI WGS metagenome assembly JRHI01 (sample SAMN02929681, study PRJNA255918) | sediment metagenome | biome: cave system; feature: Ice Cave; material: Sediment; isolation source: sediment from deep within a dark volcanic ice cave with no known source of... ...
CGGCGCCATCGGCGGGAGAGGCTGGAGCGCCGGCGCGCACGCGCCCGCGAGCAGAAGGATGACTGAGAGACGCCTCGGATGACACATGCATCCACTACACGACGGCGCGGCAGGGCTGGTCACGCGACCACGTGGTGGACGCCGGCAAACTCAATGGCTCATCGTGTCGAGCAGTGCCGCGTAAACGAAGGCGCGCGAGCGCGCCCTGCCGGTAACTTCACGCACGATGCCCAGCTCCACGAGCCGCGCGATCGCCGCGCCCGTCGTGGGCGACGTCTGTCCCAGCGCCCGCGCGGCATCCGGAATTGTGGTGACGAGTTGGTCAGCCAGCAACGCGAGCACGTCGATCGCAGAGTACGACGCGCGCCCAAGGAACTCGCGAATGTTCTCCCGATCGGCGTCGAGGCGTGCATGTGCCTTCGCAAGTCCCCGCTCAGCGGCAATCGCCTCACGCCCGAGGGCAGTGAATGCGCGGGCGAGCCACTCGTTCCATGCGGTGGCTCCGGCGGGACCTGCCGCGAGTGAGGCGTCAGTCGTCAGCGGAAGGGTGAGCCATGCGTCCGTGGTGGCGCCTTCGACGCAAAGCACCAGTGTGGTCGCCAGTGCGGCGAGGGGGACGCCGTCTGGGAGGAATGAAAGTATTGCGCCGGCGGTTAGAGCCGCCTTCAAGAGCGCCGGCGCGCGGACGTGGACATCGCCTATCAACTCGTCGATAGCCAGTTCGTCACGAACGACAGCCGCGTTCGAGCTCACGTCTGACGTCTCCCCGTGGCCAAGTGAAGGCGCAGGAATGAGTCCGCGGAGCATTTCCAACGACGGAATCGTCCCTCCACGTGCTCGCGCCGAGCCCACCCGAAAAGCGTCGGCGAAGGCTCGGACATGGTTTGACCGCTCGCCATCGGGAACGAGTTGGGCGACCATTCCACCCAATGGATCAGAGATGTACGGCGCTGCGCACCGTAACCGTAGCATCTCACGAAGTCCTGGGGTAGCAAGGCTGCCTGCGGCGTCAAGGCGACCCATCGCAATGGCCGCCTGTTCATAGGCTCGCATGGTGGGAGCGCCGCACGCGTGTAGAACGCCTAGAGGATCTATAGCGAGCTCCTTGAAATTCATCAGATGATAATTCAATTATAGATTGCGATTTTAACTTTAATGCTTAATTATGCATTGTATTGAAGTATAACATTATTAATAAGTAAATATACATAGTCTATTTTTAAATACTTGGTCATTTTTATTTTACAAAAATCGCACCGTTGACGTTTGTTCCGCGGGCAGCCGCAGGCAACTAGAGCCGATCCTTCGCATTCCTACGGCGTTTCCCTACCCGCATACTCTCCCCCACCGGGCATCCAACACTCGCCGGAGACGCTATACCGATTTCGAAGCAATAGTCGCCGACGTTATTATCGCTGACGTCCTCCTCGTCGGAGAAGAGCACGCTGACCCAGTAACCCGCCAGCTACGGGAAGCGACCCTCGGAGGACTCGCTCTCCGTCGCAACAACGTGGTGCTCGCCTTGGAAATGTTCGAGCGCGACATACAGCCGCAGCTCATCTACTATCTCGCGGGCACCCCCACCGAAGACCCCTTTATGGGTAGCACACAGGCTTGGGCGAGTCACCGCACCCATTACCTGCCGCTACTCGATTTCGCCCGCGTGTGGAAGTGGCCGACAATCGCCAGCACTGTTCCCAGTCGACTCGCGCAGGTCGCGTCACGTCTGGGGCACTAAGCAGGCTGGATTCGTTGACGGCCTCCGATCGAAAGCTCGTCGCGCCGAGCGCTTCATTGAAGCCTTGAGGAACTGCTACTGAGCTTCCCAGGCGAACCCAGAGGTGAGCCGCGAAAGCCGTCTGGTCTTGGGGTCGAGTACCAGCACGGTCGTCGCCCCGGCACGTTCGGTCGTTGCTCGGGTGATGAGATCGTCGACGCCGTCACCGTCGGCGTCGAAGGCCATCAGCAAATCGTGCGCTCGAAAGCGGAAATCGGCCAGCCGTAGCGGCGTCGCGCGACCCGCCGTGTCCACGAGCAGCACATGCTCGCGCACCCACTCGACGTTGCCGGCCCGAAGGCCAACGGCGAGCGCTACACGCGCGGGACCGAAGCAGCCGACCACCTGAGTGGACGCGAGGGCGAGGGTTCGCTGCAGCCGTTCGTACGGCGGCTGCGGACCCGCACGAAGCTCCAGCGTAAGGGAATCGCGCAGCTGCGCCACCCGAACGGCGAGCGCGCGGGATATTGGAGCGGAGCGGTCACATGAATCCGCCGTGGGCGACGACACCGAGTCTGTGCGAAACGCTGTAGCCACGAATGCGGCCTTCCCGCGGGCCAGCGAGTCTAAAATCGGTGACCCGCTCACGCGCAGTACGATGCGACCGTTCCAGGAATCAACAGCGGTGGCAGTGACATCCTCCGCACCCCAGCTACCTCTCAAACGAAACCGGGTTCCCAAAGGTACGGGCGATCGCTTGGTCACGGCTTCGCGATACGCCGTCGCACGAGCGGAATCCCGGCGCACCTCGGTGTCGACGCGGCCGATGTCCAGATAGAGTCGTTTGTTGCGCGAGGCGACGGTGAACCACTTCTCGCCGGCCATCGGGAAGACGAGGTACGCGCTGATGCTGTCGCCAAGCGGTGAAAGGCGGGCGAGATTTGCGGTATGCGTCAGCAGTCTATTGCTCGCCGAGTCGGATACGTTCGCAGGCCGGGAGTCGGGCGCGCTGTCCAGCGCGGCGGACGGCGCCGCCTTGGGCCTGCTCTCGAGCTGTCCGCACGCTACAAGGAACGCCAAGGCAACGGCCGTCGCCGCGCGACGGACGTGACCTCGTTCTGGGCGGTGCGGGCGGGGGAGAGCTGGGCGCACGTAGTGAGGAAGCTACGCGCTGCGCGCTCCGGTTCAACTGACGTACGCCAGCGCCGGCGCAGCGACGTAGCATTCGCCGCGATCCACGCGCAACTTCACTACATGCATCCGTTCACCTACCATCGCCCCGTTTCCGTCGACGCCGCGCTCGCTGCGCTCTCCGCTCCCCACGCCTTCGCGCTCGGCGGTGGTACCGACTTGCTCGTGACGATGAAAGAACAGCTCGTTCGCCCCGAACAGCTGGTGGACCTGCGCCGCCTTCCCGGTTGGCGCGACATTGCGGTGCGCCACGATGGATCTGTTCGCCTGGGAGGTGCCGTCCGGATCGCCGACATCGCCAGCCATGCGGGAATTCGAGAAAACGTCTCGGTCCTGGCGCTCGCTGCACACTCTGTGGGCACGCCGGCGCTCCGCAACATGGGGACTATTGCAGGAAACCTCGCCCAGCGTCCCCGCTGCTGGTATTACCGCCGTCGAATCGCGTGTCACAAGAACTTCGGCAAAACCTGTCCCGCTGTGGAAGGCGAGAACCAGTATCACGCGATCATCGACGCTGGGCCCTGTCATGCCGTACATCCCTCGGATCCCGCCGTCGCCCTGACGGCGCTTGAGGCAACCGTCGAGCTGCTTGGGGCCGGGAACGCGCGTCGAAGCATCCCTATGGCGAACTTCTACGAGGGGGCAAGCTCCAATACCCTTGCTGAAACGGTCGCCGCCGCTGGAGAAGTCATCGAAGCGATTGAGATACCCGCGCATTCATGGGGTGGCACGCAGCGCTATGCAAAGCTTATGCAGCGCGGCGCTTGGGATTTTGCACTGGTCTCGCTCGCCGCGATCAAACGTGTCGATGGCGAAGTGCGGCTCGTACTTGGTGGTGTAGCCTTGCATCCGTATCGCGTGAATCTCTCCGTCGAAGAAGACGTCGCGAGCGGCCCGCTCGATGATGCGAGCGCAGAAGCGCTCGCGGAACGGGCACTATACGACGCGAAGCCTTTGTCGAAGAACGGCTACAAATTGAAACAGGCCGCCGCCCTCCTGCGCGAGGCCATGCAGGAGCTCTCGCGGGCGTGAGCGCCGGTGCCGGATCCGCTGGCGGCGGCGTGAAGGCGCTGCGCGCGTTTCCGGTAGCCGCCGTCATCGTTGGAGCCGGGGCTGGCAGGCGGTTCGGCATGCCGAAGGCCCTCGCGCAGCTCCCAGACGGCCGCCGTTTCGTCGATGTCATCTCCGATCTGCTCCGGACAGCGGAACTCGACCCGATAGTGGCGGTGCTGCCGTCAGGAGTCTCGGCGCCGACCAGCGCGCGCGCCGTGGTGAACCCGAACCCCGGCTCCGAGCAGATCGCCAGCCTCCGGATTGGCCTCGCCCAGCTCACGAACTCGCCCGTGATCGGCGCGGTGATCTGGCCCGTGGACCATCCGTTCGTTCGTCTCGAGAGCGTGCTGGCGTTGCTGGACGGCGCCCGCCGCAGCGGAGCGCACATCATCATTCCAACGCACGACGGCCGCCGGGGGCACCCAACCTTTTTCCACAGGGAGATCTGGCGCGAGCTGATGACAGTGCAGAGCGGAGGCGCGCGTGCGGTGATTCATGCCGCTCCCCAGAGCGTGGTGGAAATTGCGGTACTGGACGGTGGCGTACTGCGCGGCATCAACGCGCCCGCCGACCTCGACGATGCCTCAACCCTTGGGTAGCGCAGCCTCCACGTCCTTCGTCGGCGCAATGCGAACGGCCGTACCGTAGCACAGCACCTCTGTGACACCTGACATCACCTCCGTGGCATCGTATCGCAGCGCGATCAGCGCGTTGGCGCCCAGCGACTCCGCGTGCGCCACCGCCTCGGCGTATGCGTCGGCGCGCGACCGTTCGCACAACTCAGTCAGCAGGGTGATGTCGCCGCCAAAAAGTCGCTGCAACCCCACGCCAATCATTCCGACCACACCGCGCGAACGGACGATGATGCCGCGCACCACGCCATAAGTTTGCATCACGCGGTAGCCATCAATCGCGTTGGACGTGGTCGCAAGGAATTGCGGGTTGAGTGCCCTCATGGCGTCACAGTGGAAAGCACCACGCGCGAGGCAGCTACGTCGCTGCGCCAGATGCGGTGAGTCTGTGCCCGGTAATCGCTCTCCTTCGCCTCAAAGATGTTCGGCACCCATGTCTGCGGATTGCGATCGATAAGCGGGAACCAGCTGCTCTGGACCTGCACCATGATCTTGTGTCCTTTCCGGAAGCGGTAGCTCTGGGTGTGTAGGTCGATGGTGATGGGCGTGATCGCTCCCGGCACCATGGGTGTTGGCTTTTCGCGCGACTTCCGAAACCGGGCGCGGAATACGTCGTTCGCCACCATCAGCTCGAACCCGCCAAGCCTGAAGTCGTCCGGATTCTCTTCCGGATATACATCAATCAGTTTCACGACGAAATCGGCATCCTGCCCGGTGGTGCTCGCGAACAGTTTCGCGGTGATGTCGCCTGCCACGACAACGTCTTCCGTCAGCAGCTCCGTGGTCCAGTGCAGCACGTCGGCACGATCGGTCACGAAGCGCTGGTCCTCGAGCAACCACACGGACCAGCCGGAGCCTTTCGGATAGTAAGTGGGCTCGATCGGTCGGTGCCGGTAGGGTACCGGATGAGCAGGATCGCTCAGGTAACTGTCGAAGGCGCCGCTCTCGGCCGCGCCGGGCGCGGCGAACGAGAGGCGCCCGTTCGCACGAAGGAAAAGCGACCGCTCCGTTGCCTCCTTCGGCGGCCACGCCGCGAACGTGCGCCAAATGTTACTCCCCGACTCAAAAACGGTCGCCTCGGGCTGCGTGAGCGTGCCCTTGTCCTTCAGGTAGAACGCGAAAAAGGGCGCCTGAATTTTCGCGCGGAAGTACTCACCCGTTGCCGATCCAAAGTCGATCGCGCCAAGTCGACGTCCTGTCCCCCTGTTCCATCCCCCGTGGTTCCACGGCCCGACAACCAGATAATTCTTCGACTGATTGTCGTGCTTCTCGAGCTCGCGGTAGATCGTCACCGGTCCGTAGAAATCTTCCTGGTCCCACCATCCCGCGACATTCAGCGTTGGAACAGCCACCCGCTTCAAATACGGCTTCATCGCTTGCCGCTGCCAGAACTCGTCGTAGTTCGGGTGTCCGCGGAAGTCGTCCCATGACGGGAGTTTCTTGTCCTTCAGGTACTTTGTCTGCGCATTCGACAACGCGCCCAGCTTCAGGTACCAGTCGTACGTGTCATAGGTGTCGAACGCGAACTGTGAGCCCCCTTTCGCGTTTTCCACCATGTACGCGTACTCGAATCCGTAGCTCAGACGGAATGCGCCGTTGTGATGAAAGTCATCGCCTATCCACATGTCCGCGGGCGAGGCCTGCGGGCTCACCGCCTTGAGAGCAGGATGCGGCTCGAGCATCGCCATGGCAGCGGTCCACCCCGGATAACTCACGCCAAGCATGCCTACGCGGCCATTGTTGTCCGGAACGTGCTTCGTCAGCCAGTCCACGGAGTCCCACGCGTCGGTGCCCTCGTCAATGGCGCGATTGCCGGCGTCGACCGGCCGCGGCGCGCGCTGCATAACGAAAGTTCCCTCCGAAGCATATTTCCCGCGGATGTCCTGAAAGGCGAAGATGTATCCCTCCGCCACGAGTTCGGGGTAGGCGAGCGAGAGCGGGAACCGTTCGAGTGGCGCTCCGTACGGCGTGCGCACGAAGAGAATCGGGAGCGTAGCCGACTGGCGCCGCGGTACGAAAAAAGTGGTGTTGAGGCGCACCCCATCGCGCATCGTCACCATCGTCTGGGTGAAGACGAAGTTCGAATCGGGTGCGGGTGCCTGCTGCGCGAGAACCGCGACCGCGGTCACGACCAGGAAACCCAGAGGCGCGCTAACCCACCGATGGTGCATCTGCATGGGGAACCTCAACGGTCAGAGTCTCGACTACGAAGGGCGAACATACCGAGTTTCGCGCACCCACACCATTCCAGCTGTGCAGCCACACCCGGCGACTTCCGCACGTGAAACCGCGCAAACTGCGGTGCATTCCACGCACCCCCCACAGCACCCCTCGCACCGGCGCACTTGTCCGACACCAGAGGCGCCGGCAGTATTCGTCCATAGCACCTGCCCTGACGATACCGGCAAAACGGTCGCCTCACCGACGATGGAGGTCTCCATGCGCGCACTCCGAATGATCCTCACCCTGCTACCCGTGGTGCTGCGCGGACAGCCCCCCCTTCCGACAGTTCCAGTGCGCGATTTCGTCGTGCCGTGGGGACGTGAGGGCCGCCCGCGCGACCCCGCAGTGGCGCCCGACGGCAAGATCTTTTTCGTCGGCCAAGAGGGGAACTACATCGCGCGGCTCGACCCGGCGAGTGGGGCGTTCAAGCGATATGACATCGACCCCGGCACCCACCCGCACAACTGCATCGTCGACGCCGCGGGGAACGTGTGGTTTTCGGGGAATCGCAAAGGAATGATCGGCCGGCTCGACCCCGCCACCGGCGCGCTCACCCGGTTCCCCATTCCCGACACCACCGTGAAAGACCCGCACACGATGGTATTCGACCGAAAGGGAAATATCTGGTTCACGGCGCAAGGATCGAATGCCGTTGGTTACCTCGATGTCGGCACCGGAAAGTTCCGCATCGTGAAAATCCCCTTGCCGGCGGGGCGGCGAAGCACCAACCCCTACGGCATCGCACTCGATTCGAAGGGCCGGCCCTGGTTCAATCTTTTTGCGACGAACATGATCGGCACGCTCGATCCGCTGACGTTCGAATTGAAGACATACGCGCTCGTGAGCGACAAGACGCGAGACCGGCGCATCGCAATCACTTCTGACGACAAGATCTGGTACGACGACTACACGCGCGGCTACCTCGGCCGCCTCGATCCACTCACCGCGAAGGCGGAGGAATGGCCCCTGCCGGGAGGCGCCGCTTCCCTGCCCTATGGCATGACTGTCGACGACCGCGACCGCATCTGGATGGCGGAATCGAATCCGTCCAAAGCCAACCGGCTCGTAGGATTCGACACCAAAACCAAATCATTTTTCAGCGTCACCGAGCTCAAGGGCGAACTGAACACCGTGCGTTACATGACCTTTGATCGGAAGACGAAAATGATCTGGTTCGGCTCAGACGCAGGATTCATCGGGAGAGCCGACGTATCCGGTCTCCGAACCGCGATGTAAAAAAAGAACGAGCGCCGCAGCGATTGCTCGCTGCGACGCTCCCGGAGCGAACCTCTTTCGGAAGCCGCTCCTGCGATCGCGTCCCCACCCGGACGCGCCGTTCTTCTCACTTACGCTCTCCACCCTGCAATCGCTGGAAGGTGAGACGATGCGTTAGCGCGGGTGTTATGCGGCTCCAGATTGGCAGTTCAGCTCCAGCGGCCGGATGGGTAACCCGGGGATCACTTCGTAGAAAATCATGCCTTTCGGCAAAAGACCGACAGTGCCAGGCGATTTAATCGTAAGCTTATGATAAACAACAAGTTACAATTATATTGTAATCATTAAAGTAGATTCTATTTCAACTAAAAATGACCTCTCGAAGTAGCTCAGGCGCCGCGGTCAGCCGAGGCGATTCCTTCCTGACACTTCCCTCCCGACGTTCGGCAACTGTTTTAATTGACCTCTGACGTAATACGAGTAGTTTTATCGGCATGAGTTCGTCAATCGAATCGCTTGTCAATCGCGAGTATCAATACGGCTTCGTCACCGACGTCGAATCCGATACCATCGCCCCCGGCCTCTCCGAGGAGGTGGTGCGGGTCATTTCGGGCAAGAAAAATGAACCCTCCTGGCTACTCGACTGGCGGCTGAAAGCCTTTCGTCGCTGGCAGTCGATGACCGAGCCGCACTGGTCGAACGTGAAGTACCCACCCATCGACTACCAGGCGCAGCGATACTACTCCGCACCCAAGAGCATCAAGCCGCTGCAGTCGCTCGACGAAGTCGACCCCGAGCTTCTGAAGACGTACGACAAGCTCGGTATCTCCCTCACCGAACAGAAGTTTCTCTCGGGCGTCGCCGTCGATGCGATTTTCGATTCGGTGTCCGTGGGTACGACAATGAAGGAGGAACTCGCCAAACACGGTGTGGTGTTCTGCTCCTTCACCGAAGCGGTCCACAAATATCCGGAGCTCATCCAGAATTACCTCGGATCCGTGGTGCCATACTCCGACAACTTCTTCGCGGCGCTCAATTCGGCGGTATTCTCCGACGGCTCATTCTGCTACGTTCCGAAGGGCGTTCGCTGCCCCATTGAACTCTCGACCTACTTCCGCATAAACGCCGCAGACACGGGTCAGTTCGAGCGCACACTCATAGTCGCCGACGAGGGCGCCTACGTGAGCTATCTCGAGGGTTGCACGGCCCCCAAGCGCTCCACCAACCAGCTGCACGCGGCCGTGGTAGAGCTCGTCGCCCTCGACAACGCGACCATCAAGTACAGCACGGTCCAGAACTGGTACGCCGGCGACAAGGAGGGCGTGGGCGGCATATACAACTTCGTCACCAAACGCGGCAAGGCACAGACGAACGCCAAGATTTCATGGACTCAGGTCGAGACCGGTTCGGCCATCACGTGGAAATACCCGAGCGTCATCCTGCAGGGTGACAACTCCACCGGTGAGTTCTACTCCGTGGCCGTCGTGAACAACAGGCAGCAGGCCGACACCGGCACCAAGATGATCCACATCGGCAAGAACACGAAGAGCACGATCATCTCCAAGGGAATCAGCGCGGGGAAGGGACAGAACTCCTATCGCGGGCAGGTCAAGGTGCTCCCCAAGGCGGCGGGCGCGCGGAACTATACGCAATGCGATTCCATGCTCATCGGCAACGAGTGCGGTGCTCACACCTTTCCGTACATCGAAGTGGCGAACAACACGGCGACGCTCGAGCATGAGGCGAGCACCTCGAAGATCGGCGAGGACCAGATCTTCTATTGCAAGCAGCGCGGCCTCTCGGCGGAGCACGCCATTTCTCTCATCGTGAGCGGATTCTGCCGTGAGGTGTTCAAGGAGCTTCCCATGGAGTTCGCCCTGGAAGCCCAGCAGCTCCTCGGCATTTCGCTCGAGGGCTCGGTAGGATAGGCACTCCGGCCCGGCCGCGGAGGACGCACCACACAAACAGGACACCCAACGTGCTGAAGATCGATACGCTCCACGCCACCGTGGGCGACAAGGAAATACTCAAGGGCATCTCCCTCACCGTGAACGCCGGCGAAGTGCACGCCATCATGGGGCCGAACGGCTCTGGCAAGAGCACGCTCGCACAGGTGATCGCAGGCCATCCGGGTTACGCCGTCACCCGCGGCTCCATCACCTACGATGGCCGCGACCTGATTGCCATGCAGCCCGAGGAGCGCGCGCAGTCCGGCGTCTTCCTCGCATTCCAGTATCCCATCGAGATTCCCGGCGTCACCAATGCCTACTTCATGCGCTCCGCGTTCAACGAGGTGCGCAAAGCGCGAGGCGGAGACGAGCTCGACCCCATCGAATTTCTCGACCTGATGGAGGAGAAGCTCAAGCTTGTGGACATGGACGTATCGATGCTCCACCGCTCGGTCAATGCCGGCTTCAGTGGCGGCGAGAAGAAGCGGAACGAAATCCTGCAGATGGCCGTGCTCGAGCCCAAGCTCGCGATTCTCGACGAAACCGACAGCGGTCTCGACATCGACGCGCTGCGAGTGGTCGCGGAAGGGGTCAACAAGCTCAAGCGTGCCGACAATGCGACGATCGTCGTGACGCACTACCAGCGACTGCTAAATTACATCGTCCCCGATTTCGTCCACGTGCTCGCGAACGGCCGGATCGTGAAATCGGGCGGTAAGGAGCTGGCGCTGGAGCTGGAGGCCAAGGGGTACGACTGGGTATTGGAGGCCGCGTGACCGCCTCGTATGCAGAAGCGCACTCGGCCGTGCAAGGCGCGCCGGCACAGCCCTGGTTGAGCAAGCTGCGCCACGACGCCTTCTCGCGATTCGAGGCCCTGGGCTTTCCCACCACACGAAATGAAGACTGGCACTACACGAGCGTCACCCCGATTGCCGATCGCTCGTTCAAGCCGATCGCGGCTGGCCCTCGCGGCGCGGCGCTCAGCCCGAGTGACATCGCCGCCCTGGTTATCGGCGAGGCCTCGTGGCACCGGCTGGTGTTCGTCGACAACCGCTTCGAGCCGGGGCTCTCCGCGTTTCACGGACTTCCCGCTGACGTACGCGTGAGCACGCTCGCCGCGGCGCTCAAGGAATCTCCGGACTTCGTGGCGGAGCACCTGGGAAAGCTGGCCGGATTCCAGAAGGAGACCTTCACCGCGCTCAATACCGCGCTGTCGCAGGACGGCGTCGTGATTCACGTTCCGACGGGCGTTGTGGTGGATACGCCGATTCACGTCGTGCACGTGGCCGACGCCCAGGCAGATGGCGCCGCCATGCATCCGCGCCTGCTCGTCGTGGCCGAGGCGCTCGCGCAGGTTACGATCGTGGAGAGCTATGCCACAACCGGCGCCCTCAACGCAAGCTACTTCACGAATGCCGTCGCCGAAATCGAAGTGGGGCCCGGCGCCCACGTGCACCATTTCAAGATCCAGCGCGAGAGTAACGAGGCCTTCCACGTGAGCACCACGCAGGTCGCGCAGGCGCGCGATTCCGTGTACCACTCGTTCTCGTACGCGGCTGGCAGCGCGCTCAGTCGCACCAACGTGTACTCGCGGCTGCTCGGCGAGGGGGCCGCGGTCCGGCTGAACGGGTTGTACATGGTCGACGGCGCACAGCATGCCGACCACCAGACCTTCGTTGAGCATCTGGCCCCGGCGTGTGCGAGCCGCGAGCTCTACAAGGGAATACTCGACGGCGAGTCGCACGGGGTGTTCAACGGGAAGGTGTTCGTCGATCCGATCGCCCAGAAAACCGACGGCAAGCAGACCAACCATTCGCTGCTGCTGTCCGACCACGCCCGTGTCGATACGAAACCCCAGCTGGAGATCTTCGCCGACGACGTGAAATGCACGCACGGCGCCACCGTCGGACGCCTGGACCAGTCATCGCTCTTTTACATGAAGAGCCGCGGTATTGGTGCCGATCATGCGCGGGCGCTGCTGACCTATGCCTTCGCGGCGGAGGTCCTCGAGACGATCGAGCTCGACACCCTGCGCGAGGGACTCGAAAAACTCGCATTTGCGCGGTTTACCATGGGCGAACAGCGGTAACAGGCCGCGACGTGAAACCGCCATTTGGTGATGGTAGGAGCACATGAGCGCTGAACTCGACGAGCTGTACCAGAGCATCATCCTCGACCACAACCGGCGGCCGCAGAACTTTCGCGCGATGCCCGACGCCACGGCACAGGCCGAAGGCGTGAATCCCATGTGCGGCGATCAGCTCTGCGTCTGGCTCAAGGTGGATGGGGATCAGCTGTCAGACGTGTCGTTCCAGGGATCGGGATGCGCCATTTCCAAGGCCAGCGCGAGCCTGATGACCGCGGCCGTGAAGGGAAAAACGCGCGAGGAGGCGATGCAACTCTTCGAGCGATTCCACGCGCTGGTCACCGGATCGGATGCGGCGAGCAGCGACGATCTGGGTGCCTTGAAGGCCTTCTCCGGTGTCTCGCGTTTTCCGCTTCGCGTGAAGTGTGCATCGCTGGCCTGGCACGCGCTCAGGACGGCCATGGTCCAAAACGAGCTCCCATGAGGGAGCGCCTCGCCACGATCGCGGTGCAGAACCTGTGCACGCCTGCGCCGTTCGCGATGTCTGATCGCGCGCTGCTGCCAGGCGGCGTCATCGAATGTGCGTGGGACGGTGCACGCTTCGACCGTCGCACGGGGGCGGCGCTGCAGGCGCCGGCCTTCGACCTGCTCACCCGGTACGACGTCCGCGTGGCACACGGAGGGGTATGGGTGCGGAAGCCATAGTGAAGGCAGCATCACCCAGCGTTATTCGCGCGCTGGCGCCGCGCGCGGATTTTCCGCTGCTCGCGGCGAATCCGTCGCTCCACTACCTCGACTCGGCGGCGACCTCGCAGAAGCCGCGCGCGGTGCTCGACGCGATGGTCACCTACTACGAGCGCGACAACGCCAACCCGCACCGTGGAGCTTACGCGTTGTCGGCCGCGGCGACCGAAGCGTACCAGAGCGCGCGCGACCGCATCGCACGATTCCTGGGAGTGGCCGACCCGGATACGCTGATCTTCACGCGCGGCACCACCGAATCGGTGAACCTCTTCGCGGCTACCTGGGGCCGTGCGAACGTTCGCGCTGGCGATCGGGTGGTGGTGTCGCGCATGGAGCATCACGCCAACTTCGTTCCGTGGCAGGAACTCGCCGCGGCGGTGGGCGCCGAGTTCCGCATCTGTGAGCTGACGCCGTCGGGCGAAGTGGACCTGGAACAGCTGCGGGCGCTGGTCACGGGCAGGACCAAGGTCGTCGCGTTTGCCTACGTCTCGAACGCACTTGGTACCGTCAATCCGGTAGACGAGATCACCGCCATCGCAAAAAATGTCGGCGCGGTGGCGTTCTGCGACGGCGCTCAGGCCGCGCCGCATCTCTCCGTCGAATTCGACCGGCTCGGCATGGACGCGTTCGCATTCAGCGGGCACAAGATGCTCGGCCCCATGGGCATCGGCGGGCTGGTCGCTCGCCGCGAGTTGCTGGAACAGATGCCGCCCTACCAGATGGGCGGCGACATGATCTCACTCGTCGGTGATGCCAGCACGACATGGAACGTGCTTCCGCACAAGTTCGAGGCCGGCACGCCGAATGTGGAGGGTGCAGTGGGTCTCGCTGCCGCGGTGACCTATCTCGAAGCGCTGGGCATGGAGCGAGTTCACGCGCACGAGAGCGCGCTCGTGCGCCGTGCGACAGAGCGACTGGCCGACCTCCCCGAACTGCGAGTGCTGGGACCGCCGCCGGACCGGCGCGGCGGCGTGGTGAGCTTCACCTTCGCGGGGATCCATCCGCACGACCTGTCGCAGTTCCTCGACGCCGACGGCGTGTGCGTGCGCGCGGGCCATCACTGTGCGCAGCCGCTGATGCGGGCGCTGGGAGTGACGGCCACTACGCGAGCGAGCTTCTACGTCTACAACGATGACGGAGATGTGGATGCGTTGGTGGAATCCGTGGAACGCGCGCGCGGCCGCCTCTCCTAGAAACCGTCGCGAGCGCGGATCACCGCCTCAGTCGCTCAGGACGAACGTCACCTTGAGGCTCACGCGGTACGCAGTGATCTTCCCGTCTTCGCATTCGACCTTCATGCCGGAGACCCATGCGCCTTTCACGTTCCGCAGCGTCTTGCTGGCGCGCTTGAGTCCGACATGGATGGCATCGTCGAACGACTTCGTAGACCGTGCAACGAGCTCCGTCACTTTGGCGACCGACATTTAACCGTTCCTGATAAGGGGAGTGACTCGTAGTCTAGCCGCGACTGATCGATACCGATAGACCGATGTAATCGCGTGCGAGGGTTGCGCCATGCCTCCAGCAGTGCACACTCCAGCATTCGGGTGAAGGAGCTTCTTGCCGCGGCGGAGCACGGTGCGAGTCGCTCGGCGGTCGATGCGCGGAGCGGTGACTACGGTGCGTGGAGCGGTGACTTCGGTGCGCGGGCGTGGAGCGCGGTGATGGCGCCCGCGCGCCTGTTGCGGGCGCCTCAGCCTCCGTTACGGGCGCCGACGTGCCCGGTGTTTGTGCTTCGCTGCCCGCTCACCGCGCCATGAGGTCGACTGTTCGTCGCTGAGCGCGCGCTGTGTGCAGCGGACAGTCCGGTATGCGGCGAACGCGCGCGTTGTACGCCCCACAGTATCGAGTGATCGAGCCGGTGCGGTCGTTGCGTCTGGCGGGGAGTTCGCTGCGAGCGGCGTTGAACCGGCTGCTCGCAGTCCGGCGTTCGCTTCGTGAGCTTCGGAGCGCGTTGCACGCGGCGGCGCGGCTGCTG